>AATO01000022.1_pt1 | contig 59660 bp, 53 predicted proteins | sample 270628 | NCBI WGS metagenome assembly AATO01 (sample SAMN02954268, study PRJNA17657) | bioreactor sludge metagenome | biome: terrestrial; feature: bioreactor; material: sludge; isolation source: Enhanced Biological Phosphorus Removal (EBPR) bioreactor sludge | place: USA: Madison, Wisconsin | reverse complement strand
GAGTTCAAGAAGGTCTACGACGACTACAAGAAGTTCATGGACGATCAGAACCTCTGGATGCGCATTGCCGAAGGCGCGTATACCAACTACATGTACAGCAAGCGATAGACCGGTCGCGGGCACCGCCGCCATTCGCTGGCGGCGCCTCTGCGGATCGACAGAAAAAGGGAACCGAGGTCAGCCTCGGTTCCCTTTTTCGTTGCCCATCGCCCATTTACGCGACGACGCGCGATCGTCGGGCGGAGAGCCGGGTCGTCTACTTCGCCTGCTCCTGCTTCATCGCATCGCGTATCGCCTTGCTGGCGGAATCTTCCGAGTCGGCAGGCGAATCCTTGGGACTCTCCAGTCCGGGCGATGACCCGGGCGCCCCGTAGTCGGAAGTCGGCATTTCGATCTGCACCGAATCGAGATCGACCTTGGCGTCCTTGGCGAGACCGAAAGTGACCAACTGCGGGAAGAAGATCAGGATCACCACCATGATGATCTGGATGCAGACGAACGGTATCGCTCCCCAGTAGATGTCCGTGGTCTTGACCGACGCCGGCGCCACCGAGCGCAGGTAGAAAAGCGCGAAGCCGAATGGTGGATGCATGAACGAAGTCTGCATGTTGACCGCCAGCAGTACGCCGAACCAGATCAGGTCGATGCCGAGCGCCTGGGCAACCGGACCCAGCAGCGGCACGACGATAAAGGACAACTCGAAGAAATCGAGGAAGAAGGCGAGCAGGAAGACCAGCGCGTTGACGACGATCAGGAAGCCGACCTCGCCGCCCGGCAGCCCGGTCAACAGATGCTCGACCCAGCGGTGGCCGTCGACGCCGTAGAAGGTTAGCGAGAAGACGCGCGCGCCGACCAGGATGAAGACGACGAAGGTGGTCAGCTTGGCGGTCGTTTCCATCGCCTGCCTGAGCAGGCTCCAACTCAGGCGCTGGCGTGCCAGGGCCATGATCAGGGCGCCGGTGGCGCCCATCGCGCCGCCTTCGGTCGGCGTCGCGATACCGAGAAAGATCGTCCCGAGCACCAGGAAGATCAACATCAGCGGCGGCACCAGCGTGGTCAGCACGCGCAGCAGCAGCTTGCCACCACGCAGCGTGCGCGCCTCGAGCGGCAGCGCCGGCGCCCAACGCGGCTTGAAAATCGCCACCAGCACGACATAGCCGACGTAGAACGAGGTGAGCACCATCCCCGGCAGGAAAGCGCCGGCATACATGTCGCCGACCGACTTGCCCAACTGGTCAGCCATGATGATCAGTACCAGCGACGGCGGGATGATCTGCGCCAGCGTTCCGGACGCCGCGATGACGCCGGTAGCCAGTTTGGTGTCGTAACCGTAACGCAGCATGATCGGCAGCGAGATGAGGCCCATCGAGATCACCGAGGCGGCCACGACACCGGTCGTTGCGGCGAGCAGCGCACCGACGAAGATCACCGCGAAGGCCAGTCCACCGCGCAGCGGCCCGAAAAGCTGGCCGATGGTATCGAGCAGATCCTCGGCCATCCCCGACCGCTCGAGTATCAGCCCCATGAAGGTGAAGAACGGGATCGCCAGCAAGGTGTCGTTGTTCATGATGCCGAAGATGCGGTCCGGCAGCGCCTGAAACAGTTGTGGTCCGAGCAGCCCGAGCTCGATGCCGATCAGGCCGAAGAAGATGCCGTTGGCGGCCAGCGCGAAGGCCACCGGGAAACCGACGAGCAGGAAGAGCACCATCGAAGCGAAGATGATCGGTGCCATGTTGGCGATCACGAACTCGGTCATCAGAGCTCTCCCTTCTGCGCCTTGATGGCCAGCGCGAGTTCTTCTTCGGGCGTCGGCTTGTGTCCCTTGGCGGTCGGATCGGGACACAGGCCCTGCAGGAAGCCGAAGCGCTTGATCAACTCCGAAACGCCCTGAATGACCAGCAGGAAGAAACCGATCGGCACCAGCAGGCGCACCGGCCAGACCGCCAGGCCGCCGGCATTGCTCGACTGTTCGTTGTTGTTCAGTGCCAGGAGGAAGATCGGCCACGACAGGTACATCACGGCGACCGCCATCGGCAGCAGGAAAAAGATGATGCCGAAGATGTCGATCCAGGCCTGGCCGCGCCGGGACATCCGGCCGGCAATCAGATCGATGCGCACATGTTCGTTGCGCATCAGCGTGTAACCGGCGCCAAGCAGGAAGATCGCCGAGAACAGGTACCACTGGATCTCGAGAAAGGCGTTGGAACTGTAGTTCAGGGTGTAGCGCATCACCGCATTGCCGGCGGCGATCAGGGTGACGACGAGAACGAGCCAGATGATCGCCTTGCCGACGCGCTCGGTGAGCGCATCGATCAGACTTGAGAGCTTGAGCAATGCTTGCACGGGAAGTCCCTCCGTAGACGACTGGAAATACCACTCCTCCTGAACCCGACTGCTTGCGCTTTGCCTCGTGACGGGCAATTCGTCAGGTCAACATGCCAGGAACGACTCCGGCGCGTAACCCGAAGCCGTCCGCTGAGCGGCTGATTATGGCACATCTTCGTTCTATGCGAGGGCGATTTCGCGATCGCCAAGCGCGCCCGTCGGATACGGCAAATGACCGTCCAATCAATCATATGGAAGCTGCGGACCAGGCATCCGAGAGTTCCGTGAAGGTCGGGGCGGAGAGGGATCGGGAGGCCGCGGGTGACGCTCGTTGCCTCGGTGGTACAATCCGGCATCCGCCGCAGGCTACTCGCGTTCGTTCAAGGAACCATCCCATCTACACTGACCACCAGTTGAGGACTCACTCCCCATGCGCCACAAATTCGCCGGCTGTCTCCGTCCGGGGGCCACCCTGTTGTTGCTGCTTGCTCTTGGCCCCGCCTGGGCCGCCGAAACGGTCCCGGAAGGACCGGTCCTTTTCGGCATCCCGGTCGATTTCATCCTTTTTGCGCTGACGCTTCTGGGCGTTGCGCTGCTGCACCACTACACCCTGCAGGTCGCGCTGACCGGGCTGGCCACGATCACCGTTTACAAACTGCTGTTCACCGGCTTCAAGTTTGGCGCCGGGCTCGGTGGACTGGCGATCCACCTGCAGCATGAATGGGTGATGCTCAGTAATCTGCTCGGCCTGCTGCTCGGCTTCGCGCTGCTGGCACGCCATTTCGAGGAAAGCCGGGTGCCGGACGCCTTGCCGCGCTACCTCCCTGGCGGCTGGCAGGGTGGCTTCGTCCTCCTGGTCATGATCTTCTTCCTCTCGAGCTTTCTCGACAACATCGCCGCCGCCCTGATTGGCGGCACGGTCGCGCGTATCGTCTTTCGCCATCGCCTTCATATCGGCTATCTGGCCGCCATCGTCGCCGCCTCGAACGCCGGTGGCTCGGGAAGCGTCGTCGGCGACACCACCACCACGATGATGTGGATCGATGGCGTCAGCCCGCTCGACGTCACACACGCCTATGTCGCTGCCGGAGTCGCGCTGGTGTTCTGCGGGATTCCGGCGGCGCTACAGCAGCACCGCTACGCGCCAATCGTCGCGCACTCCGGTGAGGCGACGCGTGTCGACTGGGCGCGCGTGGCCATCGTCGGCTTCATCCTGCTCTCCGCCATCGTCACCAACGTGACGGTCAATGTGCTCTTTCCCGAGGTCTCGGACCGCTTCCCCTTCCTGGGTGCGGCGGTCTGGTTGGCGTTGCTGCTCGCGACGCCGTTGCGCCGACCGGAATGGAGCCTGTTGCCGGATGCCTTGAAGGGCAGCATTTTCCTGCTCTCGCTGGTGCTCTGCGCCTCCATGATGCCGGTCGAGAAGCTGCCCGCCGCGTCGTGGCAGACGGCAATGGGGCTCGGCTTCGTCTCAGCGGTGTTCGACAACATCCCGCTGACCGCGCTGGCGCTCGTCCAGGGTGGCTACGACTGGGGCGTTCTCGCCTATGCCGTCGGTTATGGTGGCTCAATGATCTGGTTCGGTTCGTCGGCCGGCGTCGCGCTGGCCAACATGTTTCCCGAGGCCAAGTCGGCGGGACGCTGGCTGCTGCACGGCTGGCACGTCACCCTGGGCTATGTCGTGGGCTTTCTCACGCTGCTCTTCGTCCTCGGCTGGCAGCCGCATCCCAGGCACAAGGCCGAGGGCATCGACGCCGTCCGACCGACCGTGCTCGCTGCCAGCCCGGCTTGGGCAGGCGATCAACCTGTGGCGAACCTCGTTCGCCACCCGGCGCCTGCCGCCTGACCACCAGAACATTCCGTGGGGACCCAGAAAATGCTCAAGGCACTCATTCCATTCGACGGCTCCGACAACGCGCTACGCGCCGTCGATCATCTCATCAGTCTGGTGCAGGCGCGCGAACCGATGGAGGTCCATCTGCTGCATGTGCGCGAGCCCATCGATTCCTGGGAGATTCGGCGCGTACTGACCGCCGACGAGATCGCCGCCTTGCAACTCTCGGAAGGCGAGGACGCGCTGCAGGCGGCCAGGCAGCGCCTCGATGCGGCCGGCATTTCCTATACGGCCACGATCCTGGTCGGCGACGTCGCCCAGACCATCGCCCGGCACGCCACCGAGATCGGTTGCGACAAGATCATCATGGGTAGCAGCGGCGCCTCCGCCATCGCCGGCCTGTTGCTGGGTTCGGTGACGATGAAGGTCATCCACTTGGCGCAGGTGCCGGTCACCGTCGTCAAGTGATCGGCGGCGCGCGCCTGGCTCTGCCCAGAATTCTGCACAGCGGGGGCGTCGTACCATGCCGGACGCCTTCGCCCTGCCGGTCTCCGCGACACTGACGGGCAGTCGCCGCGGCCGCAGGAGCAAGACCTAGATCCTCGCCGGTTGCACCCGATACCACGCCGCATAGAGCGCCGGCAGGAAGAGGAGCGTCAGCAGCGTCGCGACGATCAGGCCGCCCATGATCGCCACGGCCATCGGTCCCCAGAAGACGCTGCGCGTCAGCGGTATCATCGCCAGGATCGCCGCCGCCGCGGTCAGCATGATCGGCCGGAAGCGCCGCACGGTCGAGCCGACGACCGCCTCCCAGGCGGCCTTGCCGGCCTTCTCGTCCTGCTCGATCTGGTCGACGAGAATCACCGCGTTGCGCATGATCATTCCCGACAGCGCGATGACTCCGAGGTTGGCGACGAAGCCGAAGGGCACCCTGAAGATCAGCAGCGCCAGGGAAACGCCGATCAGCCCGAGCGGCGCCGTCAACAGGACCAGCAGTGTGCGGCCGACGTTCTGCAGCTGGATCATCAGCAGGGTGATGACGCTGACCAGCATCAGCGGCATCACCGCCTTGATCGAATTTTCGCCTTTCGCCGATTCCTCGGTGGCGCCCCCGGCCTCGATGCGAAACCCTGGCGGTAGGCGCGCGCGCAGCGGTTCGAACAGGGGCTCGATCTGCGCCGTCGCGGCCGGCGCCTGGATGCCGTCGCGGATGTCGGCGCGAACGGTCACCGTCGGCAGCCGGTTGCGGCTGGCGATCACCGGTTCCTCGAGTTCGTAGCTGATCTTCGCCAGTTGCGCGAGCGGCACGTAACGACCGCTGCCGGTGTGGATGTTGAGATCGGCCAGGGCCGAGATCTGCGCGCGCTCGTCACCAGCGGCACGCGCGACGACATCGATCAACTGGTCGCCTTCGCGCATCTGGGTGATGGCAACGCCGTTGAGCATCGAGTTGAGGAACGCCGAGAGTTCCTGCGAGCTGATGCCGAGCGCGCGCGCACGATCCTGGTCGATGTCGATGCGGATCGTCTTGCCCATCTCGTTCCAGTCGAAGTTCACCTCTTTCAGGTAGGGATGCCCGCGCATCACCGCCGCCACTTCCGCCGCAACGCGCCGCAGTTCGCCGAGATCGTCGCCGGAAACCCGGAAGAGCACCGGAAAGCCGACCGGCGGGCCGTTCTCGAGGCGCAGCACGCGCGTGCGTAGCCCGCTCCACTCACCGCCGGCGTCGGCAAAGCGCTGCTCGAGGCGGCGCTTGAGGTCCTCGCGCGCATCGATATCGTGCGTGGTGATGACGAACTGTGCGAAACCGTCGTTGAACAACTGCTGGTCGAGCGGCAGATAGAAGCGCGGGCTGCCGTTGCCGAGGTAGCTGGCGTAATAGCGGATCGAGCGCGCCATTTCCGGCTCGCCGAGCAGCGCTTCGACCTTCCTCGCCTGCGCTTCCGTCGCTTTCAGCGACGAGCCATTGGCCAGCCACAGATCGACCAGCAACTCGGGCCGGCTGGCCGCCGGGAAGAACTGTTTCTGCACGCCCAGCGTCAGTCCGGCCAGCGACAGGGCAAAAGCGACCAGCGTCGCGGCGATGACCAGCCAGCGATGCCGCAGGCACCACTCGACGCTCGCCCGCACGCGCCGGTAGAACGGCGTGTTGTAGGGGTCCTCGCCATGTTGCTGCGCCTTTTGCTGCAGTTTCTCGGCATCGAGAACCAGATAGCCGAGATAGGGGGTGAACAGCACGGCGACCACCCAGGAAACCAGCAGCGCAATACTCACCACCGCGAAGATCGAAAAGGTGTACTCGCCGGCTCCCGACTTGGCGAGACCGACCGGCATGAAGCCGACGGCGGTGATCAGTGTGCCGGTGAGCATCGGAAAGGCAGTCGAGGTGTAGGCGAAGGTCGCCGCACGGAAGCGGTCCCAGCCCTGCTCCATCTTCACCACCATCATCTCGACGGCGATGATCGCGTCATCGACCAGCAAGCCGAGTGAAATCACCAGCGCCCCCAGCGAGATGCGTTGCAGGTCGATGGCGAAGGCGTACATGACGAGAAAGGTGATCGCCAGCACAAGCGGAATAGACAGCGCCACGACGGCGCCAGTACGCAGGCCGAGACTGATGAACGACACCGCGAGGACGATCACCACCGCCTCGGCGAGCGACGACATGAACAGATTCATCGACTGGCGGACGATCTGCGGCTGGTCGGCAACGACGTGCAGGTCGATTCCCAGCGGCAGTTGCTGCTGTAAGCGCTTCGTCTCGGCCTGCAAGCGATCGCCCAGGCGGATGACGTCGCCGCCCTTGTTCATGGCGATGCCGATGCCGATCGCGTCCTGCCCCTGGACGCGCATGCGCGGCGTCGGTGGGTCGGCGAAACCACGCTCGACCTTGGCGATGTCGCCGAGGCGGAACAGACGCCCGCCCGCCTGGATACCGATCTCGCGGATATGCGCCAGCGATTCGAAGTCGCCCGAGACGCGAATGCGTACACGGTCGGACGGCGTCTCGTAGAAACCTGACGGACTCATCGCGTTCTGCTTCTGCAGGGCGTCGACGATCGCCAGCGGGTTGAGGCCCAGCGTCGCCAGCTTGGCGTGCGACACCTCGATGTAGATCTTCTCGTCCTGGACGCCGAACAGCTCGATCTTCTTGACGTCCGGCAACTGGCGCAGTTCGCGGCCGATACGGTCGGCCTCGTGGCGCAGCCTGGCGAGGTCGAAGCCGTCGCCGGTCAGCGCGTAGATGGTGATGAAAGTGTCGCCGAACTCGTCATTGATGAAGGGGCCAAGCACACCCTGCGGCAGGGTATGCCGCATGTCGCCGATCTTCTTGCGCACCTGATACCAGGTCTCGGGCACCTCCTTTTTCGGCGTGTAATCCTTGAGCAGCACCGTGATCAGCGATTCGCCAGGCCGCGTCTGCGAGCGCAGGACGTCCACCCAGGGAACTTCCTGCAGTCGACGCTCGATCCGCTCGGTCACCTGCAGCTGCACTTCCGGCGCCGTCGCGCCCGACCACAAGGTCCGCACGACCATCGCCTTGAACGTGAAGTCAGGGTCCTCGGCGCGCCCGAGCTTGAAATACGCGAGCACGCCGGCGAGCATCAGCACGACGATCAGGTAGCCGATCAGCGAGCGGTGACGCAGCGCCCAGTCGCTGAGATTGGGTGGCGTCATGGTGCGGACTTGCCCAGGCTCCCGGACACCGGCGACGATGGCGGCTCGGCGGCGCGTGCCGCGTCGATGACGCGCACCCGCTCGCCACCGGTCAGCTTGTGGACACCGGCAACGACGATACGCTCGCCGGCCTTGGCGCCGCCTGCGACTATCGCCGTGTCTTCGCGGTAGCTGGCGAGGTCGACCGGCCGCAGACTGACCGTCTCGTCGCCGCCGACCACCCACAGCGCCGGTCGGCCCTGGTGCTGGAAAACGGCGGTCAGCGGTACGGTCAGGCGCGTGCCGCCGGCTGGACGCAGGAAGCGCACCTTGGCGGTCATGCCGAGCAGGATGCGCGCATCCGGACGATCGATCGATACCCGCGCCGCGTAGGTCCGCGTCAGCGGGTCGGCGACCGGCGACACTTCGCGCAGCGCGCCCGCGTAGCGTGCCTCGCCGTCCGCCCAGAGCGTCACCTCGGCGGTGCCGAGGGCGCGCACGTCGGACATGCGCCCTTCGGGAATGGCGATGGCGACTTCCAGGGTGTCGGGTCGCGCCAGCCGCATCACCGTCTGCCCGGCCGCCACCACCTGTCCGACTTCCGCCGAAATCAGGCCGATGACCCCCGGCTGGTCGGCCTTGAGGACCGTATAGGACGACTGGTTGCGGGCCAGCTCGGCCTGCGCCTTTGCTGCCTTGAAGCTGGTCTCCCGGGAATCCAACGCCGCCTGGCTGACGAAGTTCCTGGCGCGCAGGCTGCGGAAACGCTGCAGGTCGGCGTCGGCCAGTTCGAGTTGCGCGACGGCCGATGCCGCCGACAGCGCCGTGTCGGCCGGATCGATCCGCGCCAGCACCTGGCCCGCCTTGACGACAGCACCGGCATCGACCAGCCGGGCGGTGACCTTGCCGGGAATGCGGAAAGCCAGCGGCATCTCGTAGCGCGAGCGAACCTCTCCCGAATAGGTCAGCGTTTCATCGCCGGCGGTGTCGCCGAGGACGCGCGTCAGTACCCCTCTCGGCGGCTCGGGCGGTGCCGGCTCCTTGCCGCAGGCAGCGAGCAGGGCGAGCACCGACAGCGCCGGCAGCCACCGCCGGAAGAACGCGGCGCGGGTCGCGTTCATCTGCATGCCGTCGTCGCCGTCGACTGCCGGTCGTCGATCGGGTCGGCGCCGCGCAAGCCCTGGAGCAGCAGTTCGAAATGCGTTTCGAGATAGGTCTCCGGCGCCACCTGCGGCCCGCACAGGCGTAGCGAGAAGCGTGAGATCGCCAACATCAGCAGCGGCGCAATGATCACGTCGATGGCCGCTTCGACATTCAGCGGCCGAAACTCGCCGCTGCCGATGCCGCGCTCGAGCGCATGGCGCAGCAGCGCCCGGCCACGCGTGATCACCCGCTCGTGGTAGTACTGAGCCACTTCGGGGAAGTTCCTCGACTCGGAAATGATCAGCTTGGTCACGCCGGCCATTGCCGTGCGGCCGATCTGCCGCCACCAGCCGAGCAACAGCTCGTGCAGCAACTCAGCGGCCGAACCATGAAAGCCGGCCAGGCGCTCCTCGGCGGCCGCCAGTGCCGCTACCATCCCGTCTTCGATCACCGCCTTGAAGAGCGCTTCCTTGCTACTGAAATACAGATAGAGCGTGCCTTTCGAGACCCCGGCGCGGGCGGCAACGTCGTCGAGTCGGGTGGCGGCGAAGCCCTTGTCCACGAACAGCGCGAGCGCCGCCGCTGTCAGTTCGGAAGGTCGGGCGTCCTTGCGACGGCGGCGCGGGACCGGGGCTTCGGCGGGAACGCCGGAGGCGGTTTGGGGAACGAATGAATTCATTGGGCAACACTAATGACTGACTGGTCAGTAATATACGTCTGGCGACGTGCGTCGTCAAGTCCGCCGCGGAGCCAGGGTGGGTCTATGGTAGCGAGCCCGCTTCTGACGGACCTTCCGGCAGCCCTTAAGGTAAGTCTCTGATTAATTGCAAGAAATCAGAAAGTCGGCAAAACATGTAGGCATGTAGATGTAATAATAGTGCTTGACAAACAATGCGCTGTTTGGTTTTATTGTCGGCATGTACATCGCTCGCGTCCCCAACCGAAAATCCAGGCCCGCCATCCTGCTCCGCGAGTCCTATCGTGAGGGCGGCAAAGTCTGCACGCGGACCATTGCCAACCTGACGAACTGGGCACCGGAGCGAATCGTCGCCATGGAACGTCTGGTGAAGGGCGAATTCGACGACTGGTCGGGAGAGATGACCAGCGGCGAGATTTTTGGAGTGCTGTTTGCGCTCAAGCAGTTGGCTGATCAGGTGGGCATCACGCGGGTATTGGGCAGTGCGGCGGAAAGCAGGCTCAACCTGTTTCTGATTCTCGCACGCATTGCGCATGGCGGGTCGCGGTTGTCGGCGGTGCGCTGGGCGAAACAGCACACGGTGGCCGATGTGTTGGCGCTGGAGGAGTTCGATGAGGACGACCTCTATGCCGCTCTGGACTGGCTGGCGAGCCAGCAGGAGCGTATCGAGCGGGAACTGTACCGGGCCTACGTCAAGGCGCAGGGCCAACCACCGGTCCTGGTGCTCTACGACGTCACCTCCAGCTATTTCGAAGGAGAATGCAACGAACTGGGGCAATACGGCTACAACCGCGACGGCAAGCGAGGCAAGCAGCAAATCGTCATCGGTTTATTGACCGCCGAGGACGGCGAGCCCCTCGCCGTGCGCGTCTTCGAGGGCAACACCGCGGACCCGACGACGGTGGCCAGCCAGATCACGATTCTGAAGGAGCAATTCGGGATTGCCGAGGTGGTGATGGTGGGCGACCGGGGAATGATCAAGGCCAAGGGGAAGGCCGCGCTGTCGGCACAGGGTTTCCGCTATATCACCGCCTTGACTGACGCGCAGGTACGCACCTTCCTCAAGGAGGGCGTGCTGCAGACGGACCTCTTCGATGTGCCTCTGTGCGAAGTCGAACACGACGACAAACGGCTGATCGTGCGCCGTAACGAGATCGTCCGGGTGCGCGAGGAGCGGCGGCGGGAGGACAAGTTGGCTCAGTTGCAGGCGAAGATCGCCGACCGTAACGCCTTCGTCAAGAACTCCAGGCGCGCCAGCGCGGCAACCGGCCTGGCCGCTTTGCAGCGCTGGGCCAAACGCCACAAACTCGCCGCGTTTGTCACCCTCGCGCTGAACGAACGCGTCATTGTCTGCACCATCGACCAGGAGGCTAAAGCGCAGGACGCCCTGCTCGACGGCTGCTATCTCCTGGAAACCGATGTGCCACAAGGCTTGATGGATGCGAAGGCGGTCGATGCGCGTTATCGCGATCTGCAAAAAGTCGAGCGCAACTTCCGCACGGTCAAAACCACCTTCCTGGAAATTCGCCCGATCTTCCTGCGCAAGGCTGAGCGTACCAAGGCACATGTCTTCGTGGCGATGCTCGCCTTGAAGATCACGCGGCGGTTTGAAGCGGCTCTCCACCGGACCTTCGGCAGCACCGTAGACGACCCCGCCACCATCACTCCGGACGACGCCCTGGTGGCCCTCGGACGATTGACCTATCTCTACAGCACCGACCGCAACGGTCAGCGTCACACGCATCTGCCACGCCCGGACGATCAACAGGCCAAAATCCTCGACGCCATCGGCCTTTCCTTCCCGCTCAAGGCCAAAGCCGAAAAGCGCGCCGTGTAGGCAGCCGCCGCTTTTGCGGCGCTGGCTTTTTCTTCAACAAAAACCCATACTTAAAGCGTAGTTGCGTCTACTGGCTAGAGGAAGATCCGTCTGTGCAGCGGCTGTTCGCGCATGCAATCGCCAGCCTCGTCAGCCTGGCGCTGCTGCAATCGCAGCTGGTGCTTATGGAAGAGGAATTGCGTGATGCCAACCACCTGCGACGGGCCTTGTTCACCGGTGCGCGTGATGCGATCCTGATCTCGGACGCCAGTACCGGGCATGTACTCGACGCCAACCCGCAGGCGGAAAAGTTGTTCGGGCGCCAGCTTCAGCAGCTTCTCGGCGTTCTGCAAAGCGAGCTCCATTCAACCGGCGACACACTCGACGTACGCGAACTGTGCAAGCTGCTCGTCAACACGGGGCGCAGCGAAGCCTTCCTCGGCGAGGTCATCAATGGCGACGGCAAACTGATCCCGGTCGAGGTCACCGGCCAGGTCGTCGAACTGGCACAAGGCCGGCGGATCGTTCAGGGCATCTTTCGCCCGCTCGACCCCGCTGCAGCCGACGCGTGATCAGCGCGTCACGAAGGTGGGCTTGTAACCGAGCGCCAGGCGAATCCTCTCGGCAATCTTTTCGGCGTCGACGCGGCTCGTGTAGGGCCCCAGGTGGACGCGATGCATGCCGCCGCCGGCATTGATCTGTACGCCCTCGTTGAGCCAGTCGAGCTCGCGCATCAAATGAGAACGCAGGCTTTCTGCATTCTCGGCGCTGGCAAAAGCTCCCAGTTGCAGAAACACGCCACGCAGGTTGGCCCCAGACGATGTTGCCGGTGCGGCTGCCGGAGCAGCCGGTGGCACCGTGTCCTTTGCCAGTGATGGCGAAGCATCCCTGTCGAGCCCCAACTGCGCCGCCAGCAGGCCGATCTCGTCGCGCTCTGCAGCCGCGCCAGGCGCTCTCGCAGGCCGCGGAGCGGGCATCACCTGTGCGTAGGTCATCGTCGTCGCGCCGTCCGGGACGATCGCTTCGAGTTGCACCAGCGTGCTGCCGTTGTCCACGTAGCCCAGGCGATAAGCGGCTGCATAAGAAAGATCGATGACGCGATCGGCGTGGAAGGGACCGCGATCGGTCACGCGCACGACGACCGACCTGCCGTTGCTGACGTTGGTCACCCGCGCATAGGAGGGAATCGCCAGCGTCGGGTGGGCAGCGGTCATCGAGAACATGTCGTAGGGCTCGCCGATCGACGTCTTCTGCCCATGAAACTTCTTGCCGTACCAACTCGCCACACCGCGCTCCTGATGCGGTCTCAGGCTGGTCTGGGGCTCATAGGCCTTGCCAAGGACGATGTACGGCCGGTTGGCGAAGCGATGCAGCGGCTCGAGTCGGGGCTGCGCATCGGGAATGTCGTCAAGGTTATCCGGAATCTCGTCGCCCGGACCGTCGTCCTTGTAGTAGGCGCCACCGCGCTTCTGCGTCACCGCCGGTTTCCTGACCATCTTGCCCGGCGCTGACCGCCCCTCGGCCGTCCGTGCCGCTGGTTCGGGCGACTTCGCCGGCTGGCCTCCGCAGGCTACCAGGAAGAGGGCCGACAGCCATGCCGTCCAGCGCGGCCCGCATCGCCCAAGAGCTGTCTGCCGCTGCCTCATTGCCTCACCAGCATGCGATGCGTCTGGATGCTCATCAGAATTCCGATGCCGATCGACAGGGTCACCAATGCTGTGCCGCCGTAGCTCATGAACGGCAAGGGAACGCCGACCACGGGCAGAATGCCGCTGACCATGCCCATGTTGACGAAAGCATAGGTAAACAGGCTCAGCGTGATCGATCCGGCCATCACCCGTGCGAAAAGCGTCGAAGCATTGGCAGTGATCATCAGCCCACGACCGATGAGTAGCAGATAGAGCAGCACGAGAACGGAATTGCCGAGCAGACCGCGCTCCTCGGAAAAAACGGCGAAAATGAAATCCGTGTGGCGCTCCGGAATGAACTCGAGGTGTGTCTGTGTGCCAGCCAGCCAGCCTTTGCCGAAGCTGCCGCCCGAACCGATGGCAATCGTTGACTGGATGATGTGATAGCCGGACCCCAGCGGATCGCTGGTCGGGTCGATCAGGGTCAGGATTCGCTTGCGCTGGTAGTCATGCAGCATGGTCCATACGAAAGGTGCTGCGCCGGCACCGGTAGCGGCAAGGCCGATGATCACCTGCCACGGTAGACCGGCAAAGAAGAGGACGTAAAAGCCCGCCGCACCAACGAGAATGGCGGTACCGAGGTCAGGCTGTTTGGCGATCAGTGCAAAGGGCACGAGCAGCAACAGGCCGGCGACGAGGTAATGGCGGAGTTTCAGCACCGCCTCATGCTTGTGGAAGTACCAGGCGAGCATCAACGGCACACCTAGCTTCAGGAGTTCGGACGGCTGAATGCGTATGAAACCGAGCGACAACCAGCGCCTGGCACCATTGACCTTGACGCCGAAAAGAAAAACGAGAACCAGCAGAACCACGCCAACAACATAGAGCGGCACCGCGAAACGCATCAGCTTCTGCGGCGGAAACTGCGCCACCGCCCACATCGCGCAAAGCCCGACCGCCATGTTCAACGCCTGCGCCAGCGCCCGGTTGTTGGCGTCGTAGGTCGCGCTATAAACGGTCGATAACCCGACGGTCATGAGTGCGAGCATGATCAGCAATAGCGGCCCATCGAGGTGCTCGACGAGGCGTAGCCGCAGCCGCTGCAAGAACTGCTGGAACATCGGTCAGTCATCCTCCACATCGTCTTCGGCGGCTGCCCCCTTGGGGAGTTTGCCGAGCAGATAGTAGTCGAAAACCATGCGCGCGATCGGCGCCGCCGACTGGGCACCGAAACCACCGTTCTCCACCAGAACGGCCAAGGCGATCTTCGGTTGATCTGCCGGCGCGAAGGCGATGAACAGGGCATGGTCACGCAGATCCTTCTTCACCCGCGATGCCTTGTAGTCGGCCCCTTTCAGGCTGAACACCTGCGCCGTACCGGTCTTGCCGGCCGACACATAAGCGGCGCCAGCGAAGGCACGCGCGCCGGTTCCCTGCGTGTTGACTCCGATCATCGCCTTCTTGATGACTTCGACATGCTGGCGTTTCCAGGGCAGGATGCGCAGGGGTTCCGGCTCGATCATCGTTTTCTCGCCGGTGCGACTATCGGTAATGTACTTCACGAGGTGCGGCCGGAACATGATCCCGTTATTGGCGACGACCGCGGTCGCCTGCGCCAGCTGGATCGGCGTGTAGGCGTTATAGCCCTGGCCGATGCCGATCGAGATCGTTTCGCCGGCAAACCACTTCTGTTGCTCAGGCCGCTTGAAACGACGTTTCTTCCACTCCGGCGAAGGCAGTACCCCTTCCGACTCCCCTTCGATGTCCACTCCCGTCCGTTGACCGAAGCCCAAGTGGCGCATGAAACGCGCGATGCTGTCGATGCCCATGTCGTTGGCAAGCATGTAGTAATAGGTATCGCAGGAATGAACGATCGACTTGTACATGTCCACCGAACCGTGACCGCCCTTCTTGTCATCGCGGAACTGGTGCCCGCCGAAATTGAAGAAACCAGGGTCGGAGATGGCCTGTCCGGGCGTCCGCTTGCCGGTTTCGAGCGCTGCCAGGGCCATGAACGGCTTGAACGTCGAACCCGGCGGATAAGCACCGTTGAGCGCCCGGTTGAGCAAGGGCTTGTCGGGTGAATTGTTGAGCAAGTCCCAGTCATCGGTGCGAATGCCGTCGATGAAGAGATTCGGATCGAAAGTCGGGGTTGACACCAGCGCCAGGATGCCTCCGGTCGACGGCTCGATCGCCACGAGGGCGCCGCGACGCTCGCCGAAAGCCTTTTCGGCCATCTCCTGCAATTTGGTATCGAGCGTCAGCGTCAGGTTGTTGCCCTGTACGGGCGCCGTCCGCGACAGGTTGCGAATCGCCCGACCGCCGGCGTCGATCTCGACCTGCTCATAGCCCGTCTCACCGTGCAACTGGAATTCGTACTTCTGCTCGATGCCGGTCTTGCCGATATGGTCGGTGCCTTTGTAGTTGGCGGCCTGGTCGCTCTCCTCGATTATCTCCATGTCGCGCTTGTTGATGCGGCTGATGTAGCCGATGGCGTGCGAGGCGATCGGGCCGAGCGGATACTGGCGGAACAGGCGCGCCTTGACCTCGACACCCGGGAAAAGATAGCGATTGGCAGCAAAGCGTGCGACCTCCTCTTCGGTCAGGCGCGAACGAATCGGCAGGCTTTCGAAGGTCTTGCTTTCCTCGAGCAGTCGACGGAAGCGCTTGCGGTCTTTCGGCAGGACCTCGATCACCCGGCTCAGACCGTCGATCGTGGCATCGAGGTCGTCGACCTTCGATGGCGTGATCTCGAGCGTGAAAGCCGAATAATTGCGCGCCAGGACCACCCCCTTGCTATCGACGATGACACCCCGATTGGGAACGATCGGCACCAGAGAGATCCGGTTGTCCTCGGCGCGCGTCGTGTAGTAGGCGTGCTGAACGATCTGCAGGTGGAAGAACCTGGCGACCAGCAGGGCGAAGGCGACGAGCACGGCGACACCGGCGAAAGCCACCCGAAAGCGGAAGCGATCAAGCTCGCGATCCGGGGCAGTCAGTGGTGATTGACGAGCACGCAACCCCGGCTCCTCAACGACGGCACGGAGTCGGTGACGAGCCCCTCGTGGCCGCGGTCCAGTGCGGACGCCCGCGGACGTCCGCCAAAGGCTCGACCACGGGTTCAGAGCGGCCGGTTGGCATCGCGATCGACGGGTTGGTGCTGCGGCAGCAGCAGGACGAAGGTCAGCAATGGCCAGAGCAGCGCCGCCAGACATGGCCCAACGAAATACGCAAGTCCCGGAAAGTCGGCACCAACGATGGTGCGCACACCCAACTGGACCAGTTGCACCAACAGCAGCAGCGGAAACACCTGCAGGGCCTGCTGCCCGAGGGGAAACCACAGGATGCGTCGGGACAGCGACGATGCTCCGTAAGCCACCAGCACGTAGGCTAGCGCGTGCTGGCCCAGCAGGCTGGCATCAGCAACGTCCATCGCCAGACCGAACAGGAAAGCCAGCCCCATGCCAACCCGACGCGGCTCCCGCACGCACCAGAAGACCAGCGCCAGCGCCACCCAGTCGGGTACGCCGGGCCAGTTGGCGGTCGGCAGGAAATTGAACAGCAGGGCGATCAGCAATGTGCTGGCGATGAACCACGGCCGGACCGGCAGCAGGATGCGCGATGATGAGTAACTGGTTTGCATCGCCTCTAGTCCTTTTTCAATCGCTTCTTCTTCCCCGGCCCGGCCTTTGCTCCCGGCTTGACCTCGCGGCGCGCCGCCTCGCTCGCCAGTTGTTCGGGCAAGGAAATCGCCGGCCGCGGGTCGAGGACCATGACTTCACTGAAGTTCTCGACCCCGGCGAGCGGCATGCAGAAGATCCTGGCAAAGGAGTATGAGGTGTCACGTTCGATGTGCACCACCCGGGCCACCGGAAACCCGGGCAGGAAGACGCCGTCCAGGCCCGAGGTGACCAGCACGTCACCATTCTGGACGTCGGCGTTGGCGGGCAGGAAGCGCAGTTCGAGCTGGCCGTTGCCAAGACCGAAAACGACCGAGCGCAGCCCGGTGCGCACAATCTGCACGGGAACCGCCTGTTCCTTGTCGGTGATCAGGGTCACTTCGGCGACGAAAGGGTATACCCGGGTGACCTGACCGACGATGCCTGCATCATCAATGACGGGCTGCCCCGCGACCACCTTGTCCTGCTGCCCCTTGTCGACGACAATGCGCCGCGAATACGGATCGCGCGCCGCGTAGAGAATCTGTGCGACCTGGCCGCTGGCCTGCTGGCGCTGCTTGACGCCAAGCAACTTGCGTAGACGCTCGTTTTCGACTTCGAGTTGCTGAGTCCGCAACAGGATAGCGACGTTGTCGAGACGACTCCTCTTCAACTGCGCATTTTCGTCCTGCAAGCGCGTCAGACTGGCGAAATAACCGCCAGCGTTGTCAAGTACTTGCGCCGGCAGATGCGCAAACTGCTGCACCGGATGGGTAAACATCGATAACGCCTGGCGCAGCACCTCGAGAGTCTGGAGGCGCACATCGACGACAAGCAGAGCAGCCGACAGCGCTACGTAGAACGACAGCAGCGCCACGGGTGCCGGCCCACGCTTGAAGAACGGTGGCGGCTGGTGATCCATCAGTCAGGCATCGAAACGGGCGACGCGCGGCGTTTGCGCCGCTTGTCGTCAATCGGAAGCGAAAATACTGCCGAGATTGTCCATCTTTTCGAGAGCAAGACCGCAGCCTCGGGCAACGCAGGTCAATGGCTCCTCGGCAACGATCACCGGCAAGCCGGTCTCCTCCATCAGCAGGCGATCGATATCCCGCAGCAATGCACCACCGCCGGTGAGGACCATCCCCTTGTCGGCGATGTCGGCACCCAGTTCGGGCGGCGTCTTCTCGAGCGCCGACTTCACCGCCGAAACGACGCTGTTCAGCGGCTCGGTGAGGGCTTCGAGGATTTCGTTCGACGAAATGGTGAACTTGCGCGGAATACCTTCGGCCTTGTTGATCCCCGAGACTTCCATCTCGCGCACTTCGGCGCCGGGAAAAGCCGAACCAATTCGCTTCTTGATGTTTTCCGCGGTGTTTTCGCCGATCAGCATGCCGTAGTTGCGGCTGATGTAGTTCATGATCGCCTCGTCGAGCTTGTCACCACCGACGCGCACCGAACCGGCATAGACCATGCCACCGAGCGAGATGACACCAACTTCGGTCGTCCCGCCACCGATGTCGACAACCATCGAGCCGGTCGGCTCGGCGACCGGCAAGCCTGCGCCAATCGCTGCCGCCATCGGCTCTTCGATGAGAAACACCTGGCTCGCGCCAGCGCCGATTGCCGACTCGCGAATGGCTCGCCGCTCCACCTGCGTGGAACCCGAGGGCACACAGATGATGATCCGCGGTGACGGAGAAAGGAGCTTCGAGTCGTGAACTTTCTTGATGAACTGCTTGAGCATCTGCTCGGTGACCGTGAAGTCGGCAATCACACCATCCTTCATCGGCCGAATGACGGTGATCGCGCCGGGCGCCTTGCCGAGCATCTCCTTGGCCGCCTTGCCGACGGCCTGAATCGTCTTCTTCGAACTCGGACCGCCTTCCGTACGGATGGCGACCACCGACGGCTCGTCGAGAACGATCCCCTTGGAGCGCACATAGATCAGCGTGTTGGCGGTGCCGAGGTCGATCGCGAGATCGTTGGAGAAATAACTGCGCAGGAAACTGAACATGCTTGCCAATTCCGTGTTGGCCCCAAACGCGGGCTGCGGTGGGAAAAACTTTTATGATACCTTATATGGCTCCCTCGTTTAACACCTTAGTGATTCAGTAACCATGTCACTCACCCTAGAACAGGTCCGGCGCGTCGCCCATCTGGCCCGCATCGAAATCAGCGAAGTCGAGGCAGACAGCACACTCGGCCACCTGAACGAGATCTTTGCCCTGATCGAAACGATGCAGGCGGTCGATACCAGCGGCGTCGAACCGATGGCACATGCCCAGGACGTCGCGCAGCGCCTGCGTGCGGACCGCGTCACCGAAAGCGACGAAGTCGCCCAGCGTACCGCCTTCCAGGCCATCGCACCGGAAACCGAAGCGGGCCTCTACCTCGTGCCGAAGGTCATCGAATGATTGAACGTAGTCTCGCGGATCTCGCGCGCGCCCTGGCGACGAAAGAAATCTCCAGTGTCGAATTGACTCGGCTGTATCTCGACCGCATCTCCCGCCACAACCCGCAGCTCAACGCCTTCATCACCGTCGACCCGGCCATTAGCCTGGCACAGGCACGCGCTGCCGACGAGCGACTGGCACGCGGCGAAGGCGGTCCACTGACCGGAATCCCGCTCGCGCACAAGGACATCTTCTGTGCCCAGGGCTGGCTCACGACCTGCGGATCAAGGATGCTGAGCAACTTCGTCAGCCCCTATGATGCGGCGGTGATCGCTCGCTTCAAGGCAGCTGGCGCGGTGCTCCTCGGCAAGACGAACATGGACGAATTCGCCATGGGATCGTCGAACGAAACGTCCTTCTACGGACCGGTCAGGAACCCGTGGGAGCTGAACTGCGTTCCCGGCGGATCTTCCGGCGGCTCCGCGGCTGCGGTCGCGGCGCGTCTGGCTCCGGCGGCCACCGGTACCGATACCGGCGGATCGATCCGCCAACCGGCAGCGCTGTGCAACCTGACCGGGATGAAACCTACCTATGGCGTGGTTTCACGCTACGGCATGATCGCTTTCGCGTCTTCGCTCGATCAGGCAGGTCCGCTGGCTCGTTCGGCCGCCGACTGCGCTGTTCTGCTCAACGCCATGGCCGGCTTTGACGAGCGCGATTCGACGAGCCTCGAGCGTCCGACGGAAGACTACGGCCGCGACATCAACACCGCCACCGCGGACAAGCCGCTGGCCGGACTCAGGATCGGCCTGCCGGCGGAGTTCTTTGGTGATGGCGGTAGCCCGGAGGTCATGCAGCTGGTTGACGCGGCAATCGCCGACTACCGCAGGCTGGGCGCCGAAACGGTCGCTGTCAGCCTGCCGAGCATGAGCCTTTCGGTAGCCGCCTACTATGTCATCGCCCCGGCCGAAGCAAGTTCGAACCTGGCACGCTTTGATGGCGTGCGTTACGGCCACCGGGCGCCGCAGTACCGGGATCTCGATGACATGTACAGCAAGAGCCGTGCCCAGGGCTTCGGTGCCGAGGTCAAGCGTCGCCTACTGATCGGCACCTATGTGCTGTCGCACGGCTACTACGATGCCTATTATCTGCAGGCGCAACGCATTCGCCGCTTGATTGCCAGCGACTTCGCCGCAGCCTTCCGGCAATGCGACGTGATCATCGGGCCAACCAGTCCGAGTACCGCGTTCAGGCTCGGGGAAAAGGCGGCCGATCCCGTGCAGATGTACCTTTCGGACATCTACACGATCGCCGTCAACCTCGCCGGGCTGCCCGGCATTTCGATCCCCTGCGGCTTTGCCGGCGGCCTCCCCGTCGGCCTGCAACTGATCGGCAACTATTTCGACGAAGCCAGGCTGCTTGGCACCGCGCACCGTTACCAGCAGGCGACCACCTGGCATCTGCAGCACCCAGACCAGTTCGATGACTGATCTCGAGTGTCGCCAGACGACGTCTCGCCGCCTTGCGGACCGGTCGTCCGCGCGACCCAGGCACCCCGCGCCGGCGGTCGCTGTCCTTGAAGAGTGAGTAAGCAGTGATGAAACAATGGGAAGTGGTCATCGGCATCGAGACGCACGCGCAGTTGGCGACGCGATCGAAGATTTTCTCGGGCAGTTCCACCGCCTTCGGCGCCGCGCCCAACGTCCAGGCAAACGCCGTCGACATTGCGCTGCCCGGAGTCCTGCCGGTACTCAACAAGGCGGCGGTCGAATGTGCGATCCGCTTCGGCCTCGCCGTCGCTGCCGAGATTTCGTCCCGATCGGTATTTGCGCGCAAGAACTACTTCTACCCGGATCTGCCAAAAGGTTACCAGATCAGCCAGTATGAGTTGCCGGTGGTTGTCGGCGGCGCGCTGACGATTCAGGTGGGAGAAGCCGAGAGGGTCATCCACCTGACCCGCGCGCATCTCGAGGAAGACGCCGGCAAATCGCTTCACGAAGAACTTGGCGCACAGTTTTCCGGCAGGTCGGGAATCGACCTCAACCGCGCGGGGACTCCCCTGCTGGAGATCGTCACCGAACCCGACATGCGCTCGTCTGCGGAAGCCGTCGCCTATGCGCGGGCCTTGCATGCTCTGGTGCGCTGGATCGGCATCTGCGACGGCAACATGCAGGAGGGCTCGTTCCGCTGCGACGCCAACGTTTCGGTACGGCCGGTCGGTCAGGTGGCGTATGGCACTCGACGCGAAATCAAGAACCTCAACTCGTTCCGCTTTCTCCAACAGGCGATCGACTACGAAGTGCAATGGCAGATCGCAACACTGGAAGATGGCGGCACGATCGAGCAGGCGACGGTGCTGTTCGACCCGAGCACGGGCGAGACGCGCAGCATGCGCTCCAAGGAGGACGCGCACGACTACCGCTACTTCCCCGACCCCGACCTGCTGCCGCTGGTCATCGAACCTGAGTGGATCGACCGGATCCGTGCGCAAATGCCCGAGTTGCCGGCCGCCAAGCGTGACCACCTGGTCGCCGAATACGGACTCTCTCCTTATGACGCCCGCGTTCTGACGACATCGATCGAGTTCGCCAACTACTACGAAGCCACCGTTGCCGCGGCGGGCAAGGCGAACGCCAAGATCTGCGCCAACTGGGTGATGGTCGACCTGGCTGCTCGCCTGCACCGGGACGATAGCGAGATCGGCAAGTCGCCGGTCTCGGCCGCACAACTCGGCGGCTTGATCGCCCGTATTGGCGATGGCACGCTCTCCAACAATCTTGCCAAGAAGGTTTTCGATGCCCTCTGGAACGGCGAAGGCGATTCGGCTGACGAAATCATTGCCAGAGAGGGACTGCAGCAGATTACCGACACCGGCGCCCTGGAACGACTGATCGACGAGATCATCACGGCCAACGCCACCATGGTCGCCGAATGCCGAGCAGGCAAGGAGAAGGCGTTCAACGCACTGGTCGGTCAGGCCATGAAGGCGACCCGGGGCAAGGCCAACCCGCAGCGAATCAACGAACTTCTCCGCAGGAAGATCGGCTGATTCCCCGCCGACAGGGCGCCGAGGCCCGCGCACGAGGCAAGCCCGCGCCGCGCTTTGCCGACGTCCAGGGCCTCAGGGCCGCGCCGACGGTCGCTTGGACAGATCGCGAAAGCGGCGCAGATCCTCGTCGTACTTCGCGCGCATCGTCTCCTGGTCACGCTTTTTCGACTCGATCACCGACTCCTGCGCACCGATCTCGTAGTCCGCATCGCGCAGACCCTTGGCCACCTCGGCTGGCAACTGGCGATTGCGATAGAACTCCGCCTCGTCCTCGAACTTCTTGCGCTGCTTGCGTATCTCCGCGATCCGCTCTTCGGCTGCCTTGATCGCCATCGTGAGATCGCGCTCGGCCCGGCTGCGCATGATCTCGATATCCTTCTCGCTGGCGTAGGTGTTGAGCAGCGCCTGATCCATTCGCCTCTGCTCATTGAGCACGCGTTCCTGCTCCTTGCGCCGCTGCTCCTCAGCCGCGCGCTGGGCGCGTTGCTCGACGGTGAGCGGGGCGTCAACCAGGCGTGAGGTGCGGCCGGAGTCGCCGAGCTCGCGATAGGCACGCCCGTAACAAACGGACGGCAAAATGTCGCCGCACACCTGTTTCCCGGAATCGTCGTGGCAACAATAGATGCGCGGGCCAGCGAAGCTCGCACCCGGGCCGACCAACGCCACAAGCAGCCCGCCAAGGCTAGCGAGCGTGCGCAACAACACCATATTCCTGGCGATAGCGGACCACAGCAGCCGCGTTCTCTTGCAAATCGACGCTCTGCCGGAGAAAGGCCAGCAAGTCGTCGAGTGTGGCGACCGCGACCACCGGAATGCCGAAACTCTGCTCCACCTCCTGTACCGCGGATAGCTCGCCCTGGCCCCGCTCCATGCGATCAAGAGCGATCACTACGCCGCACGGCGTCGCTCCAGCCGCGCGAATCAGCTCGACCGACTCACGCACCGAAGTGCCGGCCGAGATCACGTCGTCAACGATCAGCACCTGCCCGGCCAGCGGCGCCCCCACCATGCTGCCCCCTTCGCCGTGATCTTTCGCCTCTTTACGATTGAAGGAGAAGGGAAAGTTGCGGCCTGCCCTGGCCAGGGCAACGGCGATCGCGGCAACCAACGGAATTCCCTTGTAAGCGGGCCCGAACAGGCCGTCGATGGCGATTCCGCTGCCGGCTATCGCCTTGGCGTAGAATTCAGCCAAGCGCCCGAGCGCCGCACCATTGTTGAACAGGCCGGCGTTGAAGAAATAGGGCGACAGGCGTCCGGCCTTGGTCCTGAACTCGCCAAAGCGAAGCACCTCCTGCGCAACCGCAAACTCGATGAATTGCTGACGAAAGTCCATAAAAATCCGCTTCCCGACGCAGGCTCGCCCAACGACAATCCCCTATGTTACGCATCATCACCCTCAACCTCAATGGTATTCGTTCGGCATGGCGCAAGGGCCTTTACTCGTGGTCGGTCGCCCAGAATGCCCACATCATCTGCTTGCAGGAACTCAAGGCCCAGCACGCCGATCTCGGCGATGAGATGCACAAGCCTGACGGCCTGCACACCTACTACCGCTACGCCGAGAACAAAGGCTACAGTGGCGTCGGCCTCTGGTGCCGGAAGAAACCGGACCGGGTGGTGGATGTGCTGGGAAGCCCCGAGTTCGACCGTGAAGGGCGTTACCTGCGCGCCGATTTCGGCGCCCTGTCGGTTGTCTGCCTCTACCAGCCGTCGGGCTCAAGTTCCGAGCAGCGACAGGAGGCCAAGTTCCGGTTCATGGCGCTCATCTACCCGCACCTGCTTGAGCTGGCGGCCAGCGGACGCGACGTCGTCGTCTGTGGTGACTGGAACATCGCCCATCAGGAAATCGACCTCAAAAACTGGCGAAGCAATCGCCGGAACTCGGGTTTTCTGCCTGAAGAACGCGCCTGGGTCAGCCGCCTGCTCAACGAAGGGGGCTGGTGCGATGTGTACCGCAGACTGCATCCGGAAAGCACCGAGGAATCCTACACCTGGTGGTCGAATCGAGGCCAGGCCTGGGCGAAGAACGTGGGCTGGCGGCTCGACTACCAGTTGGCGACTCCAGCCATTGCCGCCACGGCGAGACACGCAGCCGTCTACAAGGAACAGCGCTTCAGTGACCACGCACCACTGACCATCGACTACGAGTACGACCTGGAAACCGACCGCGGCGAGTGAACGTCACTTTGCGACAGGGGCCCTCGTTGTTTGCATTGATCTTGGCTCGGGATTTCTATAATCTGATCATCTCGTCGAAAGCTTCTCTGGTGCTGCACCATTGATCTTCTTGTCATCACCTTCCACTGTGAGGTCCATCATGTCCGAAGTTACCGAACTCTCCAACGCGAACAAGCAAAAACTCGTCTCCGACATGAAGGTCGTCGTCGCAGACGCGGAGGAAATCCTGCGCGCGACCGCCGGTGTTGCCGGCGAAAAAATGGGCGATCTGCGCGAACGCATTGGCGAGCGTTTGCGCGATGCCAAGCTCCGCCTGGCTGATGCCGAAGCCGCACTGGTCGATAGAACCAAAGCCGCGGCGCGCGCCACCGATGATTTCGTGCACGACAATCCGTGGCGCGCGGTCGGCGTTGCCGCCGCCGTCGGTCTGCTGCTTGGCGTCATCATCGGTCGCCGCTAAGCTGCCCGCTACTCGATGAGCGCAGCTTCCGGCAGCAGCAGCGGCCTGTTCGCCGCCGCCAGGAACAGCGCGGCAACGCTGCTGACTGCCGGACGGACTCGGCTTGAACTCCTCGGCAATGAAATCAAGGAGGAGAAGCTGCGGGCCGTCCACCTGCTGCTCGTTTCGCAGCTCCTCGCGTTCTGCCTGGCGCTCGGCACGATCCTGGGCGTCGCCTTGCTGGTCGTCTCGTTCTGGGAGCAACGGGCGGCCGTCCTCGGCGGTTTCTGCGTGCTCTTCTTCGCCGTTGCCGGCGTCGCTTACGTCGGCCTCCAACGTGCCGTACGCCGCCCTGACCGCATGTTCTCGGCGAGCATGGCCGAGTTCGGCGCCGACCTGAGCCAGCTGAAAGCGGCTGCCCGCAATGAATCAAGAACTGATTGATCTGGCCGTCGAGCGCGGCCGCTTGCTCGAGCGCATCAGCATGCAACGCCAACTCCTCGAACAGCAGCTGCAGCCGGTAGGCGACACCCTGCACAGCGTCGACCGCGCCCTCGCCGCCGTGCGCAAGGGACGCGACTATCTCGGACAGCACCCGGAAGTAGTCACCGCCGCGGTGGCCATACTGGTCGTGTTGAAGCCGAGCCGCCTCTGGCGATGGACAAAACGTGGTTTCCTGGCTTGGCGGACTTGGCGCATGCTGCGCCGGGAACTGTTCGCCCTCGGTCTGTCGCCACGCCCATAGCGGCCGCTCTGGCCGTCTGGCGAACAGCCGCGGCGAGGACGTACTGCCGCGACATCACTCCCAAACGTCGAGCGCCCGAAGTTGCCTGGTTGCGGCTTCGGCCCAGCCGCGGTTGGCAATAGGACTCGCCGGACTAGGGTGCAGCACTCGCCCCGTTCTGACCCTTGTTCCGGCCAGGGCAGCGACCGCTCGCGCTTCGGCGAAGCTGCCCACGCCAATCACCCATTCCGGCTGCAAAGCGGCGACGATGGCTCGCAGATGCGCGTCGCAGGCCGCATGCAGCGGCGCCGCCTCGGCTGCCGGCAGCTTGTCCGGGGTCACATTGCGGGCGTGGTTGAAAAAAGCCAGGGGGCAGTAGTTGGCAACGAAATGCTCGACAAAAAAGGCATCGGCGCTGCCGAAACGCTCCTGAAAGAGTCCCCACAAGCGACGCCCGCTGACCTCCGAACGCAAGCAGGCGAAGCCTTCGATCGGCCGCGCGGGATTCTCGACTGCGGGTTGCCGCACCGCACACTCGATCCCCAGCCAGTCACGCACCGCGGCGATCTCACCGAACGGCACGCCGCACTGAACCATTCCGAAGGGGCCGGGATTCATACCGAGAAACAACACTCTCCTGCGGCTTGCCGCGTAACGGCGCAAGTAGGCCTCATGCGCCGCCCAGGCGTAGGTCAGGGGGTTGTACACGTGGCTCACCGGCGGCGAGAAGCGCAGCGTCGCGAGTCTTCCCGAGAGCAACCGCGCGGCGGCAATAAGTTCCGTAACGACCGGAGGGTCAGTCAATTTCAGCATTGGCCGGCCCAACCTCAGCAAGTGCAAGCAAATGCCTGCGCATCCACCAGACCATCAGAACTCCGGGAAGGGCCACCACTACCGAGAACAAATAGAAGGCCTGCCAGCCAATTGTTTCGGTCAGCACGCCAGCTACCGGGCTGACGTAGATACGCCCCACAGCAGCCAACGCCGAAAGGAGCGCGTAGTGCGTCGCGGTAAACCGATGATTGCACAATGCCATTAGCAAAGCAACGAACGCCACGGTGCCCATGCCGCCGCTAATATTTTCCGCCGCCACCACCGCCAGTAGCAGGAAGTCTAGCGAGGCGGCGTGGTCCAGAGAAACGATAACCCAGTCGAATGGCGGTGTCTCAACGCTCCCCCAAGCACCTTTGCCGAGTATGGCTATGAAATAGAAGCCAAAATTCGACAACAACTGGAGAACGCCGAACACGAGCAGGGCTCGATACAGGCGGAGGCGTATCATTAGCACACCGCCGAGGAGTGCACCAAAAATCGTCAGCCAGATCCCAATGATCTTGTTGGCGATACCCACCTCAGCTTGCGTAAACGCTAACCCCTTGATGAGAAAAGCCGTGGTTAGACTGCCGGCAAACGCATCGCCAAGCTTGTAAAGAATGATGAGCAAGAGAAAAAGCGTCGCACCAGGCTGGGAAAAATAACTCGCCAGTGATGCATTGAGAGTTTCAAAACGAACCAACCGAGCAAACCACCAAGCGAGCGGCAGCGCCGCGGCGATCTCGCTCATAACGAAGAATAGCTGAACCCAGTGGTTGCCACTATCCGGTTCAAGACCGAAGACAATGAGTAGGTTGCGCGCCATATAGTAGCCAGCAAAGGCGCCTGCCAGCATAGCAAGAAAGCCGGAGATTTCAGCCCAACCGCTGGATGTCAGTGCCTTTGATGTGCCTCTGACCCGTGGCAAGAAGACAAGTGAAGCAGCAGCTGCGCCGACCATGACGCCGCCCATCACGGCATACACCCGGGCCCAAGATTGCCACTGATCAGCCCAGATTAGCGCTATACCGCCGGAAAGAATCATCGCCAGGCGATAACCAAACACGTGCATGGATGCACCCGGCCCATGCTCGGCCTTGTCGAGCAGAAGATCAGCCCGATAGGCATCGACCACGACGTCCTGCGAGGCGGAAAGGAAAGCCAGTAGCACAGCCCATTGGCCAAAAAGGACAGGCTGTGCGCTCGGCGACAAGGTGGACATAAAGCACAGCGTAGCTGCCAACGACAACTGCGATAGCACCAACCACCCGCGCCGGCGTCCCAGCCACGGCGGCTCGAAGCGATCCATCAGAGGCGCCCAAAGAAACTTGAAGGTGTACGGAATGCCTACCAGTCCGAAAAACCCGATGGTGGCAATGTTAACTCCGTCTATCGTCAGCCAAGCCTGAAGAGCCTGTCCAGTCAGCGCCAGTGGCAAGCCGGAAGCAAAACCCATGAGCAGTACCGCCGCGAGGCGGTGCACCCTACCCAGCGATAACACCGAATTAACCCCGACCCAGACGGTAAAACGCCAAGCTGCCATTCAAATTGGGGTCATCCGACACTTCCTGCCCGGCCTCGTCGAAAGCCAGGCGCTCGCGGATCTCGATCGCGAGGCGGGCACACAGGTTCTCGAAATCGACGATCGTGAAGAAGCGTACGTTCGGCGTATCGAACCAGTCGTAAGGCAGATCCTCCGAGACCGGCATGTGCCCGTTGGCAATCGCCGCGCGATTGGCACGGTAGGCGAAGTTCGGGAAGCTGACCACGGCCTCTTCCGCAACACGCAGCATCTCGGTGAGGATGCGCTCCGTGGCGTGCATGGTCTGCAGCGCCTGCGAGATGATCACATGGTTGAACGACTGATCCTCGAACCCGGAAAGGCCACACTCGATGTCCATCTGGATCACGTCGATACCGTTGCGGATACAACCGAGAATGCTTTCGTGATCGATTTCGACGCCGTAGCCCGAGACGTCCCGCGTCTCGTTCAGGTAGCGCAGGAGGCGACCGTCACCGCAACCAAGATCGAGAACACGCTCGCCGGGTGGAATCCAGCCGGCGATCACGGCGAAATCAAAACGCTCTCGCTGCTCGGCCCTGGCTCGCCTTTCATGCTCGGTCATACGGCAATGTTCTCCAGGTAGGCGCGCAGGAGTGCATGGTAGTGCCGGTCGTCGAGCAGAAAGGAATCGTGGCCGGCGCCGCAGTCGATCTCCGCGTAGACAACGTGCAACCGGTTGTGCAGTAGCGCAAAGACGATCTCCCGCGAGCGCGCCGGCGCGAAGCGCCAGTCGGTCGAAAAGCTGGCGACGAAGAAGCTGGCCCGGGCGCGCACGAACGCCGCCGCCAGATTGCCGTCGTAGTCGTAGGCGGGATCGAAGTAGTCGAGCGCCTTGGTCATCATGAGATAAGTATTGGCGTCGAAGAAGCCGGCAAACTTCTTGCCTTGGTAGCGCAGGTAGGACTCGATTTCGAAATCGACGTCGTAGCTGAACTTGTGCTCGCCATGGCGCAACTGACGACCGAATTTCTCGGCCATCTGGCTGTCGGACAAATAGGTGATGTGGCCGACCATACGCGCGAGACGAAGGCCCCTGGTCGGAACGACGCCATGGTCGGCGTAGTAGCCCCCGTGAAAATCGGGATCGGAGAGAATCGCCTGGCGTGCCACCTCGTTGAAGGCAATGTTCTGAGCCGACAGCTTGGGGGCCGACGCAATCACCATGGCGTGCCGGATGCGATCAGGAAACTGCAGCGACCATTCGATCGCCTGCATGCCTCCGAGACTGCCCCCGATGACCGCCGCCCAGGTCTGGATCCCCAGATGGTCGGCGAGCCTGGCCTGCGCCGCGACCCAGTCTTCGACTGTGACCAGCGGAAAATCGGCACCGTAGCGCTTGCCGGTTTCCGGGTTGGTCGACAGCGGACCGGTCGACCCGTAGCAACCGCCGAGGTTGTTGACACCGACGACGAAGAACTTGCCGGTATCGAGTGGCTTGCCCGGACCAACGAGGTTGTCCCACCAACCGATGTTCTCCGGATCGTCCGCATAGGAGCCGGCCACGTGGTGACTGCCGGAGAGCGCGTGACAGACGAGAACCGCGTTGGAGCGCTGGGCATTGAGCGTGCCGTAGGTTTCGAAGGTCAGGGCGAAGCCGGGCAACACGGCACCGCTCTTGAGCGTCAGCGACTCGTCGAAGTTAACTCTGGATGGCGCAACGACGCCGATGGAAGTCTCTTGCGACATCAGGCGTTCAGCTTCTCGAGCTGTTCACGGATCTTTGCCGGCTCTTCGTGACGCAGCAGGCGGCGAACGATGGGGGCCAGTTCCGCGCAGTTGCTTTGCATGATCTTCTGCTTGACCAGCAGGACTTGCGCCGGGTGCATCGAGAACTGGCGCAGCCCCATGCCCAAAAGCAGGCGTGTCAGCAAAGGGTCGCCGGCCAGTTCGCCACAGATCGACACCGGGATGTTGACTTTTTCTGCACTGGCGATCGTATGCGCCAGCAGCATCAGCACCGCGGGGTGCAGCGGGTCGTAGAGGTGCGCCACCTGCTCGTCGCTGCGATCGATCGCCAGCGTGTACTGAATCAGGTCGTTGGTCCCTATGGACAGGAAATGGACGCGGCGCAGGAACAGCCCGATGGCCAGCGCCGCTGCCGGAATCTCGATCATCGCGCCGACAGGAATCGCCTCGTCGAAGACAACTCGCTCGCCGCGCAGGCTGGACTTGGCGCGCTCGATCGCGGCCAGCGTCTGGTCGATCTCGTGCGCCTGCGAGAGCATCGGAATCAACAGCTTGATCTTGCCGTACTTCGACGCGCGCAGGATCGCCCGCAACTGCGTCTGAAACATCTTCGGCTCGGCCAGCGACAGCCGGATGGCGCGCAGCCCGAGCGCCGGATTGCTCTGCAGGCGATCACCCTGAACCTTCTCCGGATGCAGATCCTTGTCGTAACCGAGGTCGAAGGTGCGGATGGTGACCGGCCGGCCGGCCATCCCCTTGACCACGGTCCGGTAAGCCTCGAACTGCTCGTCCTCAGTCGGCATGTCACCGCGATCGAGAAAAAGGAACTCGGTCCGGAACAGGCCGATGCCTTCGGCACCGCCGTCGAGCGCATTGGCCACATCGCCGGGCAACTCGATGTTGGCGTGCAGATCGATATCGACGCCGTCGAGCGTTGCCGACCTGCCGGACTTGAGACGCCTGAGCTTGCTGCGCTCGAGTTCGATCTGGCTCTTGCGCAGTCGAAACTCCTCGAGCACGCGCACATCGGGGTTGACGATCAACACACCGCGCGTGCCGTCGACGATCAGCACTTCCTTGTCGCGAATCAACTGCCGAGCGTTGAGCAGACCCAGCACGGCCGGAATGCGCAGGCTGCGCGCCAGGATGGCCGTATGCGACGTCGAACCGCCGACATCGGTGACGAAGGCGGCGAAATGGTGCTCCTTGTAGGCAATGACGTCGGCCGGCGAAAGGTCATGCGCGACGACGATCAGATTCTCTTCCTTGATGCCCTTGCCGGTGCGTAGCGACATCCGGCCCGGCTGACCGACGAGTTCCTTGATCACCCGCTCGACGACCTGGCGCACATCGTAGCTGCGCTCGCGCAGGTACTGATCGTCAAAGCGCTCGAACTGCCCGACGAGGAGTTCCATCTGCTGGACCAGGGCCCATTCGGCATTGCAGCGCCGCTCCCGGATCAGCTGCTTGGGCGTCTCTGCCAGCTCCGGGTCGGCCAGGATCATCGTATGCAGATCGATGAAAGCTCCGAACTCGGTAGACGCGTGCTGCATGCGCTCCTTGAGGCTGGCGAACTCCTCGCGCACGCGCGCCAGTGCCGCCTCGAAACGGGCAACCTCCTTGTCCACCAGACGTGGGGCGATGACCAGATGCGACACCTCGAGGGTCGCGTGCGACATGAGGTGTGCCTGACCGATCGCGATACCACCGGAAACCGGTAGCCCGTGCAGCGTGAAGCTCATGATCTTGTACTCACTCCGCCTCGCCGAACTTGTCGGCGATCAGCTCGAGGATCGCCTCGTTGGCTGCCTGCTCGTCTTCCCCGGCGGTTTCGACAACCACCGTCGACCCTTTTCCTGCCGCCAGCATCATCACTCCCATGATGCTCTTCGCGTTGATGCGGCGCTCGCCCTTCTCCATCCAGACCTCGCTGGCGAAGCGGCTGGCAAGCTGCGTCAGCTTGGCCGAGGCACGGGCGTGCAGGCCCAGTTTGTTGAGGATTGGTGTTTCCGCGCGTACCATGCCGACCTCCGTTCATCGTCATCTAGACTGGCGCCGGCAGCTTGACCACCCCATCATGGGCGCCGCTGATCGCCTTCTGCAACATCGTTTCCATCCCTTTTTCGCGATAGGTCAAGGCACGCAGCAACATCGGCAGGCTGAGGCCGGAAACGCCTTCGAAACGCCCCGGTTCCAGCAGCTTCAACGCCAGATTGGCCGGCGTCGCGCCAAAAACGTCGGTCATCACCAAAACGCCCTCGCCACCATCGACTTCCCTCAGCAACAGACGCGCCAGCGGCAGGATATCGAGGGGATCATCCTGTGCCGCCACCCCGAGTTGCGCGATCAGCGGCGGGCGCTTGTTGAGCACGTGGCAGACGTTCTGGATCAGGCTTTCGCCAAACGAACCATGCGTTACCAGCAGAATACCGATCATTGCCTTCACCCATCATTACAGCCCGCCATTCTAAGGGATTCCATGCCCGCCGGCAGCATCGGCAAACGCTTCAAGGAACGATTTCGAGCGCCGGCGGCTGGCCGCCGACATACACCAGCCGGTGGTGCATGGCGGCGCTTACCTGAACGTGGCCTTCGGCATCGACCCTCAGAACGTGCTCGACCTGCAGGCGGCGCGCCAGACGCGGCCAGTCGACACCGGCGATGAACAAGGGTTTCGAGGCGACGTCGGAAAGCGTCCCGGCCGCCGCGCGCGGCGAAATCAGGACGCTGAGCGCCTGCGTGTGCTCCACCGGCTGACCGCTGCGAGGATCGAGCAGGTGGCAGTAGCGGCGCCCGTCGACCTCGAAATAACGCTGGTAGTCCCCCGACGTGCCGATCGCCTCACCGTCGTCGAGTTCGATCGTCGCCAGCGGACCCGGCTGGCGTGGATGCTGGATGCCGACCCGCCAGCGCTGGCCGTTCTTGCTGCCAAGCGCCATGACATTGCCGCCAATGTTGAGCAAGGCGTCGTGCACCCCTTGCGCTGCGAGGATGGCCGCCGCACGATCGAGTGCGACCCCTTTGAGGTAACCGCCGAAATCGAGCGCCACTTCACGCTTGCGGCTGGCGGCAACCTGATCGTCAAGCTGCACATCGGCGATGCCGGGGCGCGCTGCGCGCCAGGCAGCCAGTGCCCCGGCGTCGGGCAGCGCAGCCGGCAGATCGTCGGACTGAAAGCCCCAGAGGCTGACCAGGCGACCGATTCCCGGGTCGAAGAGCTGTTCGCTGGCCAGCGCCAGGCGCTGCGCGTCGGCGATCAGCGTCGCCATTTCCGGCGTCACGGGCTGCCGCCGACCAGCCGCCAGAGCTTCGTTGAGCGCGCTCAGTTCGGAGGGTTTCCAGGCGTGGTACGTACGATGCAGGCGGTCGAACTCGCGTAGCACAGCGGCGGCGGCCGGCCGTGCCTGCGCCTCGGGCAGGCCGGCAATCAGTACCTCGACGCGCGTACCGAAAACGAAGGCTTCCTGATGATGCAACGGCGCCCGGCCGCAAGCGGCCAGGGCGCCGAGGAAAATGAGCAGCAGGCCTAGACGGCTGCTACCGCGCACGCACGCTCCAGCGCCGCGACGAACATCTCGGCAGCATCGAAACCGGTCTGTTCGGCAATCTCGACCATACACGTCGGGCTGGTGACGTTGATCTCGGTGAGCCAGTCGCCGATCACGTCCAGACCGACCAGCAGCAAGCCGCGTGCGGCCAGCACCGGCGCCAGCGCGCTGGCAATCTCGTGGTCGCGTGCGGTCAGTTCGCGAGCCACGCCCGTGCCACCGGCAGCGAGGTTGCCGCGCGTCTCGCCGGCTTTCGGAATGCGCGCCAGACACCACGGGACGACCTGGCCGCCGACGAGCAGGATGCGCTTGTCACCATCGACGATCTCGGGGATATAGCGCTGCGCCATGATCGTGCGGGCGCCGTCGCGGGTCAGCGTTTCGACGATGACGTTGCGGTTCGCGTCATCGTCGCGCACGCGGAAGATCTGGCTGCCGCCCATGCCGTCGAGCGGCTTGAGGATCGTGTCGCGCTCGAGGTCGATGAACGCGTGGATCAGGGCAGCCTCGCGTGCCACCAGCGTCGGCACCGCAAAGCGGGCGAACTCGGCGACCGACAGTTTCTCGGAATGATCGCGCAGTGCCCGCGGTCGATTGAAGACGCGTGCGCCTTCGCCTTCGGCACGCTCGAGCAACCACGTCGTGGTCACGTACTCGATATCGAAAGGCGGATCCTTGCGCATCACGACGGCGCCGAAGTCGCGCAGCGCAACGACGTGCCGATCGATTTCGACGAACCAGTCGTGGTCGTCGGCAAGCATTTCCAGGTGCACCGCTTCGGCGCAGACGCCATGCAGAGGCGAGAGATGGATCGCCTCCTGCTGCACCGCCCAGACCGCATGCCCACGCGCCTGCGCTGCACGCATCATCGCAACGCTGCTGTCCTTGTAGGCCCGGAGCGACCCGAGCGGGTCCACGACGAATGCTATGCGCATGCCAATTCCTCCGCCACCGGCGCCGTCCGTTCGAGCTCCAGCGACGCGGCAAGTTGCGCCAGACGGGCAACCACACCATAGGCATAGAAGCGGTTCGGGGCCGCATCGGGATTCTGGCATTGGTCGGGCAGCGAACAACTGGTCTCAAAAGCCAGTCGCTCGAAGTGCATACCCGGCGCGTTGAGGTTTTCGTCGCGGCCGCGGCCGCTATGCACACGGTAGAAACCGCCGACGACGAAGCGGTCGATCATATAGACGACCGGCTCGGCGACACCTTCCTGCTTGCCGCTGCCGACCACCTCGTAGCTGTGCACACCCTCCTGGATGATCACTTGCGAAACCGCCAGACCCTCCTTGATCACCGACATCTTGTTGCGCTGCCGGCGATTGAGGCCGGTCACCTGCGAGGCGTCCTTGACCGTCATCACGCCCATGCCATAGGTGCCGGCGTCTGCCTTGACGACGACGTACGGGGTCTCGTCGATGCCGTACTGCCGATACTTCTCGCGGATCAATTCGAGCACCGCATCGACATTGGCGGCCAGGCAATCCTCACCCTGGCGCTCGTGAAAGTTGACGCTGTCGCACACCGAAAAGTACGGGTTGATCCGCCACGGGTCGATACCGACCAGCCTGGCGAAATCGCCCGCGACCTGATCATAGGCAGCAAAGTGGTTCGACTTGCGGCGTACGGCCCAGCCGGCATGCAGCGGCGGCAGTACCACCTGCTCGTCGAGATCTTTCAGGATTTCCGGGATGCCGGCCGAGAGATCGTTGTTCAGCAGGATTGCGCAGGGTTCGAACCCGGCGAGGCCGAGCCGGTGGCGGCTGCGCACCAGCGGCTCGAGGAGCAGTGTCGTACCGTCGGGTAGCCCGACGGGAGTCGGCTTGACGATCTCGGGCAACAGCGAGCCGATGCGTACATCGAGCCCGGTCAGGCGCAGGATGGCGGCAATCTGCGCCACATTCTGCAAGTAGAAGAGGTTGCGCGTGTGGTTCTCGGGAATCAGAAGCAGCCGCTTGGCGTCCGGGCAGATGCGGTCGATCAGGGTCACCGCCGCCTGCACGCAAAGCGGCAGGAAGCTCGCGTCGAGGTTGTTGAAGCCGCCCGGGAACAGGTTCATGTCGATCGGCGCCAGCTTGAAACCCGAATTGCGCAGGTCGACCGACCCATAGAAGGGCGCCGTGTGCTCCTGCCACTGCCCACGCAGCCAGCGTTCGATCGCCGGCATGGCATCGAGGAAACAGCGCTCGATCTCGAGCAGGGGACCGCTGAAGGCTGTGGTAAGGCGTGGAACCATGAGCTTGTCTCCTCCCCCCGGCGACAGGGCATGCCAGTGAATGCGCGGTACTGACGCCTGCCAGGACGGCAAAAAACGTGGCTGGTCAGGCAAATCGTCTATTTTACACCGCGTTGCGGCAGGAAGGCACGGAACGACTCGGGCAGCGGCGTCTGCTCGAGACTGCGCTGAGCGAAGAGAAAACGGCCGTCGCAGACGAAACCGAGGTCCTCCCAGTCGACAACATTCAGCGCCTCGGCCAGTGCCCGCACATCGACGGCCGGGTCGCGCGGGAAAATCGCCAGTACCGCTCCGTCATAGTGATTGCAGCAATGCACGAAGAAGGGCCGCGAGCGGCGTGTCTTGTTGTTGACGTAAACCCGTGGCTGCGTCGACTGATGGTAGCCACGTCCCCAGTGCCACCAGTTGGATTCGTCAAACGGCCGGATGCGGCGAGCGATCAGGCGAGTCTTGTGCGGCAGCAAGACGGCCGGCGGCGCTTCGCCAGGCTCGCACCAGAGCATCCGGCGCGTCTTCCCGCTGGCGAGCGTCCCCGAGTAGACGAAACTGCGATTCCCGTACTCCTCGCTGGCGTAAAGATCATCGGCGCCGGACACCGCGCCGACCTTGACGAAAGCGATGTCCGTCAGGTGCAGCGCATAGTCGCCGCGCGTGAACAAGAGGTGACCACCGCTCTCGACGAAGTGGCGCTCCTCCCACTGCAATCGCCCCAGGCCGGCGATGCCGTCGGCAAAGCCCTGGGCGGCATAGTGCGTCAACCGCGAAAAGTTGCCGAGTTCGAACCGCCAGATCGCGCAATTCGGCGTGGCACCGTCAAACAGCCTGGAATCGCCGAGCTCGACGAAATCCGTGATCGTTCCCGCGGCATGCAGCACGCGGTTGAGCGGCACGGCGGAGGTCGCCTTGACGAAATCGCGCGGCGTGATGAAGACGAGTTCGCCGCCCGGTGCCAGATGCCTGAGACACTTCTCGATGAAGAACAGGTAGAGGTTGGCGCGCCCGTCGAGAACGCTGCGCCTGACCCGGCCACGCGAGGCGGCCGGTATGTCCTGGTAGCGCACGTACGGCGGATTGCCGATGATCGTCGCGAAAGACTCGCGCTCCGACAGGTCGAAGAAATCCATCACGCGCGCCCCCGGCGGCGCATGCCGTGGATCGATCTCGATGCCGACCGCAAACGGAAAATGCTGCAGGAAAACGCCGTCGCCGCAAGCCGGCTCGAGCACCCGGCCACGGTTGCGCACCAGCGCAAGCATGCTGTCGACGACCGACGTCGGCGTGAACACCTGTCCGAGGCGGCCGATGTCGTGCGTGGGTGGAGTCGACGGCGGAGACTCGACTGTTTTCGGCGGACGGCTCACCGTCAGCGAGTTCCCCAGGGCATGACCGGCACCGTCGAAATACTGTTCGCCGGCGCGCCATCGATCAGCTTGCGGCTGATCGCCAGGTAGACCAGCGTCTTGTTCGCTTCGTCCCACATCCTGACGACACGCGTCTCCTTGAACAGGATCGAGGTGTCTTCGGCGAAGACCGTGGCTTCTTTCGGCAGCTTCGCCGGCAAGGAGATCGGCCCCGTCTGCCGACAGGCCAGCGAGAACTGCGACGGATCCTGCGCCAGGCCAAACGAACCGCTGACACCGCCGGTTCGCGCCTGACTGACGTGGCAGGTCACTCCCGGCACCTTCGGGTCGGCAAAGCTCTCGACGCAAATCCGGTGATTGGCACCGATCAGCTTCCATTCGGTGGTCACGCAACCCACCTGATCAGCCTGCGCCAGCGTGCTCCACAGGGCAAGCGCGCCACAAACGGTCGCCCGGCTGCCCATGCTCCATTTCCTCTTGGCCATCAATTTTCCCCCTTCGGTCTTGCGCACGCCGGCGCTACGTCCCGGCGAACGGCCCTGTCGATCAGCGCCGTCGGTCGCCACTGCTCACTCCGGATACGCTCCCAGCGTCACGTTGCTGATCTGCCCGACCGGCGAACCCCGGCGCGCCCGCTGGGCCAGATGGCGGTCTTCCGAAACCAGCGTCTTGATCCGGTTGCGGGCCGTTCCCTTGATCGTCACTCGACTACCTTGCACAGCGAGCACCGCGCGCAGCGTTTCCGCATCGCGCAGGCCGATGATCTGCACGCCCTTGCCACTGGCCAGGCGCTTCATCTGGGCGAGCGGAAAAACAAGCAATCGTCCGTCTTCGGATAGCGCGGCGAGATGATCCTTGCCGGCGATGCGCAGCGGCGGCAGGATACCAGCGCCTTCTTCGACGCTCAGGAAGGCCTTGCCGGCCTTCTGCCGCGACAGCAGATCGCCGTAGGTGCAGATGAAGCCATAGCCCGAGGTCTTGGCGAACAGCAGTTCGTCGTCGGCGCGGCCGGTAAGCACGTGTGCAATCTTGCCGCCCCCCAGGTCGACGAACGACGACAGCGGCGCGCCCATGCCGCGACCGTCCGGGAGACTGGCGATGGCCACGGTGAACGCGCGCCCCTCGCTCGAGATGATCACCAGTGAATCGACCGAACGGCACTCCTGCGCCGAACCGGCGCGGTCGCCATCCTTGAAGACGACGCCCGAGAGATCGAGGCCGTGCCCCTGGCGGACTCTGGCCCAGCCCTTCTCGGAGATGATCACGGTCACCGGCTCATCGGCGACGGCGGCGACTTCCGAGCGCGAAGCAGTCGTCGCCGCCAGGATGATGGTGCGCCGTGCGTCGCCGTGCTTCTCGGCGTCGGCCTTGATCTCCCTGATGACCTGCCGGCGCAGCAGCGCGTCGCTGCCAAGGAGCTTCAGCAGCCCCTCGCGCTCGCCGCGCAGCTTGTCGAGTTCCTGCTCGATGCGGATCCCTTCGAGGCGCGCCAACTGGCGCAGGCGGATTTCGAGGATGTCTTCGGCCTGCCGGTCCGACAGTGTGAAGCGGGCGATCAGCGCCGCTTTCGGGTCGTCGGACTCGCGGATGATGCGGATCACTTCGTCGATGTTGAGGAAGACGATGTGGCGGCCTTCCAGGATATGAATCCGGTCGTCGGCCTTCTGCAGGCGAAACTCGGTGCGCCGGTGCACGGTGCGGATACGGAAGGTACACCATTCGCCGATCAGGTCGGTCAGCGACTTTTGGCACGGCCGACCGTCGATGCCGACCGCCACCAGATTGATCGGCGCCGAGGTTTCGAGGCTGGTATGGGCGAGCAAGAGAGCGACGAACTCGTTGCGGTCGATGCGCGAACTGCTCGGCTCGAAGACCAGCCGAACGTCGTCGTCCTTGCCCGATTCGTCGCGCGCCCGGTCGAGTTGCGAGGCCATCAGCGTCTTGAGCTGCGCCGCCGACTGCTCGATCGCTTTCTTCCCGGGTCTGGGTTGCGGGTTGAGCAGCGCGCCGATCTCGGAAAGCACCTTGGCCGACGACACGCCGGGCGGCAATTCCCGGAAGACCAGTTGCCAGGCACCGCGCGCCATCTCTTCGAACTCGTAGCGCGCCCGCACGCGCAGGCTGCCACGACCGCTGGCGTAGGCGGCGGCGATGTCGGCCGCCGACGAGATGATCTGGCCGCCTCCGGGATAGTCGGGGCCCGGGATGTGCTCCATCAACTCGTCGAGGCCGGCTGCCGGGTGCTCGATCTTGTGGATCGCCGCCGCCGCGACCTCGCGCAGATTGTGCGAGGGGATTTCGGTGGCCATGCCGACGGCAATTCCGGAAGCGCCGTTGAGGAGCAGGAAAGGCAGACGCGCCGGCAGGAAAGCCGGCTCGTCGAAGGAACCGTCGTAGTTCGGCTGGAAGTCAACGGTGCCTTCACCGAGTTCGCCGAGCAGCAGTTCGGCGATCGCCGTCAGGCGCGCTTCGGTGTAGCGCATCGCCGCCGCGTTGTCGCCGTCACGCGAGCCGAAATTGCCCTGGCCATCGACCAGCGGGTAGCGCAGCATGAACGGTTGCGCCACGCGCACCATCGCGTCGTAGGCCGACGTGTCGCCGTGCGGGTGATACTTGCCGATGACGTCGCCGACGACGCGCGCCGACTTGACCGGCTTGGCGGTCGCCGACAGTCCCAGTTCGCGCATCGCGAACAGGACGCGTCGCTGTACCGGCTTCAGTCCGTCCTTGACATCCGGCAGCGCCCGCCCCTTGACGACGGCGATCGCGTACTCGAGATAGTCGCGCGCCGCCGAGTCGTGCAGCAGGACGCTGTCGTCGTCTTCGCCAGGCGGTGGTGGCGGTGCGCTGACGACTGGCGGCGCGGGCGGCGGCGGCAGGTCGGCAAACAGGTCTGGCGTCGAGTCTTTCTGCATCGTCAGACCTCCGCGCCGATCATGGCGCCATTTTCTTCCATCCACGCCCGCCGGCCGGCAGATTCACCCTTGGCCATCAACATGTTCATCACCGGCTTGGCCGCTTCGGTACCCGGCATGCGGATGCGCATCAGCCGGCGCGTATCGGGCGACATGGTCGTCTCCCACAATTGTTCGGGGTTCATTTCACCCAGTCCCTTGAAGCGCGAGATCGAAATGGCTTCGGGCTTGACGCCCTCGAGGCGCAGACGATCGATCGACGCGTCGCGCTCGGCGCTGTCGAGCGCATAAATCTTGCGTGGCGGACGATTCTTGCCCTGGCCCGGCACGTCGAGACGATAGAGCGGCGGCTGGGCGAAGTAGAGATGGCCGCGCGCGATCAACTTCGGAAAATGGCGGTAGAAGAGCGTGCACAGCAGGACGCGGATATGCGAGCCATCGACGTCGGCATCGGTCATGATCACCACCTTGCCATAGCGCAGATTGGTCAGCACCGCATCCGGCGCGCTCGGCGGGTGCGGATCGATGCCGAGCGCCACGGCGATATCGTGCACTTCGCGGTTGGCGAACAGGCTGCCGGCCTCGACCTCCCAGGTGTTCAAGACCTTGCCGCGCAGCGGCAGAATCGCCTGCAGTTCCTTGTCGCGCCCCGATTTTGCCGAACCGCCGGCGGAATCGCCCTCGACGAGAAAGATCTCGTTGCGGTTCACGTCCTCGCTCTGGCAATCCGAGAGCTTGCCTGGCAGGATGGCGACGCCCGACTGCTTGCGCTTCTCGACCTTCTGACCGGCACGCGTGCGCGCCTGCGCGGCACGGATCGCCAGATCGGTGATCCGCTTGGCCGCTTCCGGATGCTCGTTGAGCCACAACTCCAGCGGATCGCGCAGCATGCGCGCGACGAGCGCCACGGCGTCACGCGAATTCAGGCGCTCCTTGGTCTGACCCTGAAACGAGGGATCGAGCATGCGCACGGCGAGGACGAAGCTGGCGCGCGAAAAGACATCCTCGGCCGCCAGCTTGACTCCCTTGGGCAGCAGCGCATGGTGCTCGGCAAAGCTCCGGATGGCATCGAGAGCCGCCTGACGCAGGCCGGCTTCGTGCGTGCCACCGGCGGTCGTCGGGATCAGGTTGACGTAGGATTCGCGTGCCAGACCGCCCTCGGCCGTCCAGCAGATCGCCCAGGCGGCGCCGGAGCCGGCCGGAAAATTCTCGTCGCCCTTCGCGGCGTACTTCTCGCTGCTGAAGACCGGTGCCACCGCCTCGCCGTCGATCTGTTCGGCAAGATACTGCAGCATGCCGTTGGCAAAGCACCATTCGCTCGTCGCGCCATCCTCGACACTCAGCGAAACGTGCAGGCCTGGCAGCAACAGCGCCTTGCTGCGCAACAGGCGCTCGAGCTGCGCCAGCGGGATCGCCGGCGTATCGAAGAAGGCCGGGTCCGGCCAGGCGCGCAGCCGCGTACCGGTCGTTTTTTTGGGCGCATCGCCGACCCGCTGCAGCGGCTCGACGACCTCGCCGCCGGCAAAAGCCATCCGATGGCGCGCGCCGTCGCGAACGACCTCGACCTCGAGGCGCGTCGACAGCGCGTTGGTCACCGAAACGCCGACGCCGTGCAGACCGCCCGAGAAGCGGTACGCCGAAGCGCCATCATCCTTGTTGAACTTGCCGCCGGCGTGCAGGCGGGTGAACACCACTTCGAGCGTCGGCACTTTTTCGAGTGGATGCATCTCCACCGGAATGCCGCGGCCGTCATCCTGAACCGTCACCGAATGATCACGATGCAGCGTCACGCTGATCCGCTTGCAGTAGCCGCCGAGTGCTTCATCGGCCGCGTTGTCGATCGCTTCCTGGATGATGTGCAGGGGACAATCGGTACGCGTGTACATGCCGGGACGATGGCGCACGGGCTCCAGTCCCTTGAGGACAGCGATCGATTCTGCGGTGTAACTCATTGAACTGATATCTCCAACCGACTGCCTGAGCCGCGTCGGCCCTGGCCGTCAACGACGATGGTTAAGGGTCGCCCCACACTCCTGGACGGCGGACTCCGTGCCCGGTATCTGTCTGGCCCATCGGTCCGGCACGGTGCCTGGACGCGCCCAAACGCGCAGAGAGCCGGAGCAGAGGCGGGCCCAAGGATGCATCGAGGTGCGGAGTTTACTACCGAACCCTGCCCGATTGGCGCCGATCGCTAGCTGCGGCGCCGTGTCACGGATGCTGTGAGATAGGCAAACCGGAAACGCCATTGGCGCCGGCGACCAGCGCGCCGGCGGTGACGAGGCTCACGACTTCCACGTCGGCCGCCAGCAGATCCGATTCTCCGCCGGAACAGGCTTCCGCAGCTTGCGCGAGAGCCGAGCCACGTCGAGCAGCCCGCCCCGGTGGCGAGCCAGAATCAATCAGAGCAACGGCGGGAGAATCAGCCCAGGTTTCGTGCAGGAAGCGGCTCGATTGCTTTCGTCACCTGTGCAGTGATCGTCCTACCCCCGGCAACGTGCTTCTCTTCAGACCAGATCCGCCAGCCAGGCGTCACGCGGCAGGTCCGCAACGCCGGGAGTGATCACAAAGCGGGTCATGGCATGCGGATTCATCAGCCCGATGCCGCCCTGCGGCAAGCGGTAACTGATCGCCGGACGTTCGAAGAGGCTTGTCAGGTTCATCAGCCGCTCGGCGAGAGCCGCCTTGCGGGTTCCTTCCGCGCTGGTGCGCAGAACATGACCACCCTTGAAGAAGAACTCGATGCGCGCCTTCACGTGCTCGCCCTCGATGCCGCCGGCGAACGGCTGCGCGAGTTCCTCCGGCGTCAGTGCCGTCAGCGTCAGGTTCAGGGAACTCGGCACGAGAACGCTCAGGTCACGACTGGCCTCGATTTCCACACAGGCGATCGCCTGCGGCGAGAAGATCTCGGTCTGACCCGCCGAACCGATGATCAGGGGTTTGCCCGAGAAGATCTGGCCGCTGCGCTTGAGACTCTCGAGCATCTGCTCGACATTGGCGGGATCGGTTTGCAGAAAGCGCCGGGAGCGGCTGGCAGTGGTAATGACCGTAATGCTGATCGCCATGGCGATACTCCATCAAAAACGGTGATTGGGCGCTGGTCGCAGTCACTCGGGACCGCGATTCTTCCCCTGCACCCACAGTACGTCGCCGCGCCCACCGGCGCGGTTCAGCGCACGGCCCAGAACAAACATCAGATCCGAGAGACGATTCAGGTACTTGCGAGCAAACTCGGAAACCGCTTCCGTGCTCGCCAGATGTACGATCTGGCGCTCGGCGCGACGGCAGACCGTGCGCGCCAGATGAGCCAGCGCCGCCGCGCGCGTACCGCCAGGCAGGATGAAATCCTTGAGCGGCGCCAGGTCGGCGTTGAATTCCTCAACCAGATCCTCGAGCCGAAGGACCTGTTTTTCACTGATCATGTTCATTCCGGGAATGCACAGCTCGCCCCCCAGATCGAACAGGTCATGCTGAATGCCGATCAGTGCCTGTCGGATGTCGTCCGGGATCTCCTCGGTCAACAGGAGGCCAAGCGTCGAGTTGAGTTCATCGACCTGACCCATGGTTTCGACGCGCAGGCTGTCCTTGCCCACCCGCGTGCCGTCACCAAGGCCGGTGGTACCGGCATCGCCGGTGCGGGTGACGATTTTCGAGAGACGATTGCCCATGCCGGCCTTCCTGATCACAATAAGGGTAATTATAGCCGAAGGAGGATGCATGCCCGGCCGATCTATGAAGCTCTGCGCCAACCTCAGCTTTCTCTTCACCGACGTGCCGTTCGTCGACCGCTTCGGCCGCGCTGCGCGCGCCGGATTCGCTGGCGTCGAGTACATGTTTCCCTATGGCTACGACGCCGACGAACTCGCCCGCCTGCTGCGCGAACACCGCCTGCTACAGGTCTTGCACAACCTGCCGGCAGGCGACTGGGACGCTGGCGAGCGCGGCATCGCCTGCCTGCCCGGACGCGAGGCCGAGTTCCGGGACGGTGTAGAGCACGGAATCGAGCACGCCCGCCGCCTCGGTTGCACTCAGCTCAACTGCCTGGCCGGCATGGCACCCGCCGGCGTACCGGAAGCGGCGATCCGCGCGACGTTCAAGGCCAACCTCGAACACGCCGCCAAGCGCCTGGCAACGTACGGCATCCGGCTGTTGATCGAACCGATCAACAGCCGGGTGGACATCCCCGGATTCTGGCTGGACACGCCGGCGAAGGCGCTGGCGCTGCTGGCCGAGATGGCTGAACCGAACCTCTGGCTGCAATACGACATCTACCACGCACAGATCATGCAAGGCGACCTGGCGAGAACGATACAGGCCAACATCGGCCGCATCGCCCACTTCCAGCTTGCCGACAATCCGGGACGCCACGAGCCGGGGACCGGTGAAATCAACTACCCGTTTCTTTTCGCCCTGCTCGAGCGGCTGGGCTACAACGGCTGGCTCGGATGTGAATACCAGCCCCTGCTGTCGGGAGCGGGGACCGAGAGCGGCCTGTCGTGGGCGAAGGAGTGGCTCGGCAGGTAGAAGCGGGGGACGCGCACGGGAAACCGCGCAGAATTCCGGGGCTGCTCAGCGGCCCGCGCTGTCCTTGCGGAAAACGTAGAACAGGTTGTGCTCGCTGACCATGTACAGCGTGCCGGCGTCGTCGATAGCCACCCCTTCGGCCTGCGGGATGGTGTGCTCAAGGCCGTGGAGGCCGCGCAACAGGGCGATGAAATTGCGCGGTCGATAGCCTTTGTCGAGTTCCACCAACAGATGCGACTCCTGCGACAACGCCAGGATGTGGCCGCTGTGCGGATCGACGGTGAGCGCGGCCAGATCGGTCATGTGGCCACCCAGCCCAGCGAGTTCCTGCAGCTCACCGGTCACCCGACAGCCATCGGCCGGCAGGCCATAGAGCATCACCGGATACTTTTCCTTGCCCAGGAGCAGCCGCTGGTGGCGCTTGTCCCAGGCCAATCCTTCGAAGCCCTTGTTCGGATCCTCCGCGTGGCCGAGGTCGACCTGTTGAACCACCTGCTCCGCACCTATTTCCCGGGTAGCCGCGTCGAGGCGAAAGATCGACAGCCTGTGCTGGCGTTCGGAGGTGATCGCCATGCAGCCCCCTTCCAGCACCGCCACACCCTCTAGATCGGCCGCACCGATCACCGGAATGCTGCGCAAGACCTTGCCCGCAAGCGACAACTCGATCAACAGGGGTTGCTTGCCGCTGACCGTAAACAGGGTGCCGGTTGCCGGGCTGTAAGCCAGATCGGAAAACTCTTCATTCTCGAAGCCAGGCACGGCGATCTGCAGCACAGCCTTGTGTTCCGGCAACCACAGGCTGGCGGCGCGCTCTTCGGCCGGGCTGCGCGACTCCTCCAGCCAGAGCAGCGCGCGCGCGTCCAGACGTAGCCAATGGACGGCGCCAGCAGCAAGACCCAGCAGGACGAGGCCAGCCAAGCCCCAGAAGCGAGGCCTCCGTAACCGGCTCAGAACGGAGCGACGGTCGCTCACCCGGGGGCAGCGTCGAGGGAAGCCGCGGCAAAGGTGTTACAGAAACGGAGATCTTCAGGATAGGGAAAGAAATCCTCGACGTGGCCGGCACGGATCTTCTCCTGCGCGCCCTGCCAAAACTTGACGCTGAGCAGCGCCCGGTGGTACTTGAGGAAGGCCGAGCGCACTTTCGGCGAGCCGAGCAGGAAGCTGGCAAACTCTTCCGGGAAGACGTCGTGCCGGCCTACCGAGTACCAGGGCTCGCTGGCCATCTCCATCTCCGGATACGGCGGCTCCGGAATGACGCGGAAGTTGGTGTCGGTCATCAGCTCGATCTCGTCGTAGTCGTAGAAGACGACGCGGTTGTAGCGTGTGACGCCGAAGTTCTTCCACAGCATGTCGCCCGGGAAGATGTTGGCACAGGCCAGTTCCTTGATGGCATTGCCGTACTCGAGGACGGCGTGGTCGATCTCCGCCGGCGTTGCCGTGTCGAGATAGAGGTTGAGCGGCGTCAGGCGGCGTTCGATATAGAGGTGCTTGATCACTAGATCGTCGCCCTCCTCCTCGATCAGCGACGGCGCGAGCGTGTTCAGCGCCTCGAGCAGTTCGCCCGAGAAGCGCTTCCTGGGCAGTGCGACCTGTGAGAACTCGAGCGTATCAGCCATGCGGCCGACCCGGTCGACCTGTTTCACGAGCAGGTACTTGCGTTTGACCGTGGCGCGATCCATCTCTTTCGAGGCGCCAAAAACGTCCTTGATCAGTTTGAAGACATAGGGATAGGAAGGCAGCGTGAACACCAGCATGACCAGGCCGGCTATCCCTGGCGCAATGATGAACTGATCCTCGGAATGACGCAGGTGCTGTTTCAGGTCACGGAAGAACATGGTCTTGCCCTGCTTGCCAAGGCCCAACATGGTGTACAGCTCGGAGGTCGGCTTGTTCGGCATGATGCTGCGCAGAAACTGCACGTAAGCCGACGGCACCTCCATATCGACCATGAAATAGGCGCGCGACAGCGAGAACAGAACGCTGATCAGCCCGTTGTCGAGGAGGATCGTGTCGACGACCAGCTTGCCTTCCGGCGAGTGCAGAACCGGGATGGCGAAGGCAAACTCCTGATGACCGTTGATCGCCTTACCGAAAAGGTAGGCACCCTTGTTGCGGTAGAAGGCCGAGTGCAGAACCTGGATCTGGGCGTTGGCTTCCGCCGCGGGCCAGTCGCCGAGGCGCTGGTGTGCGGCGCGCATGATGTAGTCGACATCGCGATCGAGGTCTTCGAAAGGACGCTGCCAGTCGAAGTCGACGATGACCTGCCGGATCGCCTGGCGCAGACCGTGCTGCGCCGGATAGTAGCTCCGGTAAGTCGGCGGGTACGACTGGATGTACTCGGTGGACACCGCCGGACGGGCAAAGATGTAGTCGTTGTGAAAATAGGTGCGGTGCAGGATCTTGGAGCAGACCGAGTTGAAGAAGGTCTCGGCGAGTTCCGGCTGCTTGTGGTTGATCAACTGGCCGATGTAGAACAGTTTGACTTGCTGCCAGGTCGCATCGTCGATCGAAGCGGCACCGAAATTTGCCGACAGCAACTCGGCCGTCTCGCGCACGCGGTCGTCATAGGAACGGATGCGCTCGCGAACGGCATCATGAACGCCCCGCCAGTCGCCAGCCTCGAAAAGCTCCTTGGCTTGCTGTCCATAGCGGCGAATCAGGCGATAGTGCCGGTTGAAGCCATCGATCATCGCCTCGACAATGCGTTGGGCGAGCACGTTCTGAGTGGTCGATATGTCCATTGGATGCGGTCGAGGGGTCGGATTGATAGGATTGTAGCATCCGCACAACGGCGCCACATCACTCGTCGTCGCCGCCTGCGAAGCCTGCCGGTGAGTCCGTCAAGCGGCCGATTGCCGACAGCATCGCGGCGCCGGACGAGTCGGCATGCACCGACACAAGCGCGAGAATTGCTGCAGATCGCCTGAATTTACGACATAATCGCGGGCGGTGCCGCAGGAGAGTTTGGCTTCAGACGAGGATCCTTCGTGCCCAGGTACGCAGCATCGTCCGATCAACGGATCCCGAGCCGGCGCATGGAGCTACAAGGCACCGGCGCTGGCCCCTGCATCGGCGACAACCACACAATTAGGAGTTGGCATGAGCGAAAGTCTGATCAAGGTCCCGCAAGGCGGGCAGAAAATCATCCCCGGGCAGGCAATCCCGGACAACCCCATCATCCCGTACATCGAAGGCGACGGCATCGGCATCGACATCACGCCGGTGATGATCAAGGTCGTTGACGCCGCGGTCGCCAAGGCCTACGGCGGCAGCAAGAAGATTCACTGGATGGAAGTGTACGCCGGCGAGAAATCAACGCAGATGTATGGCTCCGACGTGTGGCTGTCGGCCGAGACGCTCGACACGCTCAAGGAGTACTCGGTGTCGATCAAGGGTCCGATGACCACACCGGTCGGTGGCGGCATCCGTTCCCTGAACGTGGCGCTGCGCCAGGAACTCGATCTGTACCAGTGCGTTCGCCCGATCCAGTACTTCCGTGGCGTTCCGTCGCCGCTCAAGGATCCGTCGAAGACGAACATGGTCATCTTCCGCGAGAACACCGAGGACATCTACGCCGGCATCGAATGGCTGGCCGGTTCCGATGGCTGCAACAAGGTCATCAAGTTCCTGCAGGAAGAGATGGGCGTCACCAAGATCCGCTTCCCGGCAAGCTCCGGTATCGGCATCAAGCCGATCTCCAAGGAGGGGACCGAGCGCCTGGTACGCGCCGCCATCAAGTACGCCATCGCCAACAAGCGCCGCTCGGTGACGATCGTGCACAAGGGCAACATCATGAAGTTCACCGAAGGCGCCTTCCGTGACTGGTCCTACGCGCTGGCCAAGAACGAATTCGGTGGCGTCGAGATCGACGGCGGGCCATGGCTCAAGCTGCCCAACGGCATCGTCATCAAGGACTCGATCGCCGACGCCTTCCTGCAGCAGATCCTGCTGCGCCCGGCGGAATACGACGTGATCTGTACCACCAACCTGAACGGCGATTACATTTCCGACGCACTGGCCGCGCAGGTCGGCGGTATCGGCATCGCCCCGGGTGCCAACATCTCCGATCAGTACGCCTGCTTCGAAGCGACGCATGGCACGGCACCGAAGTACGCCGGCCTGGATAAGGTCAACCCGGGTTCGCTGATCCTCTCGGCCGAAATGATGCTGCGGCATCTCGGCTGGATCGAAGCGGCCGACCTGATCGTCAAGGCGATGGAAGCGGCGATCGGCGACAAGGTCGTGACCTACGACTTCGCGCGCCTGATGGAGGGTGCCCGCGAGGTATCGTGCTCGGAGTTTGGCGATGCGATGATCGAACGGATGTAGGCAATCGCCCTGCACCGCCCGACCGACAAGGCCCCCGCAAGGGGGCTTTGTCATTGCGCTTACTTGATGCAGACGATGCGCACCTGCTTCAGGTCGGTGATCCCCGAGAGCACCTTCTCGATGCCGTCCATCTTGAGCGTGTGCATACCTTCGTTCAGCGCGGTGGCAAGCAACTCGGCAACACGCGCGTGCTCCTGGATTTGCTTCTTGAGAAGATCCGTTCCGGTCAATAGCTCGTGCAGGCCGACGCGCCCCTTGTACCCGCTGCCAGCACAGGCAGCACATCCCCTGGCCCGGTAGAGCGTAAACCGGCCTGCGCTTGCATGGCGCTCCAGCCATTCCTGACGCACCCGCTCGGCAGCGGCCTGCGGGTCCTGCTGCCATCGCGCCGTGCCCCGAAATTCAGCGCAGTACTCGGAAAGCAGTTGGCTGATCTCTTCCGGTGTCGGCTGGTACGCCTCCTTGCACGCGCTGCACAAGCGCTTGGCAAGACGCTGGGCCAGAATGCCAAGCAGCGCGTCGGCGAAGTTGAAGGGGTCCATGCCCATGTCGAGCAGGCGGTTGACCGACTCGGGTGCGCTGTTCGTGTGCAGCGTTGCGAACACCAGGTGGCCGGTCAGCGAGGCTTCGATGCCGATCGACACGGTTTCCTTGTCACGCATCTCGCCGACCATGATCACATCGGGATCCGCACGCAGGAAAGCACGCATCACGGTGGCGAAATCGAGTCCGGCCTTCTTGTTGACCTGCACCTGTCGCAAGCCCTTCTGCGTAATCTCGACAGGATCCTCGGCGGTCCAGATCTTCGTTTCCGGCCGGTTGATGTAGCTCAGGATCGAGTGCAGCGTGGTCGTCTTGCCCGAGCCGGTCGGACCACAGACGAAGAAAAGCCCGTAGGGTTTCGCGATCAGGGCCTGCAGTCGCTCGAGATTGTGCGGCGTAACGCCGAGGCGATCGAGCGGGATCGGCTCGCCAGCGGCGAGAATGCGCAGGACGACGTCCTCCATGCCCCCGGCCGTCGGCAGCGTCGCGACGCGCAGTTCGACGTCCAGCGGCCCCCACTTCTTGAATTGCATCTTGCCGTCCTGCGGCCGGCGCTTCTCCGAGATGTCGAGATCGGACATTATCTTGAGGCGGGCGATCAAGGCATTGCGGTAGGAGGCAGGTACTTCGACATAGGGAGACAGGGAGCCATCGCGGCGGAAACGAATCAGGGTCTTGCCCTTACCCGGCCGCGGCTCGATGTGAATGTCCGAGGCGCCTTGCTGGCAGGCGTCGACGATGATCTTGTTGACCAGCCGCACGAGTTCGTTGTCGGCTGCCGCACTGAGCACCTCGGCATGGCTGCCGGCGGCGTCGCCCGACTCGTCGTCGTCAAGACCAGACAACAGGTCGCCGACCGAATCCATGTTCGACAGGGCACCGAAAAACCTGTCGACCGTGAGCGCGAATTCACGGCGCGTGGTGACGCGATAAGCGATTCGACTCTTCGGAAAAACGTTGTTGACGGTTCGCGAACTCCTGACCCGTTCCGGGTCGATCGCCACCACGACCACCCCATCGGGCGTCTCCTCGACCGGTAGCCACAGATTCGCTTCGACGTAATCACGCTTCAGGTTCTTCAGCAGATCGAGCGGCTTGATTCGATCCGGCAGGAACGGCTCATAAGGCACGGAAAAGAAGGTCGACAGCGCGGCACCGATGGCCGGCAACGGCACCTGAAACTCGGTGCACAGGACGTCTTCGATATCCGCGCTCTTGCGGCGTGCCGAGCGCTGGGCGAGTTCGAACTCGGCTGCCGAAATGATCGCCTCGGCGACCAGCGCATCGTAGCGGGTCCTGCGCACCGCCGCCGGCGTCTTCTGGCGCTGCGCAAACGCGACCGCCAGCGTCTGCGCCAGCGCCTGGACGCCCTCCTCGGCTACTGCCGGAAACGGTGCATCCGAGCGGTTGTTGATGAGTTGCACGACGCCCAGCATTTCGTTGCTCTGAGCATTGAGGATCGGCGCAACCAGCATCTGCTTCGAGCGATAGCCGGTCCGCTCATCGATCTCTTTCAGGAAACGCAGACTGGCACTGTGCCCCGCCAGTTCGCGATGGTCGTAGACGTCGCGGATGTTGACGGTCTTGCCTGTCGCCGCGACATAGCCGGCTATGCTCTGCTCGCTGATCGGCAGCCGGATGTCCTGGCGCGACGCGAGCCCGGTCTTGACCTTCGAGACAATGCTCTGCCGGTCGTCACTGACCAGATAGATGGTCAGCCGATCACAGTGAAACAACTCGCAAATGTCCTCCGACATCTCGAGAATGATTTCGTCGGCGTCACTGGTGGCATGGATCTTGTTGGTAACGCGCTGCAGGTTCTTGAAGAACCCCAGGCGTCGACTCATGTCGCCGAGGTTGGTGTCGATCGGCCAATCGGTTGCCATTTGCTCGTCGGCGCTCAGAACTCGAAGACCTGATTGTGCTGCAGCATGCGTGGCTTGAAGGAACCCGCACAACTCTCGATTTCCGCCATCGTCAGCTCACTCTGGCCCGGCTTCAGGTGACTGACGTAAACCTCGGCGGCGATCGTCAGCTTGGTCAGCTCCGTGGCCAGCATGCTCGGACACAGGTGCTTGGAGACTTCGGCCAGGCGCCGTTCATGATTCGGGAATGCTGTTTCGATCAGCAGGAAGCGAAGGTTGGCAATGCTGTTGACCACTGGCCAGAAAGCATCGTTGATCGTCGTATCGCCCGTAAATACGAGGCTACCGGACCCCGAGTCGAGCTGATAACCCACCGCCGGAACGGTATGTTCGGCGGGCAGTGCCGTGATCGTTCGTCCGCCCAGGCGAACGGACTGGCCGAGAGCAATCGACCGGTAGCGCATGACCGCCTCCTCCGGACTCGGGATGACGCGGAAATCCGGCCAGATCACCCAGTTGAAGATGTGCTTGCCGATGATCGCAAGCGTCTCCGCCGTCGCATAGACCGTCAGGGGCTTGTCGCGCAAATCGCTGACCGAATCGACCAACAAGGGCAAGGAAGCGATATGGTCGAGATGCGAGTGGGTCAGGAAGACATGATCGATGACCGCCAGTTCGGCCAGCGAGAGATCGGCGACACCCGTCCCGGCATCGATGAGCAGGTCGTCGTCGACCAGCATCGAAGTGGTCCGCCGATGGCTCCCACCGATTCCTCCGCTGCAGCCGAGAACCCTGACTTTCATGATCCCCGCCCCACCGGACGCTCCGCCGGCTCCGCGGTGATACGCGAAACACGATCCTGCTGACGAGGCGGTCGCCGGTCCACGTGACGGATCATCAGGTCTTCAGAAAAAATTCCATCTTCACGCCCGCAAGCTCGATCACGTCATGGTCCTCAAGGCGATGTGCCTGGGCGTCAAGAACCTTGCCATTGAGTACCGGGAAGCTGGCTCCCTCGACATGCGTCAGAAAGTACCCCTGTGGTCGCCTCGCGATCACCGCCACCTGCACGCCTGGCTTGCCCAGTGTCGTCAAGGTCTTGGTCAGTTGCAGCTCGCGACCGGCGTTGGAGCCGCTGAGCAGCTGGATGGCCGCGATGGATGGTACCGCCGAAGCGGCGCTGTGACCCAGGCTGGGTCCGATCGGATCACTGGCCTTGACGACCTCAGGAACGGGTATCGACTCGACGAGCATGTTCTTGGCGTACTCCGTCGTTTCCCCCGGTGTTTCCGAAGCGGCAAGATACTTCATCTTGTACTTGCCCATTTCGATGACGTCGCCGTCCTTCAGGAAATGCTTCTTGACCGCCTGGCCGTTGACCAGCGTGCCGTTGGTGCTGTTCAGGTCCTCGAGGAAGGAGTCGTTGAGAATCGTCACCACGGCCGCATGCTCGCCACTGATCGCCATGTTGTCGATCTGGATGTCGTTGTTCGCCTTGCGACCGATGCTCATGCGATCCGTGAGCAGCGGGATCTCCTTGAGTACCAGGCCATCCATGCTGAGTATCAGCTTTGCCATCGCCTTCCCGTCCTTATCTGAGCCATGACCAGAGTTTCGCCCAACTCCCGCTGGCCGCAGGGAATTTGCGCACGACTCTGACCACGATAACCGAAATATTGTCATCCCCACCATGGTCGTTGGCCATCTGGATCAGATACCTTGCCGCCCTCTCAAGGTCGGTGCCGAACATCTCCAGGGCGCGCTGCATGTCCGCCCCGTCGACCATGTCATGGAGACCGTCGGAGCAGAGCAGATAGACGTCGCCAGGCTGCACCGGATGGACGTGAATCTCCGCCTCGACTTCGGGGTCCACGCCGACGGCACGCGTCACCAGGTTGCGGTTGGCCGCGTAACGCGCGTCTTCAGCGGAGATCAAGCCGCTGTCGATCTGCTCCTGCAGCAGCGAGTGATCGCGCGTCAACGCCACGAACTCGCCGGCACGCAGACGATAGAGGCGAGAGTCGCCAACATGGGCGACGATCATCCGGTTGTCGCAGAAAATGGCTGCGACGAGCGTCGTGCCCATGCCGCCGAGTTGCGACTGACTCTCCGACGCCTGGTAGATCGCCGAGTTGACGACCGCGATCTGCTCGACCAAACAACGCACAGCGAATGGCTGCCCGGTCCGCTGGTCCTCCTCGTGTGCCGAGGTCGTCTTCAACGCCGCCACCAGCCCCGCGGACAGGAGCGTCGTCGCCATCTTGCTCGCCACCTCACCGGCGTTGTAGCCGCCCATGCCATCGGCGAGGATCACCAGTCCCTGACCGGCGTCGGCCATGACCGAATCCTCGTTCTGACTCCGCACCAGCCCCGGGTCAGAACAGGCGACGATATCGAGCGCGCCCAAAAGACTGTTTGCCACGTCGTCTCCACATAACTGATCAGCAGACCGAGCCGGCTTCCGTCGCATTGCGTACGGGTCAGCCGGTCACCGACGGCCGACCAACGGGATTGTGCCCACACTAGCCGCCGAAAGGCAATTCGCTGCCGACTCCGCGCTCACGCGCAAGTGCTTCAAGGCGGACCGCGACCGCCAGATCCTGTATGGCCATACCCTGCGACTCGAACAGCGTGATCTCGGCGCTCGCCGACCGCCCGGTCTGGCGACCACAGATCACGTCTCCCAGTTCGAGCAACTGCCGTGCCTGTAGGCGTCCCTTCTCCAGCCAGGGCAGCAGGTCACCCGCCTCACGCAGTGCCGTCTCGATGCTGTCGACGACGATCGGCGAACAGCGCTTGAGGACGTCTTCACCCAGTTCGCGGCGAATCAGTGAATTGGAACCTGCGGCATTGATGTGTGTGCCGGGAGACAGCCAGTCGGCGTCGAAGAGCGGCGTCGCCGAGGTCGTGACGGTGCTGACGATGTCGCTGCCGCGCACGGCGTCCTCGGGTGAAGCGGCAGCGGCGACCTCGATGCCAAGGCGCTCCGACAGCCGCGCACAGAAGGCGAGCAGCCGCTCGCTGCGCCGCGCATACACCTTCACCCGCCGTAGTGGACACACGGCTGCTATCGCTTCGATGTGCCCTTCGGCCTGCCAGCCGGCACCGAAGACTCCCGCCACTTGCGCGTCGGGTCTGGCCAGCCAGCGCGTCGCAACGGCCGATGCCGCACCTGTGCGCATCATGCCGAGACGATCGGCTTCGACGACGGCGCGCAGCCTGCCGGTCGACGCCGAATAGAGGTAAACGAGGAAACGTACGCCCGAGCGGTTACTGGTGTAGGCCTTGTAGCCGATGGCGTCAAGACCCGGCAAGGCCCCCTGCAGGACATGCAGCGTCGTCTGCGGCAAGCGCGTGCGTTGGCGGGGTATGTCGCAGGCCTGCCCCGACGAAAGCTCGCGGTGTGCTGCCTCGACCGCTTCGATAACCAGCGGCATGGTCAGCAGCTCTTCAACGTCTTTTTCACTCAGGAACAGGGCCATTTCTTCCTCGTCGGCGGTATCGAACAAGCGCCGCGGGCCGCTCGGGGCCAACCGTGAGCGACGCCGCGCAACGCCTGGTCAACGATTTTACCGGCAAATGAAATGACACGCGCCGGGGGCAAACAAAAAAGGCAGACCGCGGTCTGCCCTTCTTGCCGAGACGAGAAGCCAGCTCAATCCGGACCTAGATCAGCGCCTTGATCAGCTTGCCCATTTCCGACGGGTCGCGCGTCACCGTAAAGCCGCACTCCTCCATGATCGCGAGTTTGGCATCAGCGGTGTCCGCGCCACCGGAGATCAGCGCACCGGCGTGGCCCATGCGCTTGCCAGCCGGAGCGGTGACGCCGGCAATGAAGCCGACGATCGGCTTCTTCATGTTGGCCTTGCACCATACGGCCGCATCCGCTTCATCCGGACCACCGATTTCACCGATCATGATCACCGCGTCGGTATCCGGGTCGTCGTTGAACAGACGCATGATATCGATGTGCTTGAGACCGTTGATCGGATCGCCACCGGTACCCACGGCCGACGACTGGCCGAGACCGATTTCGGTCAACTGACCGACCGCTTCGTAGGTCAGCGTACCGGAACGCGAGACCACCCCGATGCGACCCTTGCGGTGAATGTGACCCGGCATGATACCGATCTTGACTTCGTCCGGCGTGATCAGGCCGGGGCAGTTCGGACCGAGCAGCAGGGTCTTCTTGCCGCCAGCCGCTTCCTTGCGCAGCATCTTGTTGCGCACGACGAGCATGTCGCGCACGGGGATGCCTTCGGTGATGCAGACGACCAGATCGAGGTCGGCTTCGACCGCTTCCCAGATCGCCGCAGCGGCGCCTGGCGGCGGCACGTAGATGACCGAGACCGTGGCACCGGTCTGGGCAGCAGCGTCCTTGACCGAGCCAAAGATCGGAATGCCGAAAATACTCTCGCCGGCTTTCTTGGGATTCACCCCGGCGACGAAGCAGTTCTTGCCGTTGGCGTACTCCTGGCACTTCTCGGTGTGGAACTGGCCGGTCTTGCCGGTGATCCCCTGGGTGATGATCTTGGTGTCTTTGTTAATCAGAATCGACATGGTGGCTCCTTAACTGACCGCAGCAACGATCTTGGTGGCGGCTTCGGCCATTGAATCCGCAGTGATGATCGGCAGGCCGGAATCGCTGAGGATCTTCTTGCCGATATCTTCGTTGGTCCCCTTCATGCGGACCACCAGCGGCACGGAGAGGTGCGTTTCCCGAGCGGCGGCAACGACACCGGTGGCGATCGTGTCGCAGCGCATGATGCCGCCGAAGATGTTCACCAGAATGCCCTTGACCTTGGGATTCCTGAGCATGATCTGGAAGGCTTCGGTGACCTTCTCGGTGGTCGCGCCACCGCCGACATCGAGGAAGTTGGCCGGCTCGGCACCGAACAGCTTGATCGTGTCCATCGTTGCCATCGCCAGACCGGCGCCGTTCACCAGGCAGCCGATGTTGCCGTCGAGCGAAATGTACGAGAGGTCGAACTTGGACGCTTCGAGTTCGTCGGGGTCCTCCTCGTCGAGATCGCGGTAAGCGACGATCTCCGGCTGCCGATAAAGCGAGTTGGAGTCGAAGTTGAACTTGGCGTCGATGGCCTTGATGTTGCCGTTACCCTCGAGGATCAGCGGGTTGATCTCGGCCAGGGAGGCGTCGGTTTCCATGTAGCACTGGTAGAGCCCCTTGAGCGCTGCCACCGCCTGGCCGACGGACTCCGCCGGCACGCCAATGCCGTTGGCCAGTTCGGCCGCCTGCGCGTCGCTTATCCCGTCGACCGGATCGATGAACACCTTGAGGATCTTTTCCGGAGTGTCGTGGGCAACCTTCTCGATGTCCATGCCACCTTCGGAAGACGCCATCATCACCACCTTCTGCGTCGTGCGATCGGTCAGCGCGGCAACGTAATACTCCTTGCGGATGTCTGCCCCTTCTTCGACGAGCAGCCGCCGCACCTTCTGGCCTGCCGGTCCGGTCTGGTGCGTCACGAGTTGCATGCCCAGGATCTGCCCGGCAAACTGGCGAACTTCGTCCAACGACTTGGCCACCTTGACGCCACCGCCCTTGCCGCGACCACCCGCGTGAATCTGGGCCTTGACCACCCAGACCTTGCCTCCCAGGGTTTCGGCTGCCTTGACCGCATCATCGACGGACGGACAGAACACCCCGCGCGGAACCACGACGCCGAATTTCTTCAGGAGTTCCTTGCCCTGATATTCGTGAATTTTCATGCGCTTTCCTTGCTTGAGTTAAGGTTGCAAAACGTAACGAACCACAGGCAGGAGGTCCTACCTGGGCTTCTGGCCACGGTACCAGCGCGGGTAATAGCGCCGTACTGCGTCCGAATGCGATTCCAGCGCATGGCAACGATCGAGCTGATAGGGCTTGTGGCCGCTATCGTCGTTGTCGAGCACCTCACTGGCGAAGGTCTGCAGTGCCGCGGTCGGCAGGAACATCGCCAGTTCGCTGAGATGCGAGCAGCCGCGCGTGCTGCGGAACAGGGTCTTGACTGCCGTCCGGAAGCCATGGAAGAGATTGAGACCGACCAGTTGCGCGTAATCCGGGGTGATTCGATCGCAATAGTCGACGTAGGGCATGGCATCGGTGCAAGCCACCGCGTCGAGGATGGTCATCCCGTGATCGATGGTCACCCGCATCCACATGTCGTGAACCGCCTCACCCGGCCTCCGCAGACCCGAGGAGAGCGGATAGTCGTGATCCTTAACATCGGTCAAACGAGCCTCGATGTCCCAGCAGCCGTCGCTACGCTTGTAACCGTGCAGATGCACGCTGCGGACGTGCATGCGGGTGCGTTCGGCAGTGGGAGGGGGCAGCGGCATCGGGGATCCTGAGGGGACTTGCGGGGCCTGTCACGGCTTCGCAGCTGGCAAGAAATTCTACACCAAAACGCCTCGCCACTCGGTGCGAAATTCATAATTATGGCGCTCGCCGACCTCCGCGCCGGCCATCCCGAGGACGCCGCCGACGTCACGAGCCAGCCGCCTTCGCCAGCGTGCGAAGCTGCGACAAGTCGAACGGCGTCGTTATGCCAGAACCTGGCGCCTGGAATTTCCGCTCGGTCGAGGAACGCCTGGCCGAGAGATGCGGAGCCCATGGTGACGTCTAATCTGCGGCCATCGCCTTTGCCCGCACTGCCAGCACCACGACAGCCATGGCTGGAGCGTCAGGTGCAGCGTCTGGTTCCGGCCGACTACTTTTTGCTGACCTTCACGCTGCCGGCCGAATTGCGCGGACTCGCCGCGGCGCACGCCGACGTCGTCTTCGATTCGCTGATGCGCTGCGCCTGGGAAACGGTGCTGCGCTTCAGCCAGAACGACCGGCAGTTGCAGGGGACGCCGGGGGCGATCGCTGTCCTGCACACGCACTCACGTCGGCTCGACTTCCACCCGCATGTCCATCTCGTCGTCCCCGCGGCGGCGGTCGATGCGGCGACGCCGCGCTGGCGATGCAAGCGGCGCGGCAAGAACGGCACCTACCTGTTCAACGAGAAGGCGATGGCCAAGGTCTTTCGGGCGAAGATGCTGGCGGCGATCGAGGCGGCCGGGATCGGCCTCCCGGCGTCGGATTCGCGGCAATGGGTGGCGCATTGCCAATCGGTTGGCAGCGGTGAGAAGGCCTTGATCACCCTCGGTCGTTACCTCTACCGCGGCGTCATCCGGGAACAGGATATCGTCGCCTGCGAGGATGGCCAGGTGAGCTTCCGCTATCGCAACGCCCAAACCGGCAGGTCGGAAAGGCGCACGCTTTCCGGAGTCGATTTCCTCTGGTTGATTCTCCAGCACGTGCTACCCAAGGGCTTTCGCCGCGCACGCAACTTCGGCTTCCTGCACGCCAATTGCAAGCGCCTGATCGGCTTGCTGCATCTCTTGCTGAAGTTCGATCCGAACCGCTTCAAGCTACCGCGCAAGGTGCGGCCAGCGATGCTCTGCCCATGCTGTGGCGCCGTGATGGCGATCGTCAGGACGCGGATTCGACCGACGTCGTCCGTAGTGGTCGCTGTCTTGCCGGTCATTGGAGTCGCCCTCTCATCATGTAAGCCGAGCCCTCAGCGCTGCCCGGCCGCACGCGGGACTTCAGTTTCCCCAAGCTGAGCGATGCGGCCGCCCGGAAAGCGGTGGCCGGGACGCGAAAACGGCGGCTTTCGGGAGATCGGCGCCGCGCATGCGCCGGCGCGCCGAAACTTCCCGCTCCCGCCCCACCGGCGTTCATGCCTATGGGGTCATTCCAGAAAAGATGTTTGCAGGGGGGGCGCCCCGCTCTCCGGCCCGGGCTCGTCCAACAAACGGATCAGATCGTGGCTTCGCACGATCTATCCTTACTCGTTATGCGTATGTTTCATGAGCAAACCTAAACAAGTACCAACACGGAAACACCCAGCCGAGTGACAGAAGTTGTGCGAAGCCTAGGCACCCAAGTGTGATCCCGACACACACAAACAACATGGACCAACGGGCGAACCGGGGCAGCATCACGGGTGAAAGCAGCAGGCCTCCACACACAAGAGCAATAAGCAGAGCAATGCATGTAAAACGCACGATGGTGTCAGCTGGAGGTTCGAGCGAAAACAACGCGCTAACTGACCCCAGCTGATTGCCGAGTATAACCAGCACGCCTATCGAGATGATTGAAGGCCAGAGGAACGAAAGCGCGGCTAATGCGCGAGGAGAGTTACTAAGACGCATAACGTAAAGTTGAGGCGCCTGCGCGGCTTTTTGCGTAGGTCGCTTCGAATGCAATGTTAGGCCAACTAGAGTAAATACTCATGGCTTATAGCCCAAAGATGGCGGGCCTTCTGGGTATTGAGGCAGGTTATCTGCAATTATTAGCCACGGTTGCTTTGAAGATATCCAAAAATGCATGTCAGGTTTGAATAGTGACGGTTCGTCGAGACTACCGGCTGTTAAGCCGATGACTCCTGCAGCTACACGCCGCGAGAAAATGCTTGAACCGCAATGCGAACAAAAACCGCGCTCAAGAGTTTCTGAAGAGTGAAATGTGCTGATTGGGCCAGAGATAGCAACATGTTCGATGCGCATGAGCACGCGAGCGTTGAAGGCAGCGCCGATAACTTTTTGACAAGCCCTACAGTGGCATATCCTCTGGTTCAAAGGATCAGAAATCGTTTCGTACCGCACGGCCCCACATAGACAGCCACCACGAAATAAAGTCATTCAGCAAGCTTCTTTCTACAACAGCCTAATGTAGAGGAGAGGGACG
>AATO01000016.1_pt1 | contig 67859 bp, 56 predicted proteins | sample 270628 | NCBI WGS metagenome assembly AATO01 (sample SAMN02954268, study PRJNA17657) | bioreactor sludge metagenome | biome: terrestrial; feature: bioreactor; material: sludge; isolation source: Enhanced Biological Phosphorus Removal (EBPR) bioreactor sludge | place: USA: Madison, Wisconsin | reverse complement strand
CGCGGCGCACGCTGATCATCAATACCGCGAAGCGATCGCCCAAGTCGGTCTGGTCCATGGACAGCAGAATCGTCTGTCCTCCCGCCGCCGCTTGCTCCAGCGCTCGGCGAGCGAAGGGTTGAAGCACCCCCGCACTGCGGATCAGCCGGTTCGTCAGCAGTCGCCGCAACCACTGCTCGCGCATGTCCGCACGTTCCGTGTTCAGCGCCAGTAGCGTCGACAATTCCATCGTGTTCGGTGTGCGCGCCTGAATCATCGCCGCCACCGCTAGCGGTAGCTTTTTCAGGATCGTCTTGCGCATCCCAGGGAGGGCCTCTTCCAGACCAAACCGTACCTCATCCGCTAACTTATCTGTCTTTCCCATCGTCTCTCAATGTGTTGCCTCGTAGTAATGAGAGATTACATTAAAAGTGATGGGTGGTAAGCGTCGGCGACCTGCGTATCCCCTATCCCCTGATGGAGGCGCTGCCTTAACCGGCAGCGACCACCGCGCGATCATCGCCGGAGGCGACCCGCCACGTGATGGCCAGCCAGCGTCGCACGCAAGGAAGCGAACTGACATCAGCGGCGATGGTAATATGCGCAACGCGGGTCGCCAAGCACGAATGCGACATCGGCACGCGCCGGGAACCCGCGAAGATGTGACGGACCGGCGTGGAGCCGTAGCTAGGCGGAGTCCCGAACCGCCTTGGCATGACCCGGCCGGGATGTCTTGGAGTCACCGTCACGACACCCACGCCGTCGCATCGAAGACCGGGGATCACACGAACTGCAGCTTCATCGGGCAGGAAAGTCTCGCATATGAACATAGCCGCATCCCGCGCCACGCTCCTTGGCCTTGCCATGCTTTCGCTCGCCATCGCCGGTTGCAGCAAGCAGGCCGAGAAAGAACCCTCGGCGACAGCCAAGCCCCCAGCCGCGCCAGCAGCGACCGTCGAAGTGCTTGCAGCGGCCTCGCCACTCGCGCGCGCCGCGAGCCGTGGCGATCTGCCGGAAGTCAAGGCGCTCGTCGCGGCGGGTGCAAACGTCAACGTCACCGACGCGCTGGGCAGGACACCGCTGCACATGGCAGCCTTTTATGGCCGTACCAAAGTGTCGGATTGTCTGCTGACCAGCGGTGCGGATATTCATGCCAGGGACCGTGTCGGCATGACACCCCTGCATGCAGCGGTGCTCGCTGGCGCCCGCCAGGAGATGGAACTTCTGCTCGACAGGAAGGCCGATGTGAATGCGGCGACCGATGCCGGGCAAACACCACTCCACTTGGCGGCTGCGACCGGCCAGCCCAAGATCTCCCGCTTGCTGATCGAACGTGGCGCCGATCCGCGAAGCAAGGACAAGGACGACAGAACGCCCCTGTTCTATGCTTCCAGGAACAAGCATCCGATGACCACCGAAGTTCTGCAGCAGTACGCAACCAAGGATTGAGATCGAGCACTGTCGTCCACCTGGCAACCGGAATCACCCGGAGGCACTGCCGCGCGATGAGCCCCAGCAGCGCCCCCAAAGGCCGGCCAGTCAGGCCTTCTTCAGCGCCTCGTCACGTAGTTCGCGGCGCAGAATCTTGCCGACATTGGTCTTCGGCAACTCGGCGCGGAATTCGACCTGCCCCGGCACCTTGTAGCCCGTCAGATGCTCGCGGCAATGTGCGATCAGGCCCTCCGCGGTAAGCGACGGATCCTTCTTGACCACGAAGATCTTGACCGCTTCGCCCGACTTGTCGTGCGGCACGCCGACGGCGGCGACTTCGAGTACCCCGGGATGCTGGGCGACGACGTCCTCGACCTCGTTCGGGTAGACGTTGAAGCCGGAGACGAGAATCATGTCTTTCTTGCGGTCGACGATGCGAACGAAACCTTGCTCGTCCATGACCGCGATGTCACCGGTAAGGAGAAAACCGTCTGGCATGATGACCTTCGCGGTTTCTTCAGGGCGATTGTAGTAGCCTTTCATCACCTGCGGCCCACGGATGCAAAGCTCACCGCGCTCGCCGAGCGGCACATCGGCACCCGCATCATTGCGAATCGCGACTTCGGTGGACGAGATCGGCACACCAATCGCGCCGGTGTACTCGGGAATGTCGAGCGGATTGATGGTCGCCGCCGGCGATGTCTCGGTCAGACCATAGGCCTCTATCAGCGGCTTGCCGGTAACCGCTTTCCAACGCTCCGCGACCGCCCTCTGAACGGCCATTCCGCCACCGAGTGTAACCTTCAGCTTGCTGAAGTCGAGGGCGCAGAAGGCATCATTGTTGAGCAGCGCATTGAACAGGGTGTTGACGCCAGTGATCACCGTGAATGGATACTTGCCGATTTCGGCGACGAAGCCAGGAATGTCGCGCGGATTGGTGATCAGCAGGTTGCTGGCACCAATCTTGAAGAAGGTGAAGCAGTTCGCCGTCAAGGCAAAGATATGGTAAAGCGGCAGCGCCGTGACGACCATGTGCTGCTCGCTGCCGAGTGCCGGCTGAATCCACGCGTGCGCCTGCGCCAGATTCGCCAGGATGTTGCGATGAATAAGCATCGCCCCTTTCGAAAGACCAGTCGTGCCACCCGTGTACTGCAGGAAAGCCAGATCCTCCTGAGAGACGGCGACCGACTTGAGTTCCGCCGAGGCACCCTTGGCGAGAGCCGTGCGGAAATTGACGGCACGTGGCAGACTCCACGCCGGAACCATCTTCTTGACGTACTTTACGACAAAGTTGACGACGGCACCTTTCGGAAAGCCGAGCATGTCGCCGAGGCGCGCCATGACGATGTGCTTGACCGGCGTCCTCGTCAGAACCTGCTCGAGGGTCACGGCAAAATTCTCGAGTATCACGATGACGTCTGCCCCCGAGTCCTTCAGCTGGTGCTCGAGTTCGCGCGGCGTGTACAGCGGGTTGACGTTCACCACCACATAGCCGGCGCGCAAGGCGCCGAAAATGCAGATCGGGTACTGGAGCACGTTCGGCATCATGATCGCCACCCGCGCGCCGCGGGGCAGCTTGAGCACCGACTGCAGATACGCGGCGAAATCTCTTGACAGCTTGTCGAGTTCTCCGAAGGTCACCTCGACACCCATGTTGATATAGGCGACCCGGTCGCGATACTGCGCGACGCTCTTCTCGAAGAGTTCCCCGAGCGACTGGAACTCCTGCAGGTCAATCTCGGCGGGCACGCCCTTCTGGTAACTCTTCAGCCAAATCTTCTCCACTTGCTCTCCTCCTGAGTCATATTGTATGTGTGTGTATGTCTGTGCATCGCACTACCCGTCATCTGCCGACAGCCTGTCGCGACAGTCAACCTGTACCAGACGAGCGGGCAGGGTCGCCTCCTGCAGGCACAGGCGATGAAGACGCAAAGTCAGTCGGCCATGGACCTCATCGCTCGAGATACTTCAGCTTGTCTGCCCTGCCGTTCCACTCGTCTGCGTCAGGCAAGGGATCCTTACGCTCGACGATCGTCGGCCAGGCCTTGGCCAACTCGGCATTGAGCGCGATGAAGGCGCGCTGTGTGTCGGGAACGTCGTCCTCGGCAAAAATGGCTTCCGCCGGGCACTCGGGAACACACAGCGTGCAATCGATGCACTCGTCGGGATCGATCACCAGGAAATTCGGACCCTCGTGGAAACAATCAACAGGACAGACATCAACACAATCCGTGAACTTACACTTGATGCAACTCTCAGTAACGACGTAGGCCATTGTCTCGATTCGGGAAAATGAAACACGGAAACTATAGCGCATTTGCCGCCGACGAGACAGAGCGGCGGCTTCCCTTGACGGGTTTTTTTCGCTAGCATTGCACGGCTGGCTGGACAGGCGTGCCACTGAGTTCGCCTTTCGACCCGCAACCACGCGCATCTCACCCCAGTTCCTGCAAGAGGCTTCTTAATGAGCGAACACATCCATCACGTCACAGACGACAACTTCGGTATCGATGTACTGCAATCCGACCAACCGGTTCTCGTCGACTACTGGGCCGAATGGTGCGGTCCATGCAAGATGATTGCGCCACTCCTCGACGACATCGCCAGCGACTATGCCGGACGGCTGAAGGTGGTCAAGTTGAACATCGACGACAATCAGAAGACCCCGGCCAGCTACGGGATCCGCGGCATTCCGACGCTGATGTTGTTCAAGAACGGGAATGTCGAAGCCACCAAGGTTGGCGCGCTGTCGCGGTCACAACTGATCACCTTCATTGACAGCAATCTGTAAAGTCGTTACCCTCCGCCTGCAGGTTCGATGGGACGGCACCTGACCCATCGCGAACCACAAACCCGCGCAGAACCTTCAGGCGTCCTCCCCCCATAGTTGTTCCCGCCCGGTCCGAGGCAATTTTTCAGCACGTGTTTTCGTCGCGGCTCCCGCCGCCCGCCTGGCCCTTCCCTTCTTCGTCTTCAGCACATGCACCTATCCGAACTCAAGGCACTCCATGTAAGCCAGCTTCTCGACATGGCCATCACCAATAACGTCGAAGGAGCAAACCGGCTGCGCAAGCACGAACTCATCTTCGCGTTGCTCAAGAATCAGGCCAGGAAAGGCGAGACCATCTTCGGCGATGGCACCCTGGAGACGCTATCCGATGGATTTGGCTTCCTGCGCTCCCCGGACACCTCGTACCTCGCCAGCACCGACGACATCTACGTCAGCCCGAGCCAGATCAGGCGTTTCAATCTGCATACCGGTGACACGATCGAGGGTGAGATCCGTACGCCGAAGGACGGTGAGCGGTATTTCGCTCTGGTCAAGGTCGACAAGATCAATGGCGAGGCCCCGGAGGCGTCGAAGAACAAGATTCTCTTCGAGAACCTGACGCCCCTGCACCCCTCCGAACACCTCAAGCTCGAACGCGACATCCGGGGCGAAGAGAACATTACCAGTCGCATCGTCGACATCATCGCACCCATCGGCAAAGGCCAGCGAGGTCTGCTTGTCGCCAGCCCAAAGAGCGGCAAGACCGTGATGATGCAACACATCGCACACGCCATCACCACCAACCACCCGGACGTCACCCTGATCGTGCTGCTGATCGACGAACGCCCCGAAGAAGTTACGGAAATGACGCGCTCGGTCCGTGGTGAAGTCGTCGCTTCGACCTTTGACGAACCGGCGACCCGTCATGTTCAGGTGGCCGAAATGGTCATTGAGAAAGCCAAACGCCTGATCGAACACAAGCGCGATGTGGTCATCCTGCTCGACTCGATCACGCGCCTGGCACGCGCTTACAACACCGTGCAACCAGCCTCCGGCAAGGTCCTCACCGGTGGCGTCGATGCCAACGCTCTCCAGAAGCCAAAGCGCTTCTTTGGTGCGGCACGGAACATCGAGGAAGGCGGCTCGCTAACCATCATCGCCACTGCGCTCATCGATACCGGCAGCCGCATGGACGACGTCATCTACGAGGAGTTCAAGGGCACGGGCAACATGGAGATCCACCTTGATCGTCGAATGGCCGAGAAAAGGGTCTACCCGGCGATCAACGTCAACCGGTCCGGCACCCGCCGCGAGGAACTCCTGCTCAAGCCGGACGTCCTGCAAAAGATGTGGGTTTTGCGCAAGCTCCTGTACAACATGGATGATCTGGAAGCAATGGAGTTCCTGCTCGACAAGATCAAGGCCACCAAGAACAACGGCGAGTTCTTCGACTCGATGCGCCGCTGAGCGGTAGCGCCATCGCTGCCCGTTCCTCGTCGGCCAAGGAAGCCGACGCAGTCGGCAACTTTTCTGCCACGACTCGCAATTGCAGATGCGACAAAAATCGCCGATAATCGGGATTTTTCTCAGGGCGCCATGTCCCGGCTGTCAACGCCTGACGATGGGCCGCCTGATTCAACATACAGGAAAAGCACCAGATGAAAGCCAACGTCCACCCCGCCTATAACGAAATCACGGTGACATGCTCCTGCGGCAACACCTTCACCACCCGGTCGACGATGAAGAAGGCTCTGCATGTCGAAGTGTGCGCAGCTTGCCATCCCTTTTACACCGGCAAGCAGAAGATCATCGACACGGCCGGGCGAGTCGAAAAGTTCAACCAGAAGTACGGGGCCATTCGCAAGTCGGCTTGAGCCGGCCCGCTAGGCCGACAGGAGTCGATAGAGAAGGCAGCCCCGCGGCTGCCTTTTTCGTTTCGCTCGCATAGCCAGCGCGCCCGCCACACCCACTGCAGATGCCAGCACACCCGGAGCATCCCCGCTTCAAGGGAATTCCGCTGCCGCCCAGCGGCTGGACCCTGGCGGTGCTGCTCGCCCTCTACATCTTCACCGGTCTGGTCGGCCACGACCCCTGGAAGAACGACGACGCCCTGACCATCGGCATAGTCCACGACATCGTCGCGAACGGTAACTGGCTAACGCCTGGCCTTGCCGGCCGTCCCTATCCCGACGCCCCCCTCTATTATTGGGTGGCGGCAGCCAGCAGCCACGTGTTTTCCTGGTTGCTCCCGGTACATGCGGGAGCCCGCTTGGCCAGCGGCCTATGCACCCTGCTCGCACTTGCTTTCATACTGCTCGCGGCACGCGAACTGCATGGCCGCGAGGCAGCGCCGGCCGCACCGCTACTGCTGGCCGGCAGCATTGGTTTCCTTTTCCACGCGCACGAAGCGCAGCCGATGCTCGCTGCCTTGACGGCGCACACCGCCGCCTACTGGGGGCTCTTCCTGCTCGGCCGAAAGCCTGTCGCGGGCGCCTGCTACTTTGGTTCGGCACTGGGACTCGGCTTTCTTGCCAACGGCCTGCCCCCCATGTTGCCGCTCGTGCCACTGGCCGCCTTCGTCGTCTGGCGATCGGAAAAGCGGCAACAAGCGGCGCTACTGCTCGTCGGTTCGCTGCTCCTGGCCGCCGCTCTTGGCGGCGCATGGCTGATCGCCTTGCTGGCAAACTCACCTGACTACCTGGCGGCCTTCTGGCGAAGCGAGTCGACACAACTGCACGCCAGCGCCCAACCTCTCGTCAACCTGTGGGGCCTCGTGATGATGCTCCCATGGTACGCTTGGCCCGCCTTTCCCCTGGCCGGCTGGACGCTCTGGGCAAAGCGCCGCCAATTTACGACGCGGCCACTGGCTCTGCCGGTGGTTGCCTTCCTGATGGTACTTCTGGGCGTCAGCTACTGCTTTGGCGCGCGCAGCGCGCCTGCCTTGCTGTTGCTGCCGCCACTGGTGCTGCTCGCCGTTCCCGGCATCACCTCCCTGCGGCGCGGCGCCGCGAACGCCTTCGACTGGTTCGGCATGATCACCTTCAGCGTCTTCGCCGGAGTCGTCTGGGTTGCGTGGTGCGCGACGGTGTTCGGCTGGCCGGAAAGGCTCGCCCGTCAGGCCAGCCGACTCGAGCCAGGTTTCATCGGTCACTTGAGCATCCCCGCTGTCGGCCTCGCCCTGTTCGGGACTGCCGTCTGGTGCTGGCTGATCGCCACCAGTCCGCGCTCGCCAATGCGTGGGATCATGCACTGGATGGCTGGCCTGACCCTGTTCTGGCTGTTGACTGCGACACTGCTGATGCCGTGGGTAGACCACGGGAAGACCTACCGACCGGTGTCGGCATCGCTCGCCAGAGCCTTGCCCGAGACGCGCAATTGCATCGCCAGTACCAATGTTGCCGACTCCATTCTCGCTTCTCTCGACTACTTTGACGGAATACGCACGCTCACCACCCGGTCGGAAGCCGGTCTCGACTGTGACTGGCTACTGATGCATGGCCTGCCCAGGGACAAGGGTGCGATCGCCGCTGGCGGCTGGCGGAAGGTGTGGGAGGGCGGACGCCCCAGCGACCGGCGTGACGCCGAAAAACTGCAACTCTACCGGCGTGACGTAAGAAAAGCGCCATAGCTCGCCGGTTGAGGGGGGGTTCGCCGGCAGCGGGCGCTACTTGCTCAGAGCCTGATGAAATGCTCGCGGTAGTATTTCAGTTCCTCGATGGATTCCCGGATGTCGCCAAGCGCCGTGTGATCCGCCTTCTTGACGAAACCTTTCGCCAATTCCGGCTTCCAGCGCCGACACAATTCCTTCAGCGTGCTCACGTCAAGGTTGCGATAGTGAAACCAGGCCTCGAACTGCGGCAAGTACTTCACCATGAAGCGGCGATCCTGCCCGACCGAGTTGCCGCAGAGCGGGCTGCTTGCCTGCGGAACCCATTCCTGAACGAAGGCCAGCGCTGCTGCTTCGACTGCCACCTCGTCGAGTGCGGACACGCGGACCCGCTCAATCAGTCCCGAGCGACCGTGCGTCTTCCGGTTCCACTCATCCATCGCATCCAGACAGGTGTCGTCCTGATGGATGACCCATGCGGGCGACTCGGCAAGCGTCGCGAGTTGACCGTCGGTAATGACGATGGCCAGCTCGATGATCCGCTCGCGCTCCGGATCAAGACCGGTCATTTCCATGTCCAGCCAAACGAGGTGATTCGCATCCTGTGCCATATAATCCGTCTGAACCTTGAAAAGCAGTATTGTGTCACAGACCCATGGACAACATTCTGACTCTCGCCTTTCTTGCCGCCCTGTTGGTAATGTCCGCCTTGCGCCTCTGGCTGGCACGCCGTCAGATTTCGTACGTCAGCGCGCACCGAGAGAAGGTTCCCCCCGGATTTGCTGAACGGATCGCACTTGGCGCGCATCAGAAGGCTGCTGACTACACCGTGGCACGCACCCACTTCGGTCGTGCAGGCCTTGTCGCCGAGGTCGCCGTCCTGCTCGCCCTCACCCTCGGTGGCGGCCTCCAGGCGCTGCACGACTTCTGGTCGACGCGACTCGACGGCCTCGTCTACGGCGTGGTCGTGATTTTCAGCGTCATCGCCATTTCCGGACTCCTCGATCTGCCGCTCGCGCTCTATCGTCAGTTCGTCATCGAAGAGAAGTTTGGCTTCAACCGCATGACGCTCGGACTCTTTCTTGTCGACCTGGTGAAGCAGTTGGCTCTGGGCATCCTCATCGGGACGCCAGTGTTGCTCGCCGTGCTCTGGCTGATGGAGAGAATGGGTAGCCTGTGGTGGCTCTACGTTTGGGTCTTCTGGTGCGCTTTCAATCTGCTGATGCTGTTCGTCTATCCGACCTGGATCGCGCCCCTGTTCAACAAGTTCGCACCACTCGACGACGCCGGGCTGAGAGAACGCATCGAGGCGCTGCTGACGCGCTGCGGCTTCGCCAGTTCGGGACTCTTCGTGATGGACGGGTCGAAGCGATCCAACCACGGAAACGCGTATTTCACCGGCTTCGGCAAGACGAAGCGCATTGTCTTCTTCGACACGCTGCTCTGCCGCCTGCAAGCTGCGGAGGTGGAAGCGGTGCTCGCGCACGAACTTGGCCATTTCAGCCACCGACACGTGCTCAAGCGAATCGGCATGCTCTTTGCGCTGTCGCTGGCCTTTCTCGCCCTCCTCGGCCAACTGATCGATGCCCCCTGGTTCTATGGCGGCCTGGGACTGGTCACCGGAAATACGGCACTCGGGCTCGTGCTTTTCTTCCTGGTCGGGCCCGTTTTCGCTTTCCTGCTGACGCCGCTGCTCAGCCTCCTGTCGCGCCGCGACGAGTTTGCAGCCGACCGCTACGCGGCCGAGAACGCCTCGGCCGAACAGTTGGCAAGCGCGCTGGTAAAGCTCTACGAAGACAACGCCGCAACCTTGACTCCCGACCCGCTACACTCGCTGTTCTACGACTCGCATCCGCCCGCCGCCCTGCGTATCGCCCGCCTGCAGGCGGCCTGAACCGAGCACCGGAGACCTCGACCATGAACACCGAACCGTCGCTTGCCCTCGAACACTGCCGTCCCTTGCGCGGCAGCCAGCACTTGCTTGATCCAGGCCAGGCAAATGCCCTGCTCGGATCGCTACCCGGCTGGAGCATTGCCGACACCGGCGTTCTCCGGAAGGATTTCACCTTTCCCAGCTATGCTGCCACGCTGCTCTTCGTCAACACCGTGGCCTGGCTGGCTGAACGTCAGAACCACCATCCCGACCTGGAAGTCGGCTACGGTCGGGTCAGGGTAAGTTACAGCACGCATGACGTCGGCGGCCTGTCGCGAAACGACTTCATCTGTGCTGCCCACGTCGAGGCACTGGCAGGAACTTGAGACGCGCGGGCACCGTCGTCGCCGCGTATGGCCGACAGTATCGGGTGGAGTTGGCCGACGGTACGACGCTGCTCTGCTTTCCGCGCGGCAAGAAGAGCGAACTCGCCTGCGGCGACCAGGTGATCGTGCAGCCGACAAATGCCGCCCAAGGCGTAGTCAGCTCATTCGAGCCGCGCAAGACCCTGCTCTACCGCTCCGACAAGTTCAGGCAAAAACTGATTGCCGCCAACGTCACACAGATCGTCATCGTCGTCGCCACCGAGCCGCCATTTTCCGATGAGTTGCTCACACGTTGCATCGTCGCCGCGGAAACCCAGGGGATCCGGGTCGTGATCGTGCTCAACAAGTGTGATCTTGCCGGTCTTGTGGCCAGCGCCGCGAGGACACTGGCGCCATTCGAGAAACTGGGGTATCCGGTGCTGAAGCTCTGCGCCCGCACCGAGAGCGCGCTCCTGCTGCCTTGTCTGGAAGAGCAAACGAGTTTGTTGATCGGCCAGTCCGGAATGGGCAAGTCGACCCTGATCAATGCCCTGATTCCCGGCGCCAAAGCGTCAACCTGCGAGATCTCGCAAGCCCTCAACGCGGGCAAGCACACCACGACACACACCAGACTCTATCACCTTGACGCCAGATCCGCGCTGGTTGACTCACCGGGGCTGATGGCTTTCGGCCTGCGCCATCTGTCGGCGGACGAGCTGGCGCAGGCGTTCATCGAGTTCCGCCCGCTGCTCGGCCGATGTCGTTTCCGCGACTGCCGCCATAATCGGGAACCGGACTGCAGCCTCCACGCGGCACTCGACCAAGGCGACATCGACCCGCGGCGCTTCGCCGCATTCCGCTCACTCTGTGCCGAAATCGGCTAACACGACAGGACATCTCCGATGAGCGACATCAACATTCGCCGCCAACATGGCAAGACCCGCGCCGACGCCCGCAGCTCAGCTGAACACATGGCCTCCGAGTTGAAGGAGGAGTTCGACCTGGACTACGCCTGGAACGGCGATGTCATGCGGTTCAAGCGGCCCGGGCTTACCGGCGAACTGTCGCTCGACGACAGCGAAGTCACCCTCCACATCCACCTCGGATTCCTGCTCTTTGCGCTCAAGCCGACCATAGAGCGTGAGGTTCACAGATTCTTCGACGAGAACTTCCCGACCTGAACACGCCGGAGCGCAAGCGCGGCGGGAAGGGCGTCAACCGCCGAGCAGCCTGTCGACGAGGGAGACGTACTCGTGCATCGCGTCGTCGGAAGCTGTTCCCTTGAGCGCAGCCCAGGCATCGTACTTGGCGCGACCAACCATGTCGGTAAACCCGGGCCGTCGGCCGTCTACATCACCGTCGCTCGCCTGCTTGTAAAGCGCGTAAAGCCTGAGCAAGGTGGCATTGTCCGGACGCTCGCGCAAGGTCTTGGAACGGGCAACAGCCGTCTCGAACTGGGCGTGTAGATCGCTCATGAAAAACTCCTCCGGTCGATGATGCGATGAAATGACTTGCTATTATATGAGCTTGCCATTTCCTCCGGGAGCAGACGCCATGAGTTCGCGCGAACCGATGTCCCACGTCGACACGGCCTGGCTGCGCATGGACCGGCCCGAGAACCTGATGCAGATCCTCGGTGTGATGCTGTTCAGGGGCCGCATTGACGCTGAGCGCTTCAAGCGTACGGTCGCCCTGCGGCTGCGCCGATACCGACGCTTCCAGCAGATCGCGATACTCGATGCGGAAGGTGCGTGGTGGGTCGATGATCCCGACTTCGACATCGATGCACACGTCCGTCATTCGCTGCTCCCCGCCCCCTGCGGCAAAGCGGAGTTGCAGAAGTTCGTTGCCGAGATGGCCAGCACGCCGCTCAACCCGGCGCGACCGCGCTGGGAATTCAACCTCGTCGACACCGCCAAAGGCAACTCGGCACTGGTCGTCCGCATCCACCACGCGATTGCCGACGGTATCGCCCTGATTGGCGTCATCAACTCGCTCACCGACGAGCGCGCCAACGCTCGCGAGGATGGCGGACCGGAGGCGGAGACGGACGCCAGCGCGCTTGCCGCGAGAGACACTGACGAGCATCAGGGCGACGCTGGCGACCCGTTCTGGCGATTGGTTCTCGAACCGCTCAGCGACGTCGCCCTGGCCTCGATCCGCGTGGGCGGCCATCTCTGGGGTCACTACCTCGGCTTGCGTCAGGATCCGGGAACGCTGCGCGATTACGCGCGCTTTGCCGGAGCGATCGCCCAGGAAGTCGGCAAACTCGCGCTGCTTCCCAGCGACAGCGTCACACGCTTCAAAGGCAAGGCCGGCACGGTCAAACGCGTGGCCTGGTCCGAGCCCATCTCGCTCGCAGACATCAAGGCCGTCGGCAAAGTTCTCGGCTGCTCGGTGAACGACACGCTGCTCTCCTCGGTTGGCGGCGCCCTGCGTAGCTACCTCGCGGCGCAAGGCGATGCGGTGGGCCGGGCCGAGATTCGCGTCATGGTTCCGGTCAATCTGCGGACAGCCAGCGACATCGGCGAGCTCGGCAACCATTTTGGCCTCGTCACCCTCGAACTACCGATCGGTATCGAGAATCCCCTCGCCCGGCTCTACGCGACACGCGCCAGGATGGCAGCATTGAAGGGCTCGCATCAGGCGATGCTGACCTTCTCGCTCATCGGCGCGGCAGGCATGGCGCCAAAATTCGTGCAGGACAAGGTACTCAACCAACTTGCGGACAAGACGACAGCGGTGATGACCAACGTCCCCGGCTTTCAGCAGGGCCGCTTCTTTGCCGGCAGCCGGATCGAGCAACAGATGGTGTGGGTTCCGCAAGCGGGCGAAATCGGCATGGGCGTCAGCATTCTTTCCTACGACGGCCGCGTGCAATTCGGACTGATCACCGACAAGAACATGGTCGATGACCCCGAGAAAATCGTTGGCCGCTTTGCCGACGAGTTCGAGAAACTCCTCTGGCTGGTCCTTCTCGAACCCTGGGATCGGCTTGGCTGGCCGGAGGCAGTGGAAGAAGACATGCTCGCCCTGGCCGGAGCCTGACGACCCCGCGGGCACCCTGTCCAACCCGGCGCGGCAGCGGACGGCGCGCACGCGCGGGGTGACAGTCAGTCCGCCAGTTCTTCCTTGGCCGCTTCGACGTCGAGACGTTCCATGGCATCCATCGGGGTAAACGCTGCGGCTTCCTGGTAGAGACGCTCGGCGTCCTTCATTTTCGCCTTGCCGAACATCATCACCAACGCGTTCGCATACTCGATGCGCGTGATCGCCGAGTCGGGATTGAGCTTCAGGGCGGTTTCGAGAAGCTCGTTGCCGGTAGTCTTCTTGGCCCCGTAGGTCAGCCCACCGACCAGCGCCCCAACCTTGTCGATTACTTCGGCGTGATAGGCACCGAGCGCCACATGCGCGTCGGCGTGTCCTGGTTCGATCTCCAGCGCCCGCGTCAGGCTGTTCTTGATCTTGCCACCGAGACCCTGGGCGAGCGCCTTGACCACCGAGATGCTCTGGCTGTAACGACCCAGCGCAAAAGCGTGGAGATACCAGGCGTTGGCGTCGTGCGGCGTCTTTTCGTGTTGCTCCTCGCAACGCTGAGCGACCTCCATGAGTAGACTGCGTTTTCGCTCGTCGTCGCTCTCCAGGTAATTGGCATAGATGGTCGCCGCCTTGTTGGCCACGTTGTAACCGGCGATACCGCAGGCGAGACCTGTTTCGACCGCCTTGCCGAACTCCCCGGCGTGATAGCTACGCCATGCATCCTGCACCTTCGCATCCTCGGGAAACGGCTCACAGTCGCCACGATGCAGACGCGCCCAGTTCTTCTGCAGAGCCGCACCAGGGTAGGCAAAACCCGTATCGGAATAGGGAAATTTCTTCCAGGCCATTGAATATCCTTAATATTTTTAACAAGAACAAAGTGCAACGCAGAGTCCCACTAGCCGACGTACTCGCCTGACAATTTGTCGAGCAGGCCTTTCGCCTCGCCCAGCAGAAATGGCGACAACATGGCCATCGCCTGATACACGCCGCGCCCGAGACGGCCGCTTTCGACCTTGCCGCGCGGGTCGCAAGCGTACTCGAACGACAGCCAGTAGGTCGCGATCACCGCCATGTTCGTTGCCAGCGCGCGCATCTGGTCAGTGGTAGCACGCATCGCTCCTGCCGTCACCAAACCTTCACACAGGCTCGTCGCCGTTCTCACCTTGTGCGCCAGGATCTGCTTGAAGTGAATTTCCAGGACGCGATTGCGAGTCAGCAGATCGTTCAGGTCGCGGTAGAAGAAGCGATACTTCCAAATCTGTTCGAAGAGCAGGTGCAGGAACAGCCAGATGTCCTCGACGTTCGCCTGGCGGCGGGTCGGCGCGGCAAGTGTTTCCTCGATTTCCCGCTCAAAGGAGGCAAAGATCGCCTCGATGATCTCGTCCTTGTTGTGGAAGTGGTAATAGAGGTTGCCCGGGCTGATGTTCATCTCATCCGCAATGACCGTGGTCGTCACGTTCGGCTCACCAAAGTCGTTGAACAGCCGCAGACTGGTTTCGATGATTCGCTCGCGAGTTCGCCGCTTTGGTTTCCCTTCCATCGACTCTCTCTCCTTGGCCGTCGTCGGCGACCAGCATAGCATTGCTGATCAGGTCAGGGAATGCCAGCCAGAAGGATGGGGTTGTCGAGCTGGCCGGATCACGCCCGCCGGGTCTGCAGCCAGACCTCGAGATCGCGCAGCGACGAATCCAGCGCGCTGGCGCTGCTCGCCAGATCCGGGCGGCGTTTGCGCGACAGCAGCGAACGACTGTGGTCCTTCAGCACCCCGAGGTTGAGGTGGATACCGTGGCGCTCGAGGATCGGCCTCAGTTCATGGCGACGCCGGTAGAGATCGCTGCGCGTGCGCTGGTAGGCATGCTCGCAAAGGCGGCTGCGGCCACGATAGCTGAATACATTGGTGAAGAACATCGCCGCATCGTCGCGCGTCGGCTCGAACAGGATCACGTCCTTGCCTGCGAACTCAAGCCGGTAGCGGTCCATGCCGGTGCGCATTCGCGAGTGGATAATGGCGCGAAAGGTCTGCGCCAGGACGACCGGCAGCCCTCCATCTACCAGATGCGCAGGAGCCGATGTCGGTTTTTCCTGCGGCGGACGTTGGGCCGCCAGGCGGGCATCAAAGGGTACCAGCGGGTTGAGGCAGATCACCAGGTCGGCGCCCTCGTGCAGCGCCACGGACGCATGCAGGGTCTTGATCAAGGCACCGTCAACAAAATAGCGCTCGCCGATGCGCACGGGCGGGAACAAGCCGGGCAAGGCGGCGCTCGCCTGCACGGCAACCGAAATCGGCACGTCATCATGCCCCGGCGAACCGAAGGCCACCGACTCGCCGGTGTCGAGATCAGTCGCGACGATGAACAGACGGTGTTTGAGCTGCCGGAAATCGTTGCATCGGCCGCCCGTCGAAAACAGCTTCCGAAGTAGTTGATCGATTCCGGCACTGTTGAAAACCCCGGCTGGGATCGCATGGCTGAGGCCCTGAAAAGCCTCGACGAAACGCAGATGCCAAGGGTCGGACAGATACTGCCGGAGCGAGGACCAGAACAGCACCGGCAGCGATAGCGCACGCCGGAAGTACTCACCGAACGCTGGACGGAGGAGCATTTCCGGATCGAAAACCTCGTCCGTATCATTCTCCACGAGCATCCGCGCCAGCGTCGCTGGCCCCAGCCCGTTGGCCACGGCGGCCGAGATGAAGGCACCGGAACTGACCCCGACGTAAATGTCGAAAGCGCTGAAGTCCACGCCATCGAGTGCCTCGGCCAGCGCCGCCATTGCCCCGACTTCGTAAATCCCACCCACCGGACCACCGCCGGCAAGCGCCAGCCCGACTTTCGAACATCTGGTTGCAGCAGCCATGAAGCCCTCTCGTCTGGGAAAGCCGTGCCGGCGGCGGCATCACAGCCACGCCCGGCAGCATCGTCTTGGCGCGTGTCGGCATGCTCACATGCCACTGTCGGCAGCGCCGTGCGCCGCCCGATGGAGATCCTCAGGCCCCCGCACAACCCGCACCCGCTGTGTCGCCGGCGCAAGCGTCAAGCATGACGCGCTGGCCACCTTTGCGACACAAGCCGTGCGGGTCGGCAAGCGGGTCTCTGGACGCCAGGATCACTCGCTGGTCTGCGGCAGGGTGCTCAGCACATCGGCCGGCGTCACCGGCGGAACCGGCTTCGCGGCGGCAGGTTTCCGGGCCGCTGGTCTGGCAGCAGCGGGCTTGGCGACGGGCTTGGCGGCCACCGACTCAGCCGCCGCCGCAACATCCTTTGCGGCTGGCTTGGCAGTGGTCTTGGCCACTGCCTTCCCCTCCGTCAGTGCCTGCACCGCGGCGCTCAGTTCGACTACGCGCTTTGACAGGCTGTCGATATCCTGCTTGCTCGGTACGCCGAGGCTCCCCAAGGCACGCGCGACGCGATCCTCGAAAACCTGCTCGAGGCGATCCCAGGTCCCCGCCGCCTTGCCGGCAACCTGTGCGATCTTCTCGTCGGTCATCTGGCGCGTCTTCGACTGAATGCTCTCGCCCTCCTTGACCAGCGCGTCGAATACCTTGCCGCCTTCCTCCTGCGCCTTGGCAAAGGCACCGAGACCGGCCAGCCAGATCTGCTGTGCGGATTCCTTGACCGTCGATGCCAGTTGGTTTTCCGTCAGCCCACCAGCCAATTCTTTGAGTTTCTTGCCCATTTTCATCTCCTTGAACGTCGTGATCGAAAGGTCAACAAGTTTTTCGCTTGCCCTAGAAAGCCAGTGTAGTGACAATATCTAGAGGACGCACACTAAAGGTCTGGGTAACCGCCTCTAGATTGCGGCAGTCTACCAAAAACATGCTACCGGGGAGATGACCATGAATTCGAGGAGACAGCAATGAATTACTTCGTGACCGGCGCCACCGGTTTCATCGGCAAGCGGCTTGTCGCAAAGCTGTTGACCCGCCCCGATGCCGTCGTGCATTTCCTGACACGCGCCGTCGAGCTACCGCGACTCCAGGAATTGTACGAGTACTGGGGCACCGACGCGACGCGCGTCATCCCGATCGTCGGCGACTTGACGCAACCTGAGCTTGGCGTGGCCAAAGCCGACGTCGAGAAGCTCAAAGGCACCATCGAGCACTTTTTCCACCTCGCGGCCATCTACGACCTCAAGGCAAGCGCCGAAGACCAGCAGCGGGCCAACGTGGACGGTACCCGCAACACGGTTCGCCTGGCCGAGGAAATCGGCGCCCGACACTTTCACCTGGTCAGTTCGATAGCATCTGCCGGGCTGTTCGAAGGACTGTTTCGCGAAGACATGTTCGAAGAGGCGGAGAACCTCGACAACCCCTACTTCCGCACCAAGCACGACTCGGAAGGAATCGTGCGCAAGGAGTGCAAGGTGCCGTGGCGCATCTTCCGTCCGGCCATCGTCGTCGGCGACTCGCGTACAGGGGAAATGGACAAGATTGACGGCCCCTATTACTTCTTCAAGCTGATCCAGAAAATGCGCAGGATGTTCCCGTCGTGGATGCCGACCATCGGCATCGAAGGCGGTCGCATCAATGTCGTACCGGTGGACTTCATCGTCGCCGCCATGGACCACATTGCCCATCTGGAGAACGAAGACGGCAATTGCTTCCACCTCACCGACCCGACGCCGATGCGCGTCGGCGACTTGCTCAATACTTTCGCGCGTGCGGCACACGCGCCGGAAATGGCGATGCGCGTCAATGCCGCATTGCTTGGCTTCATTCCGCGCTCGATGCGCAAGGCGATGTTTGCCCTGACGCCGGTTCGCCGCATCCGCAACGCGGTGATGAAGGATCTCGGCCTGCCCGACGACATTCTCGACTTCGTCAACTACCCGACCCGCTTCGATTGCCGGGAAACGCAACGCGCGCTCAAGGGCACCGGCATTGCCGTACCACCGCTGGACAGCTACGCCTGGCGTCTGTGGGACTATTGGGAGCGCCACCTCGACCCGGATCTGTTCATCGATCAGACGCTACGCGGCCAGATCGAAGGCAAGGTCGTTCTCGTCACCGGTGGCTCCTCCGGGATCGGCAAGGCTACGGTCCGCAAGATGGCCGAAGGTGGCGCGATCGCCGTCACCATCGCCCGCGATGCGCAGGCCCTCGACGAAACGCGACGCGAGTTCGAAGCAAACGGTCTGCGCCTGATCACGCATGCGGTTGACGTTGCCAACCCCGAACAATGTGCGGCCTTCGTCAAGCTGATGACCGAGGAGTATGGCGGCGTCGACATCCTGGTCAATAACGCCGGGCGATCGATTCGCCGTGGTATCGAGAACTCATTCGATCGTTTCCACGACTTCGAACGGACGATGGAAGTCAATTACTTTGGCGCCTTGCGCCTGACGATGGGCTTCCTGCCCGGAATGATCGCCAAGCGCAAGGGACACGTCATCAACATCTCATCGATCGGCGTACTGACCAACGCCCCGCGCTTCTCGGCCTATGTTGCCTCGAAAGCGGCGATGGATGCCTGGGCACGCTGTGCCGCGTCCGAGTTCGCCGATCGCGGCATCGAGTTCACGACGATCAACATGCCACTCGTCAAGACGCCGATGATTGCGCCGACCAAACTCTATGACCAGGTGCCGACGCTGTCTCCGGACGATGCGGCCGACATGATCGTCGAAGCGATCATCCACAAGCCGGTGCGCATCGCCACCAGGCTGGGGATCTTCGGCGCCCTGCTCCACTCGCTGACGCCGAAAGCGGCCCAGATCATGATGAATACCAGCTTCCGGATGTTCCCGGACTCCAGCGCCGCCGCGCAGAAGAAACCGGAGTCCGCCGAGCAAACCGCTGACCAGATCGCTTTCTCGCAGATCATGCGCGGCATTCACTTCTGACACGAGCCCACCGTACTTCATGACTACCCCCACCCCTGGCCCTTTGCCTGGCCAAAACGCCCGCCAGCTATTGAAGCAACTTCAGGAGCAGTTCCCGGTCTTCCGCGACTGCCTGCCGCTGGCGATCGGTATCGACAAGCAACTCCTGGCGCGGCTGCCCGACCTCAATCGCAAGGAGTTACGGATTGCACTGGGGATCCATACGCACTCCTTGCGCTACCTCAAGACGACCGAAAAGGCGACCGCCAGGGTCGACCTCGACGGCAACCCCGCCGGCGAGATCATGGCCACACACCGTACCCATGCCGCCGAGCTGGTCAAGGACCGTTTGAAGAAACAGGCGGAACAGCGCAGAACGCAGCGCGAGGCCGAGGCGCTGGCGCGTCAGCACGCGCAGAAACTGGGACAGCTCGTCGAGAAGTTCAGCCGCAGCAAGTGAGCCGAGAGTGAAGGCGGGCAGCCGTTGATGGACCACCTGCTCAGGGACAACACCACCCTCGAGTTGTACGCCTGGCTGGAAGAGGATGCCGAACTGCCCGGCTGGGATGTCCTGGTCGGCAATCCCTTCGGCAAGTCGCTGCCCGAAGACCAGTTCACCACCGTACAGAACTACTTTGCCGAGTATCACCTGGAGTATTTCCGGCAGAGGCTCTATCGGCACTTTCCGAGCCGCCTGCACGCCCTGCTGCTGTTCGCGACACGCGTGGACGCAGAAACATTCCGCGCCAAGCATCCAGCACGGGTGTTTGGACGGACGCTCGTGTGCGCACGCAGCAAGGGCGCCTATCTGTGCTCGTTTCATGATTCGAGCTGGCTCGACTACCTGCGCCTCCCGCACAGTCTCAGCTTGTCTACGCTTGACACGATCGCCAACCACTATTGGAAAGGCGCCTTGGTCGAGGAAGCGGGCTTGACCTTCATGAATGAGCGCTGGCGCGAGCCGCCGGTGATCGAAGCCCTTTTCCAGGGCACGCTGGAAGCCGTCGCCCCTGGCCAGCAGAGCGGCTGGCTCCCCGGCTTTGGTTGAGTCAGACGGAAGTCCGCGGACGCCGCGCGAACCGATCACCGGGGTGATTCTTGCCGGTGGTCTGGCCCGCCGCATGGGCCGAGTCGACAAGGGCCTGCAGTTACTGGACGGCAAGCCGCTCGTCCAGTGGGTAGCAGAACGTTTCGCGCCCCAGGTCGAACAGCTGTTGGTCAACGCCAATCAGAACGCCACCGACTACGCGACTCTCGGCTATTCGGTAATCGCTGACCTGGTCCCCGGCTTCGCGGGTCCGCTTGCCGGTCTGCATGCCGCCCTGGCGCACGCCAGCCATTCGCTGGTGGCTGCCGTCCCCTGCGACTCGCCCTTTCTGCCGGCCGATCTTGTGGCTCGCCTGCACACCGCGATGGTAATGACCGGCAGTGATGTCGCCACGGCGCGAACCTTCGACCAGCCACAACCGGCCTTCTGTCTCTGCCGCCGCGAGCTTCTCCCGCAACTGGCTGAGTTCCTTGCCGGTGGCGAGCACAAGATGGCTCTCTGGTACCGAACGTTGCGGGCAGTTCACGTCGCCTTCGACGATGAGGCCGCAGCGTTCCGCAATATCAACACCTCCGGCGAACTGGCTCGCTGCGCGCACAAGACGAAATAGGCGGCGCCCTGGCGCAGGTGCCCCGTGCCAGGGCGCAATTGCGGACGCGGGAGGAATTCTTCCGCTTGCCGCAAGGCTGACCGCAAGTTAGAATCGCGCCCTCGCTTCGCCAAGCGAATAAGCACCTTCATCCATCTGGCGTTCGCTCTATCAAACCGGGGCTGCGCCGTTATTCACGAAAGAGAGTTTGACATGGCGATCAATGTTGCGCAGAAAGCGCAAATCATGGCTGACTACCAGCGTGCGGCCGGCGATACCGGTTCTTCCGAAGTCCAGGTAGCCCTGCTCACGGCACGCATCAATGACCTGACCGGCCATTTCAAGGAACACAAGAAGGACAACCACTCGCGGCGCGGACTGCTGCGCATGGTCAGTCGTCGCCGCAAACTGCTGGACTACCTCAAGCGCACCAACGTTGATTCGTACCGCGCGCTGATTCAGCGTCTCGGCCTGCGCAAATAAGCCTGCTCGCCGATCCGCGCTGCGGTCGGAGATGCGGGCAACTCGAAGAAGCCGTCAGCGGCCAGCCCCCTTTCGGGCTGTGCCGCTGTTCTTGCTGCGGCGGCCCCGTCGGCCAATGGGCACGTCGGCTGCAATGCCTGCCGGAGTCGTGGGCAGGCACGTGCCAGACAATTGAGAAAGGAAACAATGTTTAATATCGTCAAGAAAACCTTTGCTTACGGCGCCCACCAGGTGACCATGGAAACCGGCGAAATCGCCCGCCAGGCTGGCGGTGCCGTCATGGTCTCCATCGATGACACGGTCGTTCTGGTCTCCGTCGTCGGCAACAAGACGGCCAAGCCCGGCCAGGACTTCTTCCCGCTGACCGTTGATTACATCGAGAAGACCTATGCGGCCGGCAAGATTCCTGGCGGCTTCTTCAAACGCGAGGGGCGCCCTTCCGAAAAGGAAACGCTGACTTCGCGCCTGATCGACCGTCCTCTGCGTCCGCTGTTTCCCGATGGCTTCTACCATGAAGTGCAGGTCGTCGCGACGGTGATGTCGCTGAACCCGGAAATCGACCCCGACATCGCGGCGCTGATCGGCGCATCTGCCGCGATGACGATCTCCGGCATTCCCTTCGACGGACCCATCGGTGCGGCTCGCGTGGGCTACGTGGACGGTCAGTATGTCGTCAATCCGACCGCCACGCAGCTGAAATCAAGCCTGCTCGATCTGGTTGTCGCCGGCACGCAGGCGGCCGTCCTGATGGTTGAATCGGAAGCCAAGGAACTGTCCGAAGAGGTCATGCTCGGTGCCGTGGTCTTCGGACACCAGCAGATGCAGGTGGTGATCGACGCGATCAATGAACTCGCTGATGAGGCCGGCAAACCCGAGTGGGACTGGACGCCGGCGGCGCGCAACGAGGCGGTACACGGCAAGCTCAATCAACTCGTTGAGGCCGAACTGCAGGAAGCCTACCGGATCACCAGCAAGCAACTGCGCAGCCAGCGGCTCAAGGAGGTCACCGCCTATGCGGTGGAAACCCTGACCGCCGATGACGACGCTCCTGACGCGAATGCCGTGCGCAACATGGTCTCCGCCGTCGAGGCACGCATCGTCCGTGGCCGCATCCTCGCCGGGGAACCGCGAATCGACGGGCGCGACACGCGCACGGTCAGACCGATCGCGATCCGTTCGGGTGTGCTGCCACGTGCGCATGGGTCATCCCTGTTCACGCGCGGCGAGACGCAGGCGATCGTCGTGGCGACGCTGGGTACCGGTCGCGACGAGCAGATCATCGACGCGCTGTCCGGTGAGTACCGCGAGCGCTTCATGCTGCACTACAACTTCCCGCCCTACGCGACGGGTGAATGCGGACGCGTCGGCACGCCCAAGCGCCGCGAGGTGGGTCACGGTCGTCTTGCCAAGCGGGCCCTGCTTGCCGTGCTGCCGGCGCCGGAGGACTTCTCGTACACGATTCGCGTCGTCTCCGAGATCACCGAGTCGAACGGTTCGAGCTCCATGGCCAGCGTCTGCGGCGCCTCGCTGGCGCTGATGGACGCCGGCGTACCGCTGAAGGCCCACGTGGCCGGAATCGCGATGGGGCTGATCAAGGAAGGCAATCGCGTCGCGGTGCTGACCGACATCCTCGGCGACGAGGATCATCTGGGTGACATGGATTTCAAGGTAGCCGGAACCGAGGCCGGAGTCACGGCGCTGCAGATGGACATCAAGATCCAGGGGATCACCAAGGAGATCATGCAGGTCGCGCTGGCGCAGGCCGGCGAAGCCCGCCTGCACATCCTCAAGCAGATGCAGGGCTCGATGTCAGGGCACCGCGAGGAGGTGTCAACCTACGCGCCCCGCCTGTACACCATGAAAATCAACCCCGAGAAGATTCGCGACGTGATCGGCAAGGGCGGCGCGGTGATTCGCGCCATCACCGAGGAAACCGGCACCACGATCGACATCAAGGACGATGGAACGATCACCATCGCCTCGGTCAGCGGCGAAGCCGCGAGTGCCGCGCGAGCCCGGATCGAGTCGATCACCGCCGATGTCGAGGTGGGCAAGGTGTACGACGGCACGGTACTCAAGCTTCTCGACTTTGGTGCCATCGTCAGCATCCTGCCGGGACGCGACGGCCTGCTGCATATTTCGCAGATCGCCAACGAGCGCGTCAACGCGGTTGCCGACTACCTCAAGGACGGCCAGAAAGTCCGCGTCAAGGTGCTCGAAGCCGACGAAAAGGGCCGCGTTCGGCTGTCGATGAAAGCGCTTACCGCTGAAGAAGGCGGTGCCACCGCCGCTGCCCCGGCGCCATAACCAGCTACGTTCCAGCGAACCGCGGCAGCATGAGAAAGGACGCCTTGGCGTCCTTTTTCTTATCCAGCCGGTCATTCAGCGCGGCCGCTGGCCGACCGCGCTGAGCGGGCTACTTGGCGACCTGTTTCTCGCGCACCTCTTCGAGCGTCTTGCAGTCGATGCACAGCGTCGCCGTGGGACGCGCCTCCAGACGCTTGATACCGATCTCGACACCGCAGGCCGCGCAATAGCCGTAGTCGCCGCTATCGATGCGATCAATGGTTTCCTCGATCTTCTTGATCAGCTTGCGCTCACGGTCACGGTTACGAAGCTCGATGGCAATGTCGGTTTCCTGGCTCGCGCGATCATTGGGATCGGCGAAGACGGTCGCTTCATCCTTCATCGTATGCACCGTGCGCTCGATGTCTTCCATCAACTGCTGTTTGAGGGCTTCCAGAATGCCGCGAAAATGCGCCAACTGGGCGCTGCTCATGAACTCCTCGCCAGCTTTCGGCACGTAAGGGGAGAATTGCTTCTGCAGCACGTCTTCAGCCATATCGGAGGACCCTGTTCTTCTGATTGCGAAAAACCCGATTAAATATCAGAAATAGTCCCGCCATGCAAGCAGCCGCCACGCGCCCGGCCACCACCGGAGTTCGCCGGCGACCCAGCCTCTCGACAGGCGGCCGCTGCGCTATGCGCCGGGGCAGGTAGTGCCTGCGTCACCCGCCGGTCTCGCCGACAGGTCTTGCGCTCCCGCTCGCATGGCGGCTGCGCAGCGCCATCGCCATTTCGAAGGCCGCCTGGGTGAAGCTGAGGATCTCGGCGAACTCCTCGTCGGTAAGTCCTCGGGCCTCGTCGTTGCTACGGTAAACATTGACGAACTGGTGTTCGCGCACCGTCTGCAAGACCAGCTTGCCGACGCCAAGCCCTTCAAGGGTTTTCCACAGATCCGGATTGGAACTGCGCGTGAGACCCATGACGAAGCCGATCGGGTCGCTGCGCCCGAAAACCGCCGCCAGACGCAGAATCAGTTCGAACGACAGCGCCATCCGGCCGTTCTCCAGGGCCTCGATCAACGACGGGTCCTTGAGGTCTATCGCCGCGCCGACCTCGGCGATGGTCAGCCCCGCGGCCTCGCGCATCCCCCGGATGCTCGCGCCGGTCCTGGCCCAGGCAGCGGGCTCGCCGACGCTCGGCAACACGGCTCTGACGACCTCGCTGGCCGCCTCCAGCGCTTGCCCTTCGCGCAACGCGCGCGACACCTTGCCTGCGGTCTGCAGCGCCCGCCCGGCGACGCCGGCGGCAGAACTGATGTCGAGCAGCCTGCCTGCCATCGCCCGTACCTGATCCACCAATCCAGGTTCGGCAGCGGGCGCACTCGCCTTCTCGCCCGCAGCGGCGGCAGACTTGCCCGCTACCCGCCGGGCAGCGGGAGGCTTGCGTTTCGGTGGTGGCGAAGACGGATCGGTCATCGAGAATCCTTTCGAGGCGACAGACCTGCGGCCGGCAAGCGCCCGCCGTGCCCGTCAGATCAACCGGAACGGCGATTGCAGGCGCCTCAAGGGTACGCTCCACGACCCCGCCCGGGCGTTCCCCGAAAGGACCGACGTGCACACCGGTACCCGCGGACGGGTACGCAGGAGGCGCCCTCAGGCCCGGCACTCCACGTCAACCGGGTCTTGGCGCCGCCAGCCGAGCCCGAGGAGATTCGCGGCCCGCCGACGCACCTGCCACTGCCAGATCAGGCACCAATACTATACCTTGAGCAGCGACGCGTGCAGCAGGCGTGCGAAAAAGCCAGGCGCCGGCAAGCGCGGCGGCGGCGAGCACCGCCGCTTCGCCAATCAGGCACGCAGCGGCAAGGCCACGCGATTCGGGATGCGCACGAAGTCGCGACTGGCACGCCAGAGAGCCGCAAGGCGACCCGCCGAGAGTCTGGCCGGCCGCGAGACGGGGCGCGCGAACCGCGCACGCCCACTGCCGATCGCCTCCAGCAAGGCCAGGCCCCGGCCGCGGATGAGATGACTATCGCCCGGCGCGAGAAGGATGTCGCCGGCTTCGCCCTCAACGGTCAGCCAGAGCCGTCCGGCCGTACAGATCACGCGCACGCCCTTGGCGGAGCGAAGCCGGATCGGTGTGTTCTCCGCAAGGCACAGTTCGCTGTCGAAAAAATCGAGGCCCATGACATTCTCTCCGTTCGTTGTCTTGACAGCGAGCAGTCTACGGCGACCGCGAGTAGTGGTACAGTGACAGAAAAGACGAATTGTAATCAGCACAGTCTTGTCAATGCTCAACTGTGCTGTCCCGCTGCGGCAAGAACTGTGCTGGTAGGTAACTATGGAAACTCGACTGTTACGTTATGAAACTCTGGCCGAAGATCTCGGCGGCATCATCGTCGCCGGCAACCTGCGGCCCGGCGAACGTCTGCCTTCGGTACGACGCCTGTCGCGCGAGCGGCGACTGTCGGTATCGACGGTGCTGCAGGCGCTGCGGCAACTCGAAGATCGAGGCCTCGTCGAGGCCAGGCCGCAATCGGGGTACTTCGTTCGCCATGCGGCCACGCGGCGCCCGTCGCCCAACGCGCGGTCGACGCCCGACGAGCCGGTGCCGGTGGACGTCAGCCAGCGGCTGATGCGGGTGCTGCAAAGCGGTATGCAGCCCGGCGTCGCCCCGCTGGCCGCCGCCCTGCCTGCCTCTACCCTGTTGCCGCTGGCGGCCCTGCAGCGGCTCTACGGGGGTGTCGCGAGGCGCCATCCCCGGCTGCTCGAGGGCGGCAGTCACATCAACATGGACGAACCGGCGCTGGTGCGGCAGTTGGTGCTGCGCTCAGTGGCCTGGGCCGGACCGCTGGCCGCCGACGAGTTCGTGATCACCAACTCCTGCACCGAGTCCCTCAGCCTTTGCCTGCGCGCCGCGACTCGCTCGGGCGACACGGTGGCGGTCGAATCGCCCGCCTACTACCTGATGTTGCAACTGATCGAGACCCTCGGGCTGAAGGCCCTCGAGATCCCGACCGATCCGCGCCATGGCTTGTCGATCGAGGCGCTCGATCTCGCTACCCGCGACGGCAAGGTGACCGCCTGCCTGCTGGTACCCAACGCCAGCAATCCGCTTGGCAGCATGATGCCCGACGAGAACAAGCGCCGCTTGGCCAAGCTGACTGCCGAACGCGGTGTGGCGGTGATCGAGGATGACATCTACGGCGATCTGCACTTTGGCGCCGAGCGGCCCTGGCCGATCAAGGCTTTCGACAGGACAGGCAATGTCATGCTCTGCTCCTCGTTCTCCAAGTGCCTGTCGCCGGCGCTACGCATCGGCTTCGTCGCCGGCGGCCGCTACCGGCCGCAGATCGCCCTGCAGAAGACGATCACCAGCGGCGGCACCAATTCGATCACCCAGCTCGTCCTCGCCGAATACCTTGAATCCAGTGCTTCCGAGCGTCACCTGCGTGGTTTGCGGCGCACCTACGAGCGCCAGGTCGAGGCCATGATCGCCGCCGTAACGCGGCATTTTCCCGCCGCCACACGCGTCACCGAGCCTCAGGGAGGTTTCGTCCTTTGGCTCGAGCTACCCGACGACATCGACACCACGGCCCTCCACTCCCGGGCGATCGCCGCTGGCGTCGCCTACGTGCCCGGCGAACTCTTTTCCGCCAGCGGCATGTACCGGAACTGCCTGCGCCTGAACTGCGGCAACCCGCACACGCCGGAGATCGATGACGCGGTACGGCGCCTGGGCGCATTGATGGCGCCCTGACCTGGCACCGCCCTGGCCGGGCGCGTCAATGGGGGAACTGCTGGGAAAAGCGCAGCGGAGTCGTGACCCGTAGTAACGCCCGCAAGCAGACTTCCTGCGGCGATGCCGTCGCCGTGCCTAGTGCCGATCGCGATGGGAAATCTCGACCACGCGCGCGCGTTGCGCCAGTTGCCCGACCAGTGCGCTGGCCGCGGCACGATTGGCAAGGTCAAGATTCGCGTCCCACTCGTCGAGCAGATAGACTTGGCAATCCGTCTTCGCGACGATTTCCTGGAGTACGCGCAACTGGCGCTCGCCCGAGGAGTAGCCCTTCTTCTGTTCGATTTCTTCCGCCACACTGATCTCGCTGGCGTCCTCGGCGTCGGCATCCGGATCCAGCGTCGAATCGGCCGGTGACAGACCCGGTGCCGGCGCGCCGGCATTGAACTCGAATACCAGCCGGTCGTGCGTCGGCCAATAGTAGGCCTGTCCGCGCAGACGGCACTTCAGCGCCGAGAGCAGCGTGGACTTGCCGCTGCCGTTGCCACCGCGCACACCGACCAAGCCGGTCGGCACGGCGAGGACGCGATGCACGGCATCCGCCAGCGAATCGCAGACCCACTCCCGCTCGCCTTCCCTGAGGACAAGGCGTTCGAAGTCGATGCGCGCGACGAACTCCGTGTCCGCCGCCGGATGCATGTGGGCGCAAACGCCGCGGATACGCGTCCATACGGCAACGAGATCGGTCAGACCGCCAGTAAGCTGATGCATGTCCAGCGTCATCTCGATCTGGCGCGGCAGCGTCGCCGCCAGGGCAATCAACAGCGTGGTGTTGCCGGCGTCCTGGATGGCCACCCAGGCGGTCGTCGACAGCACGACGACCAGCGCGATGACGCCGCTGATCGCACTCCAGCCCTCACGCGCCAGAATCGCCCTGATCTGCGCGACCACGGCGTTACCCACCCGCTGGCGAAAATCCCGGTGCCAGAGGGTGAAGTTGTAACGGTTGCCGCTGAAAATGTTGTCCCAGGCATTGTAGGTCCGCGCCCGCATGCGGTTGGTCATGCGCTGGTTATGCAGGAAGGCGGCGGCGAGCGGCTTTTGCAGCAGCCACTGCAGCGTGATGAGGATGACGAACACGGCGGCAAAGGCAATCGGCAAGCCGGCGTCTATTTCGAAGCCAAGTACCAGCGCGTTGAAAAGCAGCTGGAAGAACAGCCGCAAGTAGTACTGCAGGTTGTAGATCAGATCGAAACTGACATCGAAGGTCTCATTGGTCAGGAACGGTTCGACCTGCTCGCGTGCCCCGCCATCGGCCAGCAAGGCCGTCCGCGAGCGGTTGCGGCGCGCGAAATCGAGCATGTAGCGCGCATAGGCCGCGAAGCCCGCCCGCTCCGCGAAGATCCAGCTCACCGCGCCTGCGATGTAGGAGACGGTCTGGACAACAACGATCTCGACGAAGTCCCTCGCCGTAATGTGCTCCTCGGCAATGTCGCGCGCGATCTGAATGACCAGCCAGGTGGTCGTCGCACTGCCCGCTTCCTGGACGATGATCAGGACCAGCATGCCAAAGGCAGCCGGACTCACGAAATAGCGCAGGAAGTCTCTTGGCTGAAAGGTCGTCGAAGGCGGCACGCGAATTGGCCGGTGAACCGCTGACGGGACGCGCTACCTTCCCGCCGCAGGAAGACTATCAGGGCCAACACCAGGCAAGTCAATGTTGGCCGCATAAAGCACCGAAAGCAGACTCACGTCTGCTTTCGGTGTCATTCTCAAGACAGGACTTGCCTGTCAGGCGCCATCACTTCGGCGCCGGCTTCTTGGCTTTTTTCTTGGTGGCCATGTTCAGCTCCAGTAGCAAGGTTGATAAGATATTTCAACGGCCCAACGCGTCAACCGCAAGTGAAGTATACGCCTCTGACGTCGCCAAGAAGAAGTTTTTCGCGCGGCGCCGGGTGGAACGTGGTTTTCCCGCAACGCTAGCTCGCCCACCGTCCCGCGGATGGACGCCGCGAGAAATTGCCGCTAACCGGCGCGTGGTGTGGATACGGTCCGGCGCGCGCGTGCAAGCGTGCTCTTGCCAGCCGCGAGGGAAATCAGCCCCATCCTCCGAAATTGCTGCAAATGTACACTTTCCCTGCCATTGGCATGAACCGCCAACAGCTTGCGGAGACACGCCGGCCGACGGTTCACTTGGCCAGTCCAAATCCTCGTCTGATCCGTCGGCGGCGCGCTGCCACTCATTCCTCGATCGGCACGGCCTTGAACGCGGCGCTCGCTTCGAGTCTGTCGGCGAGCCCGCTGAGCGCCGGGTAATCACCCGCCGGCCACTCGTGCGGCAGGACATAACGAACGAAACCGATCCCGGCAACGGTGGTGATGTCCGCCTGCGTCAGGCGACCGCCGACCAGAAAGTCGCCGGCGAGCCGTTCTTCGAGCATGGCGAATGCCTGCCGCATCTGGCCGCGCAGGCGGCCCGTCCAGTCGGCCCATTGCAGCTCGCCGGGGCGCTTGCGCTCATATTCGATGGCCACCGCCTTCTCGGTCGCGACGATCGCCAGCGCCATCAGTTGCTGCACCTGCCGCCGCTCGGGGCCGCTGCGCGGGGTGAGCGGCAAGATATCGCGTTCGCCGGCCAGTTCGTCGAGATAGTCGAGAATGTAGGCGCTTTCAAAGAGCTTCTCGCCGTTCGGCAAGGTCAGCATCGGCACCTTGAAGAGGGGGTTGAGCGGCCGCATGGCATCCATGTGCCGGAACACCGACAGCGACAGGTGCGTGAAGGGAATCGCGTAGAGATGCATCGTCACCGCCACTCGTCGCACGAAGGGTGAATCGTAGAGACCGAGCAACTGGTGCGGCTCGCCTGCCGTCAAGTCCGTCATGGTTCTTCTCCAATCATCAATGGTTGATGCGATCCGGGAATCCGTCCGGACGCTCACATCCAGGCCGCAGCGACACGCGCCAGCCTGAGCTTGGGCAGGCACCAGCGCCGGCCAAAGGTTCCCGCCGGCGGTGCCAGGCGAATCCTCGCCGGCAGATCGGCGTTCGCGTCGGCTGTTGGCCACGGCTCGACGACGACCTTGCCGACACCCGCGACACGATGGCGGTCGCCGGGAAGCAGCCAGATATCTCGGCCGCCCTTCTCTTCGGTCAGCCAGACACGCGTGCCGAGCGAGATGACTGTCCAGCCGGCGATCCGGTCGAGGGAAACGGCCTCGGCGGCACGCACTTCAAACTCGATGTAGGGTAGCAGATCTTGCATGGGGGTCTCCTTTGCTGGCGATGATTTCTGTCCGGTCTTGTCTTGAACAGACAGGAGCATTTTCATCGTCGGGCGGAGCAAGTACAATCGAATTGTTCTCACGTGACATGTGAAGCAAATTGACAGATAGTCGACGTAGTCCACCGCTGGGCAGTCTGCGCGTTTTCGTTGCGGCCGCCGACAGCGAGAGCGTCACCAAGGCAGCCGCGCAGCTGCACCTGACGCATGGCGCGGTCAGTCACCAGTTGCGACAGTTGCAGGACTACCTCGGCGTCGCCCTGTTCGAACGTAGCGGCCGCGGCCTGAAACTGACGACGCAGGGCGCCGCCTATGCCGAACGGGTTTCGCGGGCACTCGCCGAGATCGGCAAGGCGACCGAACAACTGATCGCCGCACGCGACTACCGCCGTCTGCGGGTGACCTGCATGCCATCGTTCGCCGCGCGCTGGCTGCTGCCGCGGCTCGGCAGCTTCATTTCCTGCCATCGCGAACTCGATGTCGAAGTGCAATCGAGCGCCCGGCTGGCCGACATCAAGGGAGGCGAAGCCGACGTCGCCCTGCGTTTCGGCCACGGCCGTTACCCGGGACTGAGCTGCCGACTGTTGATGAAGGACTGGTACTACCCGGTTTGTTCGCCCGAGTTCATCGCTCGCCACGCGCTGGTCAGCCCGGCGCAGTTGACCGGACTGCCGTTGCTGCGCTCGAACGATGAACTATGGCAACCGTGGTTCGGTGCCGCCGGCGTGGTGGTCGAGGAGCCGCAGCGCGGTGCGGTGTTCGACGACTCGAGCCTGATGCTGATGGCCGCCGCCTCCGGCCAGGGCGTGGCCCTGGCCCGGCACACGCTGGCCGTCGACGATCTGGCGAGCGGACGTCTGCGGCGTCCCTTCGCGATGGCCATCGAGTCGCCCTTCTCGTACTTTTTCGTCTGTCGCCTCGCTGACGAGCAGCACGCCGCCGTCGTCGCCTTTCGCGAGTGGCTGTTCCAGGAAGCCGCTCTCTATCGCCCGCCCGACGGCGACCTCGCCGTGGCCCGCAGCGACCAGCCAAACCAGTAGATGGACAGCGGCGCGGCGGCGCAGCGGCAGCGCGGCGCCGTGACGGCAGCTCTCAGGCGCTGAACTGCAGCGCGGCCAGGCGCGCATACAAGCCGCCACGCTCGACCAGCTCCGGGTGCGTGCCATCCTCGACCACCCGCCCGTGGTCGAGGACGAGTATCCGGTCGGCCCCCTGTACAGTCGCCAGACGGTGGGCGATGACGATCGTCGTGCGGCCGCTCATCGCCGCCTCGAGCGCGGCCTGCACGACGCGCTCGCTCTCGGCATCAAGACTGCTCGTCGCTTCGTCCAGCAGCAGCAGCGGCGCATTCTTGAGGATCGCGCGCGCGATCGCGATGCGCTGGCGCTGCCCTCCCGACAAGCGCACGCCGCGCTCGCCGACGAAAGTGGCATAGCCCTCGGGCAGTCGCTGCACGAACTCGTCGACAAAAGCCGCGCGCGCGGCCGAGCGCAGCTCGTCATCGGCCGCATCGGGCTTTCCGTAGCGGATGTTGTCGTCGATGCTGCCGGAAAAGATCACCGCCTCCTGCTGCACCACGGCGATGCGCGCCCGCAATTCGGCCAGGCGCGGGCGCCGCAGGTCGACGTCGTCGATCCGGATGGCTCCCTCGCCGACGTCGTAGAAGCGCTGCAACAACTGGAAGACAGTCGTCTTGCCGGCACCGGACGGCCCGACGAGCGCGACGCTCTGCCCGGGCTCGATCGTGAAATCGAGCCCCCGCAGCACCGCCTGCGCCGGCCGTGACGGATAGGCGAAACGCACTCCGGCAAAAGCCACCCGCAGGCCACCTGCCGCTACCGGCAGCGGCGCCGGCTGCGCCGGCTCGCCGATCGGCGAACGTGCGCTGAGCAGCTCCATCAGACGCTCGGTCGCTCCCGAAGCGCGCAGCAAGTCGCCCCAGACTTCCGCCAGCACCGCAACGCTGCCGGCGACGACCATCACGTAGAGCGCCGTCTGACTCAGCTCGCCGGCCGTGATCTCGCCGGCGAGAACGGCCTGAACACCGCCGTACATGCCGTAGAGCAGCGAACCGAAGACACCGACGATGACGAAAGCGGTGAGCGCCGAGCGCGTTCCGGTGCGCCGCAGCGAGGTAGCGAATGCCTGTTCGTTGGCGACGTGGAAGCGTGCCGCCTCGGCAGCCTCGCGGGTATAGCTCTGGACGACGGGAATGGCGTTGAGAATCTCGCCGGCAATGCCGCTGGTATCAGCGAGGCGGTCCTGGCTGGCGCGCGAGAGCTTGCGCACGCGGCGGCTGATGATCCCCGCCGGCAGCACGACGAGAACGACGATGCCGGCAACCGTGAGAATCAGCCGCGGCATCGTCGTCAACAGCATCGTCAAGCCACCGGCGAGCAGCACCAGATTGCGCAAGCCCATGCTGACGCTCGAGCCCACCGCATGGTGAATCACCGTCGTGTCCGTGGTCAGCCGGGACAACACCTCGCCGGTCTTCAGCGTCTCGAAGAACTGCGGACTCTGCCGCAGCACATGCGCGTACACGGCCTGCCGGAGATCGGTGGTCACCCGCTCGCCGATCCAGCTCACCATGTAGAAACGCGCGGCGGTAGCCAGGCCAAGCACCAGCGCGACGCCAAAGAGCAGCAGGAAGTAGTCGCGAATCGCAAGTCGCCGCTCGCCGAGGTCCACCGCTGTCGGCAGCGCGAGCCCGCCGTCAACCAGCAACTTCACCGCGTAAGGCAGCGCCAGCGTGGAAGCGGCAGCCAGCAGCAGGAACAGCAAGGCCAGGGCGATCTGCCCGCGGTAGGGCGCCAGATAAGGCAGCAACGCACGCAGCGGTTGCAGCCGGCGCTCGGCCACCTGGCCTTGGGCTTTCGCGTCGCCCGCGTCGCCCACGTCCGCCGCTGCCGGCGCTTCCGGAGCCGCCGCCCGGGACGCGTCGGCGCTCAGGCGAGCAGCCCTTGCAGCACACCCCAGGCGCCGCCGACCCCGAGCGCGCCGAAGCAGAGCATCGACAGCAGGAAACCGCTGCCGCGCGTCTTCGGGTCGCGCGCATAAGCCAGTGCGTACCACACGCGACCGGCCAGCCACAGTGCGCCGAGGGCGGTCGCCCACAGGCTCGACAGACTGAGTGCGCATACCCAGAGCACCGGCAGGAAGAGCACGGTGTTCTCGAGAGTGTTCATCTGGATCCGATAGGCGATCTCGAACTGCGGGTGACCCGTGGTCGCCGGCGCCTTGATGCCCAGGCGCATTCGACAGCGGCCGACATAGGCGGCGCAGGCAAAGAGCAGAAACGAAGTGGCGAGAGTGACCAGAGCGGGTCCGGGGTAGCTGTTCATGGTGTCGATACGTTTCCTGGGTCAGGAGTTGGATGCTGCGGCATGGCTGCCGAGCAGGAAATTGCCGATGCGCAGCAGGCGGCGCTGTGCCGCCTCGCCGCCCAGGCCGGCGATCAAGGGGCCGGCGGCGGCGGCCACCTCGATTGCCCGCTCGGGCGTCAGCAGCGCGGCGCGCTGGCAATATTCGATGATGGCAAGCTGCTCTTCCCGCGTCAGCGGGAAGGGCGGCGCTTCGCTGCCCACATCGTGGTGCGCGCCGACGACCTGCCGCGGCGTGGCTTCGACATGCACCACCAGCGTGCCCGCGGCGAGGTCGCCCAGGCGCTTGCCCTGGGCGTTGAGCAGGCTGGCGACGAATCCGGTAGCGTAGAAGAACGGCAGGAAGTCGATGCCGCGCAGCGTGTTGCGGATGAACGCGGCGCTCCAGCCGACGGGGCGACCGTCGTCATGGACGACCGCCAGCCCGCAGGCCTTCTTGCCCGGCGTCTGGCCGTTCCGGTACACCTCGAAGACGATCGGATAGAACCACTCGAGCAGGAAAGCGCCGACGAGCAGCAGGCCGATCCCGAAATCACCGATCACCGACCCGGCGATCGCCAGCAGCAGCCAGACGCCGAAGCGGACCAGGAAATCGAGAAACCAGGCGCGCGCGCGCGCCACGGGTCCGGCCACCCGCAGGTCGATCTCGCAGCCTTCCGGCGTCGCGATGCGCTGGATGGTGTCCAGGCGAGCAGCGGCGTTCACGGCTCGAAAAACACGTCCCGGTAGAAGGCGTACATCGACGCATAGAGCACCGGCACCAGCACCAGCCAGCCGAGAAACAGCGGCAGGCAGGCGACGATGGCCGCGAGCAGCACGCACAAGCCGTAGACCAGAAAAGGCAGCGAGTTCCGCAAAGCCGCGAAGAAACTCGCCTTGAGCGCCTGAAAGGCAGAGAAGTCGTGAAACACCACCAGCGGCGGCGCCAGCCAGACGGCCATCGCCAGCGGCACGAAGACGACCATCAGGACCAAGACGGCGACGATAATGACCGCCAAGGTCGGCTCCGAAGCACCGGCACCGGCAAACGCACCGACGGCGACGACGATGCCAAAAATGGCCGCGGCGCCCAGCACGGCCAGCAGATAGAGCAGCCCGACGAGCAGCAGACCACCAAGCCGGGTCGAGAAACCGGCGAAGAGGTGCGCGAAGCGCAGACCCTCGCCCTCCTCGATCGCCCGGCAACCGATGATGATGCCGCCGATGAACACCGGACCGAGCAGGTTCACGGCAAGATTGACGACCGGAATCATGCCGATGACCATCATGATGGCGATCAAGGCGACGCTGATGCCGACCCAGGTACCCGGCGCACTCCGGAACATCTGCCAGCCACGCAACAGCCACTGGTAGCCGTTGCCGGTCGGCACGCGCCGCCCCTCGGGAATGAAGTTCCCCATCATCGACTCGATGTGGTCATGCACCCGCGCCACGGGTGCCTTGAACGGATTGCTGTCGATACTCATTGTTGCCCCCCATGCAGTCCAGATACGGCAGGAACGTCTGCCGCCGCGCCCGCCCAGGTTCAGAGACCGACGACGCAGCGCGTACTATAGCGCGCCGGCCCGCTCTGCGGCCCGGCAGTACCTGGTCAGCGCCATCAGCAATTGACGCGGACTATCGCCGCGAGCACCCGACGGCGTGGCGCGCCTGCTGACCCGCGATCTTCCCGCCGTGTCGCCGACGCACCGGATTGGTTCATGGTGCGTCCCCAACCCTGAGCACGCGGACGAGTCGGAGGGGCCTGGACGTCGACTGGATCGAGGCGTGGGCGATCACCGAGGACCTGTTGGCCATGTTTCGCACCGATGTGGCGAGCCGCAATGCGCGCTTCATCCTGGCGACGCTGCCCACCGACATCCTGGTGCATCCGGCCGGAGGATCCGTGAGGCATTCCAGCGGCAGGTCGGCGCCGACTCGCTATTCCATTCACTCCGGCGCCTTGATGTTGATGGGCGAAAAGTGAAAAGCGCATCACGTAGCCCGTCGTCGACGACGTTCCCGATGAAGTCAGCGGTCCACTTGAGCTACGGACAAGTCGCGAGGTTTCGGGTACGATTTTTGCCGTTTCGTGAGCAGACCCGATTCGGTCAGCAAGAGCGAACCGCATTGCGACCGTCTTCCTTGGCCCGATAGAGCGCCGTATCTGCCCGCCGCACTGCGCTTTCCTCATCCTTGTCCTCGCCCAGCGCCATGGCTACGCCGATACTTAAGGTGACTTGCCTTGCCCCCGGGAAAGCTTGCTGGGCAACCGAGCTCCTGACGATCTCGGCTATCGTCAGTGCTCCCTCGGCATTCGTCTCCGACAGGATGGCCAGAAATTCTTCCCCACCATAGCGGGCGACGAAATCGGTTTGTCGCAATGAGGCTGTGAGGACAGTTGCCATGTGCCGAAGCACTTGATCGCCTGTTTCGTGGCCATAGGTGTCGTTGATCTCCTTGAAGAAATCGATATCCATGAACAGAACGGCATAAGGATTGCTCGACCGCTGCAAGCGTAGAAATTCCAGTCGTAGCCTCTCATTGGCTGACTTGCGGTTTTGCAGGCCGGTCAGCGCGTCCACCTGGGCAAGTTGTGCGAGTTCCCGATTGGCGGCCAGCAAGGCGGCGGTGCGTGCTGCCAACAATTCGCCGGCTTGACCGATCGCCGCCGCAAGCTCGGCCGACTCCTGGATAGACACCTCGGGAACAGGCACCAACTGCCCCTTGCCCAGGGCTACTGCCGGTGCGGTGAGTGCGCGCACCGAAGCGGCTATTTTCCGCCCCGCCATCCACGCCAAACCGAGCCCAATGACGAGCAAGGTCGCCAGGCCCAAGGACAACCAGGTCATCGTGTGCATCAGATCGCGTTCGAGAATCTCCCGTGGAATGCCGATGCCGACACTCCAGCCGGTGACCGATGAGCGACTCCAGACGGACAAGGTCGGAATTCCCTCGCGTGTGACTGTCTTCATCGAGCCTTCCAGGGCCTCGCCGATTCGCTGGATGTACTCGAGCGTTCCTTTCCGGCCGACGAACTCGTCCGGCGCGTGAGTCCGCGCGGCGATCGTGCCGGTGTTGTCGAATATCGCCGATACCCAGCCCGGCGGAAAGCGTTGCGCGGCGAGGATAGCGTTGAAATCATCCGGCACCAGGCCGATGCTCAAGACATACGCCACCTTGCCGTCGAGGATCACCGGCAAGTCAATGCTCACTACAGGCTTGTGCAGCACCCCACCGATGTAGACTTCCGAAATCACCGACTGGCCGGTCGCCAGGACTCGACGGAGAATCTCCGGATTCCCGTGGCGTGGCAAGGGTTCGCCGAATTCCCGCAGCGTATTGACCAGTTGCTGGCCACCCTCGTCGCTGAGCACGACATTCATGCCGACTTTCGTCACTGCGACGACCTCGCGCGCCCGTCGATGGAATCCCGCCAGATCACGCCGGGCAAGCACACTGGACGTGGAGAGGACCTCGCCGACGGTCCTGGCCTTCAACAATTGGCTATCGACGGCCTGAACCATCGCACGCGCCGTGGCGATCATGTCCCTTTCCAGTTGAGCGCGGCCGTTCAGGTACTCGCGCGCGAACAAGATCGCGACACCGAGTATTCCGGGCAGCAGGCAAGCGAGAACCAGCCAGAGGAGCACCGTGCCGATTCGCCAGCGGGAAGTGAAGCCGTACGCCCGAACGGTCTTCATGGGTTTCCAGAGATTATGCGAAAAGGGTGGAAAGCAGCGGTTTCAGTGAGGCTTTGCCACGGATCCTGTCGTTGGGCAACATCATCCAGCCGCACCGCTGTCCGGATCATCACCAGCATCTTACCCAAAGGCGGGGGCTGGACGGTCAAAAACCCGCCATCCCCTCCCATTGCCGCTCCCTCGCTGCTAGCCGCCAGCGCCAGTTGCTTCCACTCATTCCGGTACGCGACAGTAGTCACCAAGCAATTTCGGTCACCAGCGATGCTCGTCTTGCTGCCACTTGGGTCGCATAGGCGTTCGCCGCACGCTATCCGACCAGCCAGGGTCTCTCGAAGCGCTGCGCCGACATTGCGGAGACAAACCCTGGTACGTTCGCAGCTTTCGCAACTCAGTGGCAAGCGAAGCGAGTGCGTCGGAATGCAGAACCGGGCAACGCCTGTAACGGCGCAGGGCTATGTTTCCAACCTTCTGCTTCGCCTTGCACTTCAGATTTGCGAATCGCTGCGGCAATGCGTCGGATGTCGAAACCCGATTCTTCGATCAATGCCTCACATGGCGGCACGCCGCAATGTATCCCGTTGCGCGAATGGTTAAGCGGCGCGACGCCACGCTTGTAGAGAAATGGTGTTGCTGCACAATAGCGCGTACATGTACAAAGGGGCCTTCTGATGGACGCCATCACCTACAGCGCTGTTCGCGCCAACCTGGCCAAGACAATGGATCGTGTTTGTGATGATCATGAGCCGCTGATCATTACTCGCAATGGAGAACAATCCGTTGTGATGCTGTCTCTTGAGGACTACAACGCACTTGAAGAGACGGCGTTCCTTCTGCGAAGTCCTGCCAATGCAAAGCGTCTTCTCTCGTCCGTTGCGCAGCTTACCTCTGGAAAAGGCATTGAGCGGGAATTGCCACAGTGAAGTCGATCTTCTCTGACGATGCATGGGACGACTATTTGTATTGGCAGAATAATGATCGCAAGATTGTCGAGAGGATCAACAAGTTGATCCAAGAAGTTAAACGCGAACCTTTTTCTGGACCCGGCAAGCCGGAGCCACTGAAACATGCGTTGTCTGGGTTTTGGTCAAGAAGGATCACTGACGAACACCGCATGGTGTATCGAGTTGAAGCTGATGCATTGCTTCTTGCTCAGTTGCGCTACCGCTATTGAACTGCGACGCCTAACCGGCAGAGGGAGGAGAAGGCCATGCGTACCCACAAGACCAGGGCCTCGCCACTCGGCAGTCATCACCCGCTGCTGTGGCGCCTGCCATCCAAGCCTGTTCGTCAGCCCTTGCGCTCCATCACGATAAGGCGGGCGGCAAGCCCCAAGAAGACGACACCCATCAGGCGTTCAAGCATTACCTGACGACGAGGACTCGACAGCAACCATTGCCCAAGGCTGCCGCTGGCGACGGACACGGCCGCCTGGAATAGCAGGCCAAGAAGCGCCAACACCGCACCGAGAGCAACAATTTGCTCGAATATCGGCCCGAAGGCCGGAGACGCGAACTGTGGCAGAAACACACCCGAGAACAGGATGGCCTTCGGGTTCAGAAGATTCGTAAGGAACCCACGGCGGAAATTCTCGAATGGAGAACGCACGGTAGTTTGAGCGCCGGCTTCGAAAGGCTTGGCGCGAAGCGACTTGCAGCCGAGAAACACCAGGTAGGCGGCGCCCCCAAGGCGGATGGCATCGAACGCCAACGGCGACGTGGCGACGATTGCCGCAACACCGACAGCGGCAAGGACGGCATGCCCAAACATGGCCAATGCAATACCAGCAGAGGCCCAGAGGGCCGAACGGCGACCTTGGGTCGCACCGGTAGCCACAACAAATGCGACATCCGTCCCGGGCGTAATGAGCAGCACGAAGGAGGCGGCGAGGAAGACTGGCAGAACAGACGTATCAAATGGCATAGTGCCTCCTTGAAATGGCAAACGTTCCCCGAAACGACCGAGGTAGAGAACTTCGAGACAGAAAATATGGGGACAGGGTAATCGTTCACTCCCCTACGCTGTTGCCGGGATAACAGGGATGGGGGGAAGCGGCAAACCCTTGCGAGCGGCGGCGATGACGGTGCCGAGGTACTGCCAGGCAGAAGCGGCGCGACGGCGACAGGTTTCGATAAGGCTGGCGAGCAGAGCAAAGGCGCGGGAGCCCTGTTCAGGGCGCGTCCCGTGACTGATGTGGCGCGAAATACTCGTTCGATGCCACTATTGCCTGTGCCGTAATCGAGGCCGCACCTCCCCGATCTAGTAGTCGAGGTTTGATCACTGCGGCAACGTCGGCATCTTCGAGGCATCGACTAAATTTTAGGTCCTTACCGATTTGCCTTATCCGCTTTTCTCCTTGTTGAGTAAGCTCAACAGGTAATGCCATTCCCTCTGCCACGTTTGGCGGGAAAGTTAGCCTGATAGAAAAATTGTCGTGGCCAATTGATTTGTTCCCTGAAAGGGTCATCATCTCGGCTAACAAGAAATTGGCCGCGCCACCAGCAAACGTCCACCATCTCCATTCCGGTTGGTTGGCGCCAACAGTCTTTTCAGCAGTGGTCTTGCCAACCTCAAGAAAAGCAAACGAGGATGACAGATTGTCGAGTCGATTTTTCGCACGGTTCGAAAGAACAGCCGGGACTTTGCGATCAATCAATAGCGCCTTAATTTTCTGGCAAAGTTCAAGACGAAGCGCTCGTGACGATCCTAGCCATGAAGCCTTCCCCCTGTTTTCGCTAGGCTCGACATAGACCACGCGCGACCTCCAGTCCGAGGTCACCACTCGCCAATATCTGCCCGCCAGAATCAGCGTCGGCGCCGATTCGTCATTTGTCCGAATGCTCATTGGGTCAACAAAACCCAATTCACGCTGACCATGTAGGACTGTCAGTAGCAACGGAGAATTGAAGGTGGAAACGATGGCCTCAAAGTGGCGACGGCCGAATTCATCTTCACCCACCTCCCCCAAGCCAATCAGCCCACCAATTCCTTCGTCCTCCCAAAGAATGGAACGAGAAAGCATCGTACTGATAATTTGTGAAATCTTGTTCGAGTCGAGATCGAAAAAGATGTCAGTCAATTGCGATTCAAGGCTTGCTCTCTCCAGCCCACGGCTTTGAAGGATCAGCGCAATTCCCTGTTGTGCGACCAAGTGCCATGGCGCTACCGGAGGATTTATCGGTTCGACAAAGTCTTCGCGCCAGAGGCGAACGATTGCACTGGCGATCATGAGCCCCTCGTCGTCCGTCGCAAGGAACAAACAGTTCCGCATTTCTCCCTTGCGCCGGCCTGTTCGCCCCATACGCTGCAGAAACGACGCTACCGAACCAGGTGCATCGATCTGGATGACCCTATCCAGATCACCGACATCTATCCCAAGTTCCAGCGTGGATGTCGCAACGATGACGCAATTCGGCTCTTCGGCAAATGCTTTTTCCGCTTGTCTCCGCTCATCTGCGGATAGCGAGGAATGAGAGACAAACGTCCGGACCCCAAAACCGCGAAGGACTGCCGAGAGTTCTTCCGTCTTCGCCCGGCTATCGCAGAAAACCAGGCGCTTTTCGCCAGCATGCAACTTGAAGATGACTGTCGCCGCATTTTCGAGCGAACCAACAAAGTCGATAGTTAGGTCAGCGTCGATTCCGGAATGGCCCGCTCCAATGACAGTCGTTGGCTGGCCGGGAAGCATCCAGTCGATCAAAAATTTCGGATTTCCAACGGTAGCGGTCAATCCCAGTACCTGGATTCGCCGCCCAGCAAGTCGCTGAACTCGTTGAATCAGGCACCGCACATGCCACCCGCGATCGTCACCGCAGAAGGCGTGCAGCTCATCGACAATAATCAAGCCGACGCCAAGAAGCAGGTTTCGCTTGTCGTCGTTTGCCGAAATCAACATCCCTTCGAGAGACTCGGGTGTCGTCAGCAAAAGGTCCGGAGGATCCTTGATCGCTCTTTTCTTGATCGAGTCACTGATGTCGCCATGCCAGACGCCGACACGTCGTCCTACCAAGCCGAAATAGCAGGAAAGGCGAGGTTCCAGGTTATTCAGGAGCGCGCGAATCGGGCAAACATACAGCACGGACAAGCCGCGCCAGTCTTCCGACAGCATCCGCGAGAGAACAGGAAATATCGCCGCCTCGGTCTTCCCACCGGCAGTGGGGGCCAAAAGGATGCAGTGCTGCCCATCGAGAATAGGGGCTACTGCCGCCTGCTGCGTAGGACGCAGCCCGTTCCACCCCAGCGAATTGACGATGTGATGCTGAACGGCTGGATGCAAGCGATCAAAGGCTGCTTGCTCTTCGCTCATTCCACGTCGAGTTCAATGGCATCAATGCTGGAAAGTCCCGAGGCTGCCGCCTCGGAACGTGTCAATTCGTTGGGCGCAAGCGTCAGCGCGTAGTGCTGGCGGGGATCAAAATCAGCAAACTGGTCTACACGGTCCAGAACATCAGCGACCAGTTTTTTCAGGAAGATCCGTGGCGCGACACCAACCTTTCCACCAAGCTTTCCCGCGACGGCGACGGCCAGGTCATGCACATAACTGTCGTCTACGAGGGACCGAACACGATCCGCATCGACGGCACCCTCGGCAAAAATGTCGCGAACCTTGCAACCAACCTGCGACAGCAATCCAAGGTCAAAGTTGGGTAAGCGGATTTGCACCGCGCGCGGATTATCGAATCGAGCCTCCGTGCTGAAATCAACATGCAGGCGCTGCGCCAGGGGCGCCAGCCGCTGCACCCCTTGCGGACCATCGTAGAACGCAGGCGTGCCGTTGATCATCAGGTACAACCCGGGGAAGCGACCCGCATCAATCTCGTCGAGCCATTGGCGCAGACCATTGAGCCCTTTTTCCCGGGTGTCAGCCCGCATTCGCTGCAAAGTTTCGACCTCGTCGATTACGAGGATCAATCCCTGGTAGCCCGAATCGCGAAGGATTGCCAAGACCCCAGCGATAAAACTTGCAGCACCGAAGTGATCGATATCGCCCTTGAGGCCTGCCGTCCGTTTGATCTGTGCTGCCACGTTCGGTTGTCCGGATACCCAGCTCACCAGGCCTTCGGCCAAGGCCGTTTCCCCGCGCGCCACCGCTTCGCGATACGCGCGCAGGGCTGCCGAAAACGCGGGAGCCACCTTGTTGATACTTGCCAGTCGCTGTTCCATGAGCACGCCGGTAGCGGCCATCAGCCCTTGCGCATCGTTCGGGTCAAGCTGGCCATCGGCAAGTACATCCTGCTCGAGAACGTAAAACCAGCCATCAATGATCCCGCGGAATGCCCCTTCGCCGGCGTCGGCCGTGGCAAGCCGCTCGATCAGGCGACGATAGATCGTTTCCATTCGATGCAGAGGAGTTTCTGTCTCCGAGATCTGCACCTCGCTGCTGGCGAAGCCGGCGGCACGCGCCCGTTCCTGCAACCAGCGACCGAAGAACGTCTTGCCGCTGCCATATTCGCCGCGCAGCGCCTTGAACACAGCGCCCCCCGAACTGACCGACGAGAGTTCGTTGTCGAGCGTCGCCTGAAGGCGGTCAACGCCGACTGCGAAAGCATCCAGGCCATTCCGCGGCACCGTACCCCGACGCAAGGCATCGATGATCTCCGAGCGACGGGCTGGACTGATCATTGTGCTCTCCCGGTGCGCCCACCAAACTGCGTCTCAAGGAGCGCTCGATTCAGCCCGACCGTCCCCTCCGCTTCATCGAGGCTAAGCACAGGAGCCTGGTCTACGTTCAACAGGCGACGCGCTGCACTGACGAAGCCGGAAACCCGCAGCAAAGGCATGCCCAAGCGTGCAGCCAGGGCTTGCTTGGACACTTTTCCGCCTCGCTCCGACAAGGCTTCCAGCAGCGCCCGGATCTCTTCATCCGTCACACCAGCACGAGCCACCCACTGTTTCTGCGACAGGAATGCCGTCGATTCAAGCAATGCAGCAATCCAGTCCTGCTCGACTGCCGTGGCCTGAACCACCCCAAGCGCTGGCAGTTCGAACAAGGACTGCTGTCCCGCGGCTATTGGTGTTGGCGGCCTGCTTTTCCTGCTGAGCGCTTTGGCCTGAGCCTGAGAGCCGGGGGACGCGGGGCTTGTCTCGGCAGCAAGCTCCCACCAGGCGGGTGCGGCGCTGGGTGCATGGCGCAAACCCTCTGGCAGCACACTGCCAGTAGTCAGAAGCGTGATCGGGACCAGCATTTCCTGGAGACTGATGCCGCCGTGGTAGCCGTTCTTCCGCGAGCCATACCGCAGGGTTTCGCTCCACGGAACGAAGATCTGCCGTTGCCCATGCGGTGTCATCACCCGCCCGCCGGAGAGCATGATCTCTTCGGCAGAGACAGGAGCGCCGGCAACAGTTCGCCAGCGATCACCCGTTGCGGGATCTGAATAGCTCGCAACTGCCTTGTCCTGCGCCGGATTCGCAAGGGCATGTGTGGCCTCGTCGATCACATGACCATGATCGGCAGTGATCAGAACCAGGCGCCCGGCGTTGCGTGCCTCGTAGAGAAGTGGCTTGATCAGGCGCAGGTCATCCAGCGCCCAGCGGTGGTTCAGTTGAGCCGAGCCCGACAAGTGATCATCGACACCGTTGAAGACAACGGCCACAAGCTTTCGCTCTCGGCTGCCGATGGCATCGCGCACCACCTCGGACAGGGCGACGCCATCGCTGGCCGATGTCAGGTCACCTTTATGGAACAAGACCGGTCTTGCACCAGGCCGGTTCGATGGTACGAGGGGGATGAGTGCGGGATGCTGGGCAAAGCCGGTCTTCTCGTTGGCTGCCTGACCTTGCAGCAGTTTTCCGCAAAACAGACTGGTGCGGGAGATCTCGGTGATCGATGGAATGGTCGCCAAGCCAACCGATGCCTTTTCCTGCGCACTCGGCAAAACTTCATTCCAGCCTTGTCGCTGTGCATCCTCAAGCAATTCCCGATAAATCGGAAACGACAGGCCATCGACGACCAGCAGCAGCACCGGCGCCAGCGTTGCCACGGGAGCGAGCACGTCGGCGATGATCTGCTCTACCGGGACGACATGGTCGAGCTTTGGGCATCCCCCCTGATTCCAGGCGGACAGAGCCAGCGCGAACTGCCTGTTTGACGACTCGCGTCTCGCCCGGGCCGCTTCGCGCAAAGCACTGTAGGCACGAGTCACGACCGCCAGGTCATCGCTTCCCATCAAGGCAAGGCGTGCCCAGTCGGCAAATGCGCCTTCGTCGGCATAGGACTTCGCCAACGAATCCAGCCCGATGTGTTGGCCAGGCTCAGCGTTCGACAGCCAGCGGACCAGCCGCATGGCCATCTCGACACGGCGCACCCCGTGTGCCTGATGAACCGCGAGGCGATGCTCTTTGACGGAGCCTCCCACGACCAGCACCGCAGCCGTGGCAGCCGAGCGAGCAGCCGGCTTCTTCTCGGACCCTGTTGCGAGAAATTCTGTAATTGCGTTGGCGAAAATGCTCAGGCGTGCGCTGAACCCTGAAGACAAGTCGCTGGATCTTTCGGCGAACGCCATCAGGTGAAGGGATGCAACAAGCTGGTCTGCCACATCGAGGACGGGCATCAAAGTCGAAGCATCCATGGCTTTTGTGACCTGAACGGCCGCCGCATGCAAACGCAGTCCCTCACGCTGCGGAATTGGCGTCCCGCCGGTGTAGCGCTCCAGCCGCACGGCCGCGGCCAGCAATTCCGGTGCAAGCGGCGTGTCGTCAGGCCGCTTGAGGACCATGCCGCATACCAGGGCGATCGGCAGCAACTCGCCGCCGTAGCCCGCCTCCAGCACCTGCGCGACCAACCGTCCACAGGAACCGAGAATCTCGATCAACCATTCACCGACCTGTTGGCGTGCCTTCTCATGAAGATCGCCGTAGCGACGTGTTGCCTCGGGTGAGAGGGTCCAGCGCAACACCGAAGCGAGGTCGGGACGCCCCGCATGTTCGGTGGTCATCCCAAGGACGCAGCGCAAGACCTGCGACCAGGCCGCGTCAACATCGAGAACGCCGCCGGCGACTGGTGGATAGCCGCCTGCCGGCAGATTCTCCAACAGTGCCTCGGCAACCCAGGACCAGCGAGCAAGCCGCGAATCGATTGCCTTGGCCTGAAACGCATGGCGCAACATATCCCACGCTTCAACCGAAAAAACCTTGCCACGCGAAAACCGTGCAAGCACGTCGGCGCCCAGCACATGATCGGACAGAGGCGTCAATACCACCAGACCAGGCAATTTCCCTGGCGATTCGCTGGATACCTGGCCTGCATCGGCCATCGCCCCGTCAGCAAGCGCCAGCAGTCGTTCCCGAACCGCAATCGGCGACGGACACCAGGCCACTGAAAACTCCCGATCGCCAACCGCCAACGTCGATGGCCAGTCTTCGTTGTGCTGCGCACGAATGGCGATCACCGCTGCTGTTCTATCGTGGCGCAGAACCGCATCGACCTGGGCGACGATCTGGCGGGCCGACGGGTTGAGCAATACATTCACCTGCTTAGCCCTTCTTCGTGATTTTCCACGAGATGCTCAGTCGGTAGTCGGCATCCTTCACAAGTTCCGCACGAATTTCATCAAGAGAGTTGATCGCATCGGATACGGCCAGGTCCTTCTTGACCTCTTCGCGAATGACTCGAGTCCCTGGTTTTGGTGGCTCAGGCTCTGGCCTCGGCGGCGCGTCAGTCAGCAGCTTCAAAGCCTTGTTCTTTTGCTCGGCCAGGGCCGCCTTCAGGCCAATTGCATGCTCGTCACTCGCCAGTATCTCCGCCAGCCGTTCCCGCATCGATTGGGCGGCAACCCGGCGGTGATCCACGAGCGCGATCACGGCGGTGAAGAGTTCCCAGTCTGTCGTCTTCAAAGCCTCGTCAAGCGCTTTCGCCTTGCCTATGGTCTGCCCGTAAGCTGCCTCTGTCGTCGCCATTGCCGCGCCCGCAAGGGTGCTGATCACGTCGGCATTGGCGGATGTCATGCCGAGGAGCAGAGCCGCAGCACCCTCGGCTGTCCTGAGCCGATCGGAATCCCGTCCGGCATTGCCAAGACTCCGCCACTTCACGGCCAGTGCCTTGGCGTAATCCTGCAGCGGAGCAAGCCTGGCGCTTGCTTCGGTGGTCAACTGATCCTTCAGTCGGGCCACATTGCCCGCATTCAACGATTCCGCCACCGTCAGTCCGAAGAACAGGCCAGCGCGCCGGATCGCCACTTTCCAATCGTCTTCACCGGGCAGTGCCTGCTCGCGCAACTCAAGCTCGTTCGGTGTGTTTTCAAGCGTCGGCGGATAGGGGCCGTTGTTCAGGAAGAAAGAACGATTGGTCATCGCTGCGAACGCGTGGATGATCAAATTCTGGACTTCCGGCAGCAAGCCCATCGGGCTCGGATCGTCGATCCATTTGCGCATTCGGGCGACCGTGATCGGCGCGCCGGGGTCACCATCCGCAGCCTGTCTTTGCAGGAAATGAGTGCGCCAGTGATTCTCCAGCGCGAGATGGGTCGCACCCATGTTGCCCAGGCGCAGGGGATTGACCACTGCAAGCGTCAATTGCCGCAGCGCGCGATCGGCCACATGCACGCGCTGGTCTTTGTCCTCAAGCGCCCGAACCAGCTCCGCCTCGACCTTCTTGAGCACGGCGATCCTGATCTCGGTCTCGAACTGCGGGTGTGCCGGATACCTGTGGGTGAACAACTGGTCCAGCAGGTTGATGAATCCCTCGCGCAGATTGGCGCCCACCGGCGCCTGCGGCTGGAATGTCCGGTCGAGCGTGCGGAACTGGTCGGCCACTCCGAGCTTCTGGTCGACGGCTTCGCGCGGATCCTGGGCGATTCCGTAGGCGACCTCGAGGTATTGCTTGAGGCGCTGCTGCAGTTGATCGCGCTGATTCTTGGCCAGGGAACGTGCCTGTGCCCGGTCCACTTGCGCCAGATGCGCGGCGTAGTCGTTGAAACGCTCGCCCGTCAGGATGTAGTCGAGCACCACCAGGCGCCCAAGATCCTTCAGGGCCTTTTCCGAAAGGAAGGCTGGCAGCCAGACCAGCGTCTGCGAGCCTTCGCCGGTGTAGCGGTCCAGGCGGGCAAGATCATCGGCCGGGGTGCGGTTGGGTTCGTCGAAAGGGAAGTCGAGAATGACCGTCCACGCCCCTTCACGCCCGCGTAGCCGATCATCGGCCAGTTCGCGCACGTTCTCATACAGTACCTCGACCTCGCGCAGGGTGCCGCGCCACCAGAACGAGAAACGGGTAAACAGCTCGTTGCTATCCGGAATGCCGAGTTCGCCGAACAGCATCTCGCGAATCTTGCGCCGGCGGTTGCCAGTGTTGTCGTGCCCCTCGGCGCCTTTGACGATCGGCTCGATATCGACCCCGGTGACCTGAATCGAGATTACCGGATTCTGCTCGTCGGTGATCTTGAGTTCGCCGACTTCGCCCGCCCAGTCACGACACCTCTTCAATACGTCCTGCGCCTCGCGGCCAGGAATCGGCGACTTCACCGAGCCATGATTCAAGGCGGCAAGTCGCTGCGCCGTCAGGGCCTTCAACGACTCGACCTCGGGCACCAGGGCCGCCAGCAGCAGCGTTTTCAGGATGCGGGCGTCGTTACGGAAATTCCGTGCCCGCACAGGGTCGACCGCAGCATGGGCCTGCGGGTTGCGCAGATCCTGCCAGACGACCCCATGTGTCCGTTCGAGCAGCGGCACCAGCTTCTGGCTGAAGAGGCGCTTGGCATTGTCGAAATGCAGACGCATGGCGTCCGAGAAGGGCTCGTCACCATCGACGATCACGTCCCACAGGTCACCTACCGGGATGATCTGGCCCAGTTCAAGGTCGTCGCGGCGGTCAACCAGCAGTTGCAGCATCAGCTTCAAGGCTGTGCGCTCACGTTGCAGCACACTCGACACCGCCACCAGGGTCTGCACCAGAGCCGGGCTGAACGGGTAGACCAGTCGGAACATCTCGCGGTCGGCGTTCGATGTCAGCAGCGTGTCGGTCACCGTCCTCGACCTGTTGGCGAAATCCTCGAAAGCCGCGTCCAGCACCTGACGGGCTGATTCGGTCGCCGGCTTGAGAACGCGGGCCTGGGCAATGACCGGCAAGTTGCGGTCCTCCAGGATGATCTTGTGAAAGCGCGCCTCCCAGTACTTGAGCACGTCGGCAAACTGCATCTGCATCGCGCCGGCCATGTTGTCGCCGACCAGTTCGCGCAGGTCGCGCTGACGCGCCACGAAGCTGATCAAGGGCACCGGACGATCGGCATTGGCTGCCTCGACCAGTTTCGAGAGCTTTGACCCTTCGCTGCTGACAAACGCGACGTCCGCTGCCCGACTCGCCAGCCAGAGAATCAGCTCGTCGAGGAAGAGGATTACACCGTCGTAGCCGAGTTCGCTCGCGTGGCGGGAAAGGATGGCGAGTCCATCGTCGAGGCTGACAAACGCCTCGCCCTGGCCACCGCCACTACTGCTGGCCACCGAGGCGTAGGCGCTAAAAAAACACGAAATCAGGTCACCGACCAGACGGCTACGCTCGTCACCCCGAGGTGATTCCAGCATCGCCGCTTCGAAGCTGCCGGCATCCCAACCGCCGGAAAGCTCGCCCCAGCCGTCGGCACTGCCGGCGTGTTCGTTCAGTTTGCCAAAGAAGGCGTCATCGCCCATGCGCGCCCGCAGTTGCTGGGCATCGCGAAACAGCCCCTCGGCCAGGTAGAAGCCGGGCACTGGCGCATCGGGGTGGATGCTGCGCACATGGTCGGCGTAGCCGCCGAGAATGGCCGACTCCATGTTGCGGGCACCGATCATGTGATAGGGAACCAGCAGGAACTTCTTGCCCTCGGTCCAGGCGTTGCTCCTGGTCACGACGCTGGCCAGTTCCTTGATCGAGCGGGCGCGAACATTTCCGGCCAGAAGCAGGTTCAGCACCGCCATGAAATGGCTCTTGCCTGAACCGAAACTGCCATGCAGGTAGGCTGCCTTGCTTTGGCGCGTCGCCAGTGCCGACTGGATGAAGGCCAGGGCATTGTCGAAAGCCTGTGCCAACTGCGGCGTGACCACGTAATTGCCGAGTGTTTCGTCCGCGGCCCGGACGCCATCGGACAGTTTGAGGACAAAGTCCCCTTGATGGACCCGCTCGGGGATCGGTATCAGTTCACGAATCAGCGTCATGTCGAATCCAGTCCAACAGCCAAGGCAAAGTCACGCACGCTGACGATCTTGACCTGCGGAATCAGACGGCGCGCTTCGCTAAAGTCGCTATCGCCGGTAATCAGGTAATCGACAAGCACCTTCATCGTGCGGCCCGGGTCGCATCGGTTTCCGCCGCAATATCGGCATCACGGATCGTCGCGGCCTGTGGCAGGCTTTGAACCATCTGCATCAACCGGCTCCATTCCTGCTCACGCTCTGCGGAATTCCGCTCCGACCCGACAACCAGCACCTCGACCAGCGAACCGGGAGCAAAGGGCAAGTGGCTGAGGGCCAGATCCCCGCTTGGCTGTACCCGTGCATAGGTTTTATAAGCTTGCATGTGCTACTCCTTTTCTTGTCGAACAGAGGCGCTGCTCAATCCAGTCTCTGGGCATTTCTCCAACAATCTGTTGGAGAATTAGCGCATCCCGACAAATCACAAAGAACTGACGCATCGAACACAGGTTCTGCGGCGAAAACCCGCTCATCCCGGGAAATGCCGAGCGCAGGTCCGCCCGCCTTGCTTGACGAAGAAACTTTCAATGTCATACAAGTCCTGGCGCGTATTGCCGCAAGGTTTGCTCGGCTACAGGGCCGAAGAACTGGCGCGTCAGACTAAAAAAAGAGTTAAGTGCCGGGAGATAATGGGGAGCTGTATGGCGACCATGAGGAGTCATTTCTCCCTGACACAAGTGCTCAATACTCCATCCCTTATCCAAATGTTGCGCCAAAAGCGCATCCAGCTCGTCCCAAAGATTTCGGCGCAAGGTGACGAGATAGGGGCTATTCAGGTTCAACAGCCGAATTGTGTATTCGGCCCTGGCTTGATCTGCCAGGCTGCGATTCAGATTCGGCCCCATTTCGCCATTGGACAGATAAGCGAAATAGGAAGCGCACTGCGGGTCACGGATCGAAACGAACTGCACCGTATCAACTTGATTCTGCTTTTCTCGAGCATGGCCACCAAAATTCACTTCAACCTTGCCTGGGATGGCAGCGCGGTACGAAGCCAGCTTGGGCAAGCCCTCGTCACTACTCAAGGCACTTGCAGCAAGGTTGGACCAATCAAAGGTTCGTTGCGGATTCTGGCTCTTATTTTCAATATGTTCGATGTGATAACCCAGCCCGTACAAATCCGCACGCAACTCGCTGTAACAACAAAGCATGTACTGATCTTGCAGAAGGCGATCGATGACTGCTTGCTTGCTCGGTGCAAACTCATGCCAGCGACGCGTTACTTCATCTGATGATTCTGGGGGCGTTTGATTTGCCTGTGAAAGTGCTACGGGCCCGGCGCCTGTCGGTGCAACATGCCTCATCCCTCACCGTCCCTTTGCACCAGGAAAGTCTGGCGGCTGACGCTCCGCTGTAAGCGCAGCATTTGAGGATGTCCGGGCCCCAAGGCTTGTCCAAGCCGGCGAAACAAATCTTTGGCTTCGTCTGACTCGTAACGCCCCTGATCGACAAGATTCGTCAGGCGATCAAGGTCACTTTTTTCATCCACTGGGGGCTGGGGGTTAACCAGCATCACACTCTGCAGAACATCGCCGCTGGGCTGGCCGTAGGGGTTTGCCAGTGGTTCGGTCGCCACGGTCCTGCCGTCCGTGTCTGTACTGAATACGCGGATATTTTCTCGCCTGACCGTGCTGATAACCTGCGGGCTGTGGGTGGTCACAATGAATTGCGTCGACGGAAAAGCACGCATCAAATCATCTAACACGCGTTGCTGCCACGAGGGGTGAAGATGTAGGTCGATTTCATCCACCAGCATGATGGCGGGGGCGATCAGCGGTGCGGAAAGGGGGAGATCTTCAGCTACTTCATCGGGTCTGCGCAAGGTATGAAGTTCTTCGAGAGCGATGGCAATCGAATTCTGGTCGCCATAATTCATGTGACCGTTGGCCAAAACCAGCCTGCGCGCGAAATCAACGCCAAGTGCCAACATACTTTGATACCCCTGACTCAGTTGAGTCACCAGCAAGGGGGCGCCGCCGTCAGATGGTTCCACGACAAATTTGTGGTCCCGATTGAAACAGGGATTCTGGTAACTTCCATCGAGTAATGTCTTGATGGTTTCTCTAACGGCATCAAGCGCCTGAGAAGGAGCGTAATCATCGCTTGCAACACCTTTGTTGGCGCGTAACTCGGAGGCTTCTTCTCGGTCGAACCATTTCAGCAGTTCCTTGAAATCACTCAAGGAATCGAGCGCACCGATCAGCGCGGAGGTTGGATAGGCATAATTTTCCTTGCTTTCGCGCAAGCGTTCCGGCACCTCGATATAGCCTCGCCGCGCGCCAAAATAGGCAAACACAGGCGTCAGTGCAGGCGCCGAAGATTTGTAGCTTTCCGAGATGGTCTGCAGGCGACTCTTGAGTTCAGTCAGGCCGTGTTTGGTTTTCGGTTCCTGTCCTTTGGTACCAGAAGGCCGCCAATAGTCCCATTTCAGACCGTCAACGGTTTCCGCGACAACCTGCGCGAAGTCAGCCAATTTCCAGCGCTCCTTGCCCGAGCGGACTGTCGCCGGTTCAACGCGGAAATCCGCATCCGCAATACCCCGACCGGTGAGCCGCTGGTTTGCCGACGAAAGATAGTTCAGTACAGGCGTCAATGCGGTGGCGATGCCATCAAGGACGGCGGTCTTGCCGGCCCCGTTTTCGCCGACGAACACGCTCAGTCTTGGGTGGAGCGTTACCTCGAAGGACTCGAAGCAGCGGAAATTATTCAAGGTGATTTTCTTAAGGCGCATGGCACAAGACTCCTTTGCCGCTGCCTCTTGCAGGATCATTCATGGTCATCCTCCTCAAATCGCCGGCCGTCGACCGCGACGAACGGTAGTCGCCGGCGGCCGCCAGCCCACTACGGCCTCGCGGGTCAAGCCGAGGTCGCGGGCTTCTTCATCGACGAAGCCATCCAGATAGTCGCCCATGCGGGTGCCGTGTTCGGCATCGGGGTCGTTGTGCCACTGTTTGATCCAGGGCGCCAGTTCGGCGATGCCGGCCAGCAAGGGCTTCAGCCGCTCGGCATGCCAGCCCTCGTTGTCCTTCATGTCGAGATAGCAGGTGGCGATGGCGGTGCCGAGTTGCAGCGGGTTGAGGCCGGCCCAGGCGATCAGCAGGCTGCCGTCGGCGTCGCGGCTGCAGTGCGGGAAGCTGACGAAACGTTCCTTCGGTACATCGAGCCCGCCGCGCAGGCGCCAGTAGTCGGTCTTCTGGAAATCGCTCGACTTGTACTTGGGCGGCACCGGAATGTCGCCGATCTCGGCGGTCTTGCGCCGCCGGCGTTCCGATTCGTCGCTTGTCTCGGCGTCGACCGCATCTTCCCGGCGCTGCAAGTCCCAGGTGCGCTCCCATTCGGCGCGCTTGCGCAGGCCGGCTTCGCTGTAGCGCAGAACGGGCAGCACGGGCACTGCTTCGCCGGCCACGAGGTTTGCCACCAGTAGCGCCACGTCAAAATCGGAGCGGCCGGCATACAGTTCGGCAACCTGCATGAAATCGGTGTCGGACCGTAACGGATCGGCCAGCTTGTTGGTGCTGGTCAGGCTCGGGGTGTCGGCCGCAGCGTCTTTCAGAGACGATTCCAGGCGGTCGAGCAGCCAGCCCTTGAGGGCGGTCTGCTCCTGTTCTGCCCACGCGGTCGACGCCCAGCGGCGCTTGTACTCGGGGCGTTCGATCAGGCCGATGACTTTGTCGGATTCTATCAGCGCGATGCGGGCTTCGACGATGCAGCGGTAATCGGCCGGCCAGTGGGCGGGCAGTTCGGTGATCGGTGTTGAGCCATGGCGGGCAAACCAGGTGGTTTCGGCTTGGCCGGCGGCGATGCGCCGGGCGAGGACGATTTCAAAGGCGCGCTCGCCGAGGGCAATGTCTGGCGGCTGCGGGTGGGTGAGTTCGGTCTGCGTCAGGCTGTAAAGTTGATAGCAGCGCCAGTCCAGTTCTTCCTGGGTCGCGATCATTTGCCGTCGCAGAGAAACGCTCTCGCATCTTGCGGCGACAAGTGCCGCTCTCGTCCGTGTGGCGGAAACAATGGCAGCGGGGCTATTGTCATCCAAATGCTGAGAGAGATCATCGAGTCGACGAGTAAGGTCATAACAATCTAGCGTTACGAGAGGGAGTTTAGCTGCTATCCCCGCACCGATCTCATAGAAATCCTCGAAAGGGTCAGTTCTTTGTCGTGCCCCCTTGCCATCGACGGTACTTCCTCGGTTTTGAGCGACTTGCTTCAACCAAAAACATGCTACCGACGAATTGAGTAAACCAAGCAAGCCCAGATGCTCCCCCTCGCTCGCCGCCGCCCGCAGCTTGATAACTGGCGCTGTTCTATTGAAAACCCTGCCACCTCGGTCAAGAACAAAATGGTTGTGAGTTGCGTAGAAGGCGAAGGTGATGGTGAGTGGAGTATTGAATTTTTCCGCTGAGATATGGCCATAGGCAAACCATTCGTAACCACGCTGCAATTGTGTTTTCTTGAACCATATTCGGTTGGACAAACCAGTCTTCAACGGCCAAAGCCAACGATAAATCTCCGGCGCAAGAGATGCTTGGAATGATTTGTCCACATGGGGAAACACGGCAACCGAATGCGTGTTGAAGAACCAGTCTCGAACAATGTCACCCACGACGAATCCACGAACGAATTCCTTTGGAAAAGATCTGCGGCCTACAAGATCGCTTGGAATCTGATAGGCGTCGTCTTCGAGCGTAACAACACCCACACCAACATTCGCAACATCGCCCAAAGTGCGTTCACTACCCGACTCAAGCATCTCCTTCAAATCCGCCGCGCCACCGCCGCCGATGCTCCACGGATGCTTTGCAAAGGTCGAACGTGGGGTATCGGCCACCGACACAAATGCCGATTCACTGCCGGCGACATCGACCTGCTCGACGATCGCCCGCCAGACCAGTCCCAGCGCCGGGTCGTCCGGGGTCGAGGGTTCGCCCTTGATGCCCATGACGGTGCGCACCACCGACGTCAGCGGCGCCCGGTTGCGACCGAAGAGGATGACCGTTGGCGTGCCGTGGCCGGGAATGTAGGCGCCCGAGGTGTCGATGACGTGGCTGAGGTCGATGCGCGGCAGGAAGTCCTCGATCAGCTTCTTGCCGAACTCGCGCTTCATGAAGCTGTTGGTAGTGATCAGGCCGACGTAGCCGGCCGGCTCGCGCTCGCTACCGGGAATGGCGAGTTCTAAGAAGCGCTCGGTGAAGGGCACGCCAAGCGAATACTTCATGTGGCAGGTGAGGTAGCGCGCCCGGTAAGCAGCATTCAGCGCCGCGTCCTTGACGGTGATGTAGGGCGGATTGCCAACGACGGCGTGGTAACGCTGGCCGAGGATGCGGTTGAGATCAGGCAGGTCTTCGCTGGCGAAGGCGTGGGCGAGCGCGCCACGGCCGAGGTTTTCGGCCTCGCCGCCGAGTGCGAGTTGGCCGTGGCCAAGGCGCGGGCCATGCAGCAGACTGTCGCCGGCGGCGAGGTTGAACCTGAAGTTCGGCGCTTCGGCGAGACTGGTTTCAGCGCAGGCCTTGAGCGCGGCAATCAACAGACGGAAGCGGGCGATGGCGACGGCAAACGGGTTGAGGTCGACGCCGTAAATGCCGTTCAGCGCCTGCTGCACGGCATCGCGCGCGTTGCGGCCGGGTTCGTTCTTCTGCCAGCATTCGAGCAGGCGGGCGAAACCGCCGAGCAGGAAGTGCCCGGAACCGCAGGTCGGGTCGATCAGCCGCACTTCGCGGTAACCGAACTCGGCGATGGCCGGGTTCAGCGTGCGGTCGAGGATGAATTCCTCGACGAATTCCGGCGTTTGCAGCAGCGCAAACTTCTTCTGCGCCGCTTCGGAAAGATCCTGGTAGAGGTCGCCGAGAAAGCGCGTGCTCCACTCGGGGTCGCTGAAGTCATGGAGCAGCGTGCCGGTGTCCGGGTCGATCTTCTGCCAGAAGCCAACGATGGCCATCGCGCCGTCGCCGGAGACGGCCAGGCGGAACAGCGGATTGTGCCGCTCGTCGAACAGCGGCCCCAGGCCGGGCAGCCGGCCGACGTCGCGGTAGGCGGCGAGCAGGTATTCGAGGTCGCTGTCGCCCGGATGGGCGCGGAAGTAGCTTTCGTGCCGGTCCTGCGCCAGCGCCCGCTGGGCCGGGCTGGCGGCACTCAACCAGGGGCGATCGATCAGGCTGTTGTCTTCCAGGAAACGGATGAACACGCCCATCAGCAACCAATGCACGGCGGCCTGGGTGATGGCTTCTTCCTTGAAGTCGTGCAGCGTCGCAGCCATTCGCCCGGCGTTGCGGGCGGCCTGCCATTCGTTGTCCAACGAGGCATCGAGGTCCGGCGTCGCGGCCAGCCGCTCGCGGAGGTCGGATTCGATCGTCGTGGTCAGGCGCTTGAGGTCGCGCAGGAGGGCGGCGGCGTTGATCACGAGGGGATTCCTTCATGGTTCGGCGCTTCCTGCCGTTCCCGGCTTTGCCCGGGAACGGCAGGAAGCTCGATGATGGGTCGTTGATTCGTCATTCAGGCAGCGGTGCGAGAAGAATGGCCTGGCCATCGGTCTGGAACCCTTGCCCACTGGGCCTGCGTAATCACGGGAATCGGTACGCCATCCAGCGTTGGCATGCCCTGGCCAGCCATTGGCGCCAGCATCCAGACCGACAAAATCCCGTCGGCCCTGCCGGCCATGCTTTGCAGGTCGCTGATCAGGTCCAGCAAATCCAGCCTTGCCAGCAGGCCAGGATCGAGAAGCAGCAGCGATTTGCCCTGAGCGGTGAGCTTTCCTCTGATACGCGCCCTGGCGAAAGAGGCAAGGCGGATGAGGTTGCTCCAGTCGCGCGAGCCCGGTCCGCCGATGTCGGCTTCGAGGACCTTGCTCCAGCCGACCTTGCGCTGCAGTGCTTCTTCCTTGAGTGATTCGAGCACGATGCGGTCGAGGCTGATCGGCAGGAAGTCGGCGCCGGCAATGGTGCGCCGCAGTGCCGCCTCGGCGTGGCGCGCCAGCCGCGGTGCGGCGGTCAACACCAGAAATCCCCCCGATTTGATGGCGTGCTTGAGCCTGTCGTCGAACTGGCGTGCGGCGAGGACTTCTTCGCTTTGGTCGTCGTCGGCCACCGTGTCGGGACGGTGCAGGAAGGTGGTCGTTCCCGCCGAAGGGCCAAAGCCTCTGTGCGCGGAGTAGTAGCCGGGACCGTCTTCGCCGTCATGGCGCCAGACGAGATCGGAACCTGCTGCGCCGAGCAGGCTGTCCAGCGACGGCCGGCCGGGCAGGGGCTCCGCATCGGGGTAGCGCCCCATGATGCGTTCGCGTACCTGGCTCTCGGTGAGGACACGCGGGCCGATCAGGGAGCCCATGGCGATCCGGATGGCGCGCTGGGCAGCCATCGCCAGGGGATAGAGTTCCAGACGACTGGAAACTGCCGCGCGCTGGCTGCAACCTGCCGCAAGCTTCACCAGCCGCTGCGTGGACACGGCGGCAACGGTGTGGGGACGATCCACCGCTTCGAGCCTTTCAATCACCTGTTGCGGTGTCGGCAGGCTTTCGCCAGCCGATGTTTCTTCATCGGCGGCGATGACGCTGTCGGCGGCGGCGCCGAGTCGGAGTGCGTAGTCGGCATGGTCGACACTGGCCGCGACCAGCGGTACGGCGCCCTTTGCAGCGCCGGGGAATACCTGGTAGCGCGGTTGCGCGAGGTCGGCTTCGGTTTCGCTGACGGCGCGCAGCACGGCAGCAGCGAGCCGCAGGCGATTGGCGTCGTCCTGCTCTATCGAGCCATGGCTCGCCAGCAGCGAGCTGGCTGCTTCGGTGACGGCCATGACGCCGCCACTGGCGCTGAGCGTGATGGCCAGTTCCTCGCGCACTTCGCTGATGGCGATTGACCTGATCCAGCGCGCGCGCGAGGCGACGATCGCATGGGTCAAGGCCGGCCGGGCAATTCCCGCTGCCTGCGCTGCGTCCCCAAGAGTGGGCCAGAGTGTGGCGTTTCGTTCATTCTCGGTGCCCGTTTCGGCTGTCTCCAGGCCCAGGTAGATCGCCAGCGCATCGTCATCCGGGCGCTCGTCGGCTGCGGCGCGCTTCGGGAAGAGGTGGTTGGCGAGTTCGTCGAGGCTGCGAATGCCGCTCTTGCCGGCATCGGTATCGAGAACAGTGGGCGTGCCGGCAACGAGATCGGGACGAATCTGGGCGAGGCGCTTGGCGGTGCCCCGAATTTCCTTGCGCACCTTGTCGCCAACGCTCTTGAGGTAGCGGAAACGGACGCGGTCGACGGCGAGCAGTTCGCGAACGCTGTGGATCCCCATGCGGTCGAGAACGTTCTGCGCTTCAACGCTGTAGTCGAGCTCACCAATGGCCGTTTCCCGCGTCGCACGAAGAGCGATGACCTCGAAGGGATCGGCTGCGGTTTGCGTGTCGGCCTGGTCGAAAATCTTTCGCCAGTCACGCAGCATGTCTTCTGCGTTGTCGAAACGCTCGCGGAAATCACGACGCAGAGCTTTGCCAAAGAAGGCGGCCGAGGCTTCCCGCAGGTTGGGGTCGAAGAGGGTGACATCGAGCGTGACTTCGGGCTCGATCACGGCCGGGTCGGAGACGCCGTCGCCCCAGCCCGGCAGTGTGCCGGTGAGCATCTCGTAGAGCGTCATGGCTGCGGCAAAGCGCTCGGCGTAAATGTCCCAGCGTGGCGGCTTGCGCAGGCTGAGGAAGGGATCGAGGTAGGGGCGCGTGCCGGCCTGGATGTTGTCGACGGAAGCTTTCGACAGGGAGAAGTCGAACAGTACCAGTTGCAGGCGACCGCTATGCGACGACGGGCAAAGTCCGATGTTGTCGGGCTTGATGTCGCGGTGATAGATGCCTTCGTTTTCCAGATAGACGACTGTCTGCAGCAGTTCCTCGCCGAAACGCCGGACGAGATCCAGCGAGGGGCGGTTGTTGCGCAGGAGATGAGCCAGCGTGTCCTTGCCGGCACTGCTCATCAGCAGCGCCGTGCGGCCGGCAACGGTCAGCGTTTCGCGCCACTCGACAATATTGGCGTGGCGCAGCTTGCGCAGCGCTTCCCCTTCGGCAAGCAGGCGCCTGTTGTGGCTGGCGTCGAGGGCAACCTTGAGGACCAGCTCTTCGGCGTTGCCGCGGCGAGTGACCAGCAGCACATCGGATGACGAGCCCTTGCCGAGACGACGGACGACGGTGAAACCGCCATCGATGGGGTCGCCTGACTTGGCGGAAGCTGGATCGACTGTGGCCAACTCGGCCGGCGCAGTCAGTTCATCCTCGACAAGTTCGAGGTATTCAAGAAAATCCGTCACCGAGCCGAGGCGGGCAGAAACGTCCGGGCAGGTCGAGAACTGGATCAGGTCCTGCAGCGCCCGGCCGGCGCCATCCAGCACATCGGAGATGCGCAATCCGTTGCCGGCCCGGAGTTTCTGTTGCAGCTCGGAGGCGCTGGTTGCCGGCGGCGCGCCGGTGAACACCTGCCAGGCGATGGCGCCGAGCGAGAAGACGTCGAGGTGGGGTCCAGTTGGCGCGCCATCCCAGAGGGCTTCCGGTGCGAGAAATACTCTCGCCGGATCTTCCAGGTAATTTTCAACGTGCCGGGTTCCGACGGTACGCGCCAATGTTCCAGCCGATGCGCCAAGAGCCGTCAGATTCGACTGCTCCGTCCCTTGCCCACCGCGCGCGGCGAGCTGCCAGTTCATGATGGCGAGCTTGAGTGGGGCGCCATCCTGGTTCTGGACGAGGATGCTTTGTGGTGATAGTGCCCGGTGAATCAGCTTCTTCTGGTGGGCATACTTGAGGGTTTCCGCCAGTTGCCGAAGGATGGACAGCCGCTGGTCGGCGTTGAGCTGATTGCCTTGCTCGCGCAGCAGGAAATCGAGTCGTCGGCCCTGCGGGTTGTAGTCGAAAAGCAGGGCCGGGCCGAGTTCGCTTTCCTTGAAATCGCGCACCTTGAGGATGCCGGGATGATCCACGCCCTCGAGAATCTGGAACTCGCGCGTCGCCTGCCGCACCAGCGATTGCCGGGCGTCAACGGTCGACGCCAGGGCGTAGCCATAAATCCTGACGCGACGGCGGACACCGGCCGAAACGTGCTCTCCCGCCCAGTCCTGATAATTCTCGCCCTCCTGAATGAGGGCGCCCAACTGATAGTCAGCGATGCGCCGGTGTTTGTTGGATGGGCGCACGCCGGCTTCGACAACGGCGCGGCAAACCACACGCCCCAGTTCGTGACCGAGCAGCGGTCCAGTGGGTGGGTAATTCCCGGTGCCCTCCAGGCGGGCGATGATCCCGTCGTCGTTGCTGGTGTCGGGACGACCCTTGAGAAAGGCGCCGGAGCGCCCGTTACCTGACAGCCTGAAAGCGTCAGCGTTGATCGCCGAGAGAAAGATCAGTGGCTCGATGAACGGCACCCGGGACCTCGCCTTGATCACCGACGATTGCCGACGCAACAGCGTCGCCAGTCGCTTGGCCTTGCGGTTCGCAAGAATCAAGGGGTTGTCGTAGGCGTAGTCACGCCCGTCAGTACGCCACGTCCAGGTATGCGCATCACCGGTGAGAACGCCGGGGCGACTCTTGACCTCGACCAGGAAGATGCCCACGGGCGAGAGCACCAAGGCATCCACCTCATTGACCTTGCCTTCGTCGTCGATGAATTCAAAGTTCGACCAGACGTGCCAGGGATCGCGATCCGAGAGTCGATCACGCAGCCAATCGAGCGCCGCCTTTTCCCAGGCAAAGTTTGATTCCGAGATCGCTGTCCAGCGCGGATCTTTCATGAGGTTCTAGGGTGAGAATCTTGCCGGGTCACGGCGGCATCGCTGACGTTGTGAGTAGATGGTCATTGAATTAGCGTTGTCTTCCTCTGACGGCTTCATGATCAGAACTGTGTATTCCACGCAAACTGGACAGTCGCAGCGTAGCAACGCGGGGTGAAAGGGTTGTACTCCAGGACGCTTGCTTGGGTCAAGTTTGTAGCTCACCCGAACAAATGTCTCTGGTCTTTTTGGTGCCGGCTGGTAGAGGCAAGGTTCGTTACGGCGTAACGAGTTCCGGACCCAGTGGGCGTTGTTTTTCGTAGTCCTCGGCGAGACCCTTGGGAAGCCTCGACGCCTGGTCCGCGGCGTCACCATCGGCCTGACGCAGTAGCCTCTCGAGGAATGCTTTTTGCGTTACGCCGTAACTGAATGCCAGGCGTTCGAGGGCACGTTTGGCGTGGAAATCAATAACGACATTCAGCCGATTCCCCTGTCCGTCCTGACCTTTCAGATGACGTTCCCGGTATTCCGACTGGCGTTGCGCGTTGGTCTTGGCCATTTTTACCTCCTGGTGAGCGTTACGCAGTAACGCACTGCTTGTGCGCTGGCGCGCAAGAAACCCCTGAAACCGAGGCGTCGGTGGTGGCGTGCCTGACGCCTGGCAGGAGCAAAGCGCAGAGTTGTCCACGGGCGCCCGCCAGACGGCGCGGCTTGTGCAGGAGGGCGGCGAGGGATGACTCGGCCGCGATGTTGTTTTGGTGTGGAAGGGGCCGCCACTCGCGAGGCCTGGCAGCGATGCGAAGGGACTGGCATGAGCACAGTCGCGAGCAGAGAGAGTGCGTTGAGGGGCCTGTCAAGGGCGGGCGCAGCCCGGCGAAGCGAACCCTTTACCGGGGCCGAGACGCGAGTACGCTCAAGGGCTTGGGGTGCGTTGCGGCGTTTCGCGGGTAAGTATTCGGTGAACCCGTGGGCCAAGTCTGACCTTGACGATCGGCGCTAGCGACACAGAATTGAGCGGAAGTTCCTGTGCAGGGGATGGAGCCAGATATCCTTGATCGGCAGGATAGGCTTGGACGTGGGGCATTTCTTGCCGCGTCCGGTGGTTTGACCGACCTTGATCCAGTTGGCGGCCTGGTAACAGGTGCCGCGATGACGGGGAGTCTCGACAAAGGTTTCGAGGAGCACGGGGCGGTAGCCGTAGCGCGCCAGCCAGTCGTTGGGCAGTTGCCTGTGGATGATCGCGAGGATCTTCGAGGCCAAGCCCTTGGACTGGATCCAGGGCAAGATCAGAAAGCGGGCATTGTTGACCACGAGCGGCAGGTTTCTTTGCCGCTCGTCCTCCTGCCAGCCGATGAAGCGCTCGCGTGCGGCGAGCTTCCAGGCACTGGCGCCGAAGCTCAACAAGGCAACCCGATGCTCACCGGCGAAGACGAAGTAGCGGCTCTGACTACCGGCCATGGGCGTGTAGCCGAGATAGTGGTAACGGGCGATGTACTCGTTCCACAGTCGGGAGTGGGCCGAACCGGAGACTTGGCGCAAGTGGAGCGGCGGCAGCTCATGCACTGGCCGCACGAGCAGCGATTGGGGATCGGTAGCGGCGGTGGCGAGATACTCGGGTTGGCGAGGGGCGCGCCGTTGTGCCGCCGGCAGGGTGAGCAGGCCGTCCGCTTGCATGCGTAGCATGGCGACTCGGCAGGTCATGTCCTTCAGCTCGCCATTCGGCTTGAACCAGTCGAGGAGTGCGCACACCTGACGCGAGAGCTGCGCGCGGCTGGCACTGGGGTTGGCCTCGATCAGGTGGCGGAGGGTCTGCAGTTCGTCAAGGGTGAACTGACGCCCGCAATAAGGCTTCATGAGCTGTCGATGGGGTCGGCCGGGTCCATCGCGGCACGACGCCTCTGTGCCAGCAGGTCAGCGTCCATCGCCCAGGGCAGAAAGACACTCAGGTCCGCCGGCGGCTGGCTGCCATTCGCCGCACAGGCGTCCAGATACGCCGTCAGCCAGGTGCGGGGATTGATCCCCCACAGGCGCATCGTCATCAGCAAGCTGAACATCGTGGCCGCGAGGGCGCCCGACCACGGACTGCCGGAACCGTAGAAGTTCTTGCGCGCGACGACGGGCGTGCGTTGGTCCCGCTCGGCGACGTTGTTGTCCATCGGCACCTCGGGGTGGTCGACAAACACCGTCAAGCCGGACCAATGCTTCTGCATGCTCTGCAGCACCTTCCTGGCCGGGGCCTTGAGCGCCGGGTTCGCCCGTTCGGCCTCGCGTTGGTTCGCCATTTGCGCGACCCTTTGCCGCAAGCCGTCGTCACGTGCGGCCCACTGAACCGGATCGGCGCGCACGGCAAGGCGCGCGTCGTTCAAGAGGTAGAGCTCGCCAATCCGTTCGACCCAGGACCGGGCCCATTCCGAGAGCTCCGGATGGGCGTTGGCCAACTCGATGAAATCACGCCGTTGATGGGCCCAGCAGAAGGCCAGAAGGATCGTCCCAAGGATTCTCGCGAGCTTCTTGTAGCCCGAGTAGCGATCACAGATGACGATCCCTCCTTGGCTGGCGGACAGTTCTGCGATCGGCACCTGCGCCGATCGCGTCGGGTCAAGCACAAAGTGAATCACCGATTCGGAGTGAAACACCCACAGGTACCAGCGATGACCGATCTTCCCTTCGGTCTCGGCAAACACTATCCAGCGGGTTTCATCCGCGTGCCAGCGATTCTCGCTCTGCAGTCGGCAACGCAGCGCGTCTTCCAGCGGCTCGAATAGCGGGGCCAAGGCGCGTAGTCCGCCAGTAAGGGTTCCGGGCGAGAGCGTCAGATCGTAGTCAGACCAGTCTCGGAGTAGCCGATGAGTCGGCTGGCCGTACGAGAACTTGGCGAGCAGAAGGTGCACCCAGATCGACACCCCGTACTTGCCGCGGGTGATCAACCGCGCCGGGGGGGGGTGCGCTCAGGATGCCCGGCGTCCCGGGGCACCGACAGGTCCGCCGGTAGCGCCGCCGGCGGATTACTCGCCGGTACGGCTTGACGTCTATTTCGAGAATTTCACTGTCTTCCGTGCCGGGAAAGTCGGCATAGCCGAGACCACACTCCGGGCAATGGGGGCAGTCGAGTTCGATGGTTTCGACCTGTGCCGGCAAGTGGCTTTCGAGCCTCCGTCCGTGACCGGCGACTCCCGGCCGCTGGCCTCGCGGCCTCGCCGACTTCTGGTCATTCGACGCGGCGTCCTTTTCCGTCCTCGAACGACGCTCGGACTTACGGCCAAACAGGCGCTTTTGCAAGTCCCGGAGTTTGCCCTCGGCCTTCTCCAACTCGCTGCGCAAAACCGCCTCACGCGCCGCTGCTTGCGCCATCGCCAGGCGATGATCAGCCTCCCGTTGCGCCAAACGGGCAAGCGCTTGTTGATGTTGACTCTTCCAGTAATTGGCCTCGGAACGGAGCTTGATCTCCGCTTCCTTGCTCAGCGTCACCATCACCTGGGCAAACGGCGTCGGCTTGCCGTTGCTTGTCGATGGTCCTGCGTACGAGATGTCCGATCCAGAGCCCATACGTCGAAGTCTACCCAAACTCGGCTTCTGTGTCCAGCCCTCCGCCATCTGCTCAGTCGCCGACTATCGGCCGCCACCTCCGACTACGGGTTCACCGAATACTTACACTTTCCAGGCAGGAGCGAACCCTAAGCTGTTGATTTGCTTGATGCTGGATTTCTCCGACGTTTTGTAGTGCCATAATAGTTTCGCCAGGAACGCTGGGCCTCTTGCTTTTGTTGTACGATCGTGTGCATGTTCATCCGACAGACAAGAACGAGCAACAAGGCGACAGGTGAAGGCTACGTCACCTACCGGCTGGTGCGTACCGAGCGCATCGGTGGCAAGGTCCGTCAGATCACGGTGTTGAACCTCGGCCGCCATTTTCCGATCAAGTCGGAAGACTGGCCGATTCTGTGCAGCCGCCTGGAGCAGTTGCTCAATCCGCAGGCTCTGATCATGTCCTTGGAATGTTCGGAGTCGATTGAGCGCGCCGCGCAGCGTTACCATGCGCAGCTGGTCGCCCGCGCGCCGATGTTGGTGTCGCCGGCTGACGAGGCGGCCGGGTCGGCGGGCGAAGCTCGCCCGCCGGCTGATTTCCAGGAAGTCGATGTGGACTCCCTGCAGATGACGCAACCGCGGTCGGTAGGCGTCGAACACGCCGGTCTGCATGCGGCAAGCGAGCTGGGATTGATCGAGACGCTGAACGACCTGGGCGTCAATGGGGTGATGCAGGCCTCGATCCTGGGCAACCTGATCGGGAGAATGGGCCAGCCGGGGTCGGAACTGGCGACCTGGAACTGGCTGCAGCAGCACAGCGCCCTGGGCGAGTTGATCGACGTCGACTTTGGGTCGATGTCCCACATGAGCCTGTACCGCGCCTCGGATGTGCTGATGAAACATCGGGAGGTGATCGAGACGCGTTTATTCCGCACCGCTCAGACACTTTTTGATCTGCAGGAAACGGTCACCCTGTACGACCTGAGCAACACCTATTTCGAAGGCGAAGCCAAGCGCAATCCAAAGGCCAGGCGCGGACGGTCGAAGGAGAAGCGCAGCGACTGCCCGTTGGTGACGCTCGGTCTGGTGCTCGACGGCAGCGGCTTCGTCAGGCGTTCAGAGACCTTCGCCGGCAACGTTTCCGAGCCCGGCACGCTGGCGTCCATGCTGGCCGGACTGGGGGCGCCGGCGGGCGCGCTGGTGGTCATGGATGCCGGCATTGCCACCGACGCCAACGTCGTCTGGCTGGTCGAACACGGCTACCGCTATCTGGTGGTGCGTCGCGGCGGCAGGCGCCAGTTCGATGCGACACGCTCGGTGAGCATCGAGACGGCTGGTGAGGAGTGGTTACATCTCCAGAAGGAGCTGAGTCCGGATGGCCAGGAGCTCTGCCTGTATTGCCATTCGCCGAGTCGGCAGCTCAAGGAAGAGGCCATGCTCGCGCAATCCTGTGGGCGTTTCGAGGCCGGCTTGCAGCAAATGAGCGATGGACTGCAGAAGCCGCGCAGCGAAAAGAGTCACGACAAGCTGCTGGAACGTCTCGGCCGACTCAAGCAGAAGAGCCGCGGTGCCAGCCAACACTACCAGGTCAGGCTGGTCACCGAGGAGTCCGGCAAGACGGTGACGGCGATCACCTGGCAGAAGGTGCCGGTACTCGGCACGATGGCCACGCATCCCGGCGTCTATTGCCTGCGGACCAACGAACTCGCCTGGGATGAAGAGAAACTCTGGCGCACCTACACGATGCTGACCGACCTGGAGAGTGTCTTTCGCAGTCTGAAAGGCGAGCTCGGCTTGCGGCCCATCTACCCATATCCTTATACACAACTTTAGCATCTCGTTGTAAGCTGCCGATTTTTTTGAGAAGGTGGCAGAATGGGCTGGGCTGGGGAGGAGCTGAAGGAAGTTGACTTGGGGGACCGACGACTGAACAAGCGAGCGATCACGTTGTTGGACACGCTGGCGGCCAAGCCGACACTGAGTATCCCGTCGGCGTGTTCGGGCTGGTCGGAGACGATTGCGGCCTACCGCTTCCTGGACAATGATGCCGTCACGTGGGAGGGCATCCTGAGACCTCATTGGTCGTGCTCGCGGACGCGGATCGCCTGCCACAAGGTCGTGCTGATGCTGCAGGACACGACCGAACTGGACTTCAACGGGCAAAGCATCGACGGCTTGGGCCCCTTGAGCTATGAAGCTCAGCGCGGTCTGTACGTGCATCCGACGTACGCAGTGAGTACGGATCGCGAGCCCTTGGGGGTTCTGGATGCGTGGATGTGGGCGCGCGAGCCGAAAGACGCCAACGGCCAGCGCCCAGGGATCAAAGAGAGCACGCGCTGGGTCGAGGGCTATGAACGAGTGGCCGAGTTGGCGGCGGAGTTGCCGGACACCCGGCTGGTCTACGTCGCCGACCGCGAGTCCGACATGATCGAACTGATGGCCCGTGCCGGCGAATTGGAGACCCCGGCCGACTGGTTGCTGCGTGCCCAGCACGATCGAGCGCTGCCCGACGGCCAGAAGCTGTGGCAAACGGTGACGTCTGGTGAGGAACTCGGCGGAATCTCTTTCACCCTGCCGGCGAGAGATGGCCAGAAAGCTCGCGTAGTGCGCCAGCAACTTTGGGCGCGCGTCGTTGATCTTCCGCATGGCAAGAACAAAACGATCCGAGCTACCTGTGTGGTGGCCAAGGAGATCGACCCCCCTGCCGGCAGCACCCCGGTTGAGTGGCGCCTGCTGACCAATCGCACCGCCGAGACGCTCGCCGAGGTGGCGGAGCTGATTGACTGGTATCGCGCGCGCTGGGAGATCGAGATCCTCTTCCACATCCTCAAGAACGGCTGCCGGATCGAGTCCCTGCAATTGCGCACGATCGACGGCCTGCAACGCGCCATCGCGCTGTACCTCATCGTTTCCTGGCGCATCGCGATGCTGATGCGATTCGGCCGGACGTGTCCAGACTTGCCAGCCGACTTGTTCTTCGACCAAGATGAATGGCATGCCGCCTATCTCCTCAACAAAAAGAAACCTCCGGCTGACCCACCAACTCTCAACCAGGTCCTGCGATTGGTGGCCATGCTCGGCGGTTTCCTGGCGCGCAAAGGCGACGGCGAGCCAGGCGTCAAAACCATCTGGATCGGGTTGCAGCGCGTCATGGACTTCGTCGTCGGCCTCCAGTTCATGCGTGAGGCGGCCCCGGGGTGAGTTGTGTATAAGGATATGCGCCTAACGCCCTAAAGGCGTCAAGAGTAATCCCCGTAGCGGCAGTCTCCGCCGGGGCTACGTGTTACGTCCCGCGATATCTGGAACTCTTCAACCCGAGCCATTCGAGGTTGAGATGATGGCAAAGTCCCACGCTGACGCCGGAAGAAGAGGTTCCGGCGTCAGCGTGGGACGAGAGGGCTAGAAGGGCTCGCCTGGAGGTATTCTCCAAGGGGCTTCGGGATCGTAGAGGTTCATCTGACGGCTGCGGTGGCGGCGAAGCTGGACGAGGTAGCGGGCCTCACAAGCAGCGGCGAGTTGGTGAAGGAACTCGCTGATCGCCGCCGCACTTTCGTCGGAGAGGCCGTCGGGGAAGAGGGAGTGAGGGCGGCGTTTCATCGCAACTCCTCGATAGCCGCTTGCAGCAGATCGTCGGGCAAATGATTGAGTGCGCGCGGCACCGCCAGACGCATGGCGGTGCGCAGGATGCGCCCGGCGTGGCGCGGCAGGCCCTTGCTGGCTTGGCGCAGGAGTTCCAGGCCGGAATCGGTGAGCAGGGTATGCGCACACCCGGCGCTCTTGAGGGCATGGCCGACGAGTTGCGCAAAGCGCTCGCGTTCGAGCACCGGTCGCAGATGCACGCGTGCCTGGATGCGGCCGGCGAGTGCGGCGTAAGACGCCCGTTCGAGGGTTTGGGCGAGGATCGGGTGACCGACCAGCCAGACAGTGATGAGATCGCGCGAATCGAAGGCGAAGTTGAGAAAAGCGGGGAAATCGCGGAAGAATTCGGGTGGCAGATTCTGCGCCTCGTCGAGGATCCAGACCGGCAGAAGTTGCTTGGCGTCGGCCAGATGATGGATATGCGCCTTGATGTCGCACCACAGTTGGGGGGATCCTCT
>AATO01000006.1_pt1 | contig 87095 bp, 72 predicted proteins | sample 270628 | NCBI WGS metagenome assembly AATO01 (sample SAMN02954268, study PRJNA17657) | bioreactor sludge metagenome | biome: terrestrial; feature: bioreactor; material: sludge; isolation source: Enhanced Biological Phosphorus Removal (EBPR) bioreactor sludge | place: USA: Madison, Wisconsin | reverse complement strand
CCCACCCGCGCCGCCGAATTTGTCGAGGATCAAGGCCCCACCACCGATAGCGGTGCGATAGACCACATCGGGCGTCTTGTCACTCAGCGACTGGTGCGGACGCTCGCCGTTGTAGAAGGCGAAGTACTCGGCCAATCCGACCGTCAATTCGCCCAAGGTGGCGTAGCCCTTCAGATACACGTCCTCGTGCTTGACGCTGCGCCAGAGTCGCTCGACAAAGATGTTGTCGAACACCCGGCCCCGCCCGTCCATGCTGATCACCACCCCTTCACGTTTCAGCACATCGGTGAAGGCAGTGCTGGTGAACTGACTGCCTTGATCGCTATTGAAGATCTCCGGCCTGCCGTGAGTGCGCAAGGCATCTTCCAGGCAATCGACACAGAAGGCCGCTTCCATGCTGTTGCTGATCCGCCAGCTGAGGACCTTGCGGCTATACCAGTCAATCACCGCGACCAGGTAGGCGAAGCCACGCGCCAGCCGGATGTAGGTGATGTCGGTGCTCCAGACCTGGTTGGGCCTGACCACAGGCACTCCGCGCAGCAGGTAGGGATAGACCTGGTGCTCTGGGTGCGGACGGCTGGTGTTCGGGCCCGGCGCCATGCCGGCTAACCCCAGCAACCGCATCAGGCGTTGCACCCGTTTGCGGTTGACCGTGTGACCCGCCTTCCCAAGGAAGATCACCATCCGGCGGCTGCCGTAGAACGGGTGCCGAGTGTACTCCTCGTCGATCAGGCGACTGTACAGGAGATCGCTGGCATCGACCACCGCCGGTTTTTGCTGCGCATAGATCGTCGACCGGCAGACCCCGGCCAGGACGCACTGCTGCACCATGGCGACCGCCTCCCCTGGGTCGATCCACCCTTACCGGATCATGACGGGCTGATCCCGGACTTTTTTTTGAGCCAGTCCAATTCCATCTTCAACTTGCCGATCTCGCTGTACAGCCGCTCCGGCTCCCGGTGGGCGGCCAGCGGCTTGGGACCTCGCTTACCTTCAAACAGCGTCTTCGCCTGATCCTGGATAGCCTTCTTCCACTGCCCAACCTGAACCGGATGGACGCCATACTCCTGGCCAATCTCGTTGATCGTCTTCACCCCTCGCACGGCCTCCAGACCCACCTTCGCCTTGAACTCCGGTGTATGTACCTTCCGCGTCTTCGTTTCACTCATCGTTCCTTGCTCCCTACCTTGGCGCACAGCTTAAACTACTGTCTGAATTCCGGGGACCACTATAACCGGACGCTATCCGCCGACGAGCTGCGCGCCTATCTCGCCGAGCTTGGCGACAACCTCGCCGACCAAGCGCTACTGCTGACACTGCTGGCCGGCGGGCAACGCGTGGCGCAACTGTTGCGCCCCAAGGTGAGCGACTATGACACGGGCACGGCCACCCTTCGTCTGTGGGATGCCAAAGGCCGGACAACGTCACCGCGGGAGCACCTGCTACCCCTGGCGCCACGAGCCGCCGCACTGGTGGCGCATTTGATCGCCCGCGCCGAAGCGAAAGGATCGCCGCTGCTGTTCTCGACGTATGGCCAGACTCAATTGGCAGACACGACGCCCGGCAAGCGCGCCGCGGAAATCGGCGCCGCCGTGACTGGCGAGCCGTTCGACCTACGAGACATTCGCCGCACGTGCGAAACGATGCTGGCGAGCATGGGCATATCCCGCGACACCCGCGCGCAATTGCTGAGTCACGGCCTGTCAGGCGTGCAGGTTTCCCACTACGACCGGGACGCCTACACCGACGAGAAGCGCGCCGCATTGATGGCCTGGGAAAGCCGGCTTCACGAGATCGCTACCGGAACGGCACGTTCCAATGTCCTCTCGATGAAGCAAAGAAACGCCACTTGATACCCGTAACGTATCGCTATACACTTAAGCATGATAAAGAGTTTCCAGCACAAGGGGCTGCAAGCCTTCTTCGAGACGGGCAGCAAGGCCGGCATTCAACCTCACCACTCGCAAAAGCTGCTGCGCCTACTGGCGCGACTGGATGTTGCCAAGGTGCCGGAGGACATGAACCTTCCGGGCTGGCGGCTGCATAGCCTTGCCGGCAATCTGGCCGGGTTCCATTCGGTGTCGGTGAACGGCAATTGGCGCATGACCTTCACCTTTGAAGATGGCGACGCCGTACTGGTTGATTATCTGGACTACCACTAGGAGAAGACCCATGAACAGGATGCACGCCTACCCCCACCCCGGCGAGGCGCTACGTGAAGACGTTCTGCCCGCTCTGGGCCTGAGCGTCACTGCCGCCGCTGCACAACTTGGCGTGACTCGCGCCGCGCTGTCGCGCGTGCTGAACGGCCGCGCCGCCATTTCTCCGGAGATGGCCCTGCGGCTTGAAGGCTGGCTTGGCGTCGAGAATGGCGGGCGTGCCGATGCCTGGATAGCGCAGCAAGCCGCCTTCGATCTGTGGAAGGCACGGCAGGCAGGTGCACCGACGGTTCGGCGGGCACAAGTCGAGATCGCCCCCACGGTATAGGCGCTTAAGCGGGTGTTGAAGCAAACATGTTGGTGTTAGTGTTTGAGCCAGGAGCAACCGTGATGAGCAGGGTATCGAAGGTGCGACGCAACTCGCGCTGGAGATTCTCGTAGTGTTGATCAAGGGCCTGGATGTTCTTCGGTGGTGGTCCGAGGTGTGGTGTCCCGGCGCCGGCGAGAACGGGTTTGATGACTTTCTCCCGGAGGATGAGCCAGCCAGCGAGAATGCTGATTCCCGTCGGCTGGGGTCGGTAGCGGCGCGTCTTGGCGATACGCTCGATGAGGCACTTGCCACGGAGCTTCATGAGATCGTAGGCGGCCTGCCGCCCGGTGTAGGCGTCGCGCGAGACTTCAGGCAGCGACGGACGCACTTCGTCAGCCAGCTCTTGTACCGTGAACCCGTCGGGATTGGGCGCGAGGTGCAGGATGGCTTCGGCGACCGAGCGCATGCGCGGCTTTTGCAGATCAACGCCGGACAGGCGGCGATTGCCGCGCTCGGTCGGTTCGATGAGGGAGTCGAGCACGCCATCGGGAAGGAAGCTGACATGGGCGGCCTGCATCGCGTTGAGAAAGTCGATCGCCATGTGCTGGAGCTTGGCCAGCATGATCGAGAGTTTCTCCAGCGAACGCCCGCAGCGCAGTTCCTTGATGTTGTGGGCGATGGCCTCGGCGCGCAGCACGCGCGCGCCCTTGTCGTAGAGCTTCAGGGTCAGCGCGCCGAAATGCACCTTGAACACCGTCAGATCGTAGGCTGATTGATCGACGATACGAGCCACGCCGTGGCTCCTGTCGGCACGCCAGCGGGGGCGTTGTTTGCGGCCGAACAGCGTGCGCAGGATCGGCACGTCGAGCAGACGCCGGGTACGATCAATCAAGCCCTGGAAGACCGCATCCAGGGTGGTGCCACGGACGAACAAGAGATTGCGACTGTACTCGATCTGATAGACCGAGTAGCGGTACCGGAAGCGGCTGCGCTCTTGCTCCTCGATCGTCAGAGCGAAACACAGGCAGCTCGAGTACACCCAACGGTCACAGACCTTGGCCAGTCGCCCTATGGCGTGCTCATCGCACAAGGTATCTGCGAGCTGATCCAAAGCCTGGAACGAACCCCCGACGAAGCAGTTACCCTCCTTCTCCAAGGAGATGGCCTGCTGGCCGAGCGGAAAGTAGCCGTTGAGCACGATGCGATCCACGCAGTCATAACGGCCTTCCAGAAGCTCCTCGTAATACGCAGACAAGTCATCGGGTTGTTTCATCGGAAGAGCCTCCGCGCACACCGGAAAATCCCGTTCCTCCTTTGACAGGCGCAGAGCCAACGGTTTCTTTCCTCTCACCCGGCGGGGTGAACTGCCGTTCGCCCTGAGCTACCCATGTCGCGGCCGTTGAGCGATCAGCTGGCCATCCAATGCCGATCCGGGCGTCATGGCATCACACCATCCCGACCACTCAGTCTTCGGCGGTTCTCCGAAGGAGAACCTCTTTTCCCAAGCGCAGTCTTGGGAAAAGCCTAGTTCCTTCGTCGATGCTTCCCCCGACCATCGGACTGCTGTAGGTGTTCGCCGTAAAGGCGCCAGCAGGAGCAGGCTGAACGTAGGTCGTTTGCGTCCCCGGCATATAGACGGTTCCCACGGACGCGATTGCCTCGCTTCCAAATACAACCGCATCTCCTCCGGCAACGACAACCGCGTCGATCATCTGGCGCTTGGCCGCATCACGCGTGAGTTGTTTGTCTGCTAGACCGTGCCGATAAGTTGATGTTGTCTTCGCCAGAATCTTGAACGGGCGGTTCGGGGAACCCTGAACCCACACGTCAATCTCGCGGTTGCCTTGCTTGACCGTTTCGACAGCCCCGCGTTGCCCAATCACGACTTCTTTTCCAGGGGGCGATGCCCATCGCGCCACTTCAGTATGGGCGCAGGCAGCGAGGACAAGGATCGCGCCAAGTTGAACAACAAGACGACTGAGATGATTCGTCACAGGCTTTCGCTCCCGGCAAAGTTGGTGGCGCGAGCCTCGCCCGATGATCGCCGAGGCGTTACAGCATGGCCGCGGAATGAATGGCCTTTTGAGGGGCGCCGCCGGGCCGATGCGTGGATTCGGGTTGCCGAAATCTGCTTACCATTTGCTTACCGAAGGGCGTATAGAGAAGGACAGACTTTATGTTCCTGGCTAAGTGATTGTTTTCGTGGTGCCCCCGGTCGGAATCGAACCAACACCTGATGATTACAAATCAACTGCACGACCTTCATGCTACGGGGGCTGCCGGCTGCTGCGGTGCGCCATTATAGCCCAAGGCGGCTGGACGCGACTTGTCTGCAGGGGTGCGCCGCGGAGGGTTCGGCCGGACCGAGGACCCATCCTTTCACGGTCGTCGAGCCACTGATAGAATGCGCTGACTGCTTTTTCGGTGTGGAGCCATGCCAAGCTTGTCGAACCCTTCGGAAATTGCGCGGGAGGCCTTGCGTCTGCTGGCTGCCCGCCGGATGTCTCCATCCCCCGAGAATTATCGGGCGCTCTACTACGAGATAGCCGGTATCGCCGATCACGTGGCGGAAGCATTCCCGGAACAGGATCTGAAAGCGCTTCCGGCATCGCTTCCGCGCGCGACGGCAAGTCAGCAGCGCTTGGCCAAACGCTTCGAGCAGGCGCTTGGGGGGCGGAACTGGGAGGAAGTCCAGGCGGGCGTTGCCGAGTTGGCCAAGGAGATCGGCCGGGAGCAGGACCTGCCCTGGAGCGAGTTGCTGGGCGAGTTTCTCCGCCAGTGGGAAGGCAAGCAGGCCGGTCTTACCGTCGCCCGCAAGCGCGAGGCGCTCGAACGTGTGCTGGCCGGCGGCTCGACCAATCGCGAGCTGTTGTTCGGAAGGCTGCAGGGACTGGTCAAATCATGGTCGCTCAACGCTCCGGTGGCCGACGAGATCCCCCTCGTCGAGCCAGAGACCCTGGCTGCCCCTTCGAGCGCCGCCGTGATGGCCGCCGAGGGCGGTGCAACGCCCAGTGCGGGTACCACCAGCGAGCCAGCGGCCGAGTTGCGCGAACTGTTCGCCTACACGCTCGAAGCGGTCATCACCACACAACTCGGGGATGAGCCGGAACTGGCCGCCGAGGCTCGCGATCTGGCGCACAAGGTTCGCACCACCATGTCGCGCGCGGCCATGGATGGGTTGCTCACGGCCATCAAGCGTTTCGCCTTCCGCCTCGATATTCTCGCCGAAGACCGTGGCGAACTGCGCGCCGGTCTGCTCAACCTGCTGCAATTGTTGATTCAGAATGTCGGCGAACTGGTTGTCGAGGACCACTGGCTGAAAGGTCAGATCGACATCGTTCGTGACATCGTCGCCCAGCCCTTGAGCCTGCGCTCGATTGGCGACGCCGAGAGTCGGCTCCGGGAAGTGATCTTCAAGCAAAGCCAGCTCAAGCACAGCCTCAACGAAGCCAAGGAAGCGCTCAAGCAGATGCTCGCGGGTTTCGTCGATCACCTGGCCGAGTTTGCCGATTCGACTTCCGACTATCATGACAAGATCGAGGTCTGCGCCGACCGGATCAGCAAGGCGGAGGACATCAACCAGCTCGAAGACGTCCTCGCCGAGGTGATTCGCGAGACACAGATCATTCAGTTGAACGCCCAGCGATCGCGAGACGACCTGCGTAACGCCAAACTGCGTGTGGAAGAGGCCGACAAGCGCATCAGCGAGTTGCAGGCGGAACTCGACAGGGCCAGTACACTGGTTCGCCACGATCAGCTGACCGGGGCGCTCAACCGCCGTGGCCTCGAGGAAGCGTTCGGCAAGGAGACGGCGCGTTCCCGGCGGCGGCAGTCCTGCCTCTGCGTAGCCTTGCTCGACATCGACAACTTCAAGAAACTCAACGACTCACTGGGACATGACGCCGGCGACGCGGCGCTGATTCACCTGGCGACGGTCATCCGCGAGACGATGCGGCCCCAGGACACCATCGCCCGCTATGGCGGCGAGGAATTCATCATTCTGTTGCCCGATACCTCGATCGAAGACGCGCAAACGGCCATCGTGCGCCTGCAGCGCGAACTGACGCGGCGCATCTTCCTGCACAACAACGATCGGCAGTTGATCACCTTCAGCGCCGGCGTGACGGACTTCCGCGCCGAGGATACACAGCTTTCGGTGACCAAACGGGCCGACGAGGCCATGTATGCCGCCAAGCAGGCGGGCAAGAACCGGGTGCTGGTCGGCTGAGCGCCCGTCGTTTTCGGGGTTAGCGGCCAATCCTGCGTCAGGCGAGCGCCTCTGCGACCGGAGACTTGCCGCCGGCGAGCGCCCTCAGCGCTTCCCCGGCCGCCAGAAGGCCGAAAGGCGCCGTCACGCAGACTGACGAGCCGAAGCCCGCACAGTTCAGACCGCTCAGCGCGCGCGGCTCCGCGCAGCCGATCGCGCGATCCGGATAGCGCAGTGCTTCGCCCGAGAAGACGGCCGGAATGCCGAACTTCTTCTTTGCCTCTCGAGTGAAGCCGTAGTCCTTGCGCAGCAGTGCGCGTACCCTGGCCAGCAGCGGGTCCTGAATCGTCAACGCGAGATCGGCGACGCGGATTTGCGTCGGATCGATCTGGCCGCCGGCGGCACCCGCGGTGATCAGAGGAACGCCGCGACGCTTCGACCAGTCGATCATCGCCGCTTTGCTGCGCACCTGGTCGATGGCGTCGATCACATAGTCGAAGTGACCGGCAAGAATCGTGTCGACATTCTCCGGGGTCACGAAATCCTCGATTTCGGTAACCAGGCAGGCCGGGTTGATCGACTGGATCCGCTGCGCCATGGCGCTGACCTTGGCCTTGCCGAATTCTCCCTCGAGCGCATGCACCTGCCGGTTGACGTTCGACTCGGCAACCATGTCGAGATCAACCAGCGTGATCCGGCCGACCGCCGAACGCGCCAGGCCTTCGACCGCCCAAGAACCAACACCGCCGATGCCGACGACAGCAACATGGGCACTCTGCAAACGGCTCAGTGCGCCGGCGCCATAGAGGCGGGCAATGCCGCCGAAACGGCGTCCAGGATCGCCTGCCGTTTCGCTCATCGCGCGTCGGCGGCCCGCCGGATGACGCGATTGAACGGCTCGATCCACTCGGGGGCAAACTGGGTGTCACAGGCATTGATCTCGGCGATCGCGCGCAGCAGCGAACGGGTTCGACCATGGCTGCCATGCTTCAGCATCACCGCTTCATAGGCGTCGACGATGGCCAGGAGCTTGGCGCCGGGGCAGATCTGCGCCGCCTTGTGCGCCGCCGGGTAGCCCTTGCCATCGGGGGTTTCATGGTGTTGGGCAACCATTTCGGCAGCTCCTGCCCAACCGGACATCCGCGCCAGCAGGCCAGCGGCGTACGCGGGATGGGTGCGCAGCATCGCCTTCTCCTCGGCCGTCAGGGCGCTCGTCTTCAACCACGCCGATTCCGGGAGAAACATCATTCCGATGTCGTGCATATACACGGCCGCTTCGAGTTGCAGCGGGTCGATCGTTTCGCCGGCCAGTCGGTTGGTTTCCAGTGCCAGACGCAGCAGGCGCAGCGTGCGGCCCTTGAAAATCGGTGAGCGGGCTTCGAACTGGTCGGCCAGTGTGTGGAAGAAACGCAGGTCATCGTCTGTCGGAGAGTTCGCGGTGCTGCGCAGGCCCGGCGCTTCGCGGCGAGTCGACACGGCCGTCGCAGAGACCGGGCGAAAACCGGTGACCGCCTCGATGACCTCGGCGACGCAATCCTCGAACTGCCCGGTGGGTGCCGACGCCAGTCTTTCCAGTCCTTCGACGAGAGACACGAGATGCAGGCCGTCGAGTCTGTCACCGGCCGACAGCCCGGCCATCGCCAGTTCGAGACGATCGATGGTCAGCAAGATGACTTCGGCAATCTGCTCGCTGAAGGGCAACTCGCCTTGGCGCACGCGGTCGAGAATGCTCTCCACGGGGTGCACAATGGCCACCGCCAGATCAAGTCGGCAGATTGTCGCGTCACCCTTGATGCTGTGCAAAGCGCGAAACAGGCTGCCGATCGCCCCCCGATCCGCCGGCGTGCTCCGCAGGTGAGCGATGTCGCCTTCGATGCCCGGTGCGTAGTCGCGCAGCGAATCGATAAAGTCCTGCAACGTCTCCCTGTCGGCAACGACAGGGGCAACGATCATCTGCCTATCCATGCTCTATCCCCGCTGAGTCGTGCCCGAGAGTTTAACGGAAACACCGACCGAGCGTTGCCTGCGCACGCCACCGCACGTGGGCAACCGAGCAGCATCGGCGATCGTCGGGCGGCTTGTTCGCTGTCCTCGCCAGCAGCGGCGTCACGGATTGAACTGGCTCCGCGGCCGCTAGCTGGGCTAAACTTCGGGTTTTTTTGAACGCGAGGATAAGTCATGCCCATCGTCACTACCCCCAGTGGTCTCCAGATCGAAGAAATCATCGTCGGCAGTGGCCCCACCGCCAGCGTCGGTCAGCACGTCATCGTCCATTACACGGGCTGGCTGGCCGATGGCAAGAAGTTCGATTCGAGCAAGGATCGCAACGAGCCCTTCCGTTTTCCGCTCGACGGGAGACATGTCATTGCCGGCTGGGAAGAAGGCGTTCCCGGGATGAGCGTCGGCGGCATTCGGAAGTTGACCATTCCCGCCGACCTGGCTTACGGCGCGCGTGGCGCGGGCAAGATGATCCCACCGAATGCCAAGCTGGTATTCGAGATCGAGTTGCTCGATATTGCCTGATCGATGGCCGAGCGGCCGCGCAAGACGCTGCTGAGCCGCCCACCGCCCGCCGCGGACGGCGTCGCGACGACCGGCACCGGCCATCCGCCGCACCCGGCGCGCGGACGCCTGGTGCGCGCGCCGGCGGTGTCACCGCGGGTCGTGCCCGGATCTCCCGCGACGAAAGTAGCCGCAACTGTCGTCAGCGCGCCACCAGGCGGCGTGCGCATCTCCAAGCTGATGGCCGAGCGCGGTCTGTGTTCGCGCCGCGATGCGGATGACTACATCGCGCGTGGCTGGGTCTTCGTCGATGGCCGGCGGGTCAGCGAACTGGGCACTCGCGCTGACCCTGGCGCGGCGATCACCCTGGACACGGCCGCCCAGACGCAGCAGCGAAAGCAGATGACGATCCTGCTGCACAAGCCGGTGGGCTACGTCTCGGGGCAGCCCGAACCCGGCTGTACGCCGGCGGTGACCCTGATTCAGCCGGAACGACAGTTTCGCACGCCGGACACGCCGGTTTTTCACCCCTCCTGCCTGAGGGGACTGGCGCCTGCCGGACGTCTTGACATCGATTCCACCGGTTTGCTGGTGCTCACCCAGGATGGACGTGTCGCGCGCCAGTTGATCGGTGAGGAGTCGACGGTCGAAAAAGAGTACCTGGTACGCGTCGACGGCCGCCTTGCCGACAAGGATCTGGCCCTGCTCAATCACGGACTGAGTCTCGATGGGCGGCAGTTGAAGCCTGCCAGGGTCGAATGGCTCAACGACGACCAGCTTCGTTTCGTTCTGCGCGAGGGTAGAAAGCGACAGATCCGGCGAATGTGCGAGCTGGTCGGGCTGCGCGTGACCGGCCTCAAGCGCGTCCGCATCGGCGCCGTAAGGCTGGCCGATCTGCCGCTTGGGCAATGGCGCTTCCTGCGTCCGGACGAGGTCTTTTGATGGCTGCGCCGGCTACGGCCGGCTCATTGTCGCCTGGCGTTCAGAGGAAAACCGGCTCGGGTGTGAGGGCGACGCCAAAACGCTCGCGCACGGCATCCTGCACGGCTCGCGCCAGCGCAAGAACCTCGGCGCCGGTCGCGCCGCCGCGATTGACCAGCACCAGCGCCTGTTTCTCGTACATCCCCGCCTGCCCGAGGGTTCGACCCTTCCAGCCACACCTTTCGATCAACCAGCCAGCCGCGAGCTTGACGCGGCCATCTGCTTGCAGGTAGGACGGCAGGTCCGGATGCGCCGCCGCCAGTCGCTCGCCGACATTCGCCTCGACCAGCGGATTGTGAAAGAAACTGCCGGCGTTCGGGACTGAGGCGGGATCCGGCAGTTTGCGGCGGCGGACGGCGATGACGGCATCGGCAATCTGCCGGGCATTTGGGCGACCGAGCTGTCGCTGGTCGAGTTCAGCGGCCAGGTCGGCGTAACTGGCCAGCGGCTGCCAGGCCTTCGGCAACCGGAAGGTTACCCGCGTGATCACCAGACGGGCGTCCAGATGCCAGCCCTGCTGCTTGAAGACGCTGTCGCGATAGGCAAAGCGGCAGGCGTCGCGATCGAGCCGTACGGTTCGGCCGGTCAGCATGTCGCAGGCTTCCAGCGACTGAAAGCGATCGGCCAACTCGAGCCCGTAGGCACCGATGTTCTGGATCGGCGCCGCACCGACCGTGCCGGGGATCAGCGCGAGATTCTCGAGTCCCGGCCAACAGCCCTTGGCCAGGGTCCACTCGACGAAGGCATGCCAGTCCTCGCCGGCCCCGCCGCGCACGTACCAGGCGTCGTCGTCCTCGCCGATCAGTTCGCGCCCACCGATCGCCATGTGCAGCACCAGGCCGTCGAAGTCGCCGGTCAGGACGAGGTTGCTGCCAGCTCCGAGCACGAAGCGGCGCAACGCGCTCTTGCCGGCAAGCTGCGCCAGTTGCTCCACGGACTTGATTTCCGCATAGAACGCCGCGCGCCCCGGCAAGGCGAGCGTCGTTCGCCCCCCAAGGTCGGCGTCGCGCTCGACGAAGTGGGGAAGCTTCTCGCCATTCACCGGCTGACCTCCTTGCCGCTCAAAGCAGCGGCGCCAGCCAGCGCTGTGCTTCGGGGACACTGAAGCCGGCGCGCTGCGCCCAGTCGGCAAGCTGATCGCCGGCTATCTTGCTGATCGCAAAATAGCGGGCCTGCGGGTGCGCCAGATAGAAGCCGGAAACCGCCGCCGCCGGCGTCATGGCAAAGGATTCGGTCAGTTCGATACCGGCGTTGCGCGGCGCATCGAGCATGGCGAACAGGGCGCCCTTGGCAGTATGGTCGGGGCAGGCCGGATAGCCGGGTGCCGGCCGTATGCCGCGGTACGCCTCGCGAATCAGTGCCTCCGGATCCAGCCCTTCATCGCCGGCGTAGGCCCAGTACTCACGGCGCACGCGCGCGTGCAGCCACTCGGCACAGGCTTCGGCCAGGCGATCGGCGATGGCCTTCAGCATGATCGCGTGGTAGTCGTCGTGCGCCGCCGCGAATTCGGCGAGCTTCTCCTCGATACCGAAGCCGGCACTGACGGCAAAGGCACCGATCCAGTCGGGTGTGCCCCGCTCGGCGACGAAGTCGCTGAGGCAGTAGTGTGGCTTGCCCGCCGGCCGCTCGTGTTGCTGGCGGAGGTTGTGCCAGGTCATCAGCGTTTTCGCGCGCGTTTCGTCGGCATAGATTTCGATGTCGTCGCCGACGCTGTTGGCGGGGAAGATGCCGAAGACGGCGTTGGCGCTCAACCAGTTCTCGGCGATGACCTTGTCGAGCATCGCCTGGGCGTCGGAGAACACCGCGCGCGCCGTGGCGCCGACCAGCGGGTCGTCAAGGATCTTCGGGTAGCTGCCGGCCAGATCCCAGGTCTGGAAGAACGGCGCCCAGTCGATGAACCCGGCCAGCGTCGCCAGATCGATCGCGCGCAGCACATGCAGGCCCGGGCGTTTCGGTGCGCTCGGTCGATAGGTGGCCTCGCCGTTCCAGACGAAGCGGTTGTCGCGCGCGGCCTCCAGCGCAAGCAGCGTGGTGCCCTTCTTGCCGGCATGCTGGGCGCGCAGCTTTTCGTAATCGGCGGCCAGCCCGGCCTTGAAGGCGTCGGCGTTATCGATCGACAGCAGCTTGGTGACGACGCCGACGGCGCGCGAGGCATCGGGGACGTAGACCACCGGTCCGGAGTAGTTCGGAGCGATCTTGATCGCCGTGTGGGCGCGGCTGGTCGTCGCACCGCCGATCAGCAGCGGCACCGGCGGGCTACCGTCAGTCCCCGTGGCGAAGCCCAGTCGTTCCATTTCGGCCGCGACATGGCTCATTTCCTCGAGCGACGGCGTGATCAGGCCGGACAGGCCGATCGCCTGTGCACCGTGCTCGCGCGCCGCGTGCAGGATCTTGTCGCAGCCGACCATGACACCGAGGTCGACCACGTCATAGCCGTTGCAGCCCAGCACGACGCCGACGATGTTCTTGCCGATGTCGTGCACGTCGCCCTTGACGGTGGCGATGACGATCTTGCCTTTGCTGCTCACCCCCGTACGCAGTTTTTCGGCTTCGATGTAGGGAATCAGGTGTGCCACCGCCTGTTTCATCACCCGCGCCGACTTGACCACCTGCGGCAGGAACATCTTGCCGGCGCCGAAGAGGTCGCCGACGACGTTCATGCCGTTCATCAGCGGGCCTTCGATCACCGACAGCGGCGGCTTGCCGGCAGACTCCACCGTCGCCCGACACTCCTCGGTATCGGCAACGACGAAGTCGTTGATTCCCTTGACCAGCGCATGCGTCAGCCGCGCTTCGACCTCGAAATCCCGCCAGGCGAGGTCGGGGCCGCCCATGCCACCCTCCCGGGACCTGCCTTCCTTGACCGTCTGCGCGAACTCGACGAGCGCTTCGCCGGCGTCGGGCCGGCGGTTGAGCACGACGTCCTCGACCTTGTCGCGCAGGGCCGGATCGAGGTCGTCATAGACGCCGAGCATGCCGGCGTTGACGATTCCCATCGACAGCCCGGCCTTCACCGCGTGATAGAGGAAGACGGTATGAATCGCCTCGCGCACGGCATCGTTGCCGCGGAAAGAGAAGGAGACGTTGGAGACGCCGCCGGAGATCTGCGCGCCTGGCAGATGCGCACGAATCCAGGCGCAGGCCTCGATGAAGTCGACGGCATAGTTGTTGTGCTCTTCGATGCCGGTGGCGATGGCGAAGATGTTGGGGTCGAAGATGATGTCCTCGGGCGGAAACGCCGCCTGCTCGGTAAGCAGGCGATAGGCGCGCGCGCAGATCTCGGTCTTGCGGGTGTAGGTGTCGGCCTGGCCGGTCTCGTCGAAAGCCATGACCACGACCGCCGCGCCATAGCGGCGCGCCAGCCTGGCCTGACGAAGGAACTCGGCCTCGCCTTCCTTCATCGAGATCGAATTGACGATGCCCTTGCCCTGGATGCACTTGAGGCCGGCCTCGATGACCTCCCACTTCGACGAGTCGAGCATGATCGGCACGCGCGAGATGTCCGGTTCGCTGGCGATCAGCTTCAGGAAGCGATCCATCGCCGCCTGCGAATCGAGCATCGCCTCGTCCATGTTGATGTCGATGACCTGGGCACCGTTTTCCACCTGCTGACGGGCGACCGCCAACGCGTCGTCGAAGCGTCCCTCGAGGATCATCCGGGCGAAGGCGCGCGAACCCGTGACGTTGGTGCGCTCGCCGACGTTGACGAACAGGGAGTCCCTACCAACGTTGAAAGGCTCGAGGCCGGACAGGCGGAGCTTGCGTTCGCGCTCGGGGATGACCCGGGGTTGGACGCCGGCGACACTGGCGGCGATCGCGGCAATGTGCGCGGGCGACGTGCCGCAGCAGCCACCGACGATATTCACGAACCCCTTGCGTGCCCAGTCACCGATTTCGGCCGCCAGTTGCTCGGGGGTTTCGTCATAGCCGCCGAAAGCGTTCGGCAGGCCGGCATTCGGGTGCGCCGAGACGAAGCACTCGCACAGGTGCGACAGCTCTTCCACGTACTGGCGCAGGTCGGCGGCACCGAGCGCGCAGTTGAGACCGAAGCAGAGCGGCCGGATATGGTTGAGCGAGTTCCAGAACGCTTCGGCGGTCTGCCCCGACAGCGTCCGCCCGGAGGCGTCGGTGATCGTCCCGGAAATCATCACCGGCCAGCGCCGCCCCACCTCGTCGAAGTGACGTTCGATGGCGAACAGGGCTGCCTTGGCGTTCAGGGTGTCGAAGACCGTCTCGACCAGCAGGATGTCGGCGCCGCCATCGCAGAGACCACGGATGGCTTCGGCGTAGGTGTCGACGAGTTCGTCGAAACTCGTATTTCGATAGCCGGGGTCGTTGACGTCGGGCGAGATCGATGCGGTGCGCGAGGTCGGGCCGAGAACGCCGGCGACGAAGCGCGGCTTGGCCGGATTGCCGGCGGTAAACTCGTCGCAGACCGCGCGCGCCAGTTGCGCGCCGGCAACGTTCAGCTCATAGACGATGGCTTCCAGTCGGTAATCCGCCTGGGAAGCGCTCGTCGAGTTGAAGGTATTGGTCTCGATGATGTCGGCGCCGGCCGCCAGATACTCGGCGTGAATGGCGCGGATGATGTCGGGACGAGTCAGCAGCAGCAGGTCGTTATTGCCCTTCAGGTCGTGCGGATGGGCGGCAAAGCGCGTCCCGCGGTAGTCCGCCTCGCGCAATCCCCGGCGCTGGATCATCGTCCCCATCGCGCCGTCGAGAACCAGAATGTCGTGTTCGAGGCGAGCCTTCAGTTCGGCGGTACGGTCAAGCTGCATGTCTGTCCTTTGATGCCTGTCTCGCGCGCGGCGCAAAACAAAAAAACCCGTCGGCGCAAAACTCGACGGGTCCTCGTGTGGGTTTCGCTTTAGCGGCATTTTTAGCGCGCCCGCAATCTGGTGATGTCAAATCGGCGCGAACCCAGGAGCAGGCCTGAGCAGGGTTCTGAATCTAACCGGCGTGGCAGCTCCTGTCAAGATGGCGGCTCGCCCGGCAGCCCTTACCGGCGCGCAGAAAACCCGCCATAATGGGCTCCGCCGAAGTCCAGCGGCATTTTGCACTCGCCCTGCGGCGCCCCGCATCTACCTCAGTTGAACGATGACCTTGCCGAGCCCCGCCACCTCTCTTGACGACAATGTGCAGCTTGCCCGCATTCGCATTTTTTTCGGGCACGCCAGCGGCAACATGGCGAGCATCCTGGTTGGGGCCATTCTGATCGCCGTCGTCCTCCACAGTGGTGGCGTCTCCCTGCCAACTCTGGGTGTCTGGGGACTGTTCGTGTGCGCGGCGTCTGCGGGGGTCTTGCTGGTCGAGCGCCGCGTGAAGAAAACGGGGGTGACGGCCGGGAACTGCCAGCGGCTCGTCAACCTGCGGATCGGTCTCGGGGCGGGAATAGCGCTGTCCTACGGTATCGTCGGATTTCTCCTGCCGGGAACGGCTCCCGCGCAGGACACGTTCCTGTTCATCATCGTGTCGACGGTCGTCACCGTCGCTGCGCTCGGTTACGCCGTGATGCCAAGATACTACCTGACGCTGAACGTGGTCAGTCTGCTACCCTTGACCGGGCACTTTGCGCAGCAGTATCTGGCGCATGCGGATTCCTACTATCTGCTGCTCATCGCCGTCGCGATCATGTGGCAGGCCATCGTCCTGGCAAAGGCACGCCAGGTCTCGGCGACGGCGATCGGCGCCATCGTCCTCAACGAACGCCTGCAGCAGGAGATCGAGGAAAACCGACGCACCAGGGAAGCCATTCGTCACATGGCACTGCACGATGACCTGACCGCTCTTGGCAACCGCAGGTATTTCGAGGAGACGATTGCGCGAACGCTCAGCATCGCCAGCCGTGATCAGGGGAAAGTCGGACTGTTGGCCATCGACCTGGACAACTTCAAGCCGATCAACGACCGCTACGGGCACACTGCCGGGGATCGCGTGCTCAAGGCGGTCGCCGCCCGTCTCCTCAGCAGCATCCGTGCCGCCGATTTTTGTGCGCGCATGGGTGGCGATGAATTCGCGATCATCGTCGCCAGCGTGCATGCCGAATCCGACGTCGCCGACGTGGCCAGCAAGCTGCGCTTGGCTCTTGCCGAGCCCTTCCAGCTCGACGCCATCGTCGTCCGCATCAGTGCCAGCGTCGGTTTTGCCGTTTACCCCGACGACGGCATCGGCGCCAGCGCATTGTGGTCGGTTGCCGACCGGAGAATGTATCGCGCGAAGGCGAGCCGCGTGTCCGAACAGCCGCTCGCCATGCCGCTGCACGAACTCGGCGAGTGATCGTCCGTGCCTCGCCGGAACCCCCTCGTCAGGCCGCCCGTGGCCACCGGCCGTCGTCGCCCGGACGGCATTGTCTGAGAGCCTCTCGCCATGAACTACACCTTTGCCTCGGCGACCATCCTGCTGCTGTTGATCACCGACCCGATCGGCAACATTCCGATCTTCGCCAATGCACTCCGACACGTGGCCCCGGAGCGTCGCCCCTGGGTGATCCTGCGCGAGGTGTTGATCGCCTTCGTCCTGCTGCTCACCTTCATGTTCGTTGGCGAGGGGTTTCTGCGTCTGATGAACCTCAGCGAGTTGTCACTGCAGATCGGCGGTGGCGTGATCCTGTTCCTGATTGCCTTGCGCATGATCTTTCCACCGCCAAATCCGGACACGCCCGACACCACGGGTGAGCCGCTGATCGTGCCCCTGGCCATTCCGGCAATTGCCGGGCCTTCGGCGCTGGCGACCGTCCTCCTGCTGGTCTCGCAGGCACCCGACCGGCGCCTGGAGTGGATTGCCGCGCTGTGCATCACGATGGCGGTGAGTGCCGTCGTCCTGGTCCTCGCCGAACGTATTCAGCGCGTCGTCGGCGACCGCTTCGTCGTCGCCCTGGAGCGGCTGATGGGCCTGGTGCTGGTGGCGATGTCGATCGAGATGATGTTGCGCGGCATCAAGACCTTCGCCACCCAGATCACGCGCATGTGACTCGCCGCGCATCGGGGCAACACGCCGGTATCTGGCTCGCTCGGCGTCACCCCGCCGCCAGATTGAACCAGCCGAAAGCCGCTCCCCGGCGCGCAGCGGGGGCGATGTCTGCCACCAGCGCCTTTTCCACACGCTGGTCAGGGCAATCCGGAGGACGGCTGCGGGCCGTAGTCACCGCTGCGCCCGGCGAGGAATGCCTGGGCTTCCTCCCGGCGCTCGAACACATGCGGCGCGATGCTGCGGGCGGAGAAAGCCTCGCCCAGTTTGGCGCGCAGGAAGGCGCTGGTCGCGTAGCGGGTGATCTGGCTGAAGTAGTTGGCCAGGAAGTAGCGGTCCATCTCGGCATAGGCGTCGTACATGTCCTGATTGATGCGAAAGCGATCGTAATTGATGATCACGCCCACCCGCTGGCCGGCCGCCCGGCAACGCAGCTCGCAGATATCCCAGATCGCCTGCACGTCGTCGCTCCCACGCACGTGCATACCCTCGAAGTTGAGGAACAGGATATTACGTTCCGGATCGTAGATGACGCGTTCCGGCAGGGACAGGTTGAGCAGTTCAGCTTCCAGGCCCATCGGGTTGGCGCTGAAGATGCGAGCATCCATCTCGCCGTATTCGCCGATGATCGGCTCGAAGTCCATGTGCGCCAGGATGTCTCGGCCGACATCGATGCCCGGCGCCACCTCGATCAGCGCCAGCCCCCGCCTGACCCGACGGAACACGCAGCGTTCGGTGACGTAATAGACCGGCTTGCCGCGGTCGTAAGCGTACTGCCCATTGAAGGTGATCTGCTCGACCTGCCTGACGAATTTCTTCTGCACGCCTTCCTGGAGGATGCGGAGCTTGCCGTTATCGACGTCGACCTTGAGACCGCTGCCGGTGAAGGTCCCGACGAACACCACCAGACGCGCGTTCTGGCTGATGTTGATGAAGCCGCCGGCCCCGGTCAGCCGGCCGCCAAAGCGGCTAACGTCGACGTTGCCGGCGGCGTCGCACTCGGCCATGCCGAGACACGCCATGTCGAGACCGCCACCGTCGTAGAAATCGAATTGCTGATTCTCGTCGATCACCGCATCCATGTTGACCCCGGTGCCGAAGTTGCCCCCGCTCGACGGGATCCCGCCAATCAGCCCGGATTCCACGGTGAGGGTCAGCAGGTGCGAGATGCGCTCCTCGTTGGCCACCGCCGCCACGCCTTCGGGCATCCCGACCCCCAGGTTGATGATGCCGTTGGGCGGCAATTCGAAGGCGGCTCGACGTGCGATGATCTTGCGCTCGGTGAGCGGAGTCGACACCAGGCTGGCGGCCGGCACCCGGAACTCGCCGGCATAAGCCGCGTTGTACTGGGTGGCCAGCGTCTGCATATGCTGGGCCGGTTCGGCAACCACAACGCAATCGACCAGAATCCCCGGGATCTTGACCTGGCGCGGGGGCAGCCCGCTGCGCTCGGCGATCCGTTCGACCTGGGCTATGACGATGCCGTTGCTGTTCTTGGCCGCCATCGCCATGGCGAGGTTGTTGAGCGTCAGGGCTTCCCGCTCCATGGTTATGTTGCCGAAGGTATCGGCGGTCGTGCCACGCACGAAGGCAACATTGACCGTGCCGACCTTGTAGAACAGCCACTCCTCGCCCTCGACTTCGACCAGGCTGACGATGTCCTTGGTGGTGGCGGCATTGACCCGGCCACCACCGTAGCGGGGATCGACGAAGGTGTGGAGGCCGACCTTGGAGAAGGAGCCCGGTTTGCCGGAGGCAAGATCCCGGAACAACTGGCAGATGATGCCCTGGGGCAGGTTGTACGCCTGGATGCGGTTGTCGAGTGCCAGCTTCGCGACCGTCGGCATGCGGCCCCAGTGGCCCGCCACCACCCGGCGCAGCAGCCCCTCGTGACCCAGGTGGTTGAGCCCCAGGGTCTTGCCATCGCCCTGGCCGGCGGCAGCGAACAAGGCCAGGTTCCTTGGCCTGCCGGTGGTGAGGAAGCGTCGCTCGAGTGCCGACAGCAGAGCCTCGGCGAAGCCGGTCTGGACGAAGCCGGTACTGGCCAGGGTATCGCCGTCGCGGATCAGGGCGATCGCTTCGTCGGCGGTGACGATCTTGCTGCGCATGTTGGTTTCCTCCCGATCACGTTGATGATTCCCGGCCGGAGTCCTGACTGACGAGATCAACGCGGCGGGACCAGCCGGGTCGCCGCGCTCGTCAAGCCCTCGCGGCCTGAAAGCGTGAGCGTTGCTACAAATCCGCCAGCGCCCACCGGAGCCCCATCGGCCACCGGCGACTTCTCGATGCAGCTCCGTGCGCCCTCACGTCTACCCTGAAGCAGGATACTCCGAATACCTTGCGGCCGAGCCTTCCGTTCAGTGCTCCCGCGCGCGCCGCGGCTGACGGCACGTGGTAAGCGGTTCTTGGGCGTCAAGGCAGTTGTTCTTGGCAGGCCAGCGGCGGATGGCAGTGGCCCAAGTTTGCCCAGGGCGCGGCGGGGTGTGGGTTCCATTCACGCATGCGGAATCGACTCTGCGTTCGCAGCACTCCTGCCCACGGGTAAGCCGGGTCTTGTCCGGACCGACGCGTGCGGCCGGCGATGTAGCGACCGCGCCGATGCCCGGCTCCAGCGTCTCTACAGACGGTCGGCGCAGATCCAGCGCGAAAGCAGGGCTCCTCACGACGTGCAGGAGCGCCTCAAGAACATCGCCTTTGGCCTGCAGGTGCTGGTGGGCGACGCCCAGGCGTTAAGAACGGTTGGCAGCGGCCACTCACCGTCCTCACAGAACCGACCAGGGCGCCTTCCTGGTGCGCGCGGCCGGTCCAGCCCAGCATTCGGCCGATCAAGAAGAACTGGCCACCGTGACACGATGGCCAAGCTTGTCACAGTGCGGCTAGCGCAAAGAATCCTGCACCGACTGGAGCTGACGCACCCACGGTTGGTTGACACGCAATTCAGCTGGCAGCGCCGCGATGGCGGCACGCGCCTGAGCGATCGTATCGAACACGCCGAAAAAGAGATTGTAGTGCTCGCGCTGCTGGTGTTCAGTCGCGGAAAAGGCCAGCGAATTCAGCGTCAGATGTTCCATGTTGCGGTCGATGAAGCGCGCCATGTCGTCCCGGCTTGGCGACATCACCAACTGCACGGTGTAAGCCTTGGGGTGTTGTCGGAGTAACCACTGGCTGTCATGCACGACCGCTGCTCCCCCGCTGGGCACGCCTATCTTCCGCAGCGCGGTGCGCAATTCGCCGAGGCTTTTCTCCAGCCCGGAAACCTTGTCCGAGACCTGCTCAAGGCGCCCCTGCTGCAGCGCATCGCTGGTCTTCCGGGCCGCTTCGGCCGCGGAGAGTGACGCCATCTGGCTGCTGACTTCGGTGATTCGGGCGTCGTTCTTCGCAATTGCCGATTCACTGCTTGCCGGGGCGAAGGCCGGCACCCACTTGACCAGGACGAAACCCGAAATGGTCAGCAACAGCAGGGCGGCGATGGCGCGATGGGTCCACTTGAACGTGTCACGCGTGGCACTTCGATGGTCGGCCTGTGCTGTGGCAAGCTCGCCAATAGCCGCGTCCAGTCGCTGCGTCTCCGACTGCAACACGCCGACCAAGCCCTGCAAGGTCTGAAACTCGGCATGGTGCTCGCGCTGCAAGGCGCTCAAACCCTCGAGTCGCGCCTCGACAATCGCGTGCTGCTTTGCCGCTTGCTCGCGCACCGCTTCGATACGGCTCTTGTTTCCGCGCGTCACGCTATCCAGCAACTCGTAGGTGAGATCAAACTGATCAAGACGCACGCGTTGCTCGGCGATGATTCGCTCCTGCGCTGCAAACAGGCCATGCAGCGAACCAATACCGGCGCCGAGCCGCGTCAGGTCGGCACCGATACGTGCATTGTCGCTCGCGAGCCGAGTTTCCCAGCGCTGCTCGGTTTCGGCCAGGTGACCGCGAGCATCTTCCGCAACCGCCTCGATCCGTTGCTCGGTCGCCGTGGCATGCGCGGCCAACGACATTCTCTGCTGCTGCAAATCCGCGTCGAGCCGATGCACCTGACTCGATACCGCGCCACCGGACTGCCGGAGTTCGGCCAACGCCGTGTCGATGAGTCGATTGTTCTCGGCGTATCGCGCTGTCAGGTCGTCGTAGTCGCGCAGGACAAGGTCAAGCTGCGCGTTGATCTCCTTGGGTGTCAGGCGGGAATCGTTTGCCCGGGTGAATTCCAGCAGCCCAGCCATCTTCGGTTCGATAGCCGGAATTTCCGTCTCCAGCGTCTCCAGCGACGCGCTCGCCTGCATGGTTATCTCGTTCTCGGCCTGCGCATTGTTCGGCACCGCCAGTCGTGCTGTCTTGGTCATAGTCGGCCTCCTCGGTCGTGGTATCACAGGTTTGCGGCTGGCTTCTGGCAGCGCACTCAGACACGCTGCATCGGAAGTTGACCAGTTCTCTCGTCTTCTCCTGGACTGCGTGGGTGCCGGCTGTCGCAAGCGCCCAAAGGCCCAGACGCCATTCCCGCAGTGCAAACGAGGACACCGCAAGAGACGCCAAGACCGACAACCTGTCATTCCGACTTCCGCGAAGTCGATAAAGTTCAGGTGGCCAACGTTCGCCGCCCCAGCCGCACAGCTGGGTGAGTGCAGCGAAGAAGTTTTTGGTGTCCGCCCCATTTCCGGTAGCGCTGGCCGAGGGCAAAGCTCTCGTAGCTGGTCGCGGTGACGGGAAAGGCACACTCGTGGCCGGTGTTCTCCTGCCCGCCGTCTTGCCCCGTCGTGCTCAGACCGGTTGCGTCACAAGCGGTTGATATGCCGCTTGCCGTGTCTGGCAGCGCAGCGATGCTTTCGTCGAGATGCCCGGCGAGCTCGATCGTCCCTGCGGCCTGCGGAGTCCGCAGTGAACCGATCCGCACGAACCGAAGCCTCTCCGTATAAGCAAATAAGCAAAGATTCGTTCGTTTGGCCGTGCCGCCTTCCTAGACTCCGTTTCGCCAATTTGTTGAAGGGAGTGCCCATGAACGTACAAGAATCTCTCGCCGGCCTGCTGGTCGGCGCTCTCCTGCTCGGTAGCGCGAGCGCCGCCGAGATAACCATCCTGAATGTCTCCTATGACCCGACGCGCGAGTTGTACCAGGATTTCAACGCCGCTTTCGGCAAGTACTGGCAAGCGAAGACCGGAGACACTCTCAGGGTCAAGGCTTCGCACGGAGGCTCCGGCAAGCAGGCACGCTCGGTCATCGACGGCATCGACGCCGACGTGGTCACTCTGGCGCTGGCGTTCGATATCGACGCCATCGCCGATCGGGGGATCGTGCCGCTCGACTGGCAGAAGCGATTGCCCAGCAACGCGGCGCCCTACACCTCAACGATCGTCTTTCTGGTCAGGAAAGGCAATCCCAAAGCGATCAGGGACTGGAACGATCTCGTCAAGCCGGGTGTCTCGATCATCACTCCCAACCCCAAGACTTCTGGGGGTGCCCGCTGGAACTACCTGGCTGCCTGGGCGTACGCGCTCAAGCAGCCAGGTGGCAGCGAAACCAGGGCGCGGGAATTCGTCGGCCAGATCTACGGCAATGTCAAAGTCCTCGACTCCGGTGCGCGCGGCTCGACCACCACCTTCGTCGAGCGCGGCATCGGCGACGTGCTGATCGCCTGGGAGAATGAAGCCTATCTGGCGATCAAGGAACTGGGGCCCGACAAGTTCGAGATCGTCACCCCGTCGCTGTCGATCCTAGCCGAGCCACCGGTATCCGTCGTCGACAGGGTGGTCGACAAGCGCGCCACGCGCAAGGTCGCGCAGGCCTACCTCGACTACCTTTATTCTCCGGAAGGTCAGGAGATTGCCGCCAGGCACTACTACCGGCCACGCGATGCCAAGGTCTCGGCCAAGTACGCCGGGCAGTTTGGCAAGGTCAATCTGGTGACCATCGATGACACGTTCGGCGGCTGGCGCTACGCCCAGAAGACCCACTTCTCCGACGGCGGCATCTTCGACCAGATCTACGTCCCTGGTGGCAAGCGCTGATTTCTGGCCACTGCTTTCGAGGACACGGGCGTTGCTCGGTCCGCCGCCGTTATGCCGAAAGTGAATTACTTTCTCACAACTTCGTATTTCTCAGCATAAACCGTTGCCTCTAGACTCCAGTATCCGTGATTGCACCGCAGCAGGAACCGACGATGAACACAGGCTTATTCCTGGCGAGGCCGGCATGACCAGCGTGAAGCGTTACAGTCCCCTGCCGGGCTTTCGCCTGGCCATGGGCTACACCCTGGTCTATCTGACCCTCATCGTGCTCATTCCCCTCGCCGCAGTGGGGACCAAGACCCTGACGATGGGCTGGGAGGCTTTCTGGGCCGCGGTCAGCAGTCCGCGGGTCGTGGCTTCCTATCAGCTCAGTTTCGGCGCCTCACTGCTCGCCGCTGCGATCAATGTGGTTTTCGGCCTGATTTTCGCGTGGGTGCTGGTCCGCTACCGTTTCCCCGGCAAGGGCCTGATCGATTCCTTGGTCGATCTCCCGTTCGCCTTGCCGACAGCAGTTGCCGGAATTGCACTGGCCACGATCTATTCGGAGAACGGTCCGGTCGGCAAGTTGCTCGAGCCCTGGGGCATCGAGATCGCGTATACGCCGAACGGCGTTCTCCTGGCGCTGGTCTTCATCGGCCTACCTTTTGTCGTGCGCACCGTACAGCCGGTCCTCGGCGATCTCGAAAAGGAAGTCGAGGAGGCCGCGGCTGGGCTTGGCGCCTCGCGCTGGCAGACCTTCCTGCGCATCATCCTGCCGCACATCGCGCCGGCTCTGCTGACCGGCTTCGCCATGGCCTTTGCCCGCGCCGTCGGCGAGTACGGCTCGGTGATCTTCATCGCCGGCAACGTGCCGATGGTGTCGGAAATCACGCCGCTGCTGATCATCACCAAGCTGGAACAGTACGACTACGCCGGTGCCACCGCCGTGGCTTCGGTGATGCTGGTCTTTTCCTTCGTCCTCCTGCTGATCATCAACGGCTTGCAGGGCTGGATGCAGAACCGTCATGCCAAGGGAGCCTGACATGAGCGCGACTATTGCACTGCACGCGGGCAGCCTGGAGCATGCCGAAACGGCAAGCACCCGCGAGCCTGCCTGGGTAAGAGTGGTGCTGATCAGCATCGCCCTGACTTTTTTTGCCGTCTTCCTGCTGCTGCCGCTGGGCACGGTCTTCGCCGAAGGCCTGCGCAAGGGCTGGGCTGCCTACGTGGCGGCCTTGGTCAATGACGATGCCTGGGATGCCATCAAGCTGACCTTGATCACGGCTGCAATCGCCGTTCCGCTCAATCTGGTGTTCGGTGTCGCTGCCGCCTGGTCGATCGCCAAGTTCGAGTTCCCAGGCAAGCGCCTGTTGATCACGTTCATCGATCTACCCTTTTCGGTGTCGCCGGTCATTTCGGGTCTGATCTACGTCCTGCTGTTTGGCGCCCAGGGCTGGTTCGGCCCCTGGTTACAGGAGCACGACATCCGGATCATTTTCGCGGTGCCCGGCATCGTACTGGCGACCATCTTCGTCACGTTCCCGTTCGTCGCCCGCGAGCTGATCCCTCTCATGGAGGCACAGGGCAGCGAAGAGGAAGAGGCCGCCGTCGTTCTCGGAGCGTCCGGTTGGCAGGTGTTCTGGTACACCACGCTGCCCAACATCAAGTGGGGGCTGCTGTACGGCGTCATCCTCTGCAACGCGCGTGCGATGGGCGAGTTCGGGGCTGTATCGGTGGTCTCCGGGCACATTCGTGGGCAGACCAACACCATGCCGCTCTATGTGGAAATCCTCTACAACGAATACAACTACGCAGCCGCTTTTGCCGTGGCGTCGCTGCTGGCCTTGCTGGCCATTGTCACGCTGGCGCTGAAGACCCTGGTCGAGCGGCAGACGCGTCGGCAGTTGCAGGAAATTATCGAACCCTCCGGAGAGTGAGTGATGAGTATTGCCATCCGTAACATCAGCAAGCAGTTCGGCGCCTTCAAGGCGCTCGACGATGTCTCCATCGACGTGCCCTCGGGCGAACTTGTCGCTCTCCTCGGTCCCTCGGGCTGCGGCAAGACGACCCTGCTGCGCATCATCGCCGGCCTCGACTTTGCCGATAGCGGTCAGATCGTGCTCGATGGCGACGACGCTTCGGCCCGTCACGTCCGCGAGCGCCACGTCGGTTTCGTTTTTCAGCATTACGCGCTGTTTCGCCACATGAGCATCGCCGACAATGTTGCTTTCGGGCTGCGCGTCAAGCCACGTCGCGAGCGCCTCGCCGAAGCGGATATCAAACGCCGGGTGAAGCGCCTGCTGGAACTCGTGCAACTCGATTGGCTGGCCGATCGCTATCCGTCGCAGCTTTCCGGCGGTCAGCGCCAGCGAATCGCTCTGGCACGCGCGTTGGCGGTGGACCCGAAGGTGCTGCTGCTCGACGAGCCCTTTGGCGCCCTCGATGCCAAGGTGCGCAAGGAGTTGCGCCGCTGGCTGCGGCAGTTGCACGACGAAATCCACGTCACCAGCGTCTTCGTCACGCACGACCAGGAAGAGGCGCTCGAGGTATCCGACCGGGTGGTGGTGATCAACAAAGGCAAGGTCGAGCAGATCGGTACGCCGGAATCGGTGTACGACCATCCGGCAACGCCCTTTGTCGCCAATTTCCTCGGCTCCGTCAATCTGTTCCACGGACGGGTCGAGGATGGCCACCTGCACGTCGGCAACGACGCGCTGGCCCTGGGCGCGAGCGAAGGCAGCGACGGCAAGGCAGTGGCCTTCGTGCGGCCGCACGAGTTCGACCTGGTGCCGGGATGGGATGAACAGGGAGCTCTGGCGGCGCGCATCGTCCGCGTCGTCTCCGTCGGACCCAGCGCCCAGATCGAACTCGCGCACGGCGACGGCAAGCTGATCGAAGTGAGCCTCGGGCGCGACGCCTTCCGCCTCTTGGGTCTGTCGGAGGGAGACAGGGTGTCGCTGCGTCCGCGCCATATCCGCGTCTTTCCAACGGACGCTCTGGCCGCTTGAGGCAAGAGCATGAACTTTCAACAGCTACGCATCATCCGCGAGACGCTGCGCCAGGACTTCAACCTGACCGCCGTGGCGAGCGCGCTCTACACCTCGCAGCCAGGAGTCAGCAAACACATCAAGGACCTCGAAGACGAACTCGGGATCGAGATCTTCGTGCGTCGCGGCAAGCGTCTGCTGGGATTGACCGAGCCTGGCAAGGAACTGGCCGAGGTGGTCGACCGCATTCTCCTCGGCACCCAGAACCTGCGCCGGATCGCCGACCAGTTCGCCAGTCGGGAAACCGGCCATTTCGTCGTCGCCACGACGCATACGCAGGCGCGCTACGCGCTGCCCCAGATCATCAAGTGGTTCAAGACCGATTACCCGCGCGTGCACCTCGCGCTGCACCAGGGCAGCCCGGTCGACATTGCCGAAAAGCTCGTCTCCGGCGAGGCCGATGTCGGCATCGCGACCGAGCGGCTGGACCAGGTCCCCGAACTGGAGACGTTTCCGTTCTATCGCTGGCACCATGCCCTGATCGTTCCGCACGGCCACCCGTTGCTGCAGGTGGACAAGCTGACACTGGAGGTCATCGGCGAATACCCGATCATCACCTATCATGAAGGTTTCACCGGCCGCACGCACATCGACAAGGCTTTCGCCGACGCTGGCGTCGTGCCGGATATCGTGCTCTCGGCAATTGATGCCGATGTGATCAAGACCTACGTCGAGCTCGAACTCGGTGTCGGCATTGTTGCCTCGATGGCCTACGATGCTTGCAAGGACCGCAACTTGACGCTGATTGCGGTGCCGCATCTGTTCCCGGAAAGTACGACTCGCCTGGCCGTGCGCCGGGGAACCTATCTGCGCAGCTACGCGCTGGCGTTCATCGAGAAAGTCTGCCCGGACATTGGTGAGGAAAACCTCAAGGCAGCCATTCAGAAGCAGAATGGCAACGAGTGATTCGCGGCGCCGCATTCGACGAATGAACGGCACGGCTCGCTGAAGGCGTCCACGCTTGTCGCCCCAACTGCTCCCATGCCGCGGACAGGGCGGCGGCTCCGCAGTCCCAAGGGCGATCGGCTAGCCGATCGCCTCATCCCCAAACAGTGGTTGGCAAGGCGGGTTTGACCCAGCCGGCCGCGAGCGCGCCGCTTGCTCACCACGCTGAGGCGACGAAGTCGAGCCCGGCCCCCTTGCTCTGATCAACCTTCACTACGGACGAGAACCCCATTGCACTTGAGTTATGGAATCCATAAACTAGAGGGCATGGAGAAACGCAGGGCACATTACGATCTGGGCCAGGTGAAGGCGGTGGTCATGTATCGCGGTATCGACAGTTTTACCAGTACGGCATTGCTCGGACTTTTCAGCATGGGCCTGAGCGAAGCCGACGGAGTGTCCATCGTGTTGGGCTTGCGTCGTGACATGCTGTTCAAGAGCATGACAACCCACGCAGACAGTCGTGTGTGGCAGGACGTGTATCACGCCCCTTGCCCCAACGGAAAAACAGCCTATGTGAAGGTCACGCTGCAGGATGGAGCCGTGGTCATCCAGTTCAAGGAGTTGTGAAATGAGGAACCCTGCTTATTGTTTGCAATGCGATGACGGAAGCGTGCTGCAACACGGCGCGCAAGACATGATGATCACGATTGACGGAATGTCGCAGACCGTTCCTGCCGTTGTTGGCTGGCACTGCCCGACTTGCGGGACCTGCGAGTTTGACGATGGTGAGGGGAAGCGCTTCAGTGCGACGCTGGCAGCGCTGCGCCAGTTGGCGAACGCGCAACGCGCTGCCTCGCTGCGCGCGATCCGCAAGAAGCTCGGCTTGCGACAAGCCGATGCAGGGAGGCTGTTCGGCGGTGGCGCCAGCGCCTTTTCGGAATACGAGCGCGGCAAGACCCAGCCGCACAAATCTACCGTGCTACTGCTCAAGCTCCTGGATAGGCACCCGGAATTGCTTGAAGAACTGCGCGGAACGTGAGTCACCGCGCGTGACCGAAGGCGGGCGTAGCTGTAGCGTTAGCCTGCTTGTCGCGCACGCGTCAAGCGCCAGGATGCCCGGGCTAAGAAACACGAACGTTCCAAACGACCGCGATCGTGAAAGCCATAATCCCCCCCTCTTCTCGACCGACTCAGCGACCGCACGATGCCTCGTCTCCCCGCTTCATTCCCAACTTGACCATAACGCTCTCGGCCGGGCAGAAGCAGGTGAAGCCGCTCTGCAACAGGTTCGCCCCGACGAAGGCGGTGAACCACAGGAAATACTTCGAGACAAAGAGTGGGCTCTCCGGGACGCCGAGGGCCAGCGAGATGAGGATGAAACTGCCGGCCATGATGCGCACGGCGCGATCGGTGGTCATGTCTGAGGCTCCTTTCTGAAAGCGGCGTAGTAGAGCACCGGGATGACGACCAGCGTCAGCAGGGTGGAGACGAAGATGCCGAAGATCAGGCTGATCGCCAGCCCGTTGAAGATCGGGTCGTCGAGAATGAACAGTGCGCCGAGCATCGCCGCCAGTCCGGTGAGCGCAATCGGCTTGGCACGCACGGCGGCCGACTGGATGATCGCTTCGCGCAGGGGCATTCCCTCCCCGATTTGCTGACGAATGAAATCGACGAGCAGGATCGAGTTGCGGACGATGATCCCGGCGAGCGCGATCATGCCGATCATCGAGGTCGCCGTGTATTGACTGCCGAGCAGCGCGTGCCCCGGCATGACGCCGATGATCGTCAGCGGTATCGGCGCCATGATGATCAGCGGCAGGAGATAGCTCCTGAAGTGGGCGACGACCAGCAGATAGATCAGGATCAGGCCGACTCCGTAGGCGATACCCATATCGCGGAAGGTCTCGTAGGTGATCTGCCACTCACCGTCCCATTTGATGCTGTAGGCCGCGTCCGGAGCGGCCGGCTGGCGAATGAACCACTCGCCGAGCGTGCCGGCGCCCTTGTCGAGTCCATCGAGCGAACGGCCGACGAGGTCGCTGCGCGCCGCAAACATGCCGTAGAGCGGGGAATCGAGCTTGCCGCCCATGTCGGCGACGACGTAAACCACTGGCAGCAGATCCTTGTGATAGACCACCGTCTCGCGCGGCTGCTCGCGCACCTCGACGAGTTCGGAAACCGGCACCAGGCGGCCCGCGCGCGAACGCACCCGCAGCTTGAGCAGCGCCTCGATCGAACTCTGCTGTTCCGCCGGTAGCGTCAGCCGCACCGGAATCTCGAACTTCGACTCGCTGTTGTGTACCGGTGTCACATCCTCGCCGGCCAGCCCCATGCGCACGACCTCGACGATGTCGCTCTGCGCGACGTCGAGCAGCGCCGCCTTGTTCTGCAGAACGTGCAGCACCGTCTTGCTGCCTGCGGCGGTCACCGAGTCGTCGACTCCCACGAGATCGGGCGTGCCCTCCAGCACCTTGCGCACTTCCCTGGCCACCGCGATCTGGCCCCGGTAATCCGGCCCGTAGACCTCGGCGACGATCGGCGACAGCACCGGCGGCCCCGGCGGCACTTCGACGATCTTGGCGTTGCCGCCGGCCCGTTGACCGATGGCTTCGACGGCGGCGCGCACGGAAGCGGCGATCTCGTGACTCTGCCGCGAGCGCTGCCGGTGGTCGACGAGGTTGACCTGCAGGTCGCCCAGTTCCGGCGCGGCCCGCAAATAGTACTGGCGGACCAGACCGTTGAAATTGATCGGGCTGGCGGTACCGGCATAGGCCTGGTAGTCGCTGACTTCCGGCACCCTGACGACCTCGGCGCCGATCTCGCGCAGGACGCGCGCGGTTTCCTCGAGCGGCGTGCCGGCAGGCATGTCGAGAACGATCTGGAATTCGCTCTTGTTGTCGAAAGGCAGCATCTTGAGGACGACCAGCTTCAGGCCGGCGAGTGCCAGCGAGCTGAGGATTAGCAGCCCGATGACCAGCAGCAGCCAGCGACGTGCACGCCGGCCGGTGTGCGCGTCGAGAAAGGGCGTCAGCAGACGGCGGAACAGTCGTTCGAGGCGGCTCGCCACGGGCGTGTCGGCGACGCCTGGATGCGGCGGGGCCGCGGCCAGCAGGCGCGCGGCCAGCCACGGCGTGACGACGAAGGCGACGGCCAGCGAGATGAACATGCCGAGTGACGAGTTGATCGGGATCGGGCTCATGTACGGGCCCATCAGGCCGGTGACGAAGGCCATCGGCAGCAGCGCGGCGATCACCGTGAAGGTGGCGAGGATCGTCGGCCCGCCAACTTCGTCGACGGCCAGCGGGATGATCTCGATCAGCGGCGTCCCCGGCTGCAGCGCCTGCCAGCGATGAATGTTCTCGACGACGACGATGGCGTCGTCGACGAGGATGCCGATCGAGAAGATCAGGGCGAACAGCGACACGCGGTTGAGGGTGAAGCCCCACGCCCAGGAGGCAAACAGCGTCGCCGCCAGGGTCAGGCTGACGGCGACGCCGACGATCAGCGCCTCGCGCCGGCCGAGGGCAAAGAAGACCAGCAGAACGACGAAGGCGGTGGCGAAGACGAGCTTGCCGATCAGCTTCTGTGCCTTGTCGGTCGCCGTCTGGCCGTAGTTGCGAGTGACCGTCACCTCGACGCCCTCGGGGATCAGCGTTCCCTTCAGCGTCGCGACACGCGCGATCAGCGCATCGGCGACGTCGGCCGCGTTGACGCCGGGCTTCTTCGAAACCTGCACCGTCACGGCCGGGAACTCACCCTCGCGGTTGCCGAGCCAGACATAGCGGCGGGGCTGGTCCGGGCCATCCTCGACGCGCGCGACGTCGCTCATGAACACCGGCTTGCGCTCGTCGGCGCTACCGCGCACGGCGACGACGAGCTGCCTCACGTCGGCGGCCGACTCGAGATACGTACCGGTCTGTACCAGCACTTCGTGGTTGCCGGCGACGAGGCTACCCGACGATTGCAGCGCGTTGCCGACGCGCAGGGCAGCGGCGAGATCCTGCGGCGTGACGGCGAAGGCGTTCATCCGCTCGCTGTCCATCAGGACGCGCAGCACGTGATCGGGGCCGCCCAATGTCGACACGTCGCGTGTCCCCTTGACACGCTTGAGGTCGATCTCGGCGGCGCGCGCCACCTGCTGCAGATCGAAAGCCGAACGCGTCGGATCACTGGTCCAGAACGTCAAGGAAACGATCGGCACGTCGTCGATGCCCTTCGGCTTGATCGTCGGCTCGAGCACGCCGAGATTCGGCGCCAGCCAGTCGCGGTGCGAATGCACCGTGTCGTAGAGGCGAACCACGGCGTCGTTGTACTTGACGCCGACGGCGAACTGCACGGTCACGATCGCCATGCCCGGCCGCGACACCGAATAGACGTGTTCGATTCCCGACATGCGCGACAGCACCTGTTCGGCCGGCGTGGCGACGAGGTTTTCAACATCGCGCACCGACGCGCCGGTAAAGGGGATCAAGACGTCGGCCATGGTCACGTCGATCTGCGGCTCTTCCTCGCGCGGCGTCACCAGCGTCGCAAAGACGCCCATCAGCAAGGCCACCAGTGCCAGCAGCGGCGTCATCTGCGAGCTCGCGAAAAGGCGGGCGATACGGCCGGAAACCCCCATCACCTTACTTGCCCGGCGGACTGGCAGATTTCAGCGCGACGGCGGCCTTCACCGGATCGAGGACGACCCGCTCGCCGGCCCGCAAACCCGCCAGCACTTCGACTTCGCCGGTCCCTACCGGCTCGCCGAGGCGCAACTGGCGCAGGGAAAGCGCTTCCTGCTCATTCTGCACATACACGGCGGCCACCTCGCCGCGCCGCACGATGGCAGTCTGCGGCACGGTCATCTTGTTGGCGCGACCAACGACGAAATGGACACGCGCATGCATGCCGGGGACGATATCGGCAAACCCGGGCGGCAGACCGACGCGTACCGGTGAGACGTGCGTCGCCGCGTCAGCCGTCGGCAGTAGCGTCACGCTCGTGGCATCGACCACCTTGCCGAGTTCCGGAAACTCGATCCGCGCCTGCCGCACCGCGTGCATCTGTGGCACTCGGTACTGCGGGATGCTGGCAGTCACACGCAGACCCTGCGGATCGTGAATGACGAGCAGTGGTTTGCCCGGAGTCGCCATTTCCCCCATTTCGGTCAGCCGCTGGGCGACGATTCCGGTGAGCGGCGCGCGCACCGTCGCGTGCCCGACACCCACCGCCGCTTGCCCATGCGCCGCCTGTGCCGCGTCAAGATCGGCTTTCGCCTTGTCGACCGCCGCCTGACTGACGAAACCCTGCTGACGCAGGCTCACCGTTCGCTGGTAGTGGGCTCTCGCGTTGACGTACTGCGCCGAGGCGCCGGCGGCCACCTCGCTTGCTTCGCGAGCATCGATCTTCATCAGGAGATCGCCCTTGCGCACCGCTTGGCCAGCATCGACGTGCACTTCGACGACGCGCCCGGCAACCTGCGCCGCCACCGTCGCTTGATTGACCGCTTCGACGAGCGCGTCAGCGGGCAGCGTCAGTTCGACCGGATGCGGCTGCATGATCATCACCGGCAGGGCCTGCGCCTGGACGGTCAACGAGACGGCGGCAGCCAGGCTGGCGAGCAGCGGCTGCCAGAGTGACCAGCGACGGTGAGTATGGTCTGGCATGTATATAAGCATATCCTGATATATCGTGAAAGACAAGTGTGGCCGCGTCCTCGCTGCATGTCCCGCCCGTGTTTCGCTATCCGGGTCGCCCGCTCGGGTCCGCCGGCACTTGCGTGTCTCGCCTCTTGACGACCAGGCCGCGCGAATGAGACAAAGCAGAGCTTCCCTACCGGACTGTCGCGATGAAACTCGTCTGCCTCGCTCTGACCACGGCTCTGCTGGCCATCGGCTGCAGCAACCTGGCGCCTGCGCTCGCCCCGGCACCTGCGGCCGGCACCGCTCTTCACCAGCCGGAAGGCCCCTCGGGCGTCAGCACGCAGCCGGGCTGGCACGGCCGGCGCTTTGCCGTCGCGACCGCGCATCCGCTGGCCAGCGAAGCTGGCCAGCAAGTGCTGGTGGCTGGCGGGTCGGCAATCGACGCGGCGATCGCTGCGCAGATGGTGCTGACCATCGTCGAACCGCAGTCCAGCGGCATCGGTGGGGGGGCCTTCCTGCTCTACCACGACGGGCGCGAAACGGTCGCCTTCGACGGCCGCGAAACGGCGCCGGCCGCTGCCGGCGAGACGCTGTTGATGCGGCCAGACGGCAAACCGATGGACTTTCACGATGCGGTCGTGGGCGGTCGCGCGGTTGGCGTACCGGGAGCCGTTCGCATGCTTGAAGTCGCGCATGCCAGGTACGGCAGACTGCCCTGGGCGAGCCTCTTCGAGCCGGCGATTCGGCTGGCGGACAGCGGTTTCCCACTGGGCGCCCGCCTGTACGCCCTGCTCGAGAGCGACCCGCATCTGCGCAAGGACCCGGGCGCCGCCGCCTACTTCTATGACCCCGACGGTCGCGCTCTAGCTACGGGGACCCTGCTGCGCAATCCGGCGCTGGCAGCCGTCCTGCGCCTGATTGCCGCGGAAGGCTCGCCCGCCCTGTACCAGGGCGAGATTGCGCAGGCGATCGTCGACAAGGTCGCCAAGCACCCTTACAACCCCGGCACACTGAGCATGGCCGACCTGACGACGTATTCGCCGAAGGAACGTACGCCGCTGTGCACCCGCTATGCCTCGAGGACGGCCGAGCCGGCGCGGACTTACCGCATCTGCGGTTTTCCGCCGCCGAGTTCGGGGGCAGTCGCGATCGCCCAGATCCTGGGCATTCTCAACCATACCGAGGCGCCGTTCCTGCCCTTTGAAGACCCGCGCTGGATGCACTTCTACAGCGAAGCCTCGCGACTGGCCTTCGCCGACCGCGCACAGTATGTCGCCGACCCGGACTTCGTTTCGGCCCCGGCGGGCGATTGGTTGTCGCTGGTCCGGCCGGACTATCTGGCGGCCCGGGCGCGACTGATCGGGCCGATGAGCATGCAGGTCGCCCGACCCGGTTTGCCGTCACCGGAAAGGAGTTCGCACGCGCCGATGCCCGAGCAAGCCGAGTACGGCACCTCGCACATCAGCATCGTCGACGCCTACGGCAATGCACTGGCGATGACCAGCACGATCGAGGACGCCTTCGGTGCCCGCCAGATGGTCAGAGGCTTCCTGCTCAACAACGAACTTACCGATTTCTCATTCACGCCGACCGACGCCAGCGGCGCACCGGTGGCCAACCGCGTCCAGCCCGGCAAGCGGCCGCGCTCGTCGATGAGCCCGACGCTGGTCTTCGACGACGATACCGGCGAACTGGTGATGAGCGGTGGCTCGCCGGGCGGTGCGCTGATCATCCACTACACCGCCAAGCTGCTCTACGCCACACTGAACTGGGGGTTCGCACCGCAGCAGGCGATCGATCTGCCCAACTTCGGCTCGCTGAATGGTCCGACGCTCCTTGAGGAGAAGCGCTTCCCGCCGGCCTTCGTCGAAGCGCTCAGGGCGGCCGGCCATGAAGTGAAGGAAGTCGGCATGACCAGCGGCGTGCAGGCCATCCGCAAGGACCATGGCAGCTATGTCGGTGGCGCCGACCCGCGCCGCGAGGGCAGGGTAATGGGCGAGTGATGCCCGCGATCATGAACCGCACTCACCGGCAGCGACCCTCGACGGCCTTCGCGCCGCTTGCCACGGACAGCTCATCTTCTCACGCTCAGACCGGTTGGCGGCCCGCCCCGGTCTCACCCGCGTGGCGCCTTTCCGTCCTTCTTTGCGTAGCTGCCGTCGCCGGTTGTGCCACCGATGGCAGCTACGAATCGCGAGCCTCGCCGCGAGCCCGCGCCGCTTTGCCAGCAGACTCGTCGGCGAGCTCGCCGGCCCCGCTACGCGAAGCGTCGCCGATCACCCCGACGCCGCCGACCCTCGGCTCGCCGGCTCCACTGCCACAACCGGCGCCCGTGCCCTACCCGAGCGCGAACGAGGCCCGGTTGGCGCTCGACCGCCTGCTGCCGACGGGTATCAGCGAGCGCAGCGCTTGGGCGGTGGACATCCTGACAGCGTTTGCCTCTCTGCGGATTCCGGCGCTGGCAGAGAACCTCTGCGCAACCATCGCCATCATCGCGCAGGAATCGAGCTTCCAGGCTGACCCGCCAGTGCCCGGCCTGGCACACATCGTCTGGCAGGAAATCGAACGGCGACGCGAAAGGTATGCCATCCCGAAAGTCGTTCTCGATCTGGCGCTGCTCAAGTCCTCCCCGGACGGCCGTACCTACCGCGCGAGGATAGATGCCTTGCGCACAGAAAAGCAGATGAACGCGCTCTACGAGGAGATGATCTCGGAACTGCCGGCGGGTCGGATGCTCCTCGGAGGCTACAACCCGGTCCGCACCGGTGGGCCGATGCAGGTCAGCGTCACCTTCGCCGAGGAGCAGGTGCGCAACCGCCCTTACCCTTACACGCGCCGGGACAGCATCCGTGACCAGGTCTTCACCCGTCGCGGCGGCGTCTATTTTGGCGTCGCGATGCTGCTCGACTACCCGGCCGCGTACAGTCAGATGCTTTACCGCTTCGCCGACTTCAATGCCGGCCGCTACAGCAGCCGGAATGCCGCCTTCCAATCGTCGGTTGCGCGCCTCAGCGGTTCTCCCCTGGCACTCGATGGCGATCTCCTGCGTTACAGCGACGGTTCTCCGGCGGCGGAAGCCAGCGACACACAACGCGCCATCCAGTCCTTGCGGGTACGGCTCAACCTGAGCGAGGCCGAGATCCTGCGCGATCTCAAACTCGAGAAGTCGTTCGCTTTCGAGCAGACGCCGCTCTACCAACGGCTATACGCACTCGCCGACGCCGCCGGCGCCGGAAAACGTCCGCGCGAGTTGCTACCCCGGATTGACCTGAAAAGTCCGAAAATCTCGCGCCGGCTGACCACCGAGTGGTTCGCCCGCCGCGTCGATGAGCGTTACCGCAATTGTCTCGAAAGAAATGTGCCAGCCACTTGACTACGAGGCACAGGCAAGGTCGGCGACGCTGTCGCCCCCGCTTTGCTGATGCGTACGCACTTTTTTTGACGGCACGGAAGGCATTGGATATAATTCTGGGTTGATTGGCCAAGTAGCTCAGTTGGTAGAGCAGCGGACTGAAAATCCGCGTGTCCGTGGTTCGATTCCGCGCTTGGCCACCAGATCCTAAAGCCCGGACTCGCTCCGGGCTTTTTCGTATCTGCCCGCAATGCGAGTCCTGGCGGGGCTTCGCGGATTTGCCTCGCGAGCGCCACCCCTCCCATCCCCGCGTTTCTGGCCCTTCACGGCCTCTCTGTTCTCCGTTTCTATCTGGTGGTCTCGCGAGCGTGCGCGAGACCGCCCCCTGTATTGGCGGGGGTTTGGAGGCGGTCGGTTGTTGTCGGCAAGTCCTGGGGCGAAAGCGACTGCATGGAAACAGACGCAGCAAAACCGCCCGGAGTGCGACGACGAGTCAATCGATCTCGTCGGCGGCGGTTCATCACCGGATCTCGGCGAGCGCATGCGCACACTGCGCTGCTTCAAGGATCGCGAAGCGCGGATGATCACCACGCCGGTGCTCGCAGCGACACTCGATACGGTGATGAAACTCGCCGACGGACGGCGCGGCAGCTACCTGACCCATTTGCTGCGCCTGGCCTCCTCGGACCTGATCATCGACGAGGTCGACATGTATTCGCCGATGGATCTTCTGGCGATTGGCCGTCTCGTGGAAGCCGCGGGTTTCTGGCGCAGCCGCCTCATTCTGAGTTCGGCGACGCTCTCGCCAGTGATCGCTTTTGCTCTCTTTCGCGCCTACCTCGCCGGGGTCAAGTCGCGCGATGCCCTGGAGAGCGCAGAGACACGGATCTTCGGGGGCTGGTTCTCGGATTCGACGCCGCCCGTCATCCAGAAGATCTCCTCGCCGGAAGGTTTCGAGCAGGAACACCTGGCGTTTGCCGGAGGGGTTGCGGAGATGGCAGGCGTGCAGGGTAAACGGCGGGTTGCCGGATGTATCCATCGTCAATAAGCTGCGGATGCCCCCGCGTTAGAGCAGCGGCAGCAGCTATTGTCCCTGGTGGCTGCCGTGGATCACCTTCACCGGCTCAACGCTGTATGCCTGCCAGATGAACGCCGCTTCTCCGTCGGATGTGTTCAGGTGGTCCATGTAGTGCATTGCCAGCGCTTGGCCCTGGCGCTCGCGGCCTGGGCCGCCGAGGAAAGAGCCGTCGAGGCGCTCGATATCCGCGTGATTTGCCTGCACGGCCGACTGTCGCTGGCGACGCGCAACTGGATTAATGGGCAACTGAACCGAATGCTCTGCCGAAAGGGAGAAAATGGCGATCTCGCGCCGCTGGCCAATCCATTTGTGCGGGATTTCGTTGCCGGCTCGTCGTGCCTGAACATCGCGGTGATCCTCGTTTCGACACTGGAGACCACCGGCAGGGATCATGATTTCGATTGGGGGGTAATCGCATATCCTTATACACAACTTTAGCATCTCGTTGTAAGCTGCCGATTTTTTTGAGAAGGTGGCAGAATGGGCTGGGCTGGGGAGGAGCTGAAGGAAGTTGACTTGGGGGACCGACGACTGAACAAGCGAGCGATCACGTTGTTGGACACGCTGGCGGCCAAGCCGACACTGAGTATCCCGTCGGCGTGTTCGGGCTGGTCGGAGACGATTGCGGCCTACCGCTTCCTGGACAATGATGCCGTCACGTGGGAGGGCATCCTGAGACCTCATTGGTCGTGCTCGCGGACGCGGATCGCCTGCCACAAGGTCGTGCTGATGCTGCAGGACACGACCGAACTGGACTTCAACGGGCAAAGCATCGACGGCTTGGGCCCCTTGAGCTATGAAGCTCAGCGCGGTCTGTACGTGCATCCGACGTACGCAGTGAGTACGGATCGCGAGCCCTTGGGGGTTCTGGATGCGTGGATGTGGGCGCGCGAGCCGAAAGACGCCAACGGCCAGCGCCCAGGGATCAAAGAGAGCACGCGCTGGGTCGAGGGCTATGAACGAGTGGCCGAGTTGGCGGCGGAGTTGCCGGACACCCGGCTGGTCTACGTCGCCGACCGCGAGTCCGACATGATCGAACTGATGGCCCGTGCCGGCGAATTGGAGACCCCGGCCGACTGGTTGCTGCGTGCCCAGCACGATCGAGCGCTGCCCGACGGCCAGAAGCTGTGGCAAACGGTGACGTCTGGTGAGGAACTCGGCGGAATCTCTTTCACCCTGCCGGCGAGACATGGCCAGAAGGCTCGCGTAGTGCGCCAGCAACTTTGGGCGCGCGTCGTCGATCTTCCGCATGGCAAGAACAAAACGATCCGAGCTACCTGTGTGGTGGCCAAGGAGATCGACCCCCCTGCCGGCAGCACCCCGGTTGAGTGGCGCCTGCTGACCAATCGCACCGCCGAGACGCTCGCCGAGGTGGCGGAGCTGATTGACTGGTATCGCGCGCGCTGGGAGATCGAGATCCTCTTCCACATCCTCAAGAACGGCTGCCGGATCGAGTCCCTGCAATTGCGCACGATCGACGGCCTGCAACGCGCCATCGCGCTGTACCTCATCGTTTCCTGGCGCATTGCGATGCTGATGCGATTCGGCCGGACCTGTCCAGACTTGCCAGCCGACTTGTTCTTCGACCAAGATGAATGGCATGCCGCCTATCTCCTCAACAAAAAGAAACCTCCGGCTGACCCACCAACTCTCAACCAGGTCCTGCGATTGGTGGCCATGCTCGGCGGTTTCTTGGCGCGCAAAGGCGACGGCGAGCCGGGCGTCAAAACGATCTGGATCGGGTTGCAGCGCGTCATGGACTGCGTCGTCGGCCTCCAGTTCATGCGTGAGGCGGCCCCGGGGTGAGTTGTGTATAAGGATATGCCATCTACTACCACAAGGAGGTCCGCTCGGACGGCCACTTGTTCATCACCGTCCTCGCCTACCAGTGCGTGCAGTTCCTGCGCGTGAAACTCAAGGCGGCGGGAATTACCGACAGTTGGGCGACCCTGCGCGATATCCTCTCGGTTCAGCGCCGGGTTACCGCCACCTTCAGTCGGCGCGACGGGCACTCCCTGCATGTCCGCAAAGCCACCGTCGCCGAACCCGATCTGATGGCGATCTATCGCGCCCTGGGCATCAGCGCCGCACCAGGAGGGACCAGAAAACTCATCAGCTGAATCCGAAATTACGGGCTTGTAGTGCCACTTGAGTTCTTCTTGGCTCGCAACCAATTGATTCAGTTATAGGTTTAGTGGGGCTTGTTAAAGATGGGTTGGGCACCGCCAACAGCGGGGACAGCTGGCGCCCAAGAATCGTCAAAACCAAAAAAACCGGCGCCGACGACAAAAAACCAGCGCAGCCTCGCCTCCTACGGCTGCCGGACGTCGGTGCCGTCGCCAGAAACGCGTACGGTATATTTGGGACGCTGGAAAGTCGAAACATCGAAAATGTCTCAATCACGTGCCACCGTTGCATGATCTGTCGCGGTTGGGTAGTATCCATTGGGCGAGCGCTATGCTTTTGGTCTCGATAACCGCATCATGCCAGAAGTGGCCGCCCGAGTCCCAATGCTCCCAACCCATCAGAACCTTGTCATACTCCACTTTTGTAAGCGTGTGATAAATGTGGTTGTTTGGTGAATTTCCTGGGGTATGACCGGTTTGGTTTTATCTGGACGAGGTTCTTGATGAGTTCGTTGAAGACCGAGGTGATGTTGTCGAGGGCGTCGCGGCCTTGGAGGAGCCAGCGTCCGAGTGTACGCTTGATGCGCGAGAAGGTGTCGCCGCGGTTGATGAAGTAATGTGCGCGGGTGTTGGGGTCGAGGGATTCGCTGGCGGCATGGACGGCCAGGGCATTGATGTTGTCGCAGAGGATTTTAGCGCCGAAGTCTTGTCGTGCGGCCAACCAGGACATGCCCGACAGATGCTCCAGGGCCAGACGGTGCTTGATCCGTTTGAAGGCTTCCTCAATTCTCCACCGCGAGTGATAGAGCGCCCCGAATTCGGCAGCGGGATAGGCGTCGAGTCGAGGAGCGAGGTCACGAGGACACGCACCTTGTGGCCGAAGACCTGGCGAATCAGGCGCACCTCACACACAAGGCGTGGCGGCAATTTCGTAGTCCAGCGCATCCTGTTTGCAGGGAGCGGGCAGCCTGACGATTTGCTCGGCCAGGCCGGATCGGCGGAAGGCTTGAATAGCGCTGAAATTGAGGCTGTCCGCTCGCATGCAGAAGTGCCGCCCGCGCTGCAACAAGGCGGCGAAGAGCCAGTAGGCTGGGTAACCGCGGTCGAGCACCAGAATGTCCTTGGAACGGAGTTTATCGAGATGTTCGAAGAGCATCTGACGCTCGCCGACGTCAGGAGAATACAGCGTGGCCGCCAGGGTCATTTCGATCCCGGGCAGATACAGTGCGAAGCCAATGGCGTCGACCACGTGGCGAACAAATGGCCTGCCGTCACGGGTCTTGCCGAACAAAGTCAGGCGCAGGACCGTGGCATCGCCGGCGACGACCCGCAGACCGCGCCAGAGGGGAAAGCCGAACTGCGTATCGACCAAGGCGAGGAAGTGATCGTTGAGAAGTTCGAAGGCGGTGGCCGACACCTGCTTTCGGGCTTTGGCAAAGGCTTGTGCGGAGACTTCTCGCAGCAGGTCGGCGCGGTTCGCCAGATTGGCGAAGAACGCGTCGAGTTCAGACTGCACTTTCGACGTGTATCCGCCGAGCAGGCAGGCGATCAGGCGGGGAAAACTGAGGAAGCCCGTTCGCGAGAAACCTTTCGTCGAAAGACGCGCATCAAGGAAAAAAGCTTGGAAAACGAGTCAACGACGTTGACATAAAGATCGCGGCATATAAAATTTTACATCCGTATCAAGGGGATACCCACTTTGCCTTGTCCTCGCCCGGCGCGCAACCGGTTTCTCGGCGGGTTCCTGAATTTATGCTAATCGCGTGTTGGGTTGGGAGCATTGGGCGAGAGGGTGGGTGATTCGGTAATGGCGATACGCTGGTACAAACGGGTGGTTGTACAGGGTGGCTTTATGCGCTCTGTGTTGGTGCTTGTGGGCGGCACAGCCTTCGCCCATGCAATTACCGGATTGGCGTTGCCAATCCTGACACGCCTTTACACCCCGGCCGATTTTAGCATCCTCGCGGTGTTTGCGAGTCTGTTGTCAATCGTTGCGGTTGCCGCCTGTTTGCGCTTTGATATTGCCATTCCCATGCCGGGGCGCGATTCCGAAGCCTTCAATCTGCTGGCGCTTGCCATTGGATGTGCCGTTGTGGTTTCAGTGGGTGCGGGCGCATTGGTGCTGCTCGCGCCTTCGTGGTTGCCAGAGATCACGGGCAGGCTGGATTTGCAGCCATATCTCTGGCTATTGCCGTTTGGCATACTGTTGGCTAGCGCGTACAGCGCCTTACAGAACTGGTTTGTGCGAGAAAAGGAGTTTTCGTTGATTGCGCGCAGTAGGGTTGCGCAGTCAGCAGCTAGTGCAGGCATGCAGATTGGCATGGCCGGCTTCGGCGCCGGACCCGTTGGTCTAATGTTCGGTTATTTGCTGAATACCGGCTCAGCCTGCGTGATCCTCGCCTTCCGGCTGGTGCGTCACGAGCGTTTCCGGCAAAACATTGAGGGGCTGACCTGTTCGAGCCTTAAGCAGGCGTGGCTCAACTTTAGCCGTTTCCCCAAATACTCGACGTTGGAGGCTCTGGCAAACAGCGCAGCGATTCAGCTCCCGGTCATCATGATCGCCGCCTTGGCGGCTGGCCCGGAGGCTGGCTATCTTCTCCTGGCTATGTCAGTCATTCAGGCACCAATGGCCCTCTTTGGAACTGCGATTGGGCAGGTCTATCTCTCCCACGCACCTGAGGCGCACCGAGAAGGTGGTTTGGGTAGCTTCACTACTGATGTCTTCGGTCGGCTGGTCAGGGCTGGAGTCGGGCCATTGTTGGCTGTCGGAATTATCGCTCCCGTTATATTTGGGGCGCTATTTGGTGAGGGTTGGGAACGCGCCGGCTGGCTGGTGACGTGGATGACGCCATGTTTTATCATGCAATTTCTCGCGACGCCTATATCCATGGCGCTGCACGTGACCGGTAAACAGCGAGCCGCTCTCCTTCTGCAAGTGTTTGGCGTTGTGTTGAGAGTCTGTGCGGTCTGGGCAGCTGCCCAATTTCCAAACGGGTCAATAAGTGAAGCATATGCGATTTCTGGTCTATTGTTTTATCTGTTCTATATTTGGACTATCTTGTATTGCGTCAAGTGTCATTGCGGGGAGATTCTTCAGAAGGCACTTGGCGGAATCTGGGTTTCACTCGCCTGGGTAGGGGTGGCAATCGTGTTTGTGCTGGTGTGGACCACTATTATGCCCATGCAGCCTGATCGTTGATGCCTGCTCATCGTGACGATGTCAGTTTTTGAACACTTCGTGTGGCTCAAGTCTATTTGAGAAGATGTAGAAGTAAATGCAAGAGAGTATTTGCCGATTCAGGAATGAGCGTGGCAATCGGCCTTCGGCCGCAATGCGTCTGAGAGAAGTGTGATTTCAGCGCTAGTTGCAAACGTCATCGAAGAAGCTTTCGCGTTTAGAAAACAGTCATTTAGGCTCTGTTTCTTGTGAGCCTGAAGGAGCGACGGTGAGGGTAGCATTGTGATGGGGGTTGAGTGCCTGGCCTTATACACAAGTTCAGGATCTCGTTGTAAACTGCCGATTGTTCTGAGAAGGTGGCAGGATGGGCTGGGCTCAATGCTCCCAACCTATCAGAACCTTGTCATACTCCACTTTTGTAAGCGTGTGATAAATGTGGTTTTTGGGTGAATTTCCTGGGGTATGACCGGTTTGGTTTTATCTGGACGAGGTTCTTGATGAGTTCGTTGAAGACCGAGGTGATGTTGTCGAGGGCGTCGCGGCCTTGGAGGAGCCAGCGTCCGAGTGTACGCTTGATGCGCGAGAAGGTGTCGCCGCGGTTGATGAAGTAACTTGCGCGGGTGTTGGGATCGAGGGATTCGCTGGCGGCATGGACGGCCAGGGCATTGATGTTGTCGCAGAGGATTTTAGCGCCGAAGTCTTGTCGTGCGGCCAACCAGGACATGCCCGACAGATGCTCCAGGGCCAGACGGTGCTTGATCCGTTTGAAGGCTTCCTCAATTCTCCACCGCGAGTGATAGAGCGCCCCGAATTCGGCAGCGGGATAGGCGTCGAGGTCGAGGAGCGAGGTCACGAGGACACGCACCTTGTGGCCGAAGACCTGGCGAATCAGGCGCACCTCACAAGGCGTGGCGGCAATTTCGTAGTCCAGCGCATCCTGTTTGCAGGGAGCGGGCAGCCTGACGATTTGCTCGGCCAGGCCGGATCGGCGGAAGGCTTGAATAGCGCTGAAATTGAGGCTGTCCGCTCGCATGCAGAAGTGCCGCCCGCGCTGCAACAAGGCGGCGAAGAGCCAGTAGGCTGGGTAACCGCGGTCGAGCACCAGAATGTCCTTGGAACGGAGTTTATCGAGATGTTCGAAGAGCATCTGACGCTCGCCGACGTCAGGAGAATACAGCGTGGCCGCCAGGGTCATTTCGATCCCGGGCAGATACAGTGCGAAGCCAATGGCGTCGACCACGTGGCGAACAAATGGCCTGCCGTCACGGGTCTTGCCGAACAAAGTCAGGCGCAGGACCGTGGCATCGCCGGCGACGACCCGCAGACCGCGCCAGAGGGGAAAGCCGAACTGCGTATCGACCAAGGCGAGGAAGTGATCGTTGAGAAGCTCGAAGGCGGTGGCCGACACCTGCTTTCGGGCTTTGGCAAAGGCTTGTGCGGAGACTTCTCGCAGCAGGTCGGCGCGGTTCGCCAGATTGGCGAAGAACGCGTCGAGTTCAGACTGCACTTTCGACGTGTATCCGCCGAGCAGGCAGGCGATCAGGCGGGGAAAACTGAGGAAGCCCGTTCGCGAGAAAGCTTTCGTCGAAAGACGCGCATCAAGGAAAAAAGCTTGGGAAACAAGATACTTGGAAAACGAGTCAACGACGTTGACATAAAGATCGCGGCATATAAAATTTTACATCCGTATCAAGGGGATACCCACTTTGCCTTGTCCTCGCCCGGCGCGCAACCGGTTTCTCGGCGGGTTCCTGAATTTATGCTAATCGCGTGTTAGGTTGGGAGCATTGGGGCTGGGCTGGGGAGGAGCTGAAGGAAGTTGACTTGGGGGACCGACGACTGAACAAGCGAGCGATCACGTTGTTGGACACGCTGGCGGCCAAACCGACACTGAGTATCCCGTCGGCGTGTTCGGGCTGGTCGGAGACGATTGCGGCCTACCGCTTCCTGGACAATGATGCCGTCACGTGGGAGGGCATCCTGAGACCTCATTGGTCGTGCTCGCGGACGCGGATCGCCTGCCACAAGGTCGTGCTGATGCTGCAGGACACGACCGAACTGGACTTCAACGGGCAAAGCATCGACGGCTTGGGCCCCTTGAGCTATGAAGCTCAGCGCGGTCTGTACGTGCATCCGACGTACGCCGTCAGCACGGATCGCGAGCCCTTGGGGGTTCTGGATGCGTGGATGTGGGCGCGTGAGCCGAAAGACGCCAACGGGCAACGCCCGGGGATCAAAGAGAGCACGCGCTGGATCGAGGGCTATGAGCGGGTGGCCGAGCTGGCGGCGGAGGTGCCGGACACCCGGCTGGTCTACGTGGCCGACCGCGAGTCCGACATGATCGAGCTGATGGCGCGTGCCGGCGAGTTGGATACCCCGGCCGACTGGTTGCTGCGTGCCCAGCACGATCGAGCGCTGCCCAACGGCGAGAAGCTGTGGCAAACGGTGACCTCCGGTGAGGAACTCGGCGGAATCTCGTTCACCCTGCCAGCGAGAGATGGCCAGAAGGCTCGCGTGGTTCGCCAGCAGCTTTGGGCGCGCGTCGTCGATCTTCCTCATGGCAAGAATCAGACCATCCGAGCCACCTGTGTGGTGGCTAAGGAGATCGATCCCCCTGCCGGCAGCACCCCGGTGGACGGCTTGAGCGGTGACCTTACGGACCGAGTCGGCGCGATTGCACAGGTTGGCGAAAAAAATGATCGAGTTCCGACTGGACGGCGGCGTGGACACTGGAGAGCAGAAAACTGAGGACGCTTGGCAGGGTGAGGGTACGGCGGCGGGTGAAGTGTTATGGGTCGAGGCGGGCCGCTTCCATGAACTTTCCTGATTAGCAATGACCGTCAGCCAGCCCCACGTGATGAGGTGCCGCAGGCCCATTCTGTCCCCATGACACCACCGAGGCCAGTGCATGGTGTCTGTCTCGGGAGTTGCCTTTCGGTCACGCCCGTAGCGTTCGAGTTGTGTGGCTGACGTTCATTGCTAATCAGGTGAACTTTTGTGCGAACAGACACTCGAAAAGCGCTTGTGCATATTCAGGTCGTCAGGCAAATCCCTCTTATACACAGTGAGTTATAGTACCATTGCCCCGCAGGAGTAGGGCCGACACAAGGTGCTCTACGAGATATGCCAATATACTACCTTGCGAGAACTGGCAAGGAGTCTGGGGTCGCCAGACTATGAGAAACGGGTAGCTACCCCTGGTTTCATAACACTGCGGGCGATGGTAAGGTGAAGGCAGAAGTCACTATTGGGAGAACTTACTTACCATGGCAATCAAAGTTCTATATATTGATGGTGAAGGGGCGTTTGGGGGTTCTTCGCGAAGTCTCTTCGAAGCAGTTAAGGCTTTCCCGGAAGGGGCTGTGTTACCATACTTCCTTGCCACTCGAGGAACGGCATTAGACTTTTATAAGCAACTCGCCGTTGATATTATAACCACTCGCGGAATGCCAAGGTTCGATAATACGAGGTACGGTTATTATCGAGGCGTTCGATGGCTAATACTGCTTCGCGAACTGTTTTATTTCCCATTTGTGATCGTAGCTCTAGTAAGGGCGCGCTTAAGGTGGAAAGATATTGATCTTGTTCACGTAAATGAGTTTGTCTATGTGCTGCCTGGATTAATCGGAAAATGGCTGTTTCATGTTCCCCTTGTTGTACATGTCAGAGCGTTGGCAAGATTTGGTGATGGGTCAATTAGAACAAGGGTGCTGAACAGTATGTTTTCCCGCTATGTTGATTCGGTAGTTGCCATTGATGGCAATGTTCGCGCAACGATTCCGAGTGACTGGCCTGTAACTGTGATTAACAATTCTTTCACACCTGGACTCGCGAGTTCACCAGAAAAACCACTTGTTGATAAGCTTGGATCGTTGCCATCGGGTTCATTTAAAGTGGGGTTTGTGGGTAATCTTCACCGTTCGAAGGGGGTTTTTGAGATTGTGGATGCTGCCAAACTGATCAAGACTTCCGGTCGAGAGGTCGATTTTCTCATGGTTGGGGGCGTCACTATGGATGATGTTGGCTTAAAGGCGTGGGTGCTTTCAAAGATGGGATTCGCACAAAACGTCCGAGCTGATCTGGCACGCCGTGTTGATCAGGAAGGTTTGGGTGGTTTTTTTCATTTTCTTGGTCCTACGCTAAATATCAAGTACGTTTATGATAGGCTTGATGTCTTGCTTTTTCCTTCCCATTTTGACGCGCCCGGCCGGCCGGTGTTTGAGGCTGGATTTTCAGGGGTTCCAAGCATAGTCGCCGTCAAAAAGCCGATGCCGGACACATTCATTCCTGGGGAAACCGGTCTTGCGGTTTCCGGGAGATGTCCGGCGGAGTTGGCGAAAGCTATTCTATACCTCGAGGCTAATCGAAGTGAGCAGAAGCGAATGGGAAGTAATGCTAGGCGACTAGCCGAGGAAAACTTCGATCCCTGCAAGAACTCGAAGAGGCTCCTTGGCGTTTATCATGGCATTGTTGGTGGCAAGAGCAGCGCACAGATTCTCAGGAAACGGGGCTGATGGTTTCAAGATTAGGGAGCCATCATGGAGCGCAGCAACAAATGGTTTCGACATTGAAATGGCGCCCATGACTTCGATGAAATCGATGAAGACACGCAGTGTTGCCTTCCTCATGTTTAGGGCTCAAGATTTGTTTTTCTTCCAGCATTGTCACGCCAGTCGCCAGAACTTATGGCTTGTTCAAGTCCGCCTTTAATTATTATGACAGAAAAACCCGTACGTTCGTCCTCTTGGAAGATATGCGCCCATTGCGTGATGGACACTAGCGATCCAAGCATTGCATTTGACGAAAGTGGTGTTTGCGAGTACTGCAATAATTACAAGAACGAGATTCTGCCAAATTGGCATACCGATGCGCAGGGTGCGACCGAATTAGCGGCATTGGCGGATAAAATTAGGGCAGAGGGTAGGGGCAAGGACTTCGACTGCATCATAGGTTTGAGCGGTGGGCTGGACAGTTCCTATGCCGCACACGTCGCCAAGGAAAGGATGGGATTGCGCCCCCTGCTCTTCCACGTGGATGCCGGGTGGAACACCAATCAGGCGGTTGGGAATATCGAGAAGCTGGTCGATGGCCTGGGGCTTGCTCTGTACACCGAGGTGATCAACTGGGAGGAAATGAAGGACCTCCAGCTTGCCTTCTTGCGTTCGCAGATTGCGGACCAAGATTTGCCGCAGGATGCTGCCTTCTTTTCTGCGCTTTACATGTTTGCCCGGAAGCATCGTATCAAGTACGTGATCACAGGGGCGAATTTCTCTACGGAGTGTTGCCGGGAGCCGGAGGAATGGGGCGGCTATCCCGGTATCGACACGACACTGTTCCAGAGTATTCACAGTCGCTTCGGCCAGCGCGCATTGAAGACCTTCCCGCTTGTGGACATCTTCGTCTACAAAATCCTTTACCAGAAGTTGATGGGTATGACGGTAGTCAAGCCACTCAACCTGGTGCCTTACATCAAGAAAGATGCAGAGGCGGAGCTTGAGCGCCGTTTTGGCTGGCAGAGGTTCCAGCACAAGCATCATGAGTCGCGCTTCACGCGTTTCTACGAAGACTACTGGATGCCTCGCAAATTTGGCTTCCACAAGCGTCGCGCCCATTTTTCGAGCTTGATCCTTACCGGGCAGATGACTCGCGATGAAGCGCTGGATCGACTCTCGCGGCCGGAGATGGATGAGCATTTCCTGAAGCAAGAGTTCGAGTACGTGGCCAACAAGCTTGACCTGACGGTGGCCGAGCTTCAGGAGATTTTCGAAGGCCCGAACAAGACCTATCGCGACTACAAGAACAAGCGTTGGGCCATCGGCGTCGGCGCCGACGTGATGCGCAGGCTTGGTCTGGAGAGAAGGTTGTTCCGATGATCCATATCGTCGACTACGGGTTGGGCAACACCCAGGCGTTCGTGAACATGTACAAGCGCCTAGGAATCGAGGCTGTGCGCGCCGCGTCGGGGGCTGAGTTGAGGGGGGCGAGCAAATTGATCCTTCCGGGGGTTGGGGCCTTCGACCACGCTATGGAGCTGCTGGATGCTTCGGGGATGTGTCAGCCGCTGGAGTGGCTTGTCCGGGAGGACAAGGTGCCGGTACTGGGCATCTGTGTCGGCATGCAGCTTCTTGCCGGATCCAGTGACGAGGGCGTCAGTGCGGGCCTTGGCTGGGTTGATGGGCGCGTTCGCAGTTTTGCTGGCAACCCGGCCTCCGTTGCATTGCCGATGCCACACATGGGGTGGAACGATGTTATTCCGGCAGCCGGTTCGCCCTTGTTCAAAGGGCTTGAAGAGGATGCGCGCTTCTATTTCCTGCACTCCTTCTACTTCGAGTGCTCCGATCCGGCAAGTGTCGCGGCAAGGGCCGACTACGGCTTTCAGTTCCATTGCGCGGTACAGAACGGCAACGTGTTCGGGGTGCAGTTTCACCCGGAAAAGAGCCATCACTGGGGTGCAGCGCTTCTGAAGAACTTCGCGGACCTTTGACATGCTGAGGCCGAGAATCATTCCTTGCTTGCTGGTTCATCAGGGTGGTCTGGTGAAGACCGTCGAGTTCAAAGATCCCAAGTACGTTGGCGACCCGATCAACGCCGTCAAGATCTTCAACGAGAAGGAGGCGGACGAACTGGTCGTGCTCGACATCGACGCCTCGGTCAATGGCGCCGAGCCCGATTACCGGATGATCGCCAACCTGGCGGCAGAATGTCGGATGCCGCTTTGCTACGGTGGCGGGGTACACACGCCGAAACAAGCGAAGACGATCATCGGCCTTGGAGTCGAGAAGGTGGCCATGAGCGCAGCTGCGGCCGACGATGCAACCCTGGTAACGCGTACCGCCGACGCGATCGGTCGGCAAAGCGTGGTGGTGGTGCTGGATGTGCGCAGGAAGAACGGGCTGTTTGCCAAGGGCTACGAGGTGTTCACCCATAACGGCAAGAGATCCACAAAGACTGATCCTTTCGAGCTTGCTCAGGCAATGCAGGCGGCCGGAGCGGGCGAGATTGTCATCAACTCGATCGACCGCGACGGCCAGATGAAGGGTTACGACCTCACCCTGGCGGCCAGAATGCGCCGGGAGTTGCGGATCCCCCTGAGTTTCTTGGGCGGGGCCGGTTCGTACCAGGACATCGAGGCTCTGCTCGGTGAATGCGGCGTTGTTGGTGCTTCGGCCGGGAGCCTATTTGTTTTCAAGGGACCTTATCGTGCGGTCCTGATCAATTATCCCAATCCCGAGCAAAAAAACGGGATTTGTCGCAGCGGTCTGGCTGCGTATTCGTCGAAATAAGCGAGATTAGATGTTCAAGAACAAGACTCTTCTGATTACGGGTGGCACGGGTTCCTTTGGCAACGCGGTGTTGCGCCGTTTTCTGGATTCCGACTTGCGTGAAATCCGCATCTTCAGCCGTGACGAGAAGAAGCAGGACGACATGCGTAAGCGTTATCACGATGCCAAGCTCATGTTCTACATGGGTGACGTGCGCGACTATCAGTCGGTATTGAACGCCATGCGCAGCGTGGATTTCGTCTTTCACGCCGCCGCCCTCAAACAGGTGCCCTCCTGCGAGTTTCACCCGCTCGAAGCGGTGAAGACAAATGTGCTGGGTACGGAGAACGTGCTGGAGGCAGCAATCAACTGCGGGGTCAAGCGCGTGGTTTGCCTGAGCACCGACAAGGCGGTCTACCCGATCAACGCCATGGGGATTTCCAAGGCGATGATGGAAAAGGTGATGGTCGCCAAGTCGCGCGGAAGCAGCGAGACGGTCATTTGCGGCACCCGCTACGGCAACGTGATGGCTTCGCGTGGCTCGGTAATTCCGTTGTTCATCGAGCAGATTCGTGCTGGAAAACCGATCACCATTACCGATCCGAACATGACGCGCTTCATGATGACGCTGGATTCTGCGGTCGATCTGGTGCTCTATGCCTTCAAGCACGGCAATTCGGGGGATATCGTTGTGCAGAAGGCACCGGCGGCTACGGTCGCCACGCTGGCCAAGGCGCTTACCTGGATGCTCGGCGTTCCCAACCATGAGATCTGTGTCATCGGTACGCGCCATGGCGAGAAACTCTACGAAGCCCTGCTCAGCCGCGAGGAGCGCGTGGCGGCTGAGGATATGGGCGGCTACTACCGCGTCCCGCCGGATCTGCGCGACCTAAACTATGGCAAGTTCGTTGAAGAGGGCGAGCCGAAGATTTCGGTTTCGGAAGACTACAATTCGCACAATACGGAGCGCCTGGAAGTCGAGGAGCTGAAGCAACTTCTGTTACGTCTGCGTTTCATGCAGGCCATCGTGCGCGGCGAGAACGCTCATCCGGAGGAGTGAGCCATGCCGGTTCTGTCCATGTTCTACGGTATCGTTGCGTACATGTATTCTTACGAAACACAAGAGCACCATCTCCGTCATTCTTACGCAGAATATGTGGAAAGCTCGGCAGTCGTGGCAATTGCAAACGGTGAAGTTCTTGAGGAAAGCTTGCCTCAGAACAAAGATGATGCTTGTCCAGGCGTGGCCGGAAAGCCATCGTGATGAAATCATGGCAGTTTGGGGCTTGGCTGTTCGGGGGACTCCAATTGCAATGATAAAGCCGCTGGCGTGACGATGGATAAGGTTGTTAGCGTTGCTGCATTGGCTGATGGCTGGTTCAAGGTTGCGTTTTCCGATCGGCGAACGGCTGAGCTTGACGTAAAGCCGTTTGTGCGGTCAGGATTCTTTGCCGCGCTCAGGGATCGACACTACTTCGCCCTGGTTGGGCTTTTTTTCTCGGGGGTGGGATGGCTCGGCGGGAAGGATTTGGGTCCTGATACGATATCCGCCCGGCTGTTGGTTACGGAGCACCCATGACGATGCGCGTTCTAGTTACTGGATCTAAAGGATTTGTCGGGACAAACTTGACGGTTAGGCTTGGCGAGTTGGCTTGCTACGAAGCCATCGGCTTTGCCCGCGAAGATTCGCTGGACGATCTGGCGGAACGAGTGGGGCGTGCTGATGCGGTCGTGCATCTGGCGGGCGTCAATCGACCCAAGGACATTAAGGAATTCGCCGAGGGTAATGCCAATCTGACGGCGGAGTTGTGCGATCTAATTGCCGCAACAGGACGTAGGATTCCGTTGATCATTTCCTCCTCGGTCCAGGCCGATCTCGATAACCCGTATGGAGAAAGCAAGCGGGGTGCCGAGGTGGCGGGTGAAACGCTGGCCGAAAGGACCGGCAACCCGGTGTCCATTTATCGCCTGCCAGGCGTGTTCGGCAAATGGTGTCGGCCGAATTACAACTCAGTCGTCGCCACCTTTTGCCACAACATCGCCAATGATCTGCCCATCCAGATCAGCGACACTGCCTTCGCCCTCAGTCTGGTTTATGTGGATGATGTCGTTGGCGAGTTCATCCGTGCGCTGGATGCCATGCCTGCCGGGCTGAGTCGCGGCGAGGTCAGCACGGTTTACGGCATCACGCTGGGGGATTTGGCGGCGCAGATCGAGGCATTCAAGAATTGCCGCGAGTCGCTGGTTTCCGAGCGGGTCGGCGCTGGGCTGGTACGCGCGCTGTACGCTACCTATGTCAGCTACCTGCCGCCGGCCAAGTTCGCCTACGACTTGCCCAAGTACGGCGACGAGCGCGGCGTCTTCGTCGAGATGCTGAAGACGCAGGACTCCGGGCAATTTTCTTTCTTCACCGCCCACCCGGGGATTACGCGCGGGGGGCATTACCACCACACCAAGACCGAGAAGTTCCTGGTTATCAAGGGTTCGGCCCGATTCGGCTTCCGCCATATCGTCACCAACGAGCCCTACGAGGTATTCACCTCGGGCGACAGGCCGCAAGTGGTGGAGACCGTTCCCGGCTGGACGCACGACATTACCAATATCGGTGGCGAGGAAATGGTCGTGATGCTGTGGGCGAACGAGATTTTCGATCGCGCCCAGCCCGATACGATTGCCTGCAAGGTCTGACATGAAGAAGATGAAAGTCCTCACTGTCGTCGGCACGCGGCCAGAAATCATTCGCCTGTCGCGCGTGCTGGCCAAACTCGACGAGCATTGCGAGCACGTCCTGGTGCATACCGGACAGAACTACGATTACGAGCTCAACCAGATTTTCTTCGATGATTTGGGAATACGCAGGCCGGATCACTTTCTCAACGCTGCCGGTGCGACCGGCGCGGAAACGATCGGCAAGGTGATCATCGCCGTCGACGGTGTCTTGGGGGTGGAGAATCCCGATGCCATGCTGGTGCTGGGCGACACCAATAGCTGCATGGCGGTGATTCCCGCGAAGCGCCGGAAGATTCCCGTTTTTCACATGGAGGCCGGCAACCGTTGCTTCGACATGCGCGTTCCGGAAGAGATCAACCGCCGCATCGTCGACCATACGGCCGATATCAATCTGACCTACAGCACGATTGCCCGTGACTATCTGCTGCGTGAGGGACTGGCGCCGGACACGGTGATCAAGACCGGTAGCCCGATGTTTGAAGTCCTGACTTATTATCGGCAGGGAATCGAGGAGTCGGATGTGCTGACGCGCCTGCAGCTGGAAGCCGGCCGGTTTTTCGTCGTCAGCGCACACCGCGAGGAAAACGTCGATTCGGAAAAGAACTTCGGCAAGCTGGTGGGGGTACTCAATCGTATTGCCGAGCATTATGGGTACCCGGTAATCGTTTCCACCCATCCGCGTACGCAAAAGCGTGTAGACGCCATGGGGGTCGTGTTCCATTCGCTGGTGCGCTTGCTGAAGCCGCTGGGCTTCAAGGACTACAACAAACTGCAGATGATGGCGAAGGCCGTGCTCTCGGACAGCGGCACCATTACCGAGGAATCGTCCATTCTCGGTTTCGCGGCGCTCAACATCCGCGAGGCACATGAACGGCCGGAGGGTATGGAGGAAGCCGCGGTGATGATGGTGGGGCTCGAGGAAGTGCGCATCATGCAGGCCTTGCAGATTCTGGAGGCGGAGTTCAGCAGCAGTAGTGCGCGCAGCGTGCGCCCCATCGCCGACTACAGCATGCCCAATGTTTCGGAAAAGGTCGTGAGGTTGATTCACAGCTACGCCGACTATGTCGGCCGCGTGGTATGGAAGCGTTATTGAAGAGATCCGGTCGTGCGCATACTCGTCGTTAGCCAGTATTTCTGGCCCGAAAACTTCCGGGTCAACGATCTCGTGTCGGAACTGGGTACCAGGGGCCATCAGGTAACCGTGCTCACGGGTTACCCCAACTATCCTTCCGGCGAGGTTTTCCCGGAGTTCCGCAGCAACCCGGCCGACTATTCCGAGTATGCGGCGGCAAAGGTCGTGCGCGTGCCGCTGCTGCCGCGGGGAAGCGGCGGGTTGCGTCTCCTGCTCAATTACCTGAGCTTCGCGCTGAGCGCCAGCGTGCTCGGGGCATGGAGACTCCGGGGGCAGATTTTTGACGTGATATTCGTTTTCGAGCCGTCACCAATCACCGTGGGTTTGCCGGCCGTGCTGTTGCGGGCGTTGAAGCGGGCTCCCGTGGCCTTCTGGGTTCTCGACCTGTGGCCGGAAACGCTGGAGGCATTGGGTGTGGTGCGTTCGCCTGCCGTCATCAAGCTCGTCGGCCGACTGGTATCCTTTATCTACAATCGCTGTGATCTGGTGCTGGCACAGTCGAGAAGCTTCATCCCGCAAATCCGGAAATACTGCGCTGGCGACAAGCGTGTGGAGTATTTCCCGAGTTGGTCCGATTCGGACTTCGCTCTTTCGGCCGTGCAGCCCGCCGCCGAGGTGCCGGCTGCCGAGGGCGTGTTCAGCGTCATGTTTGCCGGCAACATGGGTGACGCCCAGGATTTTCCGGCAATCCTCGACGCGGCGGAGATCGTGAAGCACGACCGGAAGGTCCGCTGGCTGATCGTCGGCGATGGCCGGGCGTCCGGGTGGGTCAAGGCAGAGGTGGAGCGGCGCGGTCTGGGCGAGAGTTTCCTCTTGCTGGGGCGGCACCCGGTCGAGCGCATGCCTTCCTTCTACAAGCACGCCGACGCACTCCTCATGTCGCTGCAGGACAAGCCGATCTTTGCCATGACCATCCCGGGCAAGCTGCAGTCCTATCTGGCGGCCGGGATTCCCGTCCTTGCCATGCTCAATGGCGAGGGAGCCGACATCGTCCGTCGTTGCGGCGCTGGAGTGGCGTGCCCGGCCGGGGATGGGCGGGCGCTGGCGGCGGCGGTGCGCGAACTCGCCGGCAGGCAACGCCAAGAGTTGATGGCTATGGGCGCGCGCGGCGCGGTGCTGAGCCAGACGGAATTCGACCGGGCGACACTGATATCGCGCCTGCTGTCCGCGTTCACCTGCCTCGCGGAAGGCAGGCCGGAGTGGCAGGAGGTCAGCGAATGATCCTGGTCACCGGGGCGACGGGTTTCGTCGGCAGAGCATTGTGCGCGGCCTTGATCAGGAGTGGCTCGATCAGGATCGCCGTCCGCAATACGGCAGGCGAAAGCCCGGCCGACGGTGTGGACGTCGTGCGGGGAGAATTGTCGGCCACTGCCGATTGGTCGGCAGCGATGGCCGGGGTCGTCGCGGTGGTGCACTGCGCTGCACGCGTACACGTTATGAACGATGATGCCGTGGATCCGCTGGCCGAGTTCCGGCGCATCAACGTCGAGGGCAGCCTGCAATTGGCGAGACAGGCGGCGGCAGCCGGCGTCAGGCGCTTCGTCTTTCTCAGCTCGATCAAGGTCAACGGCGAGCAGACCGACCCAGGCAGGCCTTTCACGGCCGATCAGGCGCCCGGCCCCCTCGACCCCTACGGCATTTCCAAGATGGAGGCCGAAGCGGCCCTGCGCGCCCTGGCTCGCGAAACCGGGATGGCGGTGGTCATCATCCGTCCGCCCCTGGTCTATGGGCCGGCGGTGAAGGGCAATTTCCTGGCGATGATGCGTGCACTCTGGCGCGGTATCCCCTTGCCGCTGGGCGCCGTAACGGCCAATCGGCGGAGTCTGGTCGCGCTGGATAATCTTGTCGACCTGATCGTGACCTGCATCGCCCATCCGGCGGCGGCCAACCAGACCTTTCTCGTCTCCGACGCCGAAGACCTGTCGACGGCGGCTTTGCTGCGGCGGATGGGCCAGGCACTGGGGCGGCCGGCGCGACTGCTGCCGGTACCGGTTGGCATTTTGCGTCTGGCAGCGACGCTGCTCGGACGACCCGGGATCGCGCAGCGCCTCTGTGGGTCACTCGAGGTAGACATCGACAAAACACGGCACCTCCTCGGCTGGTCGCCGCCGCTCAGCGTTGACCAGGGTTTGCAGCGCACTGCAGCGCACTGGATGACGGCGCCGCAGAGTGCGCGTCGCTAGCGTGGTTTTCGTTTTCGGGCGATGTCGATGAAGCGCTTTTTCGATCTGCTGCTCGGTCTGTGCACCGCTACCGTTCTCGCCTTGCCCATTCTGATCGTTGCCGTCCTCGTGCGCCTCACTTCGAGGGGGCCGGCCCTGTACTGGTCGGATCGCGTGGGCAAGGGGAATGCCATCTTCCGGATGCCGAAGTTTCGCAGCATGCGCGTCGGTGCACCGACCGTAGCCACGCATTTGCTGCAGAATCCGGAGGCATACCTGACGCCGATCGGCTCTTTCCTGCGGCGATCCAGCCTCGACGAATTACCTCAGTTGTGGAGCATCCTTGTGGGTGACATGAGTTTTGTCGGGCCACGACCGGCGTTGTTCAATCAGCAGGATCTGGTCGCCCTGCGTACCGAGTATGGGGTGCATCGCTTGCTGCCCGGGTTGACGGGCTGGGCTCAGGTTAACGGCCGCGATGAATTGCCGATTCCCGAAAAGGTCAGGCTGGATGTCGAATACTTGCAGCGCGCCTCGCTGACGTTCGATATTCACATCCTCTGGCTGACCGCCGTCAAGGTTCTCAGGCGTGAAGGCGTGTCGCACTGACGTGCTGACAGAGAATGATCGAGATTATGGTGCGGAATGAACGATAATGTGTGATCGGCCGGCTTCTACGACAGCACAGCCGGTGTCAGGGAATCACCGGGATTTGCGCAGATGATGAAAGCCTTCTTGTCCCTGTCGCGTGGCCGCAAGCAGGCGGTGGCGATCGTCACCGACTTCGCGCTGCTCCTGCTGGCCTTGTGGTCGGCGCTGGCGCTGCGCTTCGAAACGTGGACTCCCAGCTTCGCCACCTATGGATGGCAGGTGCTGGCTGCACCCCTACTGGCGATTCCCATCTTCATTCGCCTGGGCCTGTACCGGGCAGTTATCCGCTTCATGGAGGACCGGGTTGTTTTCGTGGTCACCGGCGGCGTGGCCCTGTCGGTCGTCCTGTTGGCGGCCGGTATAGCCCTGACCCATACGCCAGGACTTTCGCGTGGTGTTCTCGGGATTTATTGCATGTTGGCCATCCTCTACGTCGGCACCGCGAGGTTCCTGGCGCGCAGCTATTTCCTGCGTGCAGAACGCGCCGAGGATTCGCGCAAGCGGGTGGCCATTTATGGTGCCGGTAGTGCGGGAACACAGTTGGCTTACGCCTTGCGTGCTGGTCGGGAGTACCTGCCGGTGGCTTTCGTTGACGACAATGCGGCTTTGCAGCGAATTGAAGTCGCCGGTTTGCGGGTTCAGTCGCCCGATCAGTTGATGCCCATGATGGCTGCCGGGCGCATCGAGGAGGTGCTGCTGGCAATCCCGTCAGCCAGTCGGTCACGCCGGGCGGAGATCATCGGCAGCCTCGAGGGTCTCCATTGCAAGGTCAGGCTGGTTCCCGGCATGGCGGATGTGGTGAGCGGCAACGTGACGGCCGACGCCATCCGGGAGGTCGAAATCGAGGACCTGCTGGGTCGCGAATCCGTGGCGCCCGACGCGGCATTGCTGGGTCGCTGCGTCACGGGGAAGGTGGTAATGGTTTCCGGGGCTGGCGGCTCGATCGGCGCGGAACTCTGCCGACAGATTGTCCAGCTGCGACCCAGCCGCCTGGTCCTGATGGAGCGTTCCGAGTTTGCCCTCTATTCGATCGAGCAGGAGTTGGCCACGCTCTGCGTGGGCGGCAGTGCGTGCGTCGAACTCGTGCCCGTACTGGGTTCGGTACTTCACCAGAAGCGCAACGAAATGGTGATGAAGAGTTTCGGAGTGCAAACGGTCTACCATGCGGCCGCCTACAAACATGTCCCTCTGGTCGAGCATAACCCGATCGAGGGCCTGCGCAACAATGCCGTGGGCACGCGGCGAATGGCCGAAGCGGCGCTGGCGGCCGGCGTCGGCACCTTCGTTCTGATCTCGACCGACAAGGCGGTACGTCCGACCAATGTGATGGGCGCCAGCAAGCGGCTTGCCGAGCTCATCCTGCAGGCATTGGCGCGAAGCGGTGGAGGCACGCGTTTCTGCATGGTGCGCTTTGGCAATGTGCTGGGTTCCTCCGGATCGGTCGTGCCCCTCTTTCGCCGGCAGATCGCCGCCGGCGGCCCGATCACCCTGACGCACGCCGAGATCACGCGCTACTTCATGACCATCCCCGAGGCGGCACAACTCGTCATTCAGGCGGGATCGATGGGTGAAGGCGGCGAAGTCTATGTTCTGGACATGGGGAAGCCTGTTAGAATCATTGACCTTGCTCGCCGCATGGTGCACCTGAGCGGTCTCGAGGTGCGCGACGAAGAGCATCCCGACGGTGACATTGCCATCGAAGTGGTTGGTCTGCGCCCCGGCGAGAAGCTCTACGAAGAGTTGCTGATCGGCGAGAACGTCGAAGGAACGACGCATCCGCTGATCATGCGGGCGCATGAGCATGAGCTTCCGTGGGCGTTGCTGGCCGAGCGGCTGGCGGTCATGGACGATGCCTGCCAGCGCTTCGACTACGAGCAAGCACTGGCCTTGCTGGTTTCATTGGTGAAGGAATACTCACCGGCACCGCACGGCGATGGCGACGGCGAGTTGTTATGGAATGCGATGACCAGACCCGGCCGCGGCGAGGTTGTCGTACATTGAAAGCTCAGGAAGCTTGAGCCCATGAGCCAAATCCAGCGTGCGCAGGACTGGGAGATGACTGCGTTTGACCTATGGCAGAAGTTGCGGGCGGGCTGGCGCCGTGGCGTCGGTGGCGCTGCGATCGGTTTGCTCGTTGCCGGGCTGGCGATCGCGCGGACGCCGCCGCAGTATGAAGCGGTGGCCGTTGTCCAGGTTGGGCCGATCGGACAAATCGGGCAGCAGAATGGTCCGCTGAGGCTTGTCCCCAGCCTGCCGGTCGAGCCACCGGCGAACGCAGTCGAGCGAATCAAGACCGCGGCTTCCCAGTCTAGTGTCGCCGAACATCCCGGCAATCAGGCCTGGATCGATGCCTTGCGCGCTTCGCCAAGCGTCTGCGCCGCGTATCTGTCGGCGCAGGTTGCGCAAGACGACCGTCAATCCGCGGGCGTTGGCATCCGCGTTGATTGAGCTGAAGGAGACTGACGACAGTGCGGGGAATGCCAGGAATTCTGCCAAGGAAGCGGCATCCGAACTGGCAAGACGGCATTCGGAATTTGCTAGGCCCTGATGGCAAGAATGCAAGTCGCCTTGGCGCTCGCCAGGGCGAAGCTGGCGAGCGCCGAAATGGAAACCGAGAGCCTGAACAGGTTTGTAGCGAATGCCGGGATCAAGGACGATCGCTTTACCCAACTGTCGTTGTTGACATCCTTGCGTCTCCAGAAGGAGTCGGAGTTCTTCAATCAGGGGCCGATCGTTTCGATGCTCGAAGCCGCATTGAATCCGCCTGCAACGCAATCGTCAGAGGCGATAGAGCCAGTTTTTGTCTCGGACAAGCCGGTCTCTCCAACAAAAGGCTTGCTGCTGGCGTTGGGTTTGATCGGTGGGCTGTTTGCCGGGGTGGTTTCCGTGTGTTTGCCAGCCATGCCCGGTGGCGCGCGAGAGCTGAACGCCTGACTCGGACAGCTTCCTGAGGGAGCTGATTAACGCGTGCCCCAGCCATCATTGCGAGATGTCGCCAACCGTTAGCAGGAAACCATGAACACGATCGAACAACTGCGGCTCAGCGGTCGACTCCCCAGCCCGAAGGGAGTGGCTTTGGCGATCATGGAAATCACTCGGCGCGAGGAAACGACTCTCGACGAGGTGGCGCGGGTGGTACAGAGCGATCCCGCCCTGTCCAGCCGCCTCTTGCGCCTGTCCAATGCCGCGGCGCGCGGCCGGCCGGTGGTTTCCATCAGCGAGGCTGTGATGCGCCTGGGCATGGCGACCGTGCGTCGGCTGGCAATGGCGTTCTCACTGGTCGACCAGTATCTGGAAGGCCCTTGCCCTTCGTTCGACTATCCGGGTTTCTGGTCACATTCCCTGTTCATGGCGGTCGCCAGCCAGGAGCTGGGTCGGTTGCTGCCGGCCGCCTCACCGGACGAACTGTTCGCCTGTGGATTGTTGGCGCAGGTCGGCTCGCTGGCATTGGTCACCGTCTACCCTGCCGACTACGCGAGGCTGCTGACGGAGTCGTGCCATGGCGTGGCGCTGATGGAGCTGGAGCGCAGGCGGCTCGGGGTTGACCACAGCGAATTCACGGTCGCCATCATGGCCGACTGCGGCATCCCCAAGGCCCTGACGGAGCCCGTCTATTACCATGAAGTGCCCGAGACGTCAGGCTTTGCGGAAGGCTCCCGGCCTTACCAACTGGTCAATCTGTTCTTCCAGGCGCGCCGCATGGCCGATCTCGGTCGTTCGGCAGTGACCGAGCCCCACGGCAGCATCTCCGAACTCATGCTCCTCGGCGGCAAGATCGGTCTGGACGCGACGGCCCTCGGTGAGGTGTTCGACCAGGTGGTTCGCCAATGGCAGGAGTGGGCCGAGTTGCTGAAAGTGCCCGTTGGTCATCTCCCCTCCTTCGATGCCATGGCCAATGCTCCGGTGCCCCGTCCGGAGCAGGAGGCCGCGGCAACCGGCACTCGCCAGGTGGTGTTGCTGGTGGAGGACGATCCCACCACCCGCATGATGACCGAAGGCGTGCTCTCGCACCTTCTTGGCTGCACCGTACACACCGCCGAGAATGGCCGGGAGGCGCTCGCCCTCGCTCTCGAGGTGACGCCCCAGATCGTCGTCACCGACTGGCTGATGCCGGTCATGGATGGGCTGGAGTTCTGCCGCGCCCTGCGTGCCACCGACTGGGGGCAATCGATGTATGTGATCATGCTGACCGGCGAGGAGACGGAAGAGAAGATCATCGAGGCCTTCGAGGCGGGCGTGGACGACTACGTCACCAAGCCGGTGAATGTCCGCGCCCTGAGCGCCCGGATGCGCGCGGCGCTGCACTACGTCAAGCTGCTCGATGCCTGGGAGCGCGACCGCGCGCAACTCAAGCAGTTCGCGGCTGAGCTGGCCACCAGCAATCGGCGCCTCGAACATGCCGCGATGACCGACCTGCTGACCGATCTGCCAAATCGGCGGGCCGGCATGGAGTCGCTGGCCCGGTTCTGGAGCGCCTCCATGCGTACAGGCCAGCCTGTGGCGGCGCTGATGATCGACGTCGATTTCTTCAAGTCCGTCAATGATCGGCATGGTCACGCCGTCGGCGACCGGGTCCTGCAGGAAGTGGCCAGGGCCATCCAGAGTGCAGCCCGCAAGGACGACAGCGTCAGTCGCATTGGTGGCGAGGAATTCCTGCTCGTGTGTCACGACGCGGATCCGCGGGCTGCCCTGCTGGCGGCCGAGCGTCTGCGCCGGATGGTCAAGGCCCTGAAGATCAGCGTTGGCGGCGTGGACATCCAGGTATCCGTGAGCGTCGGCGTTGCGAGCCGGGAAGCGGGCATGGAGAGTGAAGACGACATGCTGCGCGCCGCGGACAAGGCCCTCTACGCCGCCAAGAATGCCGGTCGGGACCGGGTGTGCCTCTTCGCTCTGGGCAAGGCACGTTGCGCTTGAAAGCGGAGCGCCATCCCCGCACTTCCTCTCCGCGGCGAGGGCAGAGTGTTTCCTCGGACGGCGCCGGCGGTCAGGAACCGGCTTGGCTTGGCCAGTGGCCGCCGTTCGCTGGCCAGCCATGCGCGTGCGCGTGACGCCTGCGCTGCGCTGACCGCGCCAGCCCATCGAAAGCGATCCATGTCCGACATCCCCTCGCCAGCCACCGGCCTGCCGGCATTCGTGCCGGTGATCGCCGTCTCCCTGCTCAATCGCCTCGCGCGCGAGCGACTCGAAGCGGCCTTTCCGCTGTGCTGGGTCGCCGGCGAGGTCTCGAACCTCAGCCATGCGGCCTCCGGGCACGTCTACTTCTCGCTCAAGGACGCCGCGGCGCAGGTTCGCTGCGTCATGTTCCGCAGCCGAACGCAGCTACTCGGCTGGCGTCTGGAAAATGGTCAGCATATCGAGGCGCGTGTCCTGGTGACGCTCTACGAGGCGCGCGGCGACTTCCAACTCAACGTCGAAGCGGCGCGTCGGGCCGGCGTCGGCAACCTCTACGAGAAGTTCCTTCGTCTCAAGGAGAAGCTCGAAAGCGAGGGATTGTTTGCGAGCGCCGGCAAGCGCCCCTTGCCCGGTTTCCCGCGCCGCATCGGCATCGTCACCTCGCTCCAGGCGGCTGCCCTGCGCGACGTCCTGAGCACGCTCGCGCGTCGTGCACCACAGGTCGGCATCGTCGTCTATCCCACCCTGGTGCAGGGCGAGGGTGCCGCGTCGCAGATCGCCGAGAGCATTCGCATCGCCGGCGAGCGCCGGGAGTGCGAAACGCTGATCGTCTGCCGAGGTGGTGGCAGCATGGAGGACCTGTGGGCTTTCAACGACGAACTCGTCGCCCGTGCCATCCGCGCCTGTCCCATTCCGGTGGTCAGCGGCATTGGCCACGAGACAGACTTCACGATCGCCGACTTCGCCGCCGATCAGCGTGCGCCAACGCCTACCGCCGCCGCGGAGCTGGCCGCCCCAGAGCAGCTCGTTCTGCTCGCCCGGCTTGCCGCCCGGCAACTGGCCCTGCGTCGCAGCGTCGACCAGCAGATCAACCAGCGCGGCCAGCAACTCGACTGGTTGACGCGCCGGCTCCAGCACCCGGCACAGTATCTTGCGCATCAGCGCGAGGTTCTGCGCAATCAGCAGCGCCAACTCGCCGCCGCCCTGTTGCAGGCCAGCGCCCGGGCACGGACGGCGCTGGCCGACCTGAGCCGTCGACTGCTGCTGGCTCGCCCGGAGACGTCGCGCCGCACTGGTCAAGTCGAAGCGCTGGCGGCGAGGCTGCGCGGCGCGTGGCAACAGGCTGCGCAGCGCCAGGGTGCCGACCTCGCGCGGCTGACGGCCAGTCTCGCGCACCTCAACCCCGCCGCCGTACTGGCGCGCGGCTACTGTGTCGCACTCGATGAGCGAGGACGGATCGTTCGCGATAGCCGATCTGTGGAACCAAGCCAGCGGATCGCTGTCTTCTTCGAGCGCGGACGAGCGGATGCCGCGGTGCTGGCGGTTTTCCCCGACGGTGGCCTGGCCCCGGCTGTAGCTGCCATTGCCAGCAAGGCAGGCCCCGAATAGAATCCGACAGTCAAACGACACGAAAAAGACAGCAAGGCGCCTGCGCTCGCCGATCCCTATCGCCTGATAACGACCTCACGGAGAACACAAATGGAACATCAGCTGCCCCAATTGCCCTTTGCCATGGACGCCCTTGCTCCACACATGTCCAGGGAGACTTTCGAATACCACTACGCTAAACACCATCAGGCCTACGTAACGAACCTGAACAATCTGATCAAGGGCACCGAATACGAGGCGCTCGACCTCGAGGCGATCATTCGCAAGGCTCCGGCCGGGGGCGTGTACAACAATTCGGCGCAGGTGTGGAATCACACCTTCTTCTGGAATTGCCTGACGCCGAATGGCGGTGGCGCTCCCGGCGGCGCGCTGGCGGCCGCGATCGACGCCAAGTGGGGCTCGTTCGCCGAGTTCAGCAAGGCCTTTCAGACGTCCGCCGTCGGCAACTTCGGGTCTGCCTGGACCTGGCTGGTCAAGAAGGCCGACGGTTCTGTGGACATCGTCAACATGGGTGCTGCCGGCACGCCGCTGACCACCGGCGACAAGGCCTTGCTCTGCATCGACGTCTGGGAGCACGCCTACTACATCGACTATCGCAACCTGCGGCCGAAGTACGTCGAGACCTTCCTCGCGAGCCTGGCCAACTGGCGTTTCGCCGAGCAGAACTTCGCCGGCTAGGACGCCTGCGTCCGCTGGACAACAAGAAACCCAGGCCCGGCTCTCCGCGACCTGGGTTTCTGGGGGTCCGGCAGGTTCAGAACGGGATGTCGTCGTCCATATCGTCAAAACTCGGCGTTTTCTTGGCGGGCGCCGAGCGTGCCGCACCGCTGGCGGGTGCGGCCGAAGACGGCATGCTGCCGCCGTATTCACTCTCACTGCTGGCCGGCGAGCCCATGCCTTCGCGGCTACCGAGCATCTTCATTTCGTTGGCAATGATCTCGGTCGTGTAGCGCTCGTTGCCGTCCTTGTCCTGCCACTTGTTGGTCCGGATGCGCCCTTCGACATAGATCTGGCGGCCCTTCTTGAGATACTGGCCGGCCGTCTCGGCCAGCTTGCCGAAGAAGACGACGCGGTGCCATTCGGTGCTGTCCTTCAGCTCACCCGATGCCTTGTCACGGAAGCGGTCGGTAGTCGCCATCCTGATGTTGCAAATCGCGTCGCCGTTGGCCGAATAGCGGGTTTCCGGATCCGCACCAAGGTTGCCGACGAGAATCACTTTATTGACCGAAGCCATGTTGCCTCCCTGAACGGTGAAGGAAAAGAGCCAAGCGTCATTATAGAGGCTTAGGCAGCCTGTTGCCGGGTGCGCAGCGGCGGTATCGACATTGACAGACCCAGCATCAGCCAGACCAGCGCCAGCGCTGCCCCACCTGCCCAGACGGCACCGGGGCCGGCGTATTTGGCCAGCACGCCGCCGAAGACGCCGCCGAGAAACAGTCCGAGCGCCTGAGTGGTGTTGTACACGCCGAGCGCCGCGCCCTTGGCGTGCGGTGGCGCAATCCGCGAAATCAGCGAAGGCTGCGTCGCTTCGAGGATGTTGAAGGCGACGAAGAAGAGCGTCAGCCAGAAAGCCAGTCCGTAGAGCCCTGCCGAAAAAAGGCCGAAACCGAACTGAACGAGCAGCAGCAGCACAATCGCGGCGTTGAAGATCAGTTTCATGCGCGAGAAGCGCTCGGCGACGATGATCGCCGGCACCATGATCACGAAGGACAGCAGCAGCGCGGGCAGGTAGACCTTCCAGTGCTCGGCGACCGGCAGGCCGCCGGTGCTGATCAGCTCGGCCGGCAGCAGCACCCACATCGCGGTCAGCATCAGGTGTAGCGCAAAGACACCGAAGTTCAGGCGCAACAGCTGGCGATGCGCGAGGACTTCGACAAAACTCTGCCAGGTGGGTTGGCGCGGTACCGCGGGTGCGGCAGGCACCACCCTGATGACGACAAAGATGGCCAGCAGGGCGAGAATCCCGGTCAGCGCGAAAATGCCGGGCATGCCGATGCTGACGAAGAGCAGCGGCGCGCCGACCATCGAGATGGCGAAGACCAGCCCGATCGACGAACCGATCATCGCCATCACCTTGGTTAGGTGCTGTTCACGCGTCAGATCGGCAGCGAGTGCCGTGACCGCCGCCGAAATGGCACCGGCACCCTGCAGCACGCGGCCGGCGATGACGATATAGATGTCGCCAGCGAAGGCGGCAACGAAGCTGCCGATGACGAAGACAATGAGTCCGAAGACGATCACCGGTTTGCGCCCGAAACGGTCCGAGGCCGCTCCATAGGCAATCTGCAGGCAGGCCTGCGTGAGGCCGTAGGCGCCAAGAGCAATGCCGACCAGCGCCACATCGTTGCCGGAAGGCAGCTCCTTGGCGTAGATCGCAAACACCGGCAGGATCAGGAAGAGGCCCAGCATGCGCAGGGCAAAAACGGCCGCCAGGCTGACGCCGGCGCGCTTCTCATCGCTGCTCATACGGTCGGTGGTCGAGACGGACATGGAGTTTGCTGCCGGACTGCGGAATTGCGTATATTAGCAGGTTTGCCCACGGCCCTCCGGCCGGCAGCCAATGGACGAGACCCGAGAGATACGCATCCGCGGCGCACGCACGCATAATCTGAAGAACGTCAGTCTCGACCTGCCGCGCAACCGGCTGATCGTGATTACCGGTCTTTCCGGTTCGGGCAAGTCGTCGCTCGCCTTCGACACGCTCTACGCCGAGGGGCAGCGGCGCTATGTCGAGTCCCTGTCGGCCTACGCCAGGCAGTTTCTGCAACGCATGGAAAAGCCCGACGTCGATCTGATCGAAGGGTTGTCGCCGGCGATCTCGATCGAGCAGAAGGCGACCAGTCACAATCCGCGCTCGACCGTCGGCACGGTCACCGAAATCCACGACTACCTGCGCCTGCTTTTCGCCCGCGCCGGTACGCCCTACTGCGCCGAACACCAGCAGCCGCTGGAAGCGCAAACCGTCTCGCAGATGGTCGATCATGTCCTGGCGCTGCCGGAAGGCACCCGCCTGATGATCCTGGCGCCGGTCGTTGCCAACCGCAAGGGCGAGCAGCTCGAGCTCTTTGCCGAACTGCGTGCGCAGGGTTTTGCCCGGCTGCGCGTCGATGGTCAGATCCACGAGATCGACGCGCTGCCCAAGCTGGCCAAGACGCACAAGCACACCGTCGACGTCGTCGTCGATCGGCTGAAGGTCCGCGAAGACCTGCGCCAGCGCCTCGCCGAATCCTTCGAAACCGCGCTGCGCCACGCTGACGGTCGCGCGATCGCCTACGAAATGGATAACGAGCACGAACATTTCTTTTCCGCCAAGTTTGCCTGCCCGGTGTGCTCCTATTCCATACAGGAACTCGAGCCGCGGATTTTTTCCTTCAACAGCCCGATGGGCGCCTGTCAAAAATGTGACGGTCTGGGCGTCATCCAGTTCTTCGACCCGAAGCGCATCGTCGTCAGGCCCGAGCTGTCCCTGGCCGCCGGCGCGATTCGCGGCTGGGACCGACGCAACCCCTTCTACTTTCAGATGCTCTGCTCGCTCGCCGAGCACTATGGTTTTGCCGTCGACACGCCGTTCGACGCACTTCCCGACAACGTCAGGCAGGTCGTCCTCTACGGTTCCGGGCGGCAGGAACTGCCGTTCAGCTACGTCAACGAACGCGGCCGGCCCAGCGTTCGCCAGCATGCCTTCGAAGGCATCGTCGTCAATCTCGAGCGACGCTACAAGGAGACCGACTCGAACGCCGTTCGCGAGGAACTGGCCCGCCTGATCAGCAACAGGACCTGTCCCGCCTGCCACGGCAGTCGCCTGCGCGAAGAGGCGCGCAACGTGCGCGTCGGCGTGCGCGCGAGTGCACGCACGCTGCACGAGATCAATCGCCTGCCCCTCGCCGAAGCGCGCGCCTATTTTCTCGCCCTCCAGCTTCCCGGCAACAAGGCGCAGATAGCCGAAAAGGTGCTCAAGGAAATCGTCAGCCGGCTGCAGTTCCTCATCGACGTCGGCCTCGACTACCTGTCGCTCGACCGCTCTGCCGAAACGCTGTCCGGCGGTGAGGCGCAGCGCATCCGTCTCGCCTCGCAGATCGGCTCGGGGCTGACCGGCGTCATGTACGTCCTCGACGAACCGTCGATCGGCCTCCACCAGCGCGACAACGAGCGGCTCCTGAAGACGCTCAAGCGCCTGCGCGACATCGGCAATACCGTGATCGTCGTCGAACACGACGAGGAAGCCATTCGCGGCGCCGATTACGTCGTCGACATCGGCCCCGGCGCCGGCGTCCACGGGGGCTACGTCGTCGCCGAGGGCGTTCCCCAGGCGATCATCGACAATCCGGCCTCACTGACCGGTGATTTCCTGGCCGGCCGCCGGTGCATCGCCATGCGCGCCGTCAGGCGCCAGCCGGAAGCCGGGCGAGTGCTGCAGATCATCGGTGCGCGCGGCAACAACCTCCGGGACGTTTCGGTCGACATCCCGCTTGGCCTGCTCACCTGTGTCACCGGCGTCTCCGGTTCGGGCAAGTCAACGCTGATCAACGACACGCTCTACACGGCAGCCGCCAGGCATCTCTATGGCGCCAGCAGCGAGGCCGCCGAGCACGACCGCATCGTCGGGCTCGAGTACTTCGACAAGGTGATCAACGTCGACCAGAGCCCGATCGGCCGTACGCCACGCTCCAATCCGGCCACCTACACCGGCCTGCTGACACCGATCCGCGAACTCTTCGCTGGCGTTCCGGAATCCCGCTCACGCGGCTACGGGCCAGGCCGCTTTTCGTTCAACGTCAAGGGCGGGCGTTGCGAGGCCTGCCAGGGCGACGGCGTGCTCAAGGTCGAAATGCACTTTCTGCCCGATGTTTACGTTCCCTGCGACGTCTGTCACGGCAAGCGTTACAACCGGGAGACGCTTGAAGTCCAGTACAAGGGCCGCAACATTCACGAGGTCCTGCAGATGACTGTCGAGGTGGCGCGTGCCTTTTTCGACGCTGTGCCGGTCGTCGCCCGCAAGCTGCAGACGCTGGTTGACGTCGGTCTGAGCTACATCACGCTCGGTCAGGCGGCGACGACTCTTTCGGGTGGCGAGGCACAGCGCGTCAAGCTCGCCCTTGAACTATCCAAGCGCGACACCGGCAGAACACTTTATATTCTTGACGAACCGACCACCGGGCTGCATTTTCAGGATATCGAGATGCTGCTGACGGTGCTGCACCGCCTCGTCGATCACGGCAATACGGTCGTGGTCATCGAACACAACCTCGACGTCATCAAGACGGCCGACTGGCTGATCGACCTCGGGCCGGAGGGTGGCGCCGGCGGCGGACGAATCCTCGCCGTCGGCACCCCGGAACGTGTGGCTCTGGAGGAGGAAAGCCATAGCGGCCGCTTCCTGCGGCCGCTACTCATGCGCCGGCGCGAGGCCTCTGCGGCCCGCCTGGGCGAGTGAAGGTGACGCAGGCGCGGCGGCGGTCGCTGTTGGCGTCCCAAACAGCGAGGAAAGTCGCGCCGAAGACCTGAGAAACCTTCTCGTTGGCGCCGCCGACGGCTAGAAACGCGAAAAAAAGTTGTTTGGCACCGATGGATTCCGTGACAGAATTCACCTTCCTGCAATCTTTTCCTTCCCTTCGTTAGACGTCCTCGAAATGCGGGCATACAGATCGAGGAAGACCTTCACCCATCATAGGAGATAACATGAACAAGTCCGAACTGATCGACGCGATTGCCGCCCGAAGCGAACTCTCGAAAGCGGCGGCAGCAAAAGCGCTTGACGCCGTGATCGAGACGATCGTGGACAGTGTTGCTCAGGGAGAAACGGTGACTCTGGTTGGTTTCGGTTCCTTCAAGGCCAGTGGGCGTGCTTCGCGCGAGGGCAAGAACCCGAAGACCGGGGAGAAGATTCACATCCCGGAAACCACGGTTCCGAAGTTCTCCGCCGGAGCGACCTTCAAGGCGCGAGTCGCCGGCAAGGACGTATGACTTTCTCACGCAGCATGCGCGAGCGGCTCGTCCTTGAGTCAGGCTCGCTGTCCGCAACAAGCGCCAAATTGCCGTCCTCCCTCTTTTCTTCTCTCGTACAGGAGTCCCTGATGCGTCTTTGCACCGCCCTTGCCACCGCAGCGCTTGCCCTCATGCCGCTGGCTGTTTCCGCCCAACAGGCCCCGGCCGCCGAAGCACTGACCGCGGTAGCCCCGGGTAAGTTTGCCGGCATGATCGAAGCCAAGGTTACCCTCGTCGTCGAGTCGATTGACAAGGCCACGCGTGGCGTCGTCCTCAAGGATGCCAAGGGCGACCAGATCAAGATCGTCGCCGGCGACGAAGTCAAGAATTTCGACCAGATCAAGGTTGGTGACAACGTCATCGCCACTTACACCCAGGGCCTGGTAATCACCCTCAAGAAAGGCGGCGGCGCGCTGCGTGAGCGGATCGACAGTGGCGAAACCGCCTCCGCCGCCAAGGGCGAGAAGCCGGCCGGCTATGAGGTCAAGGAGGTTACCTTCGTCGCCTTACCACCTATCATGTTTCGGCCCCCTGAAAGAACTTGGGAAGAGGCAGTGCGCTGGCAGCGCGTCTCAAGAGAAGGCGGAGGCCGCGTTTGAACCAGGAAAGGGCACTGCGATAGGCTTTGCGGACACTCCAATGGTTGGGGTCGGTCTGCTCACGGGCTTTTTTTCAGTGGCGGTGGGATTGCAGCGGGCGTCCTCCTGCCCGGCCTGAACACACCAGTACATGGCCAGCGCCATGATCAGGATAAGGCAATCGAGACGCTTGGGCGCTTCGAGTTTCGTATCCTCCAGGCGGAAGCCGCGGCTCTTGAAGTCCGAGAACATCGGTTCGATGGCCCAGCGCGCGCCGTAGTCTCGGACCGCGGCCCGGTTGGGCGGACAATCCATCGCGATGATCCAGGGCTCGGGGTGTCCAGGCTCATGCAGCACGCCAATCGCCATTGGGATGCCCGCTTCGAACAGACGCGCATTCGCCTCATAGCGCTCACGCACGCCGGCGGCCAACTCGCCGGTGGTCCCGATGCCAGCGCAACCGACATCAACCAACAGGTTCCCCTTCAGGCGCAGCCGATACTGCCAGCCCGTCGCGAGGAGCCACTCGAACAAGGCCACGGAGGGGTAGAATCGATCCGCCAGCAGCATCACCGCCGCGCCTTCGGGCAACCACGCCCGTACCTCCTCCAGCAGCACCTGCTGCCCGGCAAAGCCAATATTGGCCTCGCCTTCCTCGATCCGCCACACCAGCGGCAGCGATCGGTCGCCGCGGCGCACGCTGATCATCAATACCGCGAAGCGATCGCCCAAGTCGGTCTGGTCCATCGACAGCAGAATCGTCTGTCCTCCCGCCGCCGCTTGCTCCAGCGCTCGGCGAGCGAAGGGTTCAAGCACCCCCGCACTGCGGATCAGCCGGTTCGTCAGCAGTCGCCGCAACCACTGCTCGCGCATGTCCGCACGTTCCGTGTTCAGCGCCAGTAGCGTCGACAATTCCATCGTGTTCGGTGTGCGCGCCTGAATCATCGCCGCCACCGCTAGCGGTAGCTTTTTCAGGATCGTCTTGCGCATCCCAGGGAGGGCCTCTTCCAGACCAAACCGTACCTCATCCGCTAACTTATCTGTCTTTCCCATCGTCTCTCAATGTGTTGCCTCGTAGTAATGAGAGATTACATTAAAAGTGATGGGTGGTAAGCCTTCGTCGCCGACGTGCAACAGGTTGACCGCAAGAATCAGACGGTCACCTTGCGTGGCGCGACCAGGACCGTTCGCCTGAAGATCAAGGATCCGGAACAGCTCAAGCTGATCAAGAAGGGTGATCAGGTTGAGGGCGTTTATGCGGAAGCCGTGGCCGTTTCCGTCGTGCCAGCACCCGCCAAAGGCAAGAAATAAGAGTGCCGTCTTCCTCGGGTAGACGGCTTGGCATCGCCAGGCCGTTTCCGGGATTGACGCTGCAAGTTGCGCCGCGTAGAATCCGTGCGGCTTTGGGGGCATAGCTCAGCTGGGAGAGCGTCTGGTTCGCAATCAGAAGGTCGGCAGTTCGATCCTGCCTGTCTCCACCAAGGAAAGCACGCATTCGGCCAGGCCCACAAGGCCTGGCCTCTTTGTTTTCTGCTTGCCTGTGATCGCCTTGCCGCCACGTCCAAGAAATCCAGAGTAAGGTGACGAACGGTGCGGGCGTGAGGCGTGACGGACCGGCATGGCGTTCTGTCCGGCGGCCAACTGCACCTCGTGGCGGGGACGCCCGAAGCTTGGCGCCGTCGGCGGAGAAGGGTGATAATTCCCGCCTCGTGGGGTGTCTGGCGTTGCCCCGCGCCATGTCAACCAGCACGGAGCCTACACCATGAGCGACGTCAATAGCGAAGGCCACTCCGGCGATGCAGTGGCTGAGAGATTGGCAAAGTACGTCGTCGACGCTTTGCCGATTCCGATGTTCGCCATCGACGCTGAGCACCGGGTTGTCTTCTGGAATGCTTCCTGCGAGCGGATCACCGGGATTCCAGGCAAGTTCATGCTGCGCAAGGCCGGCGCCTGGTCCGCCTTCTATCCAAGCCGGCGGCCGGTCATGGCCGATCTGGTCCTGACCGGCTGCCGCCACGAGGACCTCGAACGCTATTACGAGGGCAAGTACCGGCCCTCGGTTTTGGTCGAGGGGGGCTGGGAGTGTGAGGATTTCTTCCCGCAGCTACCGGCTGGCGGCAAGTGGCTGGCCTTCACGGCGGCGCCGCTGCGCGACGGCGAAGGCCGTGTCATCGGCGCCGTTGAAACTTTCCGCGACATAACGGCACAGCGCGAAGCGGAACGGGCAGCACGCGATGGGGCAGTCCTCCTATCGGAAATCGTCCAGGGCTGCCCGGTGCCGATGTTCGTGATCGACGCCGAGCACCGGGTAACGCATTGGAATCGCGCTTGCGAGTCGATGGCTGGCGTGCCGGCTGAGCAGATGATCGGCTCCCGGCAGCACTGGTGGCCGTTCTATCCGGAGCCGCGACCGGTGATGGCCGACCTCGTTCTCGATGCGGCGATCGGCGAAGTGGAGAAGTTCTATGCCGGCAAGTACCAACCCTCGCGGTTGATAGCCGGCGCCTGGGAGGCCAAGGATCACTTCCCGCAGTTCCCGGGTGGCGGGCGCTGGTTGTATTTCACGGCCGCGCCCTTGCATGGCGCCGACGGCCGGGTGATCGGCGCCGTCGAAACGCTGCAGGACATCAGCGAGCAGAAGCGTTACGAGGCCCAGCTGGAAGACCAGGCACGGCAGGATCTGCTGACCGGACTGGCCAACCGCCGGGTCCTCGAAGAGCGCCTGAAGCAGGCGCTGGCGCAAGCCGCGCGCGACGGACGCGTGGTCGCGGTCGCCTTCATCGACCTCGATCACTTCAAGCCGATCAACGACGAAATGGGGCATGCGGCGGGTGACGCCCTGCTGCGCGAACTCGCCACGCGTCTCACGTCCATGGTGCGCGACGTGGATACAGTGGCGCGGGTTGGCGGCGACGAGTTTGTCGTCGTGCTCTCCGCACCCGAGTCGGCGGAAGCCGTCGAGGGCGTGATTCGTCGCATCATCGATGCAGTTGGCCGCCCGGTCACCATCGCCGGACGTGAGGTGCAAGTGGGTTGCAGCGTCGGCATTGCCCTGTATCCGGACCACGGCACGGATCAAGCCGGTCTGCTGCGCGACGCCGATACCGCCATGTACATCGCCAAGGCTGCGGGGCGCAACGGCTACCATGTTCATTGCCAGTCGGCAGACGTGCCACCCCCGCTCGGTGACTCTCCGGCGCCGTGAACGTCGGCTCGCTCCTTGTCGGAACTTCGCTGCGACTCGCTCCTCAAACGCCTTGGTGGTAACAGGAGAATCGATATGCAGCGACCGCCCCACTTTCACGGCCTGGTGGCCGGCAGCGTCCTGCTCGCCCTCGCCAGTGTTGCCGACGCTCAGGCCTTGTTTCTGGCCCGGCGGGCGATCGGACGCATCGAGCAGATGGCGCAGTCGTCGCCCACCACCGGCGCCGCCTACGATGTGGCGACGGTGATCGTCGAGGTGACGGCGGACAAGGTTTTCGAAACCGTAAAGCGCCTGCTGGCCCAGAACACGCAACTCCGAGTGACGCGCAGCGACGACGCCAAGCGCTCGATCGAATTCACCGACGGCACACAGATCGGCGGCATTCAGGTCAACCCGCTGAACGACAGCCTCTCGCAAATGATGGTATCGACTGCGCACCCGGGCATCGCTAGCTCGACCACGTCGACGATCGTCGCGCGCACACTCGCCATGTGCCGGGAGTTGAACGTCGTCTGTGAGCAGGGACAGTCCTGAGGGCCGCGCGTTGTAAACGGGAAGGGCGCGATCAAAGCGGGAAGTGCAACTCGCACACGGTCGTGCCACGCTCCGAACGGATGACGGCGTCCCCATATTCATTTCGACGAGCAAGGCCACATCGGCGGCCATGTACTTGCGTGCGAAAGGCTGCGCCAGTGCCCGGTAGCGCATGGCCAGCGCGAGGGCGGCCAGACGCTTGCCTCGCCAGCGGGCTACCAAGTGGGTGACTTGCGCCCGACTGTACCTGCTGGTGTTCTGCAGGTAGCGCCGCAACACACCCCGATCACGCTGCCTTCGGCCAGACTTGACCAAAGGGCGTGCGACGACCACTATTGCAAAGTGCGCTGTGCAACTTCGCAGCTTGGAGGGCGAACCCCAAGGATCGCGAGAGGAGCAGTGTCGAGCACGAGATCTGTGCGCCTCGTCGCCGTAGTCGCCCTGGTATTTGTCTGTATTGCGACCAATGGAGCCATTGTCGACAATGATCGGGTTCAAATGCCGGTGCCGAGCCAGTCGACAGAGAACCAGCCAACAATCGCGAACGCTGGCATCGACGCTGACTGCGCCCTGGGTGTGGCGGCCGCGTCCGATCCATGGTGACTTTGCCGATCCGGAAGCGCTACGGGCGTCAATTGCGCGACCGGCCACTCGGGCACCACTTCCTTGGCTGGCGCTCGAGCGTCCTACGCCATATCGAAACCGCTTGACATCCCAATGATCGAACGCCCCGCCAGCGGTCGCCCCAAGGGTGAACCCCATCCGCTACGAGTGCGCTTTGACCGATTCGAGCTCGACGAGGCCAACGCGCGCTTGCTGCGCGACGGAACGGCTGTCGCGCTCGCGCCGAGGCCATTCGCCGTCCTGTGCGCACTCGTGCGGCACGCCGGATCCCTGCTCACCACGAACGCTTTGCTCGATGAGGTTTGGGGCCACCAGTTCGTGACCGACTCGGTGTTGAGAACCGCCATCAGCGAGCTCCGGACGGTGCTCGACGACGATGCCCGCAAACCGCGTTACATCGAAACGGTGTCGCGGCGCGGGTATCGCTTCGTTGCCGCTCCCAGTGCGCTCGCCGCTGCGCCTGGCGTCCAGCCAAGCGTTTCGGGCTTTACCGCCGCGCACGTGCCCTACTTCATCGGTCGCGCCGAACCACTATCACGACTACGCCGCACCTGGGACACTGCGTGCAGCGGCAAGCGCGCGGTGGGCTGGATTGTTGGCGAGCCGGGTATCGGCAAGACGACGCTGATCGAACAGTTCATTGCGCGCCTCGGCAACGTCGCGTGCGCGCGCGGCCAATGCGTCGACCACTATGGCACGGCTGAGTCCTATCTTCCCGTTTTGGAAGCGCTGGATGAGTTGTGCCGCAGCGACAGCGAGGTGCCGTCCTTGCTGCGCGCCGTGGCGCCGACCTGGCTGCTGCAACTGCCGTGGCTCAGCACGACGGACGAGCGAGAAGCACTACGACGAGAGCTCGCCGGCGTCAGCCCGGATCGCATGTTGCGCGAGATGGGCCAGTTCCTTGATCGCTACACCGAGCGTCGCCCACTGTTGCTGGTGACCGAGGACCTGCACTGGAGCGACCGCGCGACGATCCAGCTCATCGACTACATCGCGCGGCGCCGCGGCAGCGCGCGGATCATGTGGCTTGCAAGCTTCCGTCTTGCCGAGGTCGTGGCCCTCGACCATCCGCTCAACCCGTTGCGGCACGAGCTCCGTCTGCATGACTTGTGCGAGGAGATCGTGCTCGATCCGTTCTCCGAAAGCGAGGTGGCCGACTACGTGGCGGCACGATCGCCAGCGATCGCCACCGACGAAGCGTTCGTGCGCGCTTTGCACGAGCGCACCGACGGCGTAGCGCTGTTCGTCGCGTCGGTGATGACGGAAGTGATCACGCGCGCCGAACATGCCGGTGACAACGCTTCCGCCGGGTCGCAGCTCGCGAAAATCGCGGTTGCGGAGCATCTCGCGGCGATCATCGATCATTACATCGCCAAGCTCACAGGCGATCAGCGCCTGGTGCTCTCGGCCGCCGCCGTTTGCGGCATCGAGTTCGGTATCCCTACGATCTCGGGAGCACTCGAGCGGGACGCTTTTTGGGTCGGCCAGACGTGCGACGAGCTCGCGCGCGCGCAGTTGTGGCTCGTCGCCCCGCGTCCCCAGGGAGGTAACAATGCAGCAGAGTTGCCGTATTCGTTCAGGCATGCGCTTTTTCGCCAGGTGCTCTACGAGCACACGAACCCATCGATTCGGTCACAGCTCCACCGCAAGGTCGGCACCACGCTCGAACGCGAGCGTGCGGCAGGCGCCTCGGTCGCCGCGGCGGAACTCGCCATGCACTTCGAGCTTGGCCGCGAGCCGATGGCCGCGCTGCGCCACTACGTTGCGGCTGCCGAAGCGGCGCTCGCGCGCCTGAGCCCGCGCGAGTGCATGAACCTCACTGAGCATGCGTTGACCCTTCTTGGCCAGGCGCCGGAGGGCACCCAACGCAACGCGCTGGAGATCGCGCTCGCCACGTTTCATGGAGTAGCGGCCACCCACGTACATGGTATCAGTCATCCCGAAGCGAAAATCGCGTTCCAGCGTGCGTACGCGCTTCTCGCCGACATCCCCGATCATTCGATGCGCGGACGGCTGCTGCACGGGTTCGCGTTCGTTCTCAGCCTGCGGGCGGACTATGCCGAGGCGCTGGCGGTGGCGGAACGAGCCGAGGCGCTCTCGTCTGCACCCAACGATCCGGTGCTTGTGCTCGTCACGTGTATCGTGCACGGATACGTGGCTCAGCTTCAGGGCCGACTGCGCGCGGCTGGCACATGGATCGAGCGCGGGCTCGTGGCCGCGGAGCTTCTCGAACTGGCGCCGGTCGAAATCTTCGTGGCCGATCCACAGGTCACGCTGCTGGGCCTGCAGGGCATCCACCTTCTTCATTCCGGGTTCGTCGAACAGGCGCGCGCGCGGTTGGAGCGCGCGCACGCGCGCGCGCTCCTCCTGGGATGGCCGAACACGCGGCTGGCGGCACTCTGGTACGCTGCGCTGTTTGAGGTCCGACTCGGCAACGCAGAACGTGTCGCGGCTCTGGCCGACGAAATGCGTGCACTTGTCGACGAATCCAAGGTCGCGCAAGGTCGGACGGCGTGCCGGTGGTTTCGCGGCTGGGCGGATGCCCGGATGGGACGACCGCGCGACGGCTATCGCCGCATTCGAGAAGCGTACGAAGACAATACCCAGCTCGGGATGCTGGCGGGAGGCAGTGAGGTCCTTGGGTATGCTACGGAGGCCTTGGTGCTTGCCGGCGACTGGGATGGCGCGCAACACGAACTCGAGGACGCGCTGCAAGTGGCGAACACGCTCGGTGAGCGCGTGTATCTGCCGCAGTTGTTCGTGATGCAGGCTGTCATCGGGCGCGCGCGTGGCGACCGCGCGGCCGCCGACGCCGCCATTCGGCGCGCCATCGTGGAGGCCAGAGCGCAGGAGGCGCCGTGGCTGGAGTTGATGGCACTGATCGAACTGTGCGAGCGCCACAGTGCAACGGCCGAAGACCGACGCGCGCTTGCCGAACTCGTCGATCAGCTTCCCGAAGCGCTCGACACACCCGCGGCCGCGAGGGCGCGAGCACTGCTCGCCAAAGCGAAGTCTGGGTAGACCACGTCGGTTTACCCGAATCCGGACGACTTGGCGACGTTACGCTGACAACTCGCCGTACAAGAACTCTTAGGCTAGCCTCGATGACTCACTATCGACAACTGAGATGACTTTCAACACTGACTGCAAGTACCCTACTCGACGCGCCTACGTGGTGAAGGTGCGCGGTGATGCAAAACCCGATGCGCTCGCCGGCCGTCTCGAGAACCTCGTTACCGGCCGGCAATGTGAATTTGTATCCGGTCGCGAGTTGCTCGAGTCCCTTGCCAGCGACCTGGATGCGACCCCCCACGAGCAGCCGTCCAATGCGCAAAGCGAGTGATCGATACCGTTCAGCGTCGGCAATCGTGATGATTCACACGGTGGAGCGAATCCGTGACTGAACCACATGATCATGGGCAGATCGCCTGGTGGGCGGAGAACATCGACGAGCTCGACCGCGAGATTGCCAGGTTGTGCTTGCTATGTCAGGTACGCATCCTCGATCCCGGCATCATCGAGCGTGTGCTCGAGAAAGACGCTTCCGTGTGCGGAACCCCCAATCCCGTCGCTTTCGCAAAGCTTCGCGACATGCTCATGTTTTATTTCGTGATCCGCGAAAAGTCGGTCGACGCCGTCGGGGAGCTGCAAACGGAGCAGATCGAGGCGCATGTCATCGAGCAGATCAGGAATCGCTTCGGCGATTTGCTGGGAAAGTGGCCGCCCGCGTGAAGGAGCGAACGCATGGATAGTGCGATCATCAGCGCCATGGCAGGCGTGCTCGGCTCGCTTGTTGGCGGCTCGGCTGCCTTTGCGACCGCCTGGATTACCCAGAAGACGGTCAGCCAGCGCGAGCTGATTCAGGGGGACATGCGCAAGCGTGAGACGCTCTACGGCGAATTCATCGGCGAATGCGCGAAGCTTCTCATCGACGCGTTCGTCCACACGCTCGACGATCCGGAGAAGCTGCTCCCACTCTACGCACTCACGAATCGCATTCGCCTCACCGCCTCGCAGCCGGTGCTCGCCGAAGCCGAACGTCTGTTGAGCCACATCACCGACCAGTACTTCTCGCGCAACCTGACGGTACAGGAGATGGGCCAACTTGCCCGCTCCGTAGGCGCCGATCCGTTGAAGGCGTTCGGCGAAGCCTGCCGCGCGGAACTCAAGTTGATACGCGCCCGCCTGTGAATCCGCGTCGCACCTTCCGACAAAATCCCGACAGAACGTCGACGCTTCGCTGACGACGCGCAGCAACCATTCCCTTACGCTCACTGCCATGTCGAACCCAGCCAACCCCAGTATCCCATTCCGCCATTTCCGTGTACTCGCCGCGTCGGTCGCGCTCGCCTTGGCGGGGTGTACCACACCCGTGCTGAAGCCCTCGCTCGATGTGCCGGACCGATTCGGGGCAGCAACGGCCCCCGTGGACGAGCCCGAGGTGGCGTGGTGGGAAGGCTTCAAGGACCCCGTGCTTGCCGACCTCATCCGCCGCGCCGCGCAGGAGAACCGCGATGTCAAGATCGCGGCCGAGCGGCTACGCGCCGCGCGCGCCGGAGAGACGATCAGCCGTTCGTGGCTGTTTCCGGCCGTTGGCCTCGCCGGCGATGCCTTCGATCACAAGACGAACTACGACTCGGTTCTCAAAAGCGTCGTTCCGGAAGCAGCGAACACGAAGGCGGCGCAGATCGGCGTCGGCGTGACCTGGGAAGTCGACCTCTTCGGTCGCCTGCGCGCTGGCGCCGCTGCGGCCGCGGCCGACACGCTGGCCGTCGAAAACGGCGCGCGCGGCGTGCGTCTTTTGGTGTTGAGCGACGTCGCAACCAACTACTTCAAACTCACCGGCGCATTGCGCCAGCTCGAAACGGTACGTGCGATAGCGGCCGCGCAAGACGAAACGTTGCGCCTCGTCACGGCGCGCCAACGGGTCGGTCTCGCGACGGCTTTCGATGTGGAACGTGCCCAGACGGAAGCCTCGCGGGCACGCGCAGCCATCCCGCCGCTCGAAACACTTGCCGCCGTCTCCCGGCATCGCATCGCCGTGCTCATTGGCGGTCAGGCGTTCCGCGCCGCAAGCATCACGCCGTCTACCGTCGAAGCCACTGTTCCGCCGGCGCGTCCGGGGCAACCCGCCGCGCTGTTGCAACGCAGGCCGGACCTGCTCGCGGCGAGCGCGCAGCTCGACGCCGCCAACGCGCGCCGGCAGCAGGCGATGGCGGAGTGGTTCCCGCGGCTCGTTCTCGGTGCCGTGTTCGGTCGCGAGAGCATCGAGCTCAATGGTTCGGACCTCGGCCCGGCGCGCTTCACCAACGTTGCGGCGATGTTGGCGATGCCGATCTTCAACGCCGGACGCACGCAGGCGATCAACGACATCGCGGAGAGTGGACAACGCGAAGCCGTCCTGCGCTACGAGGACGCGATCGCGCGCGCATTGGAAGACGTCGAGAACACGCTCGTGGCGCTCGCCGATGAACGGCAACGCGCGCAGGCGCTGAACAGCGCTGCGGCGTCGGCCGACGCGGCGCTGGGTCGCGCGCAATCGCTGTACGATCGCGGCCAGATCGACCTCTTGCCACTCCTTGACGCGCAACGCGTGCGATTGTCCGTGCGCGTCGGAGCCAACGACGCCAACACGCAATTGCTGCTTGACAGCGTGCAACTATACAAGGCGCTCGGCGGTGGCTGGCAGGCGTTCGAGCCCGTCGCCGGTCCCGCTGCGTCCGCCAACCCGAATTCGCCTACATCATCAAACTCCGTCGCTCGATACAAGGATCCGTCGTGAATCCGTCTCCCTCCCCCACATTAGTCATCGTCGCGATGATCGCCGTCGCGGGCCTGTCCGCGTGTACATCGAAGCCACCCGCAGAAGCCCTTCGTGCCGTGCGCACCGCGCAGATCCGCTACGACAGGACGCAGGAAATGAACCGCTACGTCGGCACGGTGCAGTCGCGCCACGAAGTCAACGAGGCCTTTCGCGTTGGCGGCAAGGTCGTGCAGCGCAAGGTCGATGTCGGCCAGAACGTGCGCGAGGGCGACGTGCTGACGGTGCTCGACGACACCGATTACCGGCTGGCCGAGGGCGCCGCGCGGCAGCAGCTCGTCGCCGCCACCGCGCAGGCGAAGCAGGCCGAGTCGGACCGCAAACGGCTAGACGCGTTGAAGACCGACGGCTCGGTCAGCGTGTCGGACAACGAGAAGGCACGGACGGCGCACGAAACGGCGTCGGCGTCGGCGGAGGCCGCGGCCCGGCAGCTCGAGTTGGCGCGCAATCGGTTCAAGTACACGGTGCTGCGCGCGTCGCGCAGCGGCGTCGTCACCGCCGTGCGCTTCGAGGTCGGGCAAGTCGTGGCCGAGGGCCAACCGGTCGTCTCGATAGCCAACGACGGCGAGCCCGAGATCGTGGCCGACGTGCCCGAGGATCACCTCGCCGTATTCAAGACGTCGCGTTACAAGGCGTGGCTGGCCAGCGCGCCCGAGCAAACGTTCGAGGTCGCGCTGCGAGAACTGTCGCCCCAGGCGGCGGCGCAAACGCGAACCTTTCGCGCTCGCTTGAAGCCGGTCACGCCGCGGCCGCTGCCGCTGGGCGCGACCGCCACGCTCGTCGTCGAACGGCAGGTCGGCGAAGCGCCGGCAGCAGTAATTCCCGCCTCGGCGATCACGCAGAACAACGGCCAGCCAGCGGTCTGGGTGGTTCATCCCGCGGGGTCCGAATCGGCCGCGACCGTCGACTTGATCAACGTCTCGGTGCACGGGTATCGCAATGACGAGGTGCTTGTGTCCGGGCCGCCGGCCGGCGAACTCGTCGTCACCGCCGGCGTGCAGAAGATGGCGCCGGGCTTGCGGGTCGCGCTTCCCGAGGCCGCGCGCAACGCTGAAACGAAGCAGGTCGCCCGATGAAATCGTTCAACCTCACCGAATGGGCGCTGAACCACCGCGCCGTCGTTCTGTTCCTGATCCTCGCGATCGCCATCGGCGGCGTGCTCGGCTTCACGAAGCTCGGCCAGCTCGAAGACCCGAACTTCTCCGTGCCGTCGATGACGGTGATCGTCATCTGGCCCGGCGCGACGGCGCAGCAGATCCAGGACGAGGTGCTCAACCGCATGGAGAAGAAGTTCGAGCAGATCGACCACTTCGACAAGGTCAAGACCTACGCGCGCCAAGGCTACGGCGGCATGACGCTGTCGGTCGTCGGCGGCACCTCGCATGCGGACCAGCGCGAGGCGTGGTACCAAGCGCGCAAGAAGTTCAGCGACGTCAAGCTCGAGCTGCCCGATGGCGTCATCGGCCCCATCTTCAACGACGAATACGGTGACGTGACCGGGCTGCTTTACGCCGTCAAGGGCGACGGCATCAGCCACGCCGAGCTCTCCGACACGGCGGAAGACATCAAGCGCCGGTTGCTGAAGGTGCCGATGGTGAAGAAGGTCGACATCTATGGCAAGCAGGCGAAGAAGGTCTACGTCGAGTTCTCGCACCAGCGTCTCGCCGCGCTCGGCATCACCCCGCTCGCGATTGCCGAGAGCCTGCGCAGCCAGAACAGTGTACTGGCAAGTGGCTCGATCGACACGCACGGCGACCGCGTGCTCGTTCGTGTGAGCGGCCAGTTCACGAGCCTCGATGACATCCGCAATGTTCCCATTGCTGCGGGTGGACGGCTGATCAAGCTCGGCGATTTCACGACGATCACGCGCGGATACGAAGATCCGCCCATGTACACGGTGCGCCACAACGGGCAGCAGGTGCTGATGCTCGGCATCACGATGACCAACGACGGCAACATCGTCGAGTTTGGCCACGCGATCGCGAAGGCGGTCGCCAACGTGCAGGCGGAATTGCCCCATGGCATCGAGCTCGAACGCGTCGCCGATCAGCCCACCGTCGTCAGTGAATCCATCTGGGAATTCGAACGCTCGCTGATGGAAGCGCTGGCGATCGTGCTCGCGGTCAGCCTGATCAGTCTCGGCTGGCGCATCGGCATCGTCGTCGGGCTCTCGGTCCCGCTCGTGCTCGGCGTCGTCGCGCTGGTGATGCTTGCGATGGGCTGGAACCTCGAGCGCGTCTCGCTCGGGTCTCTGATCATCGCGCTCGGCCTGCTGGTGGATGACGGTATCATCGCGGTCGAGATGATGGTCGTGAAGATGGAAGAGGGCTGGGATCGCCTGAAAGCGGCCGCCTACTCGTACTCCGCGACCGCGATGCCGCGGCTGACCGGTGCGCTCATCACCGTCGCCGCCTTCATGCCGATCGGTTTCTCCAGATCGACCACCGGCGAATACGCTGGCGGCATTTTCTGGATTGTCGGTACGGCCGTGTTGTTCTCGTGGGTCGTCTCCGGGATCATCACGCCCTACCTCGCCGTCAACATGCTGCCCAAGGACTTCGGAACGCACCACCACGGCGCCGACCCGTACGACACGCCCTCTTATCGCAGGCTACGCGGGTGGATCGACCTCGCCATCGCGCGGCGCTGGTGGGTCATCGCCACCACCGTCGTCGCACTGGCCGTCGCGGTTGTCGGAAGCAGGTTCGTGCCGCAACAGTTCTTCCCTAACAGTTCGCGACCCGAGCTCGTCGTCGAACTGCGACTGAAGGAAGGCGCCTCGTTCGCCGCGACGACCGAGCAGGTAAAGAAGATGGAGGCGGTGCTGAAGAAGGACGAGGACGTTCGCTTCTTCACCGCGTACACGGGCGCCGGCCAGCCGCGCTTCTATCTCTCGCTCAATCCGGAGCTGCCGAACCCGGGCTACGCCGCCTTCATCGTCATGACGCGCGACATGGAGGCGCGTGAACGCGTGCGGTCGCGCCTGATGACGAGCGTCAATGAGGAGTTCCCGGAGGTTTGGGTCCGCGTCACGCGCCTCGAACTCGGCCCGCCGGTCGGCTTCCCAGTCCAGTTCCGTGTCGTCGGTCCGGATACGCAGAGGGTTCGTTCGATCGCGCGTGAGGTCGAAGCGGCGGTCGCTTCGAGTCCGAAAGTTCGCGATGTGCAGCTCGACTGGAATGACCCGGTGCGCACGCTGAGAGTCGACCTCGACCAGGACAAGGCGCGTGCGCTCGGCTTGGCGCCAGCCGACGTCGCCTTCGTGACCCAGACCGTAATGAACGGCGCAACGGTGTCGCAACTGCGCGAGCACGAAGACCTGATCGACATCGTCGCCCGTGCGGTTCCGTCTGAGCGTCTCGACGTCGACACGCTGAAGGACGTCAATCTCTATACCCGAGAGGGGACTGTCGTGCCGCTGTCGCAAGTCGCGCGCGTGCGGTACGAGCTTGAAGAGCCGGTGCTGTGGCGACGCAATCGCGACATGGCGATCACCGTGCGCGCGGACGTCAAGGACGGCGAACAGGGCGTGTCGGTGACTCAGGAGATCCGTCCGATGCTGAAGGAGATCGAAGCGCAGCTGCCTTTCGGCTATCGCATCGACGTCGGCGGCGCCGTCGAAGAAAGCGACATCGCCAACCGCGCGCTGATGGCGGTCTTCCCGGTCATGCTGGTCACGATCCTGACGATCCTGATGCTGCAGCTGCAGAGCTTCTCGCGCATGTTCATGGTGTTCCTGACGGCACCGCTCGGACTCATCGGTGTCGTCGCCGCGCTGCTCATCTTCCAGGCGCCGCTCGGCTTCGTCGCGATCCTCGGCATCACCGCATTGTGCGGGATGATCATGCGCAACGCGGTGATCCTTGTCGACCAGGTGCAGGCCGAAATGGCCGAGGGCCGCGATCCCTGGAATGCCGTGCTTGAAGCAGCCGTGCACCGGACTCGTCCGGTGGCGCTGACCGCGGCGGCCACCGTGCTCGCGATGATTCCGCTGACGCGCAGCGTGTTCTGGGGTCCTATGGCGATCGCCATCATGGGCGGTCTCACCGTCGCCACGTTGCTGACGATTTTCTTCGTGCCGGCTCTTTACGCCGCGTGGTTCAAGGTCGAGCGGGCTTCTGCTGCAAATCCTGAGATGCCGCCGGCGGCGGCCCCGGCATGAAGCACCGATGAACGAGGCCAACGGTCAATTGGAACGCCGCATGTGCCTGTAGACCAACGCGCCGTGACAGGCGCTCGATGAGAGCGATCGATGGGCAACTCGATGAAAGCAGCCGTCGTACACGAGCTCGGAAAGCCACTCGGACTCGAGGAGGTACCTGTTCCGCAGCCGAACGAGAACCAAGTCCTCGTTCGCATCGCGGCGACCGGGATCTGCCACACGGACCTCCACGCCGCGAAGGGCGATTGTCCCGTCAAGCCGCAGACGCCCTTTATCCCCGGCCACGAAGGCGTGGGAACGGTGGCTGCGGTCGGCCGTGCCGCCCGCGGCGTCAAGGAGGGCGATCGGGTGGGAATTCCGTGGCTGCATACGGCCCGCGGGCACTGCCCACACAGCCGGACCGGGTGGGAGACGTTGTCCGGCGCCCACGGCGCGCTCGTCACGGCCGAATCACCGAAGGCATTCGAACAGGCCTTCGACAGGCTGCGGTCGCGTGGCACGATGGCGCTGGTCGGTCTGCCACCCGGCAAGATGTCGCCGCCGATCTTCGACATGGTTCTCAAGCGCATAACCTCGCGCGGCTCCATCTTCGGAACGCGTCAGGATCTGGACGAGGCGCTGGCCTTCGCCGGCAGCGGATCCGTTTCTGCCCACTTCTCCTGGAACAGTCTGGAAAGCCTCAACGACATCTTCGCGCGCATGGAGGACGGCAAGATCGACGGCCGCATCGTTGCGAACCTGCAATGACGGGCCGAATTGTGAGCGGACTCTGACGGACCTTCCCGGAGTCCTCAAGGTAAGTCTCTGATTAATTGCAATAAATCAGAAAATCGGCAAAACATGTAGGCATGTATATGCAATAATAGTGCTTGACAAACAATGCGCTATTAGGCTTTATTGTCGGCATGTACATCGCCCGCATCCCCAACCGAAAATCCAGGCCCGCCATCCTGCTCCGCGAGTCCTATCGTGAGGGCGGCAAAGTCTGCACGCGGACCATTGCCAACCTGACGAACTGGGCACCGGAGCGAATCGTCGCCATGGAACGTCTGGTGAAGGGCGAATTCGACGACTGGTCGGGAGAGATGACCAGCGGCGAGATTTTTGGAGTGCTGTTTGCGCTCAAGCAGTTGGCGGATCAGGTGGGCATCACGCGGGTATTGGGCAGTGCGGCGGAAAGCAGGCTCAACCTGTTTCTGATTCTCGCACGCATCGCGCATGGCGGGTCGCGGTTGTCGGCGGTGCGCTGGGCGAAACAGCACACGGTGGCCGATGTGTTGGCGCTGGAGGAGTTCGATGAGGACGACCTCTATGCCGCTCTGGACTGGCTGGCGAGCCAGCAGGAGCGTATCGAGCGGGAACTGTACCGGGCCTACGTCAAGGAGCAGGGCCAACCACCGGTCCTGGTGCTCTACGACGTCACCTCCAGCTATTTCGAAGGAGAATGCAACGAACTGGGGCAATACGGCTACAACCGCGACGGCAAGCGAGGCAAGCAGCAAATCGTCATCGGTTTATTGACCGCCGAGGACGGCGAGCCCCTCGCCGTGCGCGTCTTCGAGGGCAACACCGCGGACCCGACGACGGTGGCCAGCCAGATCACGATTCTGAAGGAGCAATTCGGGATTGCCGAGGTGGTGATGGTGGGCGACCGGGGAATGATCAAGGCCAAGGGGAAGGCCGCGCTGTCGGCACAGGGCTTCCGCTATATCACCGCCTTGACTGACGCGCAGGTACGCACCTTCCTCAAGGAGGGCGTGCTGCAGACGGACCTCTTCGATGTGCCTCTGTGCGAAGTCGAACACGACGACAAACGGCTGATCGTGCGCCGTAACGAGATCGTCCGGGTGCGCGAGGAGCGGCGGCGGGAGGACAAGTTGGCTCAGTTGCAGGCGAAGATCGCCGACCGTAACGCCTTCGTCAAGAACTCCAGGCGCGCCAGCGCGGCAACCGGCCTGGCCGCTTTGCAGCGCTGGGCCAAACGCCACAAACTCGCCGCGTTTGTCACCCTCGCGCTGAACGAACGCGTCATTGTCTGCACCATCGACCAGGAGGCTAAAGCGCAGGACGCCCTGCTCGACGGCTGCTATCTCCTGGAAACCGATGTGCCACAAGGCTTGATGGATGCGAAGGCGGTCGATGCGCGTTATCGCGATCTGCAAAAAGTCGAGCGCAACTTCCGCACGGTCAAAACCACCTTCCTGGAAATTCGCCCGATCTTCCTGCGCAAGGCTGAGCGTACCAAGGCACATGTCTTCGTGGCGATGCTCGCCTTGAAGATCACGCGGCGGTTTGAAGCGGCTCTCCACCGGACCTTCGGCAGCACCGTAGACGACCCCGCCACCATCACTCCGGACGACGCCCTGGTGGCCCTCGGACGATTGACCTATCTCTACAGCACCGACCGCAACGGTCAGCGTCACACGCATCTGCCACGCCCGGACGATCAACAGGCCAAAATCCTCGACGCCATCGGCCTTTCCTTCCCGCTCAAGGCCAAAGCCGAAAAGCGCGCCGTGTAGGCAGCCGCCGCTTTTGCGGCACTGGCTTTTTCTTTAACAAAAACCGATACTTAAAGCGTAGTTGCGTCTACTGGCTAGAGGAAGATCCGTCAGAGAAAAATCTAGGTCCCCTGTCGAATGAAGCGGCTTGGGCCGGAGAACGGGATGAATGTCAAGGATGCCCAGGCTTTCCACCTTTGACGCGAGGGGCGTAAAGATCTCGCGCACCATGTCGATCGAGACGCAGGTTTCGTCCAGGGTGTTACGTCCGCCCCTGTGAAAGGCCTGTAGTGGGTTGGCTATCCCGCTAACGGCGAGGAAGAAAGCAGGAACGGAGCCGGAAGGAGAGTGGGACGGGGAAGGTCAAGGAAGGGCTGGGACAGCTCTGCTATCGTGGGAAGCTTGACGACCACCCGGAGAGAAAGGAGCCCAGCCCATGCAACGAATTGTAGCCGGCATCAGCACGCTTGAGCAGCACCTGGAGACGGTGAAGGGGAAGCGCGAGGTCTATCGACCGCCGTCGTGTCCGCACTGCGGAATCAAGCTCCTGTGTCAGCACGGGTACTACTACCGGAAGGCCGATCGGCGAGTGCAGCGGCCCTCGCTCAACCCGGTGCCGATCTGCCGTTACCGCTGTGGCGGTTGCCGGCGCACCTGTTCGCGCCTCCCCGAGTGCATTGCCCCACGGCGTTGGTACGACTGGTCGGTGCAACAGAACGCCCTGTCGGCTCGACTCGACGGCCGGCCTGTCGGCGGCGGTGGCGACGACGGACAGCCTGCCGTGCGCAGTACCGGTCGCTGGTGGGCCTGGCTCCAGGCTCGCGGACCGATCTTCGCGTTTCTCTGCGTTGCCGCTTCG
>AATO01000004.1_pt1 | contig 93064 bp, 70 predicted proteins | sample 270628 | NCBI WGS metagenome assembly AATO01 (sample SAMN02954268, study PRJNA17657) | bioreactor sludge metagenome | biome: terrestrial; feature: bioreactor; material: sludge; isolation source: Enhanced Biological Phosphorus Removal (EBPR) bioreactor sludge | place: USA: Madison, Wisconsin | reverse complement strand
GGAACGGGATGTACTCGATCAGGCCTCGCCCGACCAGTTCGGCGAGCGGCAGCGCTTCGTGTCCAGCCAGGCACTACGCGGCGACGAATCTCGAAGAACTGTTCCGTCACTTTTCCGACCCGGACCGCGATGCCCCCTACACCGTCGCCTGGATCGATTGTCTGTCCGCTGGCAAGCGATTGGGTCGCGGCGTACTCATGGCCGGGCATCATGCCGCGTGCGACGAACTGCCGGTCGAGGCCCGCGCCAAACCTTACGACTTGCCAGCAGGCAGGGCCTTGTCCGTGCCGGTCAACCTGCCGGCCTGGGTGCTCAACCCGACGTGTGTCAGCCTGTTCAACGGGGCCTACTTCGCTGCGCAAGCGCGCAAGCGTGCCCCTTTCATTGCCGATTATCGTTCCTTCTTCTACCCGCTGGACAACATCTCCCATTGGAACCGGATGTATGGGACGAGGGGGTTCGTTCAGTACCAGTGCGTCATCCCCGAAGCCGGCGCCTTCGATGCCATGCGCAAGCTGCTCGAGCGGATTGCCAGCAGTCGGCACGCGTCCTTCCTGGCCGTGCTGAAGCGCATGGGGCCGGCAGGAAACGGGATGCTCTCGTTCCCGATGCCCGGTTACACTCTCGCACTGGACCTCAGTTTGCGGGATCCCGATCTATTCAAGCTGCTCGATGCGCTGGATGAACTGGTCATTCAACACGGCGGGCGCGTGTATCTGGCGAAGGATGCCCGCCTGAGCGCGGCGTCGTTCCGGAGGATGTATCCACGTTACGAGGAATGGCTGACCGTCAAGAACAAACTGGATCCGCAGCACCGGATCACCTCGAGTCTGGCCCGACGCCTGGAGATTGGGGGCGCCGCATGAAAGGGTGGGTCTTGATTCTGGGGGCAACGTCCGCCATTGCGCGGGCGACGGCAAGCACCCTGGCGGCGGCAGGTTACCATCTGTGCCTGGCGGGCCGTGACATCGACGAACTGCAACGGGACGCCACCAATCTGGCTATCCGTTTCGGCAATCAGACCTGCCACCGCGAGTTCGATGTCGACCGTCTGGAGACGCACGGCGTATTCTTCTCCGAGGTACAGTCCCTCCCCGGCGGGATCGACGGCGTGGTGGTTGCCGTGGGCTACCTTGGCGATTCTCCGTCGTCACGCCATCAACCACAACTGCAGCGCGTGTTGCTGACCAATTTCGTCGGTCCCGCGGCGATTCTCGCTCTATGTGCGGATTACCTGGAGGAACGGCGAGCGGGATTCATCGTCGGCATTTCCTCCGTGGCGGGTGACCGGGGCAGGCAAAGCAATTATGTCTATGGGGCCGCCAAAGGCGGTTTCAGCATCTATCTGCAAGGACTGCGCAACCGCCTCTTCACTTCTGGGGTGACCGTGGTCGATGTGAAGCCGGGGTTTGTCGATACGCCGATGACCTACGGACTTCCCGGGATGTTCCTCGTTGCCAGCCCGGCTTACGTCGGCGAGCGCATTGTTCGCGCCGTCCTGGCGCGACGCGACGTCGTCTATGTTCCCTGGTTCTGGCGCTACATCATGTTGATCATTCGCCACATTCCAGAGAAGCTCTTCAAGCGACTGAAACTCTGAATGGATACCGGGAAGATTACCGTTGCCGCCTTCGACTTCGATGGCACACTCACCCGGCGAGACAGCCTCCTGCCGTTTCTCCTCTACGCCGCAGGGCCGGTCAATTTCGCCATCAAGATGACCAGGGCTTCACCGGCCCTGCTCGCTTACGCGGCCCGCCTGATGCGTAATGACGCGGCCAAGGAAAAGCTGTTGCGCACCTTCCTTCACCAGCGCCCACTGGCGGACATCGAGGCCATCGGCACACGCTTCGCCCGAGAGCGCGTGCCCGCCATGCTGCTGGACGATGCCTACGCCCGCTTCCTCTGGCACAAGCGGCAAGAGCATGTCTGCGTTCTGGTGAGTGCCTCCTTGGTCCACTACCTGGAACCGTGGGCGAAGTCGGTTGGTTTCGACCACGTGATCGGTTCGCAACTGGCCAGTGACGACAATGGACTGGTGTCGGGCCGGTTGGACGGCGGGAATTGCTACGGCGAACAGAAGGCCAGCCGACTGCGTGCGTGGCTGGGGGCCAGGGAGGCAATCATTCATGCCTACGGCGATAGCCGGGGTGACCGGGAAATGCTGGCGATGGCGGACCATCCGTATTACCGCACCATGCCGAAAGGTGAACGAAATTGAAAAAGCTGCTGGACCTGATCAAGCTGATGCGCCCGCATCAATGGGTGAAGAACTCCTTCGTGTTTACCGGCCTGATCTTTGGACATCTATGGGGCGATTCGGACCTCGTCCTGAAGGTCATTGGCGCGGCGCTTGGCTTCAGCCTGGTTTCGAGCAGCGTCTACACCCTCAACGACATCCTGGATCGCGCTGCCGATGCCGCGCATCCCACCAAGCGGAACCGGCCGCTGGCTGCGGGGCGGGTCAGTGTGACGGCGGCGGCGGCGCTCGGGATAGTGCTCATGGCGCTTGGCCTCGGTCTCGGTTGGTGGGTGTCGCCCGCGGCCCTGGCGATGCTTTTCGGCTATGGCGTGCTGAACATCGCCTACTCGGTGCATCTCAAGCATGTGGTCCTGATCGATGTGTTCATCATCGCCACTGGCTTCATGCTGCGAATCCTGGTGGGGACGGTGGGTGTGGGCATTCCGCCATCGCAATGGCTGGTGCTCTGTGGCGTGATGATCACCCTCTTTCTGGGGTTTTCCAAGCGCCGAGCCGAAGTGCTGACGCTCGGTGATGGACACTCTGCACATCGTCGCGTTCTCGAGCACTACAGCCCGGTGCTGCTGGACAAGATGATCGGCATCACCGCGTCGGGCGTCATCATGAGTTACAGCCTGTACACCATGAGTCCGGACACCATTCGCGTCCATCACACGGCCAACCTGATCTATACGGTTCCTTTCGTTATCTTCGGTGTGTTTCGCTACATCTACCTGCTGCATCATCAACACAAAGGGACGGATACCGCCCACGACATCGTGCGCGATGCCTGGTTGGGGGGCGCCGTGGCGTGCTGGCTTGCCGCGACGCTGATGCTGATTTCTTGACAACCATGAATTCAAAACTGTCCACTTTCCTGTCCGGCCGCAATCAGCACTGGCTGGTCTGGACCTCCGTGCTGAGCGGCCTGGCCTATCTCGGCGTGTCGGTATCGGGGGGCTGGCATGAGGTCTCGCATGCCTTTGGATTGGTGGGCGCCGGCGGCGTGGCGATCGCCCTGGTGTTGTCGCTGGTCAATTACCTGTTGCGGTTCGTGCGCTGGCAATACTTCCTGCGGCTTTTGGGGTGCGGCATCCCGAGTGGGGAGAGCCTGGTGATCTACCTGGCCGGATTCGGTCTGACGATCGTTCCCGGGAAGGCCGGCGAAGCCGTGCGCAGCCTGTTCCTGAGTAGCCGCGGAATGAGTTACCGGAGCAGCCTGGGGGCCTTTCTCGCAGAGAGGCTGTCCGACCTGCTCGGCGTGCTCATCCTCGCTTCCATCGGCTTCTGGGCCTTCGACTCGGCGCGCCCCGTGCTGGTTGGCCTGGGCCTCGTCGTCCTGACGGTGCTCCTGGTCCTGCGTCTTCCCACTTGGCGTGCCCGCGTGGGCGTGTGGGTTACGCGGCTTGTTCCAGGCCGCTTTCATGCGGGGCTGGAAGCTGTCGGCGGGGTCTTCGGACACGTTCAGACGTGTTTGCACGGCCGCCATCTCTTGCTCGGACTGGTGCTTTCAATCGCTGCCTGGGGCGCCGAGGCCTATGCCTTCTATCTTGTCCTGCAGTGGATGGAAGCGCCCATAGGCTGGCAGGCTGCCGTCTTCATCTATGCGTTTGCAATGCTCGTCGGCGCCATCAGCTTCTTGCCAGGTGGCTTGGGAGGCGTTGAAGCGACCATGGTCGGGCTGTTGATCCTGATCGGGTCAACTCAGCCATTGGCGCTGGCGGCTACCGTGATCATCCGCCTGACAACCCTTTGGTTCGCCGTTGCTCTGGGTCTGCTGGCACTGGTGGCGATGCTCAGGATCGACCAGGTGCCGGAGCAAAGCTCGGCACGTTAGCGCACGCGTGCGGCGTCTGGCCGCTTCGCGCTTCCCTTCTTTCGCCGGCAGACCCGCGTACTCCATCACTCCCGCATCAGGCTGTCAGGGTCTGATTGGTTTTAGCCTATACTTGCAAAGTGGGTGTTTGCCCTTGCAGGCCCCAGGCTCGAGCGATCGGGTCCGCTTCGCTCGCGCCGACGGACGCGGACAAATCCACTGTGGTAGGTGAGGTAGAAGATGTCTGTAAGCGACGATCACATTCTGTTCATCGAGGATGGGCAGCCGCGTGGCGAAGATCCCGACGGCCGGAGACCTTGGCTCGTTCTCGTCGCCGACGACGACGACGGTGTGCACGAGGTGACGGGCTTTGCGCTGGCGACGATGACCATCCTCGACCGACCTCTGGCATTGCTGCACGCGCACTCGGGTGCCGAGGCGCTGGCCGTGCTGCGCGCGCAGCCCGACATCGCCGTCGTCTTGCTCGATGTGGTCATGGAAAGCGATGACGCGGGCCTTCGTCTGGTCGAGACCATCCGCAGCGATGAGGCGTTGGCGAATACGCGCATTATCCTGCGCACGGGGCAACCGGGCCATGCTCCGGAGGCCGAGACGATCTCCCGTTACGACATCAACGACTACAAGACCAAGGCCGAACTGAGCGAAAGCAAGCTGTTCACCAGTCTGACCATGGCCATCCGCTCCTACGATCAGTTGCAGCGTCTCGAGGCCAACAGGCGGGGCCTGGAAATGATCGTCGCGGCGAGCAACCAGCTCAATGCCAAGCATGGCGTGCAGGCTTTCGCTGAAGGCTTGATCACGCAGATCGCGGCGCTCGTCAGAGTACCGCCGGAAGGCTTGGTCTGCGCCGTTGCCGAGACCCGCGCCGGCGATGCCGGACCCAATGATTATCAGGTGATTGCTGCAGCTGGAAGCTTCCGTTCGCTCATCCACCACCGGCTGAAAGAGATCGACGACTTGCGCATCGTTGCTGCTCTGACCGCTGCCCTGGAGAGTCGGGTCAGCAGTATCGGACGCCACAGCGCGACACTCTACTTCGCGAAGTCCGAGCAGGAGGGTTTTGCCGCCTTCATCGACGCCGCCCGTCCCATACCGCCGCTCGACCAGCATCTGATCGAGGTCTTCTGCAGCAACATTGCCCTGTGTGCAAAGAACGTCGACCTCGTCGCGGAGTTGCGGCGGGACGCCTTCTTCGACCGTCAGCTTGGTTTGCCCAATCGTAACGCACTGATCGTCGAACTGAATCAGCGAGCCCAGATCGCTCCGAACGGTGACGGCGTCCTGGCGGTCGTCGATGTCGATCAATTCGCCACCGTCAACGACATCCTCGGACAACACTACGGCGACCTGGTACTGAAGATGACTGGTGCGCGTCTGCGCGAGTTTTTTGGTCCGGTGGCCTACATCGCACGTCTTTCCGGCGATGCCTTTGCTGTGGTCGGGCAGCGTGAGGTAGTCACTGCCGAGGCAATCGGTCTCTGCTTCGCCGAACCGTTCTCGCTGATGGGGATCCGGCAGTCCGTGTCCGCTTCCGCCGGAATCGTCTTCCTGAACGCCGGCTTTCGCCCCGGCGCGGAATACGTCCAGGACGCCTACCTGGCGCTCAAGCGCGCAAAGGCCGCCGGACTTGCCCAGATCGTCACCTATACGGCCGATCTCGCCAACGAAGTTCGTTCGCGCGCCCGTCTTCTCGACGACCTTCGCCGCGCCTTCGAAGGCCATCGCCTGCATCTCGTGTACCAGCCGCAGATCGATCTCGCTACCAGCCGGGTGATCGGCGCCGAAGCACTGTTGCGCTGGCGCTTGCCTGACGGCACGATGATTCCCCCGGACCGCTTCATTCCGCTGGCCGAACAATCAGGTCTGATCATCGACATCGGCCATTGGCTCCTGCGCGAAGCGATGTTGGCTCTGCATCGTTTGCGTGCGGCAGGCGCGCCGAATCTGCGCATGGCGGTCAATGTCTCGCCGATCGAATTGCGTCGTCCCGATTTCGCCGACAGCGTCTTGCAGATCCTCGGCGAGACAGCGACGCCGGCCGACGCCGTCGAACTCGAGATCACCGAATCGGTTGCCGTCGGCGGCCTGGCGGCGGCCATCGAAACGCTCGCGCCCTTGCGCGATAGCGGCATCACGGTTGCCATCGACGACTTCGGGACGGGCTACTCGTCGCTCTCCTATCTCGAGCGCCTGCCCGCCGATCGCCTCAAGATCGACCGCAGTTTCGTCCAGGGGCTCGAGCGTGGCCAAGGCGCGGCGCGCATCCCCCGGACCATCATCGCCCTCGGTCGCGAACTGGGTCTGCGCGTCATCGCCGAAGGCGTAGAAAATGAATCCGTCGCACTTGCCGTCCGCGCGCTCGGTTGCCACGAAGCGCAGGGTTACCACTTCGCACGACCGATGGTCGAGGCCGATTTCGTCGCCTGGCTCGCCGCTGGCGGGTGTGCCGCCGGATGAGTCGATGCTGGGCGCTTGTCGGTCTGTTGTGCGCGGGTGCCCTGGCACTCGCCGGCTGCGATGAGCAGCCGCCATTGCGCGTCGGCTTCCTCGCGGAACTGACCGGGCGCTCATCGGATCTTGCCGAGGCCGGTCGCAACGGCGTGCTGATGTCCATCGAGAGCGCCCGCGATAGCAAACTGCTCAAGGGTCGGCGCGTCGATGTCCTGATTCGAGACACCGGCGCCGACGCCTCATCCGCACAAAAGGCCGCGGAAGATCTGGTTGCTGCCGGTGTGGACGTGATCATTGGGCCGATGACCAGTGGCATGGTGCCCCCCGTGCAGTCGGTCACCGAGAACGCCGGGATACTGCTCGTATCGCCGAGCGCGACGGCCACTCAGTTCTACGGAAAGGACGATCTGCTCGTTCGCATCAACTGGACCACTCGCGACAACGGCAGCAACTATGCGCGGCACTACCACGCCAAGGGCCTGCGCCGTCTCAGTGTCGCCGTGAATGAGAACAACCGGGTCTTTGCCGACAGTTGGCTGGCCGAGTTTCGCGTTGTCTTCGAGTCGCTCGGTGGGACCATCAGCGCCAGCCACTATTTCGACTCAGCTGCCGAGAACTATCGCGACCTTGTCGACCGCCTGCTCGCGCCACAACCCGACGGCCTCCTGCTCATCGGTAACTCGGTCGATGTCCCACGCCTTGCCCAGCAGGCCTACAAGTTCCGCCCCGGGATCCCGATGATCGCCGCCGAGTGGGCTGCGACGTCGCAACTGATCGAACTCGGAGGACGTTCCGTGGAAGGTCTGATGCTCGTTCAGAACTACGACCAGGACGATACCTCGCCACGCTATGTGGCCTTCCGCGATGCGTATGCGAAGCGCTTCGGCAAGCCCCCGGTGTTCGCCAGCGTCCTGGGTCACGACGCCGCCAGCGTGGTCATGGGCGCGCTCGCGCGTCGCCCGAACGACATGACAGTAAAGGATGCGGTGCTCAAGTTCGGCCCCTACCAGGGCCTGCAGCAGGAGGTCCTCTTCGACGCCAATGGCGATGCGCAACGTACGGCCCACTTCATGGTCGTTCGCGACGGTCGTTTCGTGCGCGACAAATGACTGCGCCGAAAGCCTGGCGACTGCGAACGTCTCTGGCATGGGTATTGACGGCGATCTTCTCGGTCAGTTTCGTCGCCGTCGGGTCTGTCCTCTTCCTGGTCAGAGCACCGCAGATCGATCTGGAAACCCGCAAGCTTTTGCAGACGGAAAGCGCCGACCTTGCGCAGGGTACCGAAGCGCTCCTCGCTGCCCTGCAGACGCAGATCGAGCTGATAGCGTCCACGCTTGCTCTGGTGCCGTACAGCGGACTGCAGGCGGTTATCGAACACGCCGTCGCGGACACCAGCGCTTTCCAGGCGATCTACCAGGTGTCCGCCGATGGCACGGTTCTGCGCGCCGCCGTCAATTCGCGTGTTGGCGTCGGCCGTCGCGCCGAACTGCTCGGCAACGATCTGTCGCGCCATTTCCTCGTTCAGCGTGTCCGAGAGACCGGTGCACCGGTGTGGAGCGACAAACACCATTCGCCGATTTCCGGGGTGATCAGCGTCGCCGTCGGCGTGCCGTCGGGCGACAGCGTCATCGTCGGCGAAATGCCACTCGCCCAGGTGCTCAAGTCGCTACGCATCGCCGGCGGCAAGCGGCATGCGCGCGTCTGGGTGATCGACCAGCGCGGCGAGATCCTCGCCGACGATGAGGACTCGGCGCGGGTCGGCGTCGCCAATCTCGCCAATCAGCCGTTGCTTGCCAGCCTCGGCGACAGCGCCGGTGGCATCGGGCAGGTCAGCTTCGAAGGCGAGGTATTCGACGCCGCAGTCGCCCACTCGCGCCTGCTCGACTGGTACTTCGTCGTACGCAGCCCGAGCGGGCTGAAGAACCCGCAGATTGCCGCGACCATCGAGTTCGGTGTGGCCGCGCTGGTCAGTTCCATCGTCTTCGGGCTCGTCCTGTCTCCGCTCTGGGCGACCTATCTGGCGCGCCCGATCAGCAGTATCACCGAACGTGCCCGGTGGATCGCTGCCGGGACGACGCTTGGTCCGTGGCCGCGCAGCAGGACCATCGAGCTCAATCAACTGTCGGCCGACCTCGAACGGATGGCCGAGGCCGTGCGCGACCGAGAGCGGGCGCTCGGAGTTATCTTCGACGCGTCACCAGTCGGCATCGGCCTGCTGGAGCCGGCAAGTAATTTCAGTTTCGTCCGCGTCAACGATGCACTCCTGCAGTTGCTGGGCTATCAACGTGAACAGTTGCTGGGGAGAAACGGGCTCGACCTCGGTCTCTGGTGTGACCTCAGCGTGCGGCGGAGTCTCTACGACCTGCTGCAGGCGGAGGGCTATGGGGAAGTCGAGGGCTGGCTGAAGCGTCGCGACGGTAGCATCGTCCTCGCCGCCATCAGCGCCCGGACCCTCGTGATCGGCAACCGGCCGCAAACGATCTGGGTCGCCAAGGACATCACCCACATCCGCCGAATCGAGGACGAAGTCCGTACCCTCAACGCCGAACTCGAGGAGCGGGTGCGCCAGCGCACGGAAGAACTGCGCTTTGCCAACGCCGAGCTTGCGGCCACCGTCGAACAACTGCAGCTCGCGCGTGACGAACTGGTACGTACGGAGAAGCTCGCCTCGCTCGGCTCGCTGGTCGCCGGTATCGCCCATGAACTCAACACCCCGATCGGCAATGGCGTGATGGCGGTCACCACCATGCGCGCCAGACTGACGGATTTCGAGGAGCAGACGCGCGCGGGAGTGCGCCGCTCGGATCTCGACCGTCTGCTGGCGGCGGTCGACACCGGGACCGACATCGCCGTGCGCAACCTTGGACGAGCTGCCGATCTCGTCACCAGTTTCAAGCAGGTCGCGGTCGATCAAGCCAGCTCGCAACGCCGCCCGTTCGATCTTGGCGAAGTCGCCCGCGAGATCCTGCTGACGCTGCAACCGGTCCTCAAGCACCGCGCCGTTACGGTGAAAGTGTCGATTGCCGCCGGCATCGTTCTCGACAGCTACCCTGGCCCCTTGGGGCAGGTCATCACCAATCTCATCGACAATGCCGTCGTGCATGCCTTTGCGGACGACCAGAAGGCTGAGGTGGCCATCTCGGCCGACAACAGCGTGCGAGGTCGCGTCGTCGTCGAAGTCGCCGACAACGGCAAGGGTATCGCGACGTCTCTCCTGCCACGCATCTTCGACCCCTTCGTGACCACGCGCATGGGGCGTGGCGGAACGGGCCTCGGCCTGCATATTGCGCACAACATCGTCGTCAGTGTGCTGGGCGGGACGCTTGCCGCCGACAGTACTCCCGGCCGCGGCACACGCTTCACGATCGACATTCCCTTGACGGCGCCCGTTCCCGAGCGCCGGGACGACGCGTCGAGCGCCGCTCGCGGGACCACCGGGATGCGAGAGCAATCCGCTGCCTGGCCAGGAGACGGCAGCCTGCCGGCTGGCGGCTAGCTGCCCCGGGAAGGCGGCGGAATGCACCGCCGTGCCCGGGCCACGGTGGCAATTCCAGCGAACGGTCGACCTTCCACTAATCCTGCATGGCCAGGAGTTCCTTGTCCGCGTAGCTCAAGCGCATCGCCAGCACGCGCGCCAGGGCCTCGATCAGGTGGAAGGCGAGCCGCCTGTGCTGCTCGCGAAGCATCTCGAAGTCTTCCCGCCGCAACACGTAGAGCTCGGTATCTTCTACTGCCGTGGCATCGCTGCTGAAATGCGACGCCCGGGAAATGAAGGACAGGCCGCCGAAAAAGTCGCCACGCCCGTAAGTCAGACGGTGACGGCTGATATCCTTGCCGGGAACCGGTACCGTGATACGGACGGCACCCTTGCGGATCAGGTAGAGCTGATCCGCCGGGTCTCCCGAGGAGAACACTCGGTCGTCCTTGGCCACCGAGCGCCGCTGGAGACACTCGACCAGCGCGATCAGCGCCTCCTCCTTGGCGTCGCTGAAGACTTCCAGTTCGTAGATTTCGAGTGGCGGAAGCTCGGCTGCCTGGAGCAGATTGTCGCCCAGCAGCTGGTCTTCCACCCATTCGACGGCGTCGTCGAGCACCGGAAAGACCTTCACGTGGTCGGTCGTGGTGGTCAAGCCCATCTGGTCGAAGAGATCGGCGATGTTCCGGCCGTTGGGCAGGGTATGGGTGAGGTCGCTGAAGATCAGGAAGGCGCCACGTTCGATCAGCGAGTCCCTGATCTGGGTCAACAAGTGCACCGCCGTGACGTCGACCGACTGCACGCGGCGCATGTCGAGAACGATGTAGGTGCGTTTGCCCAGTTCAGGTTCGAGGCTGCTGTACAGCTGGTCCTTGGTGCCGAAGAACAGGCTGCCCTGTAGTTCGACGATGACCGTGCGGTCGCCGCGTCGCTCGAGGAGATCCATCTCGTGGCCGAGGCGAATCCGTTTCGAGAACCGGTTGCCGCCATCGACCTTGTTGCGAATGATCGTGCTGCCCAACTGCTCGCGAATGAACAGGAGCATGGCCAGCGCGATACCCACCGCCGAGGCGGCGATCAGGCTGTAGCCGAGCGCCACGCCGACCACCACGACGATCACGGCAAAGTCCAGCATCGTCCATTGCGACTGCAGCAGATGCAGACTGTGGCTGTCGATCATCCGGATGCCGACGACGATCAGGATGCCGGCCAGGGCAGCCACCGGAATCCAGGCGATGAAGGCGCCGAGGGCAAGGAAGGCGATCAGCGACAGCACGCCTTCGACGACGCCGGAGACACGGGTCTGGCCGCCACTCGCCAGATTGACGAGCGTCGCTCCCATCTGGCCTGCACCCGGCATACCGCCGGCGCAGGCCGAGGCGACGTTGCCGAGACCCTGCGCCACCAGCTCGCGGTTCGAATCGTGGCGACTGCGCGTCAGCGCGTCGAGAACGACGGCCGTCTTGAGCGTGTCGATCGACAGCAGCACGGCAAGGGTGAGCGCCGTTCCCATCAGGCTGCCGATCTGGCTGAGCTTGAGTTCACCGATGTCCCGCCAACGGCCGGTGATCGCCTCGAACATGCTCGACGCGGAACCCCCGAGTGGACCGATGATCAACTTGTTGCCTTCGAGGACCAGCATCGACGGGTCCACGAAGTGAGCGAGTCCGAAATAGGTAAGCACTCCCGCCAGCAGGCCGAGTATGGCCGCCGGTACGGCACGCGTGAGCAGCGGTGCGCCCAGCATGACGGACGCGGTAACGACGCCGATCAGTGCGCTCTGCCACTGCCAGGTTTCCGGCGAGATGAGCGTCCGCCACAAGGACTGACCGCCGAAAGCACCGAGCAATTTCGGGATCTGGCTACCGATGATGATCAGGCCGACCCCGGTAAGGTAGCCGCTGACCACCGGAAACGGGATGTACTTGATCAGGCTGCCGATCCCCATGAAGCCGAGCAGCAACTGGATCAACCCGGCAACCAGGCCGAGCGCGGTCAGCATCAGGACGATGAACATCGGGTCGACGTCATGCTGCACCAGTTCGATGGCAAACGCCGAGAGCACGGCGGCTGCCGGTGCACAGGGTGCGGTGATCAGACGATTGGTACCGCCGAGACTCGGTGCCACCAGTCCCAGAGCGGTTGCCCCGAGAATGCCGGCGAGCGCGCCGAGACCCGCATAAGCGGGGCCGATTGAGGCGTAGATCGTAACGCCGAAAGCGATCGCCGACGGCAGGGCGACCAGCATCGCCGCAAGCCCTCCCCAGAAATCACCAACCAGCTTGTCATTCTTGAATCGGATCGATAGTTCCACAGCGCAGGCCCTCCATCCAGACTGTTACGATCAAACGAAGCCTCCCGGCGCGATCCTCGCGCTACCCCTCTCGTGCAGGCGTTGATTCCCGACCTGGACGGTCGGGAATCAACGATGCTAACACGATGAGGTTTTGCGCTGCCGGGTTTTCCCACGCGACCGAAGATCGCTCCTGCGCTGTACGACGCCACCACGGCGTTTGGCGCGCATGCGGGTTCCCGCGAGACTTGTGGTGCCAAGGCTGGCGGTGAGTCGCCGACGCGTGCGGTGCGATTGACCACCCCGTGCCTCGGCGATACAGTTCCGCCTGCCGGACGATCTGCTCGCGCGCAAGAGGCCATGATCGGCGCGTTCGAGCACTTGTCGCTTGCCGAGCCAGTGGCGTGGCCGACAGCGAAAGGGTGATGGGGTGGCGGGCGCAGAGCGCGTTGCTGGCCGACCTGGCGCGTTTCGTCAAATTCGCCGGCGTTCGGCTGCCGGCATTTCCCGGCGATGCGCTGGCCGAGCGCGCGCTGACGACCCTGGAGCGCTGGCGGTGGCCCCTGCGCGCCGCTTTCTCGTCGGCGACCTGCTCGGCGCGCTCACCGGCAACCCGCGCATCCGTAAGCGCGCGGCGCTGCTCGGTCGTCTGCAGGTAGGCGAATTCTCGTCGATCGTCGGTCTGATCAAGCGCGCACAGACGGTTTATGGCAGGGTGTTCACCGTCTCCGGGGTCGTTTGCGCGTTTCGCAAGCGGGCTTTGGCCGCTGCTGGTTGGTGGTCGCCGGCAGCGCTCACCGATGATGTCGAAGTCACCTGGCGGATTCAGCTCGCCGGCTGGCAGGTGGCTTTCGAAGCCAAGGCGCTGTGCTGGCTACTGCAGACCCTCACTGCCGTGGTCGGTCTGCCGCTGGCGCTGATGCGCTCGAAGCAGGCACGCGGCGCCTGGAACAGTCCTGACCGGGGAATCCGATGAGCCGCCGCTCCGCAATCGACTGGCCACCGCTGATCTGCGGCGCGAAGGTGCCGGTCTGGGTGCGGCTGCGCGATCAGCTGTTGACGGTGCTTGCCTGGACGCTGATGCACGGCCGCCGCAGGCGCGCCACCGCTTCGCTGCCGCAACCGGTGCCGTTGTCGCTGGCGGCGCAGGCCGCAGCTTGTCGCCCGGGCTCGCCGGCGGCAGGTGCGGGATCCTGACGATGGCTGCGCTTGTTTGACAGGGACGGCGGGGCCGCCGATACTCCATTGACAGGCACGGCCTGGTCATGCGTCAGCGACAGTGGTGTGGCGGGACCGCCCGCGCACCGGACGCGTGGCCTGTCCGCGTGTCGCCAATTCGCGGAGAGACAAGAGATGAAATGTGCCGCCCCGCAGTACCACGGTCTGCACTGCGCGCTGGTGCTTGCCCTCGCCCTCGGCGCTTGCGCGGGATCGGGAGGCAATGCGCTGCTCACGGAATGCGCTGCCGACATCGATTCCTACCAGGGGAGCAACTGCGTCACCGTGGTTGCTGGTGGCCCGGACGCGGGACAGATCCTCGCGCCACCCTATGTGCTGGGAGATTCCGGCATGTGGGTGAATCCGCAGTTCGGCGGCACGCCTTTCAGGCGGCTGGTGGTTGTTGCCACCGAGCTTGATCCGCGCACGCGCCGCGCCGTCGAAGACGCCTTCGTCGCCCAGGTGAAGCAGGTCAGCGGCTCGGAGGCGCGGCCGAGCTACGTGGTGGTGCCGAATGCGAACGATCTGTCGAGCGATGCCTTGCTGCAGTCGCTGCTCGCGTCGGGGGCCGATGGCGCGATCCTGGTGCTGGTCACGCACCAGGATGCAGATCGGCTCTACAGTCCGACGATCCGGCAAAGCCAGGTGAACATGATGGAGCCGCAGTCGACGCAGGCGATGAACGGCAGCTCACCGACGATCACCGACGCGACGGTGCAAGCGCAACTGGTACGCCTGAAGGACCCTGCCGTCGTCTGCGTGGGCAAGATTCATGGCCCCGGCCTCAGCCCGGCGACTGCCGACGCCGCGGCGAGCGCGGCGATTGGCGCCATGCAGCCACTGGGCGTGTTCCGGTAAGCGGGCGCGCGCGTGAGGCCGGCGAGCGCTGGCCGGTCAGGCGCGCACGGGCAGATGGAGTACGCCGGTAGCCAGCGCGGTTCCCAGGACCACCACCGAGCCGCCGACGAGCATCCCGGCGTTGAGCGTTTCGCCGAGGAACAGGTTGCCCCACAGCACGCCGAACAGGGGGATCAGGAAGGTCACCGTCACCGCTCGCGAAGCGCCGACGTTGGCAATCAGGCGGAAGAAGAGCAGGAAGGCCAGCGCCGTGCAGCCGACGCCGAGGACGACGGCCGCCGACCAGGCCATCCAGCCTGGCGTCGTGGGTGGCCAGGACCATACGGCAAAGGGCAACAGGACGATGGCGGAGACGATTTGCGAGCCGGCGGCGTTAACGAGTGCGGGAACGCCGGTGAGCCGGCGTCTCGCGAGGTTGGCCGCGAAGCCATAGGACAGCGTGGCGAGGAGCATCGCAGCGATCGCCCAGCCGCTGCCGCCGGGCTTGAAGTCCGCCTTGTCGGCGGCGAGCAGCAGCACGCCGCCGAGACCCACGGCCAGCCCCGAGGTTCGCCAGGCGCCGAGCCTCTCGCCCAGCCACAGGGCGCCGATCAACGCCGTGAAGATCGGCACCGTGGCATTGAGGATGGATGCCAGTCCCGCCGTGATCGACAGCATGGCCCAGGCGATCAGCACGAAGGGAAGCGCCGAGCTGAACACACCCATCAGTGCGATGCCGGTGGCGTGCTGGCGCAGCACCCCTTGTTGCCCGCGCAGGATCAGCAAGGGTGCGAGGCAAAGCGCGGCCACCGCGACCCGCAACCAGATCAGCGGCACCGGGCCGAAGGCCGGCGCCGCGTAGCGCATGAACAGGAACGAGCCGCCCCAGAGTGCGGCCAGCAGGATCAGATCGGTGAGGTCACGCGCGCGCACGATTTTGCCTTCCTGTGCTCCGCCCGGCGGGGCTGTGCGGCGTTCGGGTGAATCGACGCTTGCTCACGCGGTCAGCCGGCCAGCGCCAGAGGCGCGTTTCCCGCCTCGAAGGCCAGCAAGGCACGCTTGCGGTGCAGCCCGCCGGCGTAGCCGGCGAGCGCGCCGCGGTGGCCAAGCAGGCGGTGGCAAGGCACGATGATCGACAGCGGATTGCGGCCGGTCGCTGCGCCGACGGCACGCGCGGCACCCGACTTGCCGAGAGCGGCGGCGACTGTTCCGTAGGCGCGCGTCTGGCCGTGGCCGATGCCCGCGATCTGTTCCCACACGGCGCGCTGGAAGGGCGTGCCGCGCGGCGCCAGTGGCAGGTCGAAGCGGCACTGCCGGCCGGCGAACCAGGCGTCGAGTTGCGCCGCCGCCTCGCTCAGCAGGGAATTCGCCGCCTCCTCGTACCAGCCGGCGGCGACGCCGGCGAAGTACGCCTGATCCACGAACCAGGCACCGAGCAGACCCTCGGGTGCCGCCGCCAGGACCATCGGACCAAGGGGTGTTGCGTGTTGCCGCCAGATCGTGCTCATGCGTGCTCTCCTTGTTTTGCCGTGCTTTCTGAAAGACGTCGCCACAGGTGCAGTGTGGCGTAGCTGCGCCATGGCCGCCAGGCGTCGGCGGTGGCGTCGGCGTCGGCCGCGCTGGCAGCACCGAGCGAGGTGATCAGCGCCCTGTCGCCGCTCGGCCAGGCGTCCGGCCAGCCAAGGGCGCGCAAGGCGACGTACTGCGCCGTCCAGCGGCCGATGCCGGGCAAGGCTTCGAGTTGCGCCAGCGTCGCCGGTACGTCGGCGGCAGGTCCGAGATCGAGCCGCCCACTGGCCACCGCCTTGGCCAGTGCGAGAACGGCTATCGCCCGCTGGCGGACGATTCCCAGCGAGCAGATCTCTTCACTGGCGACCTGAGCGAGGCGCTCCGCGGTCGGGAACAAGCGGCCGATCGCCGCAAACGGCGTCTCGATCGACTCGCCAAAGGCTGCGGCCAGGCGTCCGGCGAGCGTATGTGCCGCCTTGACGGTGACCTGCTGGCCGAGCACCGCACGTACCGCCATCTCGAAACCGTCGAAAGCGCCGGGCACGCGCAGTCCAGGTGCGCCGGCGGCCAGCGGGCCGAGCGCCTGGGCCACTGCCTGCGGCTCGCAGTCAAGGTCGCACAGTCGTCGCGCGCCGGCGAGCACCATCGGCAGCACGCGCACCAGGCTTGGCGACACGCTGACCGCGATGGCCGGATGCCGGTTGCCCAGGCTGATCGAAAGCCAGCCGGTATGCACGACGCCGACCGATCGGCAGCAGACGCTGCGCCGGTAACACCCTGAAGCGACTTCCTCGACACCCGCGACACAGCGCCCGGCGAGGAATGCCAGCAGGCGGGGCCAATCGAAGGGCGGGCGGAAAGCGAGCTCGAAGCGCAAGCCATCCCCAGCGGCCGACGACGGGTTTGCCTGACGCAGGCCGCTGGGTGAGAGGCCGTAGCGGCTCTGGAAGAGGGCATTGAAGCGACGTAGGCTGCCAAAGCCGGCGGCCATGGCCACCTCGGTCACCGGCAGGGTGGTGTCGGTGAGCAGGCGTTTGGCGAGCAGCAGACGCTGCGTCTGCGTGTAGGCGACCGGTGTCACGCCGAAGGCCTCCGCGAAGACCCGTCGGAGGTGGCGGTCGCTGACCCCAAGGCGGTCGGCCAACCCGTTCAGTCCGAACTCGGCCAGTTGTCCGGCCTCGATCCGCTGCGCCGCCGCCCAGGCAAGGCGCGTCGAGGCGTCGATTGCCCCCTGTCCCGGTGCCAGCTCGGGGCGACAGCGCAGGCAAGGCCGGAAGCCGGCCGCCTCGGCTGCCGCCGCGTTGCCGAAGAATCGGCAGTTCTCCGCTCGCGGTGTGCGTACCCGGCAGACCGGCCGGCAGTACACTCCGGTTGACGTCACGCCGACGTAGAAGCGGCCGTCGAAACGATGATCGTGGGCCAGCAGCGCGGCATAGAGGGAAGCGGCGTCGGTAAGCATGGGACGGATTATGCGCCGCCCGGCGAGCTTTGCTCGCCGTTTTCGGACATCATGTTGCCGAGGCCGCCAGCCTCGGCCTTGCCGGCTCGCCTCGCGCGCCGGGCCTTCGGCCTTTGAGCAGCGCGGCATCCGGCAGAGCATGGCAGAATGTGCCCAGACGGCTGCAGGCCGAAAAGATCGGTAAAGACCGGGTGGGCGGTCCCTTGCGCCATCGTGTGGCTCGCAGGGCAGGGGTTCGGGGCTGGATCGGTGGTGCATTGCGCCGCGGATACGCACAACTCTTCGTGGCTGGTCGTGTCCAATTTCCGTTTGCGGCACTTCCCGGAGCCGGAACGGCGCGGCTGCCGACTCTGGCCTGCCGGTCCACGATTCTCCCATGCGTGCTGGAGGTGATGAATGCGCGAGACGATTTCTTACCCGGTCCCGGTTGTCGGGGCCTTCCTTGTGGCTCTGGTGACCCTCGGGGCGGCGCCCGCGGCCGCTGCGGCGAACGAGTGGCTTGCGGTGTGCAGCAAGTGCATCAGCCCGACGATCTTTTCCAAGTCCGGGATCGGCACGGCGCAGGCCGTCGCCGAGGCCAGGATCACGCGTGCCGAGGTCGAAGCCTGGTGCGCGAACTGGCAGCCCGGCGACAGGAGTTGTGTCAAGCAGCAGCTTGCCGCCGAGGATCTGAACAAGGTCTATCGGGCGACTGCCGACTGCCCGGCCGGGCGAATCATGCCGATCGACGGCAGGAGCTACAGTTTCGCTGGCGTGTGGGACCAGAGCGACATCGGCGGCGGCCGCAGCAGGTGGCGCGATGCTTCCGGCAAGATCGTCGGACGCGACAACGCCAGTGGTGGACTGGCGATTTCGCAGCAGTGGGAAGTCCTCTGCCCCGCGTCTGCCAGAGGCGCGCCGGCGTCGCCAGCGCCTGTCACGACGGCGGGCGCTGCTGCCAACGCGAGTCAGAGTTCGTCGAAGAGTGAGTTTGCGGTCGGCCAGGTGGTTCTCGCCCGCTACGGGAGCGACTGGGTGCGTGCGCGCGTGAACCGGGTTCAGCACAGCAATGGCCCGGGCGGACCACGGTTTGACTACGATGTCAGCCTGGAGAACGGCAAGCGGGGAGTCGTTCCGGCGCGCATGCTGCGGACGCCGTGAGCCTTGCTGGCGCGACGCGCCGATGGGCTCGCGCGGCGCGTGCCGGGCAGTGGCGTCTTCGCAAGCCGCTATACCGATTACACGAACAATGAGGCGAGGAGGAAATCATGCCTATCACCACTCTCATGATCACCGGAATGCGATCCGACGATTGCCTGCGTAGCGTCATGAATGCGATCCAGGATCTGCCCTGCATCGGCTACGTCGAGGTTTCGCTGGAGACCGGCGAAGCCAGCATCGAGCACACGACGATGGTTTCCGAGGGCGACATTCGCCAGATCATCGAGGAGGCCGGGTACCCGACGGTCTAGTATTCGCTGCCGGCCTTTCCTCGGCCTGTCGGGAAAGCCATCCCGGAGCCGGAGAATCGTCGAAAGTGTGAATTAATTCACGTTCCTGTCGCCATTCTCGGGCGACCCTTGCGGGCGGCGCGACACGCTGGCGCGGCCAACCCGCCGTCGGTCGAAGCGGGCGTGACCAGCGAGCCGCAAAGTGACGACAGGGATCCAAGGCAGGAAGATGGTGCGTACCGCTCTGATGTTGGTTGCTCTGGCGATGGGTCTGGCTGGCCAGGCGGCGCGAGCCGATAGCTACATCGAGGCGCCGCGTGTAGCCGCGGCTCTGGAACAGGGGCGTGCGGCCGAGTTGGGGATAGGTATCAGGAAGAATCTCCTGCTGGCGGTTGCGCTTTACTGTGACGCCGGCACGATGGGCAGTCCGGAGGGATTCTTTCGCGTAGGACGCGTGCTTGCGACGGCTCCGCGAGCGCTGCGCAATCCGGCCTTGGCGAACGCCTATCTCGCGCTGGCTGCCCGTCTCGGCAACCACGAGGCGCTCAGGTACTATGATCCACAGGTCGCCAACGCGATCCTCGGCGAGGAGTGTGGTGCTGACGTTGACGGCGCGGCGGTCGATCATTTCGACCTCGACGGCTACCTGGCGCGACAGTCGCCGGCAAAGCAGAAGATTGCCCTCTTGATCCGGCATATGGCGCGTCAGCACGGCATCGATTCACGCCTCGCACTGGCCATCGCGATGGTGGAGTCGAATCTCGATCCCGGAGCGGTCTCTCCACAGAACGCGCAGGGCGTGATGCAACTGATTCCGGCAACTCAGGAGCGCTTCGGGGTGACCCGGCCTTTCGATCCCGAGCACAATGTCCGCGGTGCGCTGGCCTATCTGAAGTGGTTGAGCAAGCGCTTTGCCGGCGATTGGCGGCTGATTGCCGCGGCCTATAACTCGGGCGAAGGAACTGTCGACCGTTACGCCGGAATTCCCCCTTACCCCGAAACGCAGCAATACGTGCGGCGTGTTCTGCGCTTCGCCGGCTACTCGCAACGCGACAGGAGCAGCCTCGGCGGACAGGATTTGGTTCGCCGCACGGAACGTCGCCAGGCTGGCCTTCTCGCCGTCGCATCAGCGGTCGAACGCCCGCAGTAGATCGACTGGCCAGCGCCAGCCGGTTTGCTGGGACGCTGGCGGCGCTCACGCCGGGGTGCCACCGGCAACGCCGGGAACCCTGTGACAACTCATTAAATCAGCTCTCGATCGGCATCTCGGCGAGTCCGTGCCATTCTGCAGTCGTTTTTCTTGCTCCCCTGGGTGGCGGTTTGTTGTACTCTGTGCGCCGTCTTTGCCCTCTCGCCCGCGTGCACGCGAATTCGTGGCGCCACGGCGACCCCACGTCTGCCACGTCTGATCTTTATCAACAGGAGTTGTCATGCGATTTCTAGCCAGGTTGTTGAGTGCGGTCATTCCTCTTTCGCTGATGATTGCCGGTCCGTCAGAGGCCCGCGAGTGGAACGCGATCAAGCAGTCCGGTACCCTTGTCGCCGCAACCGAAGGCGGGTTTCAGCCTTTCAATTACTATGACGGCCCCAAGCTGACCGGTTTTGAGGTCGATCTCGCCGAAGCCATTGCCAAGAAGCTCGGCTTGAAGCTGGAGTGGCGCGTGGTTCCCTTTGATGGGCAGATTGCGGCGCTCAAGCAGGATCGCTTCGATTTCGCCATTGCCTCGCATGGCTATACGGAGGAGCGCGCCAAGTCGGTCGATTTCGCCAATCCTCATTACTGCACCGGTGGTCAGATCGCCGCTCACAAGGACGGGCCGTTGACCGTCGTGGCGCTCAACGGCAAGACGGTCGGCGTCCAGTTGGCCACCAGCTACGCGGATGCGGCCAAGAAGGTCAAGGGAATCAAGACCATCAAGACCTACAAGGGCGACCCGGAGGCTTTCGCCGCGTTGCGTGCCAACAAGGTTGATGCGTGGATTTCCGACAAGTTCACGGTCAAGGCGACTCTCGACAAGAACCCGGATGCCGGCATCACTGGCGGTGAGCTGGTCTTCGTCGAGCGCGTCTCGATGATCCTGCGCAAGAACAACAAGGAGCTCGCCGACAAGCTGAATCAGGCGCTGGCCGAGGTGATGAAGGACGGTACCTACAAGGCGCTGTCGGAGAAGTACTTCAAGGAAGACGTTTCCTGCCGTTCCTGACGCTGATCCTGCCACATGGACTGGACCAGGCAACACCCGGGGTGGGCGATGTTCGCCGCGATGGTCGGCCTGCTCGTCTTTCTTTGGGGGATGGCGGTGCCGCTCGCGGCGGCACCGGCGCCGATCGGACCGGCCGCCGAGCAGTTCGCCGACGGGGCGAGAATCACCGTCGGGCTGACACTGATCGCCGGCTCCGTCGGCGTGGTCATCGGCGTCCTGGCCGGGCTCGGCAAGCTGTCGCGGTTCTGGCCGCTGCGCTGGCTCTGCGATAGCTACGTCTGGCTGATTCGCGGCACCCCCTTGTTGCTGCAGATTCTGTTTGTCTGGCTGGCTTTTCCGCTGCTCATGCCCGAGGGTGTCGAACTCTCGGATTTTGCCTGTGCGGCGATCGCTCTTTCGCTGAATGTCGGGGCCTACAACACCGAATGCGTGCGCGCGGGAATTCTCGCGGTTCCGCACGGCCAGGTGGAAGCCGCGCGCGCCCTCGGCCTGACGCCGATGCAGACGTTCATGGACATCGTTCTGCCGCAAAGCATGCGCGTCGCCCTGCCGGCGCTGGCCAACAATCTGGCCTCGCTGGTCAAGGACTCGTCGCTCGCCTACGCGATCAGCGTTGTCGAGCTGACGATGGTCGGCTACCGGGTGCAGGCCGAAAGCTATCAGCCCATCCCCGTTTTCATCACGGTGGCGGCTATTTACCTGATCCTGACCACCGCCTTCACGACGCTGACGGCGGCGCTCGAGTCTCAGCTCGACGTCGGTCAGAAGCGTTGACAGGAGTCGCGAGATGAACAGCGAACTCCGGCCGATCATCGCGGCGCGCCGGGTTGACAAGCGCTTTGGCACTTTTCATGCGCTGAAGGACGTCTCGGCAACCTTCTACGAGGGGCAGGTGACGGCGATCGTCGGGCCGTCGGGTTCCGGGAAATCGACCTTCCTGCGTACCCTGAATCGCCTGGAAGCCCATGACTCGGGCGAGATCGTCATCGACGGCATCGTGCTGAACGACAATCTCAAGAACCTGGATGCCATCCGCCGCGAGGTTGGGATGGTGTTCCAGAGTTTCAACCTGTTTTCGCATCTGACCATTCTGCGCAATGTCTCGCTGGCGCCGATGCGCGTCCGCAAGATGAGCAGGGTGGATGCCGAGACCAAGGCGATGAACCTGCTCGAGAGGGTTGGGCTGAAGAGTCAGGCGGCGAAATACCCGGTGCAACTCTCGGGCGGCCAGCAGCAACGGGTGGCGATCGCGCGCGCCCTGGCGATGGACCCCAAGGTCCTGCTGTTCGATGAGCCGACCTCGGCACTCGACCCGGAAATGGTCAACGAAGTCCTGGCGGTGATGCGCGAACTGGCCTATAGCGGTATCACGATGCTCGTCGTCACGCATGAGATGGGGTTTGCCCGGGAAGTTGCCGACCGGATCATCTTTTTCGACGAAGGCGTCATTCTCGAAGACACGACTCCCGAGCGTTTCTTCTCAAACCCGGAACACGACCGTGCCAAGGCCTTCCTGTCCCAAGTGCGGCATGGCTATTGAGCGTCGATCCGGCAGTTTCCCGCCGGCCAGGTCAACGGCCGGCTTCCGCCGTATCTGATCTGCTGGCCGAGCGCCTGCCGGCCATCGTCAAGGGTGCAAGCTGAACGGCGATGATGCAGACCAGAATCAGCGCGCAGCCGGCGATGCCGCTGGCGTTCAGGCGATCGCCCATGAGCAGGAAGCCGAAGAGGGCAGCGAACACGGTTTCGGCGGACAGGATGATCGCAGCATCGGCGGGCTGGGCATAGCGCTGTCCGATCACCTGCGCGGTAAAGCCGATGCCCACCGAAACGACACCAGCGTAGGCGATGGCCAGTGACGCCTGGCGAATTCCGGCAAGCGTGATCGTTTCATTGAGTCCGGCCCAGAGCAGGCTGATCAGTCCGCAGACCAGGAACTGCCCGCAGGCGACCACGAAAGGCGCCGCCATGCGCTCGGCGATGCGTCCGACCAGCAGCACGTGCAGGGCCCAGAAAAGGCTGCTGGCGATCACCCAGGCATCGCCGACGACGGGATCGAGCGCCTGCGCGCCGGACAGCAGCCAGGTGCCGCCCAGGCAGCCGATCGATGTCGGCCAGACCGACCAATGTGGCCGCGTGCGCAGGATCAGCCAGGCAAGGAGCGGCACCAGCGGCACGTAGAGGGCGGTCAGGAAGCCGGCGTTGGTCACGGTCGTGCTGGTCATGCCGATCTGCTGGAAAGCGGCGCCGAGCATCAGCAGCACGCCCAGGGTGGCGACGCTGAGGGCGTCACCAGGCAGCGGCTGCGCGCCGTGCGCAGACAGCGCCCTCCATTCACGCCACGCGAAAGGGCAGACGATCGCCGCTCCGAGCAGAAAGCGAATGCCGGTGAACGTCAGTGGTTCGACACCCGTCATGCCCACGACCTGGGCGACAAAGGCCGAGCCCCAGATCACGGCGACGACGAGCAGCAGCAGGTTGGCGTGCGAGCGCTTCAAGACGCGTTCCTCGATAAACCCCTGAGTCTAGTCTCCTGGCCGCTGGAAAGCCATCGGCGGTCGCCGCTCTTGGGCATCCGCTGGACGCTTGCTGCTTCTTCCGGAACGTGCGCGCCACGCCGAAAGCGTCCACCAGGGCACGGACTCAGCGTTCCCTGGCCGCCTCATGCCAGGCCTTGCGCACCGGTGAGAGCAAATATTCGGCCACCGTGCGCCGACCCAGGAGGATCTCGGCATGGGTCTGCATGCCGGCGCTGAGCGCGAAACGCTGGCCGTCGATCTCCAGATGCGGCTGCTTGAGCGCAACCAGCGCCTTGTAGACCAACGGCCGGCTCCTGGCTGGCGAGTCATTCCTGCCCGCTTCCGATGCGCCGCTGCCCGGGCCGTCCGCCGAGTCGGCGCCGATGTGTTCGACCGTTCCCTCGACCATGCCGTACTTCTGGAACGGGAAGGCGGCGAACTTGAGCTTGACCGGCTGTCTCTGGCGAACGAAACCGATGTCTTCGTTCGACACCCACACTTCCGCGCGCAGGATGTCGTCCTTCGGCACCAGCGTCAGCAGGACCGTGCCCGGCTGAACCACGGTGCCCGGGCTGTGCGTCGCCAGGTCCTTGACGACGCTCTCCTGGCTGGCCTTCAGTTCGAGCAACGTCTGGCGGTGGCTTTGCTTGGCAAGTTCCTGCGCCAGCCTGTCGGTGTGCCCCTGGATTTCGTTGCGCTCGCTGTGCAGCTGGCGCCGATACTCGCTGGCGATCTGCGCGAGCTTGCGCTCGGACTGGGAGATGGCGGCCCGGGCAGACTCGATCAGGTGATCCTGTGTCTTGAGTTCCTGCTCCTTCTCGATGCGTTCCCGCTTCTTGTCGCTGGCCAGCAGCGCACCGGCAAAGCCGTCGCGGGCGAGTCCCTCGAAGGCTTCGTCCTGCGCGCGGTAGTGCGGCAGCGTGTCGGCCAGTTTGCGGCGAATCTGCTGGGCCGATGCCAGGTCGTGGCGAGCCTTGAGCAGATGGCTTTCCTCTTCGGCGAGCGCGGCCGCGAGAGCGGCACGATTGGCATGGTACTGGGCGGCCATTTCACGGGCGAGTTCGGGGGCATCGCCGCGGGGCGGGGCATACGGCCGGTTCGCCAGCTCGGCGTCGATGCGCGCCAGCGTCGCACGCTTCCGCAGGTGGTCGGTGGTCAGTGCGTTGAAGTCCGCGTCGCTTATCAGAGTATCCATGCGCATCAGCACCTGCCCCGCCGCGACGGACTGGCCTTCACTGACCAGGATTTCCTTGACGATCCCGGATTCAGCCGGCTGGACGATCTTCAGGTAGCTTTGCGGGATCAGTTTGCCGTCGGCGACGGCGACGATGTCGAGTTCGCCGATCAGGCCCCAGCCCAGCAGCGCCGCCAGCAGGGCCAGCAAGGTCCACAACACCTGGCGACCGAGCGGGTTCGGGGGCGAGTCGGTGAGGCGCAGCAAGGGCGGCGAGAAGTCGAGCGCGTCGGGGTTGGGCGGTTTCCGGGTGAACGGGGTCGGCATGGCGGTGACGCGATCAGGGGGAGGTGGAAGCGTCGAGCCTGAGCGGCTGCGCGGTGGCGATGATCATCACGCGAGCCGCTGCGCGCCAGACTGCAGCCCAGCGAGCGGTGTCAATGCCTGCGCTGCACTGCCGAATGCCGGATCGGCGAGAATGCCGATCGCCGGCGTCACGCCGATACCCGCCAGGCTGCCGCTTCTGCCGTACTGGTAGGCCAGATCGCCACCGAATGCCGCGCTGTCCGAGCCGGCGAGCTGGTGGCGGCTCAGCGCATCGGCCAGGGCCCAGTGAGTGAGCGTCGGAGTAGCCGCGCGGGCCGCGTCGAAGGCATCGACCAGGCCGCCGAAGTCGAAGCTCTCCACCTTCTCGTCGCGCAGCGGATCGCTGCCGCCGGCGTCGAAATCGGCCATCGCCTCGGCGATCACCTGCAGTCGGAGCACGCTGCGGCTGGCCGCGCCGGGAGCCGACGCATACCAATCCGTGAACGTGATCTGGTCGCCCGTAGCGATCGTCACGACGAGGTCGCGATCGACCTTGTCAAGCGACAGATCCGTGTAGGCGACGACGCCGCCGAGCGACAGAACATCCTGGCCGGAGTCCCCCGCCGCGAGCGTGTCCTGACCGTCGCCCCGGTTGAAAGCGATGATGTCGTTGCCGGGACCGGTGCGCAGCGTGTCGTTGCCGGTGCCACCCAGATAGATCTGTGAGCCGGCGCCACCGCTGAGCGTGTTGTTGCCGGCGCCCCCAGTGAATAGCGCGCTGCCGCTGCTGTCCTGGAGCGTGTCGTTGCCGGCCCCGCCTTCGAGAACATCGTTGCCCGCACCGCCATCGAGCGTGTCGTTGCCGGCGAGTCCGGCGAGCCGGTCGTCGCCGGCGTTGCCGCGCAGGCGGTTGGCGAGGTCGTTGCCGGTGAGCGTCGCGGCCGTGGCGACGGCGAGGAAGAGGTGTTCGACGTTGGCGGCGAGCGTGTGCTCGCTGCCGTAGCCATAGACGCTGTCGTTGCCCTGGTCGGCGTCTTCGACCGCCCGGTCGCCGGCGCCGAGGTAGTAGATGTCGTCGCCGAGGCCACCGGTGAGGATGTTGACGGCGCTGTTGGCGTGCCCGTAGAGGGTGTTGGCGCGGGCGTTGCCGGTGGCGTCGATGGCGGTGCCGCCGGTCAGGTAGAGGCGTTCGAGGTGCTCGCCGAGGGTCCAGGTGACGCTGCTGTAGACGGTGTCGAAGCCGGCGTCGGCGTCTTCGTGGATCGCGTCGGCGAGGTTGTCGACGGTGTAGCTGTCGTCGCCCGTGCCGCCGATGAGGGTGTCGGCGCCGAGCCCGCCATCGAGCGTGTCGTTGCCGGCGAGTCCGGCGAGCCGGTCGTCGCCGGCGTTGCCGCGCAGGCGGTTGGCGAGGTCGTTGCCGGTGAGCGTCGCGGCCGTGGCGACGGCGAGGAAGAGGTGTTCGACGTTGGCGGCGAGCGTGTGCTCGCTGCCGTAGCCATAGACGCTGTCGTTGCCCTGGTCGGCGTCTTCGACCGCCCGGTCGCCGGCGCCGAGGTAGTAGATGTCGTCGCCGAGGCCACCGGTGAGGATGTTGACGGCGCTGTTGGCGTGCCCGTAGAGGGTGTTGGCGCGGGCGTTGCCGGTGGCGTCGATGGCGGTGCCGCCGGTCAGGTAGAGGCGTTCGAGGTGCTCGCCGAGGGTCCAGGTGACGCTGCTGTAGACGGTGTCGAAGCCGGCGTCGGCGTCTTCGTGGATCGCGTCGGCGAGGTTGTCGACGGTGTAGCTGTCGTCGCCCGTGCCGCCGATGAGGGTGTCGGCGCCGAGCCCGCCATCGAGCGTGTCGTTGCCGGCGAGGCCGGCGAGCCGGTCGTCGCCGGCGTTGCCGCGCAGGCGGTTGGCGAGGTCGTTGCCGGTGAGCGTCGCGGCCGTGGCGACGGCGAGGAAGAGGTGTTCGACGTTGGCGGCGAGCGTGTGCTCGCTGCCGTAGCCATAGACGCTGTCGTTGCCCTGGTCGGCGTCTTCGACCACCCGGTCGCCGGCGCCGAGGTAGTAGATGTCGTCGCCGAGGCCGCCGGAGAGGATGTTGACGGCACTGTTGGCGTGCCCGTAGAGGGTGTTGGCGCGGGCGTTGCCGGTGGCGTCGATGGCGGTGCCGCCGGTCAGGTAGAGGCGTTCGAGGTGCTCGCCGAGGGTCCAGGTGACGCTGCTGTAGACGGTGTCGAAGCCGGCGTCGGCGTCTTCGTGGATCGCGTCGGCGAGGTTGTCGACGGTGTAGCTGTCGTCGCCCGTGCCGCCGATGAGGGTGTCGGCGCCGAGCCCGCCATCGAGCGTGTCGTTGCCGGCGAGGCCGACGAGGCGGTCGTCGCCGGCGTTGCCGCGCAGGCGGTTGGCGAGGTCGTTGCCGGTGAGCGTCGCGGCCGTGGCGACGGCGAGGAAGAGGTGTTCGACGTTGGTGGCGAGCGTGTGCTCGGTGGCGTAGCCATAGACGCTGTCGTTGCCCTGGTCGGCGTCTTCGACCACCCGGTCGCCGGCGCCGAGGTAGTAGATGTCGTCGCCGAGGCCGCCGGAGAGGATGTTGACGGCACTGTTGGCGTGCCCGTAGAGGGTGTTGGCGCGGGCGTTGCCGGTGGCGTCGATGGCGGTGCCGCCGGTCAGGTAGAGGCGTTCGAGGTGCTCGCCGAGGGTCCAGGTGACGCTGCTGTAGACGGTGTCGAAGCCGGCGTCGGCGTCTTCGTGGATCGCGTCGGCGAGGTTGTCGACGGTGTAGCTGTCGTCGCCCGTGCCGCCGATGAGGGTGTCGGCGCCGAGCCCGCCATCGAGCGTGTCGTTGCCGGCGAGGCCGGCGAGCCGGTCGTCGCCGGCGTTGCCGCGCAGGCGGTTGGCGAGGTCGTTGCCGGTGAGCGTCGCGGCCGTGGCGACGGCGAGGAAGAGGTGTTCGACGTTGGCGGCGAGCGTGTGCTCAGTGGCGTAGCCATAGACGCTGTCGTTGCCCTGGTCGGCGTCTTCGACCACCCGGTCGCCGGCGCCGAGGTAGTAGATGTCGTCGCCGAGGCCGCCGGTGAGGACGTTGGCGGCGCTGTTGGTGTCGCCACGCAGCGTGTTGGCGAGATCATTGCCATAGCCGTTGATCGCCGCCGTTCCGGTGAGAGTGAGGTTCTCGACGTTGGCGCCGAGTGTCCACCGGATGCCCGAGACGATCGTGTCCTTGCCGGCGTCGGCCGCCTCGATCACGGTGTCTTTGTCGCCGACGTAATAGGTGTCGTTCCCTGTGCCGCCTTCCAGCGTGTCGGCTTCGGCACCGCCATCGAGCACGTTGTTGCCGCTGTTGCCGGTCAGCCGGTTGCGCAGTGCGTTGCCGGTGCCGTTGATCGAGGCGCCTGCCGCCAGGACGAGGTTCTCGACGTTGTCGGCGAGGGTGTGGCTGACCAGACTCCAGACGGTGTCACTCCCCTGATTCGCCAGTTCGACAACGGTATCGCCGCGCTCATCGACGACATAGGTGTCGTCGCCGTCACCGCCGCGCATCGTGTCGGCGCCAGCGGCACCGTTGAGCAAGTCGTTCCCCGAGGTGCCCACGAGTACGTCCTTGTTGGCGGTTCCGAGAAGCGCGGCGGGAGACGCGGCGGCAATCTGGAGCGTCAATGGTGTGGCGACGGAAGCACCGGCTCGGTCGGTGGCCGTGATGCGTAGATTGAGGTTGCCTCTGGCGCCGACCGGTGCGATGCCGCTGATGTCCCCGGTGCGGGCGTCGATCGCCAGCCATGACGGCAGGGGGTCGCCAGTGGTCAGCGCGGCATGCAGCGTCAGCACCTCGCCCGGGTCCTCGTCCGCGAAGGTGTCGGAAGGTATCGTCCAGCGGATCGGCATGCCTTCGCGAAAGGTCAGCGTCTCGATAGGCGCGTTGACGACGGGTGCCTGATTGACGTCAGCGACGATCACTTTCAGGGCCTGAGAGGCCGACGCGCCGCTCCGATCAGCGGCGGTGACGAACAGGTCGTGGCTCCCGACATCCGCATTGGTGGGGGTGCCGCTGAGCGTGCGCGTGAGCGGGTCGAAGCGAAGCCAGGCGGGTTCGTCCGGCAGGTTCACCGACCAGGTCAGCAAATCGCCTGGGTTGGGGTCGCGGAAGGCGATTTCGGGCAGCACGACGGTGAACGCCTCGCCCTCGCGCGCCGAGACCGGCAACAGCGGCACGTCGGCTTGCGGAGCCAGGTTGCCCTGGGTGGCGGCCATGGCCTCGATGGCTCGACGGTCCCACGACGAACCGTTGGCGAAATTCACCTGCTCGACCGTGATGCGGCGCCCGTCAGCTTCGAGCTTCAACCAATCCGCACTGTCCTTGACACGGAAATACAGTCCGTCGGGCTGGTACTGAAGCGTGACGTCGCTGGGCAGGAGGTCGAAAAGGTCGATCCGCTCCACTTTGCCGATGACGCGATCCTGGCCGTATCCTCGCCCGTAGCGTACCGTGCTGGCATGGTAAAGAAGGTCGTTGCCGGCGCCGCCATCGAGGAGGTCCGCACCCTCCCGCGCAGACATGGAACTGCCGCCGTAGAGGGTATCGTCGCCGGCATCGCCGTAAAGCTGGTCGTCGCTGCTGGACCTGCTGCCGCTGTCCCCGTAGAGGACGTCATCGCCGTCGCCGCCGCGTAAGGAGTCGTTGCCACCACCGCCGGTGACCGTATCGTTACCGGCCTGGGCGTCAATCCTGACGTTGATGGTCGCTGTGGTCACCGGACCAAACGTCGGTATGGCGAAGAAGGAAGCCGCCAGTCTGTCGGCTCCCGCGGTTCCCACCAGTGCACCGGTGAGGTCGACGCGCGTGCCGTCGGCAAACTGCAAGGACTCGATCGGGATCACCGGTTGCCCATCGGCAAAGCGCGAGCCCGCGTCCTTGACGAAAACGAGGCTGTCGCTGCTTCCTGCCAGCGTCAGTTGCCAACTCTCGTCAGACAACACGGCGATGGTCAGATCCTGCATGCGGATCCCTTCGTCGAACCGGATATTGTCCCGGTCGACGGGCGCGCCGAGGCGCCGGTCGTCAATGATACGGTCCGTACCCGAACCGCGGCGAAAGAGATAGGTGTCGGCGCCGAAGACACCACTCAGTGTATCGTCGCCGGTTCCGCCGTCGAGCGTGTCGTCGCCCTCACCACCCCAAAGGTCATCGCGGCCGCTGCCGCCGTCGAGGTTGTCACTGCCCCCATAAGCCCTGAGGGTGTCGTTGCCGGCGCCGCCTTTGAGCACGTTCGCTGCCGCGTTGCCGTTGATCACGTTGTCCAGTTCATTGCCGGCAGCGCCGAGCGGGTTCGACCCGAGCAAGGTCAGGACCTCGACGCCGCTACCCTGGCTGGCCAGATCGAACGACACCCAGCTGTAGGCGGTGTCTCGGCCTTCGCCAGCGTGCTCGATGATGAGGTCGTTGGCGTCATCGATATCGTAGACATCGTTGCCGGCGCCGCCGACCAGCGTGTCTGCACCGGCCAGTCCTTCGAGCCAGTCATTGCCGTTGCCGCCGTCGAGCAGGTCGCCGCGATCGCCACCGCTCAGCGTGTCGGAGCCGTCGAAACCGAACAGTCGATTGCCGACGCCGTCAAAGCCGGTCAGTGAGTCCGCCGCTGACGTGCCGAGCGTCGACAGGCGTGCCTTGATGTCGTCAGCGGTCCACGTGAGACCATCGGCGAAAGTGATCTGCTCGATGCCGGCGGATGTTGCCGCGTTGTATTGCTGTCTGACGGTCACTTGATCGCTGCCGCCGAGCCTGACGATCAGGTCGCTACCGACGCGCGCGAGTTCGCTGACTGCGGCGGCAGCGAGGTCGGTCAGGCGCAGGGTATCGACGGTACCGTTCGTGTCGTTGGTTTCGTTGATCACATCGGCGCCGTCGCCGTTGGCAAAGAGGTAGATGTCGGCACCGAATCCGCCAGCCAGCCGGTCGTTGCCGCGACCGCCGGCCAACGTATCGGCCACTTCCGCGCCATTGAGGCTGTCGTCGCCGTCGAAGCCGTAAAGACGGTTGTCGGTCCCCGCCTGACCGTTGATCACGTCCTTGCCGGCAGTACCGGTAACGAGTACGCGCTCCTGGAGGTCGCCCACGTTCCAGCGCACGCTGTCGGCGAAGCGAAACTCCTCGATCTGGTGGCTGGCACCGGCAAAATACGCTTGAATCGTCAGCCGATCCGAACCGCCGTAGGCCAATACCAGGTCATTGCCGTTATGCGGACGCGTGACGGTGACTACCGAGGAAGCGACATCCAAGAACTCGACGACGTCGGCGTGGTCGGCGGTGACGTCATCGTCGACAATGAGATCGCTGCCGTCGCCGACGGCGAAACGATAGTGGTCGCTACCCGCCCCACCCCGCAGCGTGTCGTTGCCACGCCCACCGGTGATCACGTCGTCGCCGGCCAGACCGTCTACGAGGTCGTCACCACCCAGTGCGTCGATCGTGTCGGAGGCCAGGGTGGCGGTGTATATGTCGGCGCCTTCGCTGAGTTCGGTACTCAAGTGTGTGGCGATCTCGGCGCCGTTCCACTCGCTGCCGTCAGCGAAGCGGACGCGGTCGATCGGTGCGCCCGCGAAGTGCCGGAGGACGAGAACGTGTTCGCCGCTCGTCCGCACGCGGATGACGAGGTCGTCGTGGCTGCGTGCGAAAATCAGATCGTCCGCAAGCAGGCCGTTGCCGATGATCAGGCGGTCGGTGTCGAGCGAGGAGTCGCTGTTGTCGATTGTGTCGTTGCCACTGTCGAGCCCCCAGAAATAGGTATCGGAACCGGCACCGCCACGCAGGCTGTCGTTGCCGGCGCCGCCGTCGAGGCGGTCGTTGACGCTGGTGCCGGTCAGCGTGTCGTTGCCGGTCGTGCCGGTGAGGTCGAAGCCTCTGGCGAGCAGCTCGCCGTAGCTCAGCGCCGTGCCGTCGGCGAACTCGAAACGGTCGATCGCCGGCGGCTTCTTGGTGCCGAGGGCGTCGTCGGGGTCGAATCCGTCGATGTGGATGGCGTCGTCGGGGTTGCTGCCGACCAGGATCTTGAGCGAGCCGATCGCCAGCCGGATGTCGTCCGCGGTGATGCCGGCGCCGAAGCGCAGGGTGTTGGGGAGGGCAGTGCCGTCGGCATCGGTCTTGGTGCTGGTGTCGATGATCCGGTCGGTGCCGTCGCCGCGGCTGTAGAGATAGGTGTTGCGGCCGCCGTAGCCGATGAGGGTATCGTCGCCCCGGCCGCCCGAGAACGTGGTGTGGCCGTCGGTGGCGACGAGGTAGTCGTCGAGGCTGCCGCCGAACCAGAAGCTCCGCCCACCGCTGGCCGCGCCCATCGGCGTGTCGACGAGGCGGCCGATGAGTTCGCTGTAGCTGAGGGTTTCGCCGTTGGCGAACCGGTAGTGGCCAATGCTGCCCGCCAGGCCGTCCTTGATCAGCAATTGATCGTTGGTGCCGTAGGTGATGAGGAGCGAACCGCCGGAGTTGGCGATGCGCAGGTCGGTTGGCGTGGCATTGCTGAAGACGATGGTGTTGTCGCCCTCGGCATCGACGACGTATTCGACGAAGCCGTCCGCATCGCGCGGGCTGTCGCCGGCGGCGAAGAGATAGATGTCATCGCCGGCGCCACCTTCCAGGTAGTCGGTGTCGGTGCCGCCGATCAGCGTGTCGGCTCCGTCGCCTCCGCGCAGGCCGTCGCTGCCGCTGCCGCCGTCGAGAAGGTCGTCGCCGTCGCCTCCGCGCAGAGCGTCGTTGCCGCTGCCGCCGTCAAGGAGATCGTCGTCGGCACCACTGTCCAGGTAGTCTGTGCCGGTGCCGCCAAGCAGGGTGTCCAGACCGTCGTCCCCGAAGAGCGTGTCGTTGCCCTCGCCGCCGTCAAGAACGTCATCATTGCCCCCGCCGCTGAGGTCGTCGTGACCGGCGCCGCCGTCGAGGGTGTCATTGCCGCCATAGCCGCGCATGTAGTCGTCGCCGGCATCCCCGAAGAGTCGGTCGTCGCCTTGTTCGGTAACCAGTGCGTCGCCGGTATCGCCATGCAGTTCGTCGTTGCCGGCTGCGCCATGCAGTTCGTCGCCACCGCCGTCGCCGATCAAGGTGTCGTTGCCGGCATCGCCTTCGAGAGTATCGTCGTCGGCGCCTCCACTCAGAAAGTCCTCCCCGTCACCGCCCTTCAGCCGGTCGTTGCCGTCGCCGCCCCGCAAGGTGTCGTTATCGCTGCCGCCGTCGATATAGTCGTTGCCGGCACCACCCCAGGCGGCGTCGTTACCCTTGTCGCCCATGATGACGTCGTTGCCGCTACCGGCGGGCCCTTCTTGGTATTGATCGCCACGGGAGCTGGACAGGATTTGTGTGAAATCGAAGATGAAGTTCAGGCCGTCGCGCCTGACATCCCAGACGCCGTAGAGAAAGAAGTCAACATCGCCAAGCAGGAAATCGTCGCCTCCCAGGCCCCCGAGAAAATCGTCTCCCGCTCCACCGTAAATGAGGTCCGAACTGGAGGAACCGTACAAGGCATCATTGCCACCCTGGCCCGAGACGAGGTCGCCTGGCTCGTTGTTTCCGGCTTCCCTGATCTGCACGGCAAGGGTGGCGGCCAGATCGCCGAAGATGACATCGTCGGCATCGCCGCCGGCCAGCAGATCGTCGCCGCCGGCGCCCCCTTCGATGTAGTCGCGCCCGGTGCCACCGGCAACGAAATCGACATTCATCCCACCACTGATCCAGTCGTCACCAGAGCGTTGGGTCATGTAGTTCTGCGTATAGCCTGCGGCATCCGGTACCGCCAGGGCCATGTTGAAGCCATCGCCGAGAATGATGCGGTCGTTGCCCGGGCTGTTGTGCATCAAGTCGGTGGCGCCAGGCGCGGGCGCCGAGGGGTCGCCGACATAGTTGAACAGGTCGTCGTGGTGAAGGTCGATCAGTCGGAGGTCGCCAACGATGGTTCGCGTGACTCGGGAAGCGTCCGGAGCTTGCGCGAGGCGGATCCCGAAGTTGCTTGCCGCAAAGGCTTCCGCGCTGGTGTAGTTGTCGAAGGTAAGCGACGTGGTGTCGTCGAGGGTCAACACGCCGGGGGAGTGAAACCTCATCACGAAGCCATCGTCGCCGGCGAAAGTGTAGTCGTCCGAATCGGTGCTCTTCAGGAACAGTCCGGTTACGAGGCGGCCGTTGTACTTGATGAAGTTCATGCCGGTGTCGACGATGTGATCGTTGCCATCGCCGGTGTTGATGACGTAGGTGTCTTCGCCGTCCCCGCCCACCAGCGTGTCGTCGCCCTGGCCGCCAACCAGCGTGTCGTTGTTGTCGCCGCCCTCGAGGCGGTCGTTGCCCTGGCCGCCGAGCAGGGTGTCGCGGCCGGCGCCACCGCGGAGTTCGTCGGCGTCGGCGTTGCCTTCGAGGATGTCATCGCCAGCCCCACCATCCAGCTGATCGCTGCCGGCGCCGCCGTAGAAAGCGTCCTCGCCGGTTTCCCCAACAACGCTGTCGTTGCCGTCGCCGCCGAAGACGACGCGCGCTCGCGCAGCGGCGCCGGTCAGCGCATGGACTTCTTGCAGCGAGAGGCCACTGGCTTCATCTTTGAAGTGGCGCAGGCCAGTATCGAGGGTCGTTACGCGCAATGCCTGGCCTTCGCCGGTGTTGGCCAGCCGCGCTTGGGCGAGGCGCGCCAGGAAGGCGGCGCGGTCAGCGAGGTAGCGGTCGGTATAGGTGCCTTCGAGGTTCGCCCGCTGTTCGGGGGTGAGGTCCTGATCGGCTTTCCAGGCGGTGTATTCGGCGGTCCACTGGGCTTTGAGCGCGGCTTCGAGGGTGCTCTCCTGCCCGGGAACGGCTTTCAGCGCGAACGACGAGCCGGTGTGCAGGGTGAGGAAGGCGGCGAAGTCGGATCGGGCGGCGGTGGCCAGGTCGCGGCCAGGAAGGGTCAGGGTGAGCTTGCCTTTGGCCTCCTTGAAGGCCGGGCTGTCGCCAAGCGCCTTGAGCTTGTCGTAGAAGGTCTCGCGCAGGCTTTCGTCCGCCCAGGTGCCACCGGTGAGCAGGCCGTTGCCGTTCTTGGCCTTGCCCTGGCGCAGCTCGGGGTCGTCGTGAGTGAAGACGCGCAGCAAGCTGTCGAGGAGGGTTTCGAGGCCGTCGCCTTCGGCTCGTCCCTGGGTTCCGGTGGTCGATTCGGCTTTGACCACCGAGGCGGCCTTGAACAGGGTTTCGATGTCCGCTTGCGTGGCCGTCGGCGCGAGGGTCTGGAGCAGATGCTGGACGCTGAGGCTGTCGATGAGCAGGACGATGCTGTGGGTGTCGCCGAAGTCGTTCTGGGTGTAGTTGTTGATCGGCATCAGGGCGCCGGTGTCCCAATAGACGCCGGCCGCCGCTTTGCGGATGGTGCCGCGAACCAGCGGTTGATCTTCGATGAAAACGTCGACGTTGGCGCCATGGTGCCATTGCGAGTCGGCGACCATGGCCGTCACCAGGGTGGTGGTCTCGCGACCGACGACGTCGAACTGATTGTCGAGTCGGGGTGCGCCATCGGACTTGCCGAGAACGATGTTGATCGCGGCAGGCAGCAGCGCTTTGGCGGTAGTCTTGAATTCCTGCGCCACGAGCAGGGCCATCTGGTACTCGAAGCGGGCCTGGGCGACGACGCGCTCCGGGATGGCCGCCGGCTGGCCGTCTTTCGTGTCGGTGACTTCGGCGAGCAAGGTGACGGCCTGCTTGATGTTCTTGAGACGATCGAGGGCGAGGCTCAGCTGTTTGCGTTCGCTCGCGAAGCGCGCGAGGCCAACGTCGTCGGTCGCCGCCGCGGAGACGGTGTGGAGCAGGGCGTAATCGTCCGCCGTCGGTGAATGGCCGTCGGACAGGCGCTCGCGCAGCGTTTGGTAGAGTGTGCCCAGGCCAGCGTCGCTGAAGCGGGCGGCAATGCTCTCCGGAGCGGCGCGCAGGGCGTTGAAGTCGTTGATGACCTGACTGAGCGGGAAGCCGACCTGGCCGACGCCGGCGCCGTTGAAGGTGACGACCCGATCGACGTTGCCGGCGCTGCCGTCCTCATGGCGCAGCAGGTTGAAGGCGGTGGCGAGATGGCCGCCGAGGCTGTAGCCGGTGACGGAGAAGTGCTTTCCTTCCAGCGGGCCGCCCGGCTTGGTCAATTGGGCGTACCACGCTTCCATGTCGCTGATCTGGCCGAACGCCCAGCCGAATTCCTTGATCTCCATGGCGTTGGTCGCCACGCTGTCGCGCAGCGTGTCGTCGATGAATTCGGTGCTGCGGATGCTGAGGACGTATTGCTTTTCGGCTTCGTTGTAGAACAACGTGCCGCTGAAACCCGTGGTCGTGTTCGAAAGGTGGTCAATGACGATCCAGTCTTTGACGAACTTCTCCGCTTCGGTCGGAGCGAATCTGCTGGCGTGTTCGTTGCCGGTGGTGAGGATGTCCGGACGTATTGCATCAAAATAGTGTCCCTCTGTGGATATGAGGTCCCCAGGAGTCTGGCTGGGAGTCAATTTGGCTCTAAAGTCGTACAGCGCCTCGGCGGCCAATTGCAGGTTGGCGTACTTGAGCATTTCGGCAGGAGTCGGTGCAGCCATGATCACTTCTCCTTCATCGGAATCAGAATCTGGTCAACGAATTTTCGAGAGCTATCAAGATCGCCTGTCATTTGCATTGTTGGGCAGATCGAATGGTTCAACCACGGCATCGAATGATGCGGAGCGTGGATGTAGCTGATGGCGTAGCGGGTCATCTCGCCCAGCACCTCATGGGTCTTTAAGTCGAGCACTTTGACCGTGCTGCTCGCGACCCACAGCGCCCGCTCGTCAGGAATCACGTGGTCCTCGAAGGTGACCGCGTAGCGGGGCGAGGTCTTGCTTGGGGAGGGGATCTTGTCCAGCGACCAGCGGTAAGTGTTCATGTCGTACGCGGGGTCGTTTTCCAATTCCGCCCGATAGGCATCGGGATTCTTCTTTCCCGCCGCTTTCACCGAGCCACTATACCGATACCGCTGCCCATCCTTCTCATCGATCACCTCGACCCAGCGGTAGCCTGGCAGGCCGCCGGGGTTACGCGTTGTGCCAATGTAGCCGCGCCACGGCGACATTTCTCCATTTTTTGAAGCACGGTATTCGTAGCCAAGGAAGGATGTGATGTAAGAGTCTCCCGTGGCCTCCCGCCCAAACGCCGCCCCCGGCCACATCGGATCGGCGAGTTCGCGGCTGCGGCGTTCGGGGCGGATTTTCAGCAGCAACAGCCCCTCGATGTCCGGCACCGTCCTGTGGATACGGATGCCCGCGACCTTCTCGCATTTCTCGTCGTAGTACGCCTTGGCTTCCTTGATCTTCGCCAGGTACTCGACGCGGTTGAGCGGGTCGTAGGCGTAGAGCGGCAGAGCCGAGCTTGCCGCCAGCAAGGCGACGAATAGCCGTTGGCAACATGGTCCGGTCATGCCGTTTGCCTCCATTGTCGAGCGTTGCCCGCTTGTCCGTAAGAGACGTCGTTGCAGGTTTCCCCAGCAAACGCTGTCGTTCTGGTCGCCGCGAAGGACGACGCGCGCACCGTCGGTAGCGCCGTTGTGACAGGCGGTTTGGCCACCCTCGCTGGCGAGCTGGCCCTCCAGGTCGCCTGGCCTGATGGCCTGCGGGCGCGAGGCACGGAACGCGGCGATCATGTTTGGCAACTCGCGTTGCATCGTGGCGAGACCACCGTCGACGATCTTTCCCATTCTGGCTGACCCGCTACCACATCCCCGATGAACACAGGTGCCGTCCACGCAACCGGCATCCGCAACCTGACAGGTTTCGCGTCTGGCGAAGATGTTTCCGCTGGCGGCCTGCTTGCTGCCGCCAGCACCGGGAGCATAACCCGGGTCGCCGTGGTCAGCCGCCCCGGCTGACGCACTGCCGGCCCGGCGGGAAAGGCAAGAAGAGCAGGACGAACAGGAAGTGCAGCCGATGCAGTAGAAGGCGATCCGGCGCGGGCGACCCGGTCAACGCACATGGCCGGCAACACAAAGCCGAGTATCGATTCAAGGAACTCGAGGCCCATCCGTTTCCCCCTCAAGCAAGCTTGTCGCTCCCTTGGCGAGAGCCCTGCCCTGCATGCGTTGATGCGCAAGCGGCGAACCGGTCCGCCCTTGCCGTGCTGCCTGAGCAACGGTGCGCGGACATCTTGTCGACCCGCTCACCACAGGGGAACCCACGCGCGAGAGTGAGTCATAGCGCGGACCCGTGCCACGGATGTTCTCGCCGACCTCGTCAGGCCGCGACGAGACCGACACGGCGGTAGCAAGAACGTCGCGTGCAGGGGCGCCCGGGGCGCCCCGCCTCCCCCAAGATCCACACAAAACTGTACAAATAAACAGTATCACTGCCAAAAATGCTGCGTCAAGCCGCGTTACTGCTGGCCCTCGAACAGCACGTCCGGCCATGTTCTTAGCCGCTGTTTCTTAGCCGCTGCTGCCAGCCTGCTCGACGTCGCGGGCGAGGCGGATGCCCGAGAATTGCCAACACGCCGATGCCGGGAAGAAGTTGCGGTAGCTGGCGCGCACGTGCGCGTCAGGCGTGACGCACGAACCCCCTCTGAGGACGTATTGATTGACCATGAACTTGCCGTTGTACTCGCCCACGGCGCCGGCTCCGGCGCGAAAGCCGGGATACGGTTCGTAGCTCGAGCGCGTCCATTCCCAGGCGTCGCCGAACAACTGCGCCAGACCGTCAGCGCCAGCAGCTGCGGGGTGAAACTCACGCCTACCGGCAAAATGGCCGGCAAGCGGCAGCGTAGCGGCGGCGTTCTCCCATTCCGCCTCCGTCGGCAGTCGTGCCTCGGCCCAACGCGCATAGGTATCGGCCTCGTAATACGAGACATGCACTACCGGCCGCTGACGATCAAGGGGAACGAGACCGCCCAGGGTGAATTCCTGCCAATCCTCCGGCCGCTGCCAGTACAGCGGCTGGCGGCGGTTCTCCGCCAGCCGCCAGTCCCAGCCCTCGGCCAGCCAATGGACAGGATCGGCGTAGCCGCCGGCCTCGATGAACTGCAGGAACTCGCCGTTGGTGACCAAGCGCGACGCCAGCCGATAGGGTTCGAGGAACACGCGATGGCGCGGTTTTTCGTTGTCGTAGCAGAAGCCGGTGCCGGCATGGCCGATCTCGACGATGCCGCCGGGAACGTCGTGCCAGCTCAGCGCCGGTGCGGCTTCGGCGGCCGCCGGCCTGACCGCGTAGGCCGGGGCCAGGGGATTGTGGGAGAAGAGGTGTTTGAGGTCGGTCAGGATCAGCTCCTGGTGCTGCTGCTCATGGTGCAGGCCGAGGGTGAGCAATGCCGCCAGATCCGCGTCCGCATCCGGATGCGAATCCGCCGCCCTCTCGGCGAGCATGCTCTGCACGCGGCGATCGACGTCGGCGCGATACGCGAGAACGCCGGCCAGTTCCGGGCGCGTCAACAGCCCGCGCTGCGGCCGCGGATGCTTGTCGCCGACGGCGTTGTAGTACGAGTTGTAAAGCACCCGGAAGGCGGCGTGAAAGGGTTTGAAGTCGCGCTCCCAGCGCTCGAGGACGAAGGTCTCGAAAAACCAGGTGGTATGGGCAAGATGCCATTTCACCGGGCTTGCGTCGGGCATCGACTGCACGCAGCAGTCTTCTGCCGACAGGGGGGCGGTCAGTGCCAGGCTGGCATCACGCACCAACCGGTAGCGGGCGGCGAGGTCGTTCGCGTTCATCGAGCCAGCCTCCATGAGGTCTTCAGGGTCGGGCAAGCAGCACTGCAAAGGCGTGCCCGGAATCGGTCCAGCACGAGCGGCTGGCGAAACCGGCACGCTCGAGCAGACCGGCGAAATCGGCGATGGGGTACTTGTAGCTGTTCTCCGTGTGGATGCGCTCGCCGCGGCGAAAGTGCCGGCTACCTCCCGGCCACGTCACCAGCGTGTCGGCGTAGGCCTCCAGATGCATCTCGATACGCGACCTCTCGCGGTTGAAGAGGGCACGGTGTCGCCACTGCGCGAGGTCGAAATCGGCGCCCAGCAGCCGGTTGAGGTGCGTCAGGACGTTCAGGTTGAACGCGGCGGTCACCCCGGCGGCGTCATCGTAGGCCGCCTCGAGCACGGCCGCGTCCTTGACCAAATCGACGCCGATCAGCAACGCGCCATCCTCGCCCAGCAGAGCGCGCATGCGACGCAACAGGGCAAGCGCCGCCGGCGGGTCGAAGTTGCCGATCGACGAACCGGGATAGAAGACCAGCCGCCGATCGGCCGGTATGTCGTCAGGCAGCGCAAGCTCGCCCAGGAGGTCGGTGACCACGGCGCGAACGTCGAGCGCCGGAAAGGCGGCGCGCAGGCCATCAACGGCCTGGTGGAGAAAGTCGGCCGAGATGTCGACGGCGACGAAGCACCCCGGCTCGATCAGCGCGCACAGGCGGCGCGCCTTTTCGCAGTTGCCGGCGCCGAGTTCGATCACCGTCGCGCCGCGGCCGACCTGCCGGCCGATTTCCTCGCCGTGGGCCTGCATGATCGCGCGCTCGGTACGCGTGAGGTAATACTCCGGCAAGCGCGTAATCCGCTCAAAGAGCACCGAGCCCGCGGCATCGTAGAAATACTTCGGGGAAATGGTGGCCGGCGCCGCGCCAAGCCCGGCGGCGATTTCCGTAATCTCTGCGGCAAGAACAGGCGAAGCTGGGGGCAATTCCGCGTTCTCCAGTCGTGTTCAGTGGTGGTTACGGGTGTCACGAACTTCCGGCTTCCGGTGATCCCCGCGCGGCCAGGACGCTGGGCGCGTCAGGCGCGCATTCCGGCACTCTCTGTCCGGTCGCTGCGCACCGGCAAACCTTACAACACTTACGGCCGGACTGGCGAGAAAAGGCAAACGCCGTACACGCGGTGCTGCATGCCGGGTCGACAGCCCCGCCAGGGCACACTTGCAGCCGCCGAGCGATCGCGCTTGACCTATACTCACCGCTCCCCTTGAACCGCCTGACCACCCCCCGCCGCGAGGAGCACGCAATGCCTGATGCTACGCCCCCCGGAGCCGACCCGCTTGCCGCCGAGCTGCAAGCGCGGCTTGCCGGCGCGATTGCCCTGCGCGGGCCGGCCTATGTGCCGCGCACGCATCACCTCGACGCCGACGGCCGCCCGCTGTTCATCAACCGACTGGCGCTGGAGACCAGCCCCTACCTGCTGCAGCACGCGCACAACCCGGTGAACTGGTTCCCCTGGGGTGACGAGGCGTTCGCCGAAGCGCGGCGGCTCGGCCGGCCCGTGTTCCTGTCGATCGGCTATTCGACCTGTCACTGGTGCCACGTGATGGAGGCCGAGTCCTTCGAGGACGAGGCGATCGCCCGCTTCCTCAACCGCCACTACGTCGCCATCAAGGTCGATCGCGAGGAGCGTCCCGACATCGACGCCGTCTACATGAGCGCCGTGCAGCAACTGACCGGCGCCGGCGGCTGGCCGATGAGCGTCTGGCTGACCGCGGCGCGCGAACCCTTTTTCGGCGGCACCTACTTCCCGCCGCGCGACGGCGGCCGCGACGGCCAGCGTGGTTTCCTGCCGCTGCTCGGCGCCTTGTCCGACACTTTCCATCGCGACCCCGAGCGTGTCGGGCAGGCGTGCACGGCGCTGGTGGAGGCGATTCGCCACGACATGCAGGGCGCGTACGGAACGGGCGGCGCCGACGCTGCCATCGGCTTGCCCGCCGGCGACGTCATCGACGCCACCGTCGCGCATTACCGGCAGTCATTCGACGCCCGGCACGGCGGCCTGAGCCGGGCGCCGAAGTTCCCTTCGCACATCCCGGTGCGCCTGCTACTGCGCTATCACCAGCGCACCGGCGATGCCGACGCACTGCGCATGGCGACCCTGACGCTGGAAAAGATGGCCGCCGGCGGCCTCTACGATCAGCTTGGCGGAGGCTTTCACCGCTACTCCACCGACGTCCGCTGGCTGGTCCCGCATTTCGAAAAGATGCTCTACGACAACGCCCTGCTGGTCGTGGCCTACGCCGAGGCGTTTCAGGTCACCGACCGCGCGGACTTCGCCCGCGTCGCGCGCGAGACCTGCGACTACATCCTGCGCGAGATGACGGACGCCGGCGGCGGCTTCTACTCGGCAACCGATGCGGATTCGGAAGGCGAGGAAGGACGCTTCTTCGTCTGGCGCGAGGACGAGATCCGGCGCGAACTGGACGCTCTCGGCGACGGCGACACGACCGAACATTTCCTTGCCCACTATGACGTGCACCCGGGCGGCAACTGGGAAGGCCACACCATCCTCAATGTGCCGCGTCCCGACGAAGCCGCCTGGGAAGCGCTGGCCGCTGCGCGCGCCAGGCTATACGCGGTACGCGCCAGGCGCACGCCGCCCTTGCGCGACGAGAAGATCCTCGCTGGCTGGAACGGGCTGATGATCTCGGCCCTCGCCGTTGCCGGACGGGTTCTCGACGCGCCGCGCTACGTCGCCGCGGCGGTGCGCGCGGCGGATTTCGTTCTTACTCACCTGCGCGGCGCCGACGGCGGACTCCGGCGCAGCTTCAAGGACGGTCAGGCACGGCAAGCGGCCTTCCTGGACGACCATGCCTTCCTCGCGGCGGGCCTCATCGACCTCTACGAAGCCACCTTCGACGTGCGCCACCTGCGCGACGCCCTGGCGCTGGCCGAGACCACCGAGCACCTGTTCGCCGATCCGGCGGGCGCCTGGTTCATGAGCAGCGAGGCGCACGAGAGCTTGATCGCGCGCGAGAAGCCCGCCTACGACGGCGCCGAACCTTCCGGAACCTCGGTCGCCCTGCTCAACGCGCTCCGCCTCGGCGTGCTCACCGACGACGAGCGCTGGCGCCAGATCGCCGAACGCGGCCTGCGTGCCCATGCCAGGGTACTCGGCGAGCGGCCGATCGCCATGACCGAGGCCCTCTTGGCCGTCGATTTCCTGGCCACCACGCCGCGCCAGATCGCCGTCGTCTGGCCGGATAGCGCGGCTGCTGCGGCAGCGCCCCTGCTGGCCGTCGTGGGTCGGCATTTCCTGCCCGCCCGCGCGCTCGCCGCCGCGCCGGAATCGGCTGTCGCCGCGCTGGCGCAAACGATCCCCTTTGTTGGCGACAAGGTCGCGCAGGGTGGCCGCCCTACCGCGTATGTTTGCCGTCACGGACGCTGCAAACTGCCGGTGAGCGATGCGGCAGGGCTGGAGGCTCAGCTACGCGAAGCGGGCTCCTGAGTTCCTGAGGCTCGCGGATTGGCGGATTGCCCGTAGCGCGCATGTCAGCGCGGCGGCGGATGGTTGACGTACGTCACCGAATCGAGGAAGCGCTGAACTTCCTTTTCGGCCTCGGCAGCCTGGAACACCAAGAAAAAGGTGAAGCAGAAGCCCCGATAATAGGGAAACCAGTTCAGCAACTTTACCTCGACGTCCGGCCCGCCCACCTGGGACTTTGGAGGCCTTGCCTTGACGAGCTGGACGATCTTTCCATTCATTTCGACGTCAACGACCGGCCCGACGATCCCGCTCTCAGGCGTGTCCCTGGCGATCGCGTCCCGGGTTTGCTGGAGCCTCGTCGCGTAGTGTCGGCGGCAGGATTCGGCATCGGTGGGTCCATCGACTCGCTCGGCAGCGACACTCACCTTGATGCCGGTGCTCTGGTTGCTCATGCCGAGGAACACGTCGGTGCAGTCCGCCGCCCCGCTGTCGTCAGGCTCGAAGCCGGGCATATCGACCAGCAGGTGCCAGTCCTCGCCTTCGAGGTGGAGTCCCAGCTGGCCCTGCTGGCCCGTCGTGAAGACCAGCTTCTTCCCTGCGCTCAGCGCTGCGGGATTGCTGCAGGTCGCGGCCGGACGAGGGCTCGAAACGGCGAGATCGGCGACCTGAGCCCGGCTGAACGCTTCCGTCATGCGTTGGGCGTCCTCCTTGCTGTCATCGCGGTAGAGCAGCGACAGGCCCATGATCCTCCCGTCGAAGTCGGCCCATCCTTGCCTGTGGTACTCGTAGCTGTGAGGATCAGACGACAGGAACGGACCGACCGAAAGGTCAAAGAAGTAGACGCAAGTCCCCGTCGAGCAGACTTGGCGAACGGGCGAAACGAACTGCATCCTGCGCTCGATCGATCGGCGGTTCGCTTCCACCTCATCATGCAGCGAGCGCTCGCGGACACCGGGGCTTCTCGTGCCGAGGGGAAAGACCAGGAAGGAGGCGATCGGCGTCGACGACGGCAGCAGTTCGGCTCCGCCGACGGGCCCCGGCGGCCCTGGCCGATGGCGGTACTGCCACGCAATCGGAACGCTCAAGCGCATCAACGTACGGCCAGCAAAGCCAAATCCCCGGCTGATCTCGACGCCGACTGGCTTTCCTGGAACATAGGTCAGCGAATCGAAGATCTTCAAGGCCTCTTCCTCGGCGACCGGGCTGGTGACATTGAAATGGATGTCGAAGCAATGGCCGCGATACCAGGGAAACCAGAAGATCGCCTGGCGCGGGCCAAACTGCCGATCCTCCGAATCGAAGACCTGTAGCCGCTTCCCATGTCTTTCGACCTCGACGACCTTTCCGACGGTTCCCCGGTTGCCCACGTGGCGGGCCGTCTGATCGCGGGCTTTGCTGGTGTAAGGTGCGTGCCACTCGCGACACGCTCGCTCGCCGTCGGCGCCGGGCACCTTCTCAGCCAGGATGCTTGCCGTCGTGCCTGAAGCGGGATGCCGCATGAAGAGGAAGTGCTCGGGCATGAAAAACTCCGGCGGCTTGCCGACTTCGGAGATTCGTTCGTAGCCGGGCATGTCGATCAGGAGATGCCAGTCCTCCCCCCCGATGTAGAGGCCCAGTTGCCCAGGCTTGCCGGTGGTGAAGACCTGATTGGGGAAGACTCGGAAGGACGCCGTGCCCGACTTCGAGGCATCCTCTTCACTGGCCCAAGCCAACCCGCAGGCGACACGCAACACCACTCCGAAGAGGAGCGCCAGACGCGTGATCCGGATCGCCCGCGCTGCCGCAGTTTGCCGTGGCCGAATCACTTCGCGGATGTCTCCCAACCAACTCGAGAAGATCATCTCCTCTTCCGCTCCCTTATAGCCGCCGATTTCCACTGGCAGCAAGATCCATCACCGCAAAATCATCCGGCCGGCGCTTCGGCCATCACTTCGGGATTTTCTTCATCAGTTCCTTGACATCCCCGCGCTCAACCTTGTTGCGGAACTCCTTGAGATCGAGCACCTTTGCCTGGGTGATTTTCTCCGTGAGATGATCGGCAGCCGCCGTGCCGCCGTCGCTATACAAGAGGGAGATGCCCACGATGCTATCACCAAGTCTCACGAACCCGTCGCGGTGATACCTGAGCCCGTAGGTCGCGAAACCCTGCGAATACTGGGGTTCGTCGCCACGGATGGTCACATCGTAGTAGCTGAAGCAGACTTCCGCGCTGCACTTGCTGCGCACGGGACTGAGCACTTCGCCCCGTTCCAGCTTGGATTGCCGCCTCTCCTTGGTCATATCGACCGTGTGGTCTTCCGCCGACTTTACTGTGCCGAGCGGAGAGATCAAGAACGAGAAGACCTCACCTTTTTCAGGCTGACGCAGTTCGATTCCACCGATCGGACCCCCGGGCGGCGGCCGAAAGCCCCAGCGCCAGTCGATCGGAACGCTGAGGCGAATCCGGAAGTGGTACAGATAGAACAGGCGCTCGACGTCCGTGTTCCTTGGCTTCTGCGCCAGATAGGTGACGGAATCGAGGATGCGCAGGACTTCCTTCTCGGCGGACGGACTCGATACGGTGAAGTGAAAGTCGAAACAAAATCCCTGGTAATACGGTAACCAGTGGAGTGCTTTCGCGTGGTAATCCGACCCAACGCCAAACTCATACGCCTGCAGAATCTTTCCGTTGGCGCTGAACTCGGAGAGCGGCCCGGTCGTGCCACGGTCGCCGAGTGCGCGCGCCTTCGCCTCATGCGCCTGCTCGAAAGAGGCCGCGTAGTGCCTGCGACAGGACTCTTCGCTGTCGGCGCCGGCTACGCGCTCGGCGAAGATGCTGACCGGTGTCTGCAAGATGGGGTTCGTCATGTAAAGGAACTGAGAAGGAGAAGTGAATGGCCACTCGACATCCACGAAGCCGGGCATGTCGACGCGCAACTGCCAATCCTCACCTTCGATCCACAGACCGATCTGACCGGGTTTATCGGTCCGGACAACCTGATTCGGATAAGTCATCAATGCAGGTGGCTTGCTGCCCGCGGCAATTGACGATCCTTGGCCGAAATAGAGCGAAGTGGCGTGCATCAGCAAGCTGACAGCCAACCCGGCAACGGCTGTTCTGATCAGTATGGCCACCTTTCCGTCCCGGCACGATCCCCGGCCGATCCTCAGCTTGTTGCCAAACATGATTTCCCCCCCTTGAACGTCCGACACCAGGCGGCAACGACACGCTATCCCCCACACCAACGGTGTGGCTATGATTTCAATATAGTCCAGCGCCAGAGGGAGATCCACTCGCGAGTGATCTCTGCCTGCCGGCGCCCAGATGCGGCGCCAGATGCGCCGGGGCGCAGCACAGGCTCGCGTCGCTCGGGATCTCCTTCATCCCGAAAACCAGCAGTCTGTCGGACTTCCAGCTTGCTACCTGCCGCGTGGGTATGAAGCATGATGTCCGTCCAGGCCACCGAGGTCCGCCATATACGGCGTCATCGTCACCGATCGCAAGCTCAACGGCCTGCTGCCGCCTATGGCTACACCACGGGCATTCTCTCCGCCCGCGAGTCGAAGCGGGCGACTCGCCATTCGGTGGCCTGCCGCTTCATTGCCGCCAGAAGCCACTCCAATCACGATGGCCTGGCGACCCTCCGCCGACGTTTTCCTGACGAGCGGAGCGGCCTGTGCCTGCCAGTCCCGGTGATGGCCAGGGACATGCAAGTGCCCGAGCCAGTAGAACACTGGAACGCGCTGTCCGGCCACGGCCATGGTGGGCACACCCGATGCGTGACGAGACCGATCTCGAACGCCATGTCGACCATCTCCACGTCAATCCGGCCAAGCACGGCTAGGTCAGGCAACCGACCGCCCGGCTGTGCTCGCCGCTGCATGCGCCCATTGAATGGGGAATCGTCGGCGCTGACCGGGGGCAGCGTCAATGAAGGCGCGTCGAGAGGGGCCAGGCAACGGCGAATGGTGTTGGGCTTCGTTCCTCAGCCCAACCTACGCCTGGTACGCCTGCTGGATGACTGCAGGCGCCGTTCATTCCCGCAATGGCATTTCAGCCTGCGGCAGAGCCTCCGTCGATCGATGGCCTGATGAGCCGCTCGCCGCAAACCTCGCGAACACACCCGCGCAGCCAACGATGCGCTGGATCGGCATCCATCCGCGGGTGCCAGTGCAAGGAAACCGTGATCTCGGGAGTGGCGATCGGCAGGGGAAAACTGTGCATTCCGGCGCGCAGCTTGGCGGTGTGGCGCTCGGGGACACTGGCGATCAGGTCCGACGCTCGGGCGAGAACGAGCGCTGTCGAAAATCCGCTGACGATCGTGACGATCTGCCGTTCCAGCCCCAGCGGCTTCAGGGCTTCATCGATCATTCCCCTGTCGAACCCCCGGCGTGAGACGAGGATGTGTTTGCCCGTCGCATAGCGGTGAGGCGTCATCTCGCCCTGGCTCAGCGGATGCCCCATTCGCACGACGCCGATGAAACGGTCCCGGAACAATGCCTGCACACGCAGTTCCGGCGCCGTCGCCTTGCCGACAACGCCCGTTTCCAGGTCGACGCTTCCGTCGCGAAGCGGCGCGCTGTTCTTGTTCGACTTCTGCACGAAGCACAGCCGCACGCCAGGCGCTTGCTCGGCAACGCGGGCAATGAGATCTGGCCCGAAATTTTCCACAAAGCCTTCGCTGGTCCGCAGCGTATACATGCGGACCAGCCGTTCGAGGTCGAGTTTTTCGACGGGGCGGAGTGCCGCCTCGGCCGCCTGCACCAGCGGGCCGACCTGCTCGCGCAGTTCGAGCGCCCGCGGTGTCGGCACGAGACCGCGCCCGGCCCTGACCAGCAGCGGATCACCGGTTGTCGCACGCAAGCGCGCCAGCGCCCGGCTCATCGCCGACGGACTGAGCCGCAAGCGCTGGGCGGCGCGCGCGACGCTGCCTTCCGCGAGCAGCACATCGAGGGTGACCAGCAGGTTGAGATCGGCTGTCGACATGCATCGACGATAGCACAGCCTGATCGTGACATGGCGTCAGACACACGAATAAAGTGCAACCGGTGCGTCTTCCGCCATGCCAGACAAGGGCATAGAGTACGTTTCTGACAGCTCCATTTCGGGAGCCAGCAGAAAAGGAGGTCCTCTTGAAGTCAATCATTGCAAGACCCGACGCGGTAATGGCCGGAAGTGCGGAACACCGTCCTGCGGCTCGCTGGGCGCTGGCCAGCCTCTCGCTTTCCATGTTGCTGTCCTCGCTCGGCACGAGCATCGCCAATGTCGGTTTGCCGACGCTGGCACAGGCCTTCGGCGCCACCTTCCCGGAAGTCCAGTGGGTCGTCCTCGCCTATCTTCTCGCCATCACCACACTGATCGTCAGCGTCGGACGACTCGGCGACATCACCGGCCGCCGACGGCTGCTCCTCGCCGGAATCCTCGTGTTCACGGCGGCCTCGCTCCTCTGCGGCGTCGCACCGACGCTTTGGCTGCTGATTGCCGCCCGGGCGGCGCAGGGCCTCGGAGCGGCCATCATGATGGCTCTCACCATTGCCTTTGTCGGTGAGACGGTTGCGAAGGAAAAGACGGGTAGCGCCATGGGGCTGCTCGGAACGATGTCCGCGCTTGGCACTGCTCTCGGTCCATCGCTCGGCGGCGTTCTCATCGCCGGACTCGGTTGGCGGGCCATCTTCCTCGTCAACCTGCCGCTGGGTATCCTGACTTTTCTTCTCGCGCATCGCTACCTGCCCGTCGATCGCCGCAAGCCGAAAACCGATCGGGCCAGCTTCGACCACGTGGGCACGCTGCTGCTTGCTCTGACGCTCGCCGCTTATGCCCTCGCCATGACGCTCGGAGGCCGCGAATCCGCTCCGGTGAACCTGCCTCTGCTGTTGACCGCCGCCTTCGGCCTCGGCCTGTTCGTGCTTGCCGAGACGAGAGCCGCATCGCCTCTGATGCGCTTGGCGATGTTCCGCGATGCCGCGCTGAGTGCCAGCCTGGCCATGAGCGCGCTGGTGTCGACGGTGATGATGGCGACGCTGGTGGTCGGACCGTTCTATCTGACGCGTGCGCTCGGGCTCGACGCCGCTCTCGTCGGGCTCGTCGTGTCGGTCGGTCCGCTCGCCGCCGCGCTGGCCGGCGTGCCGGCCGGTCGCCTTGCGGACCGTCTCGGTGCACAACGCATGACCGTCATCGGGCTGGCCGGAATGGCCGCCGGCGCTTTCACTCTGTCCAGGATGCCGGCGGCGTTCGGCCTCCCAGGCTACATCGCCCCGATCACCGCCATCACCGTCGGCTATGCACTGTTCCAGACGGCCAACAACACTGCCGTGATGACGGACATCCGCCCGGACCAGCGGGGAGTCGTTTCCGGCATGCTCAATCTGTCGCGCAACCTTGGGCTGATCACCGGCGCATCGGTCATGGGCGCGGTTTTCGCGCTCGCCTCGACGACGAACGACATCACCATGGCGCATCCCGAAGCCGTTGCACACGGTATGCGAATGACGTTCGCCGTGGCGGCGATCCTGATCGTCGTCGGGCTCGCCATGGCGCTCGGCAGCCGCAATCGCGCAGGCCGTGCCTCGCTCCATGCAACACCGCAGACGTCGCCACTGCCCTTGACCAACGACCTTGCGCGCCCGGGGAGACTGCGGTAAGGCGGTGGTTCGCCCAGGCCTGACAAGGGAGCGGCGACGAACCGGCGTGTGCGGCGCCGTCGGCGTGCTGCGCTTGACGCCAGCATCACTGTCGATTGACAGTGGCTGTGCCTGGCACGGATACTCGTGACAGCGCAGAGACCAGCAGCTTGAGAGGACCGGCACTGGCTGGAGAAGCGCGCAGTGGTAAGCAACGGGTACACGCCTATGCCAGGGAGGCCTTCATGAAACTGATGATTCGAGTTCTTGCCGTTCTCGCCGCAGTCGCCCTGGCGATTCCCTCCAGCCACGCGCAGACCCTCACCGGTACGCAGGCGAGGAAGTCAGCGCAGGCCGACGCCTTCCTCGCCTACGAGAAGGCCTTGCTCGCCGGCGGGCTCGACGCCGCGCAGCCCTACATGACCGCCGCGAAGTTCGAGGAGTTGAACGGCATGCTGAAGACCTGGGGCGAAGACGGCTTCAAGCAGTTTCTCGACCGGATGCGCGGCGGCGCACAGGGTGAGGCGCGACGCAAGCAGATCGAGAAGGTCGAGCTGACCGGCGGCTACGCCGTGCTCGAGGCACGCGACAGCCCGCAGGTCCTTACCGTTCAGCATCTGACGAAGACGAAGGACGGCTGGCAGGTCGACGTCCGGCGCTGAAGTGGATGACGGCCGGGCCATGGTCGCCACCCTCAGAATGCGCTCTTGATCACTCCGCCATCGACACGCAGTGCCGCGCCGGTGGTTGCCGAGGCCAGCGGGCTGGCGACGTAGGTGACCAGTGCGGCCACTTCCTCGGGCGTGGCGAAGCGCTTGATGAGCGACGTGGGGCGGACCTGCGCGAAGAACGTCTTCTCGAATTCTGCGAACGACTGTCCCTCGGCCTTGGCGAGCGCGTCAACGAAATCGTTCACCCCGCGCGATCGGGTGGGCCCGGGAAGGATGCTGTTGACGGTAATGCCGGTGCCGGCGAGCGACTCGGCCAAGCCTCGCGCCACGGCAATCTGCGCCGTCTTGGTGACCCCGTAATGAATCATCTCGGCTGGAATCTGCACGCCGCTTTCGCTGGAGATGAAGATGATGCGGCCCCAGTCGGCACGTCGCATGGCCGGCAGGCAAAGACGGGCGAGCCGAACCCCACTCAACACGTTGGTCGCGAAGAAACGCATCCAGTCGGCATCGGCAATGTCGGCGAAGGGCTGCGGCTCGAAAATCCCGAGATTGTTGACCAGGATCTCGATATCGGGATTCTCCCGCACCAGTGCCGCCGCGGCATCGGCCGTACTGAGATCGCCGGCGAATCCCAGCACGTCGCTGCCCGTCGCCGATCTGATCGCCGTCACCGCCGTGTCAACGGCGGCCTGGGTACGGCCATTGACGATGACCCGGGCGCCTTCGCCGGCGAGAGCAGCGGCAATTGCGTAACCAATTCCGGCCGTGCTGCCGGAGACCAGCGCCAGCCTGTTCCTGAGTTGCATGTCCATGTGGTGTGCCCTTTCAGTGATGACATCCCCGTTTACGGGTGGAGAGGAAGATGCGCGGCGCTCGGCGGTGAGCCTGACGAAAACCGCGCATAGCGGCTGAGTGTAACCAACCGACGGACAAGAGCACAGGATTCTTGCGTACCGCCCGCCCAGAGTCGCGCGCAGCATAAGGATAGAAAAACTTTGTCTTTGCATGACCTTGCGGCGCCGCTAAGGTGAACGGCTAGCCGCTGAACTTGCGGGTCCAGCGGTGCAGCCGCCGGTGTCCCCGACACCTTTTCCCCGACACCATTCCACCTCAGGAGATTCGCAGATGTCCAACTGGTACGCAGACAACTCCCTTTCGATCGGCCGGACGCCGTTGATCCGGCTGAACCGCGTCGCCGACGGCGCCACCGCCACCCTGCTCGCCAAGATCGAGGGACGCAACCCCGCCTACTCGGTCAAGTGCCGAATTGGTGCAGCGATGATCTGGGATGCCGAGAAGCGCGGCCTGCTCGGGCCCGGCAAGGAACTCGTCGAACCGACGAGCGGCAACACCGGCATCGCCCTGGCCTTCGTCGCCGCCGCCCGCGGCATTCCCCTGACGCTCACCATGCCCGAGACCATGAGCATCGAGCGGCGCAAGCTGCTGGTGGCTTATGGTGCCAAGCTGATCCTGACCGAGGGCGCCAAAGGGATGAGCGGCGCCATCGCCAGGGCCGAGGAAATCGCCGCGGCGGACCCGGAGCGCTACGTGCTGCTGCAACAATTCAAGAACCCCGCCAACCCCGCGATTCATGAGAGCACCACCGGTCCCGAGATCTGGGATGACACCGACGGAGCGATCGACATTTTCGTATCCGGTGTCGGTACCGGTGGCACCATTACCGGCGTGTCGCGCTACATCAAGACCACACGCGGCAAGCCGATCGTCTCGGTAGCTGTCGAGCCCACGGCCAGCCCGGTGCTCACCCAGGCCCGCGCCGGCGAACCGCTGAAACCGGGCCCGCACAAGATCCAGGGGATTGGCGCCGGCTTCGTGCCGCAAGTCCTCGATCTCTCGCTGGTCGATGTCATCGAACAGGTGTCGAACGAGGAAGCCGTCGATTACGCCCGGCGCCTCGCCCGCGAAGAAGGAATCCTCTGCGGAATCTCCTGCGGGGCGGCCGTGGCGGCGGCGGTGCGACATGCCCGGAAGCCGGAAAATGCCGGCAAGACGATCGTCGTCGTCCTCCCGGACTCCGGCGAACGCTACCTGAGTTCGATACTGTTCGACGGCATTTTCGACGCCAACGGCCAGGCGCTGTAGCGCCCCGTACCGGGGCGGCGTCGGCCACCCCGGTGCGACACGGGCAACCGGCAAGGACCGGCATCGGCCCGGCCTCCTCGCCCTCGTTGCTCATCAGCCGTATTCTCGCTGGCCGCTGACGGCCTCGCCCTGCCGGCCGCCGACACGAACCATGCCGCCAGTCATCCGCCACTGATCTGACCGTCAGTGGCCTTGACTCGGCTACTCGCTTGCCGGCCTCAGCCGATGTAGCGAGGCACTGCCTCGACACTCGCGTGCCCGCGGGGTTGACGGCGATGACCCCGCGCGGAGCACCGCGCGACCCCCCCAAGCGATTTCCCGTGACCACCCGCCGCCAGGCTGTGGTTCGTGGACTGCGCAAATAAACTGAATGAATGAGCTTGCATTTGTGAATACGAATGGTTATCATTTGCGGCAATTGTTCTACGAAAGGAAACGGCAAGCGTGGAAGCTCCTGGACGCTCCGCGGCACTGGAGGCCACCAACGCCGCCGTGCTGATCAAATTGAATGAACTGTACAAGGAAGCCATTGCGCACGACGGATTTGCCGAGATCAAGGTGGAAATCCGCATCCTGCGGCGAGGGCAGAAGGAAGTCATTCTGCATTGCGGCAAGCAGTACCGATTCGTGGTGGACTACGCGCCCGGCAACTGAGGGCGCCCAAGAAGCACAGATTCCGGCCGGGGCGAGCCTGGCGGATGGCACAAGTCACAGGCTGGCGACGCGGGGTCGCAGCGAATTCCTCCGGAACGATCCGGAATTTTCGTGAAAAACCTGGTGCAGGAGTTCCCACGGGGAGGGAATCCGAGACCATCTGCTAGGAATTTACTCATGTTGAACAAACTCATGGCCATGACCAAGGCCGAACTGAAATCCACGATCCAGGCGATCGACGCCACCGCTGTCAAGGGCCGCGCCCTGCGCCGACAACTGGCAAGCATCAAGAAAAAGGAGGGCGGCTTCACGCTGCTCGAACTGCTGGTGGTCGTCGCCATTCTCGCGGCCATCGCCGGCACCGCCACGATCATGTTGCAGGACACCGACCGCAAAGGATCTGCCGCGGCGCACGTGGCGATGATGGACGAACTGTCGAAGGGCATCCAGACCTTCCGCGTGCTGAACGGCGGCAACTACCCCGACAACTTCGATTCGCTGCTGAAAAACGCCACCAACACGCTGGCTGGCGCCACCGGCCTCGCGCCCTTGCTGAGCGCCGATCTGCTGGGCAATCTGACGCTGTCGACGATCACCGCGGCCGATGTGGCCGCGCTGAACAGCGTCGGCATCACGACGGCCCGCGTCATCGACACGACAGCAACTCCGGACGGTGGCACCGCTACCGATTGCGCCACCGGTGCGGCGATTCAGGCCTTGCTCGCCAGCAAGGTCGGCAACACCACCCCGCAGAATATCTTCCGTCCGGTGGCGGCCAATGGTTGCGGGTTTGCTGCCAATGCCACGCTCACCGCCGGCGATGTTGCCTACGTATGGGCCAGCGCCGGGAATCTGCGGGTCAACGCCGGGGCTGCCGACAAGCTCGTCGCGTTCGGCGTCGGTCCGGACTCGACTCTGTTCAATCCGTCAACCATCGGTGCGCTGTCGAATACGCCGGTCTATCGGCACGTGGCGAACACCGAGTACAACCGCTTCATCGTGCTCTGGAACGTTTCCACCACCGGTGGCCAGGCTACTTTCCAGGCCATCGTCGACGGCGCTGGCGACACCAAGGACGAAGAACTGGGTGAAGTCGACAACGTTCGCCGCACTTAATCAGGTCTGACCTGAGTTTGACCGGGGCGGGTGACCGACCCCGTTCGCTCCACTCGGAGGGCGTCGAGCACACGCCGGCGCCCTCCCTCTCTCCTGGATCACGAACCGAGAATTTTCCATGGCGCTGTCCAAGGCAGGTGATCTGCGCGACTGTGGCTTCACGCTGATCGAGTTACTGGTTGTTTGCGGCATCCTGGCCGCGCTGTCCTATACCGCCTGGGGTACCTACATCGGCATTCAGGAAGGCGCCGAGGATGAGATCGCGCGCGCCGAAATGCAGCGGCTGGCCGATGGCCTGAGACGCTTCAAGGCCGATACCGGCTACTACCCCGGGCAAGGGCCGTTCGTGCTGTCCTCCCCCGGCACACTCGAAACTGCCGTTTCCGCTACCCGCATCGACTGCACGCCGGTCGGCGGCATCCTGCGCACCTGGGCGGCGCCGAATCTCGATGCCGACAGGGACGCCTGGTTCGCCTCGCCGGTCAATCTGGCCCTGCTGCTCGAAGCGCCGGCGCTGTGCGGCAATCACCCACTGGCCCATCTCAACCGCTGGAGCCCGGACGCCCGGCGTGGCTGGCATGGCCCTTATCTGGACAGCAAGTCGCGCTTGTGGGTAGACCACGGCGCGGATTTCAACGCCAGCACGGTGGTCTTCACGGCCCCGGACGGCACCGGCAGCCCGCTGGCCGGGGCCAAGCTGCTCGACATCCCGGCCTTCGGCGTCGGTCCTCGTTACCGTGCTGCCGGACCAAGCTGGAGCACGTGCAGCAGCCAGGCGGCAATCACCGGCAACTGCATGCTCGGCTGGCGCGAGGTCACGCGCGAAAGCATCGGCTACGACGCCAGCCGTCACGAACTGCCGGCGCGGGCTCGCCCCTTCGCCGTTTTCGGGCTGGCCAACGGCGACCACCCCCGCATCGTCTATTGGGGCCGCGACGGCCGCTACGGTGGCCGCAACACGGCAGACCCCTGCCGTCCCAACCTGAGCCATCCGGATGACTACGGCGATGACGATCAGGTTCTCTGCCTGAACGATTGATTGGACGAGGAAGACCCGTGCAAGCATCACCTTTCCTGCAAGTCCCCGCCCGCGCGGCTGCCCGCCTGGTCGTTGGCGTACTGCTGACGAGCCTGGCGTCCGCCAGCCTTGCCGTCGACGCTTCCCCGGCTGGCCGTGCCGCGCTCACCGCGGCACCGAGCAGCGACCCTGCCGCCAGCTACAGGGACGTCGACCTGAAAAAGCTGGTTGCCGGATCACGCACGGAAGTGCCGGGCCAGCGCGTCATCTTCGCACCGTCACCCATCAAGTTCCGGGCAACTCTGGCGGCGTTGCCGGCGCCGCAAAAAGCCGATTACCTGCTGGCCGCCCTGGCCATGATGAAGATCAGCAACCCGCCCAAGGTGAGTCAGCGCATTGGCCTCGATTACGGCGGCGACAGGGCGTTGGCTGCCTACATCGACGACGCGATTGCCGACCGCCTGGCCAACGAGGCGAAACCCGGTCAGGTGCTCACCTTCTACGCCTTTCACGTCTACAACCACTCCCGCGGTCCGGCGCTGCTGGTCACTTCGTTCGCGGACTGATCCTGACAATGATGCACATCTCCGCCACGCCGGTTCGTTCCGGCGAATCCATCGAGTCTGTCAGATCCATCGGTCGCGGCTTCACGCTGATCGAATTGCTGGTGGTGGTCGCCATCCTCTCGGCAGCCTCGCTGCTGGCCTTCGGCATCGTCACGGAGGACCGGGCGCAGATACGTTACGACGACACCCGGCTGCGCCTGCAAAGCCTGCGCCGCGCCATTCTCGGCCAGCTCGGGCCGGTGAATCCGGACGTCGTTGGCGGCTTCGTCGCCGACAATGGCGACCTGCCGAGCGATCTGGCGACGCTGTTGCGGTCCGGCAGCCTGCTTGCACAAGGCGTCCAGAGCCCGCTCTTCGACCCGGTTCCGGATGCCGCCACCTGCGCCAACAATGGCGGCGAGACGCCCCTGAGCGATAGCGGCGCCGTCCTGGTCAAAGGTCACCGCGGCGACTATCTCGGTGGTCTGAGCTTGAACGGACGCTTCCGCGACGGCTGGGGCAACGAGAGCAGCGACCCGGCTACCGACGCGCTTAACTTCGGTTGGTCGCTAGAGGGCGCCAGCCCTAGTCTGACCGTGGCCAGCCTCGGCAACGACAACGCCGCTGGCGGCAGCGACTTCGCGGCCGACCGCGCCCTGCGCATCACCGCGAGCGACTGGCAGGTACCCTTGCAGGGGTGGAGCGTGCGTCTGGTCGCGCGCACCGACATCCCGGCCACCCAGCCCCTCTCGGTCAGCCTGCTGGTTTTCCGCAACACCGCCGCCGGTGGCCAATGGCGACGTTACTCGACGCCGCTCAGCAGCGTCTGCCTCGACGGCAACGGCGACGGTCTGGTCGGCGGATCGGCGTGCCCGCAGAGTTCGGTGACACTGAGCTTCACCGCCAACTGCAAGGCAGGCGACACCAGCAGCGGCGACACCTTCGTTCCGCAGGGCCGACACCTCTTGCTGGTGACTGGCCACACCGGGGCACTGTGGAGCAGCGGTGACTCGCCGTACTGGGACACGCCGATCAACACCAGGCAGTCGGTTGCGCGCATCGACGCCGTCGCCGGCATGGCGCTGCCGGAAGCTCGGCTGGAGCTGCGATGACAGGCATCTCCGAGGACCGTCGGCCTGCGGCCAGCGCTCACGCGGTGGCGGTGGCGGACGGCAAGCCGGTGCCGCGGCGATGGTTGGCGAAGGCGAAGGCTCGGGCCAGCGCAGCGAGGGCTCGCCTGGCGTCGCTGCGCGCACGTCTTGGCGCCGGCGAGCAGCCGTGGCTCCTGCTGGCCTGGGATATCGCCAGCCTGAAGGCCGCGGTTCACGTCGGTGCGGCAGGCACGAGCCGCATCGTGGCCACCGCCGAATCGAAGCAGGCCCGCTTTGCCGATGCGCTCGACGAGGTCCGCACTCTCCTCGCAGGCCAGTCGGGCGTCAGTCCGCGCCGGGTTGCGCTGGCCGCCAGGACTCTCCTGCCGGGCGTCATCGACCTGCCGGTTGCCCCGGACAAACCCCGCCCGGCAAGACAGATGCGCGAACTGCTGCAGAGCGAGCTCGAACCGATCCTGGCGGAGTTCGGCGGCCTGTGGTCGCTCGGCGCCCTGCTGGAAGCGCGCGGCCACCTCTCCCCGGTTGACCGCGAACGGGTGACGCTGGAGGAAGCCGTGCGCCGGGAGGGGCGCCGGACGCCGCTGCGCTACGGCGAGACAGCGCTCGAAATGGCGCTGATCGACCGTGCCGGCCTCGACGAGTGCCTTGAACTGCAGGGGCATCTGCAGAACCTCGACGGCGATGTCGTTGCCGGCTGGCGCGGACGCTTCGCCGCCGGCCGTCCACTGTGGCTGGGCTGCGGCGTCGCCGCCGGCAACCACCGGCACTGGCGGGAAGCGCTCGCCGAGCGCAATCTCTGCCTCACCGTCTGTCTGCCGCTGGCGTGGTTGGTGAGCGAACCCACGAGCAGCGGCGAAGACCGGCGCGACGGCGCCGTCGCCACGATCTGCCTGGAGTTGCATCGCGAAGAGGTGGTCGCGGTGCACCGCCAGGACGGCGCGGTGCTGGCGACCCGCAGCGAGGGCCGTCTCGAACGCCGTCTGCGGCCCGACTGGCTGGCACGGCTGCTGTCCGAGTGGAACAGCGAGACACGTTGCAGCCTCGAGCTGGTCTGCCTGCATGCCGACGACGAGGCGGCAGCGCAGGGTATCTGCGACGACCTGAGCCTGTGCACCGGCTATCCGGCGCGTCTGCGAACGGCTGGCGAAACCTGGCAGGGCGTCTGGTTCACGCTCGCCAGCGAAGCCGCCAGTCAGGCCTCGCGCCTGCCTCGTATCGTCGAACGCGAGCTCCGCGACTCCCTCTGGAAAAGCCATGACTTCCGCCGCCTGGCGGGCATCGGCGTGCTCGTCGCCGCACTTGGCGTCATCGAGGGCGTGCAACAGTATCGGCTCTACCGGCTGAACGCGACGGTAGCCGAGAGGAGTCGCCTGGAAAGGGAAAAGTCGCAGACCTCCCAACGGGAATCGCAGTTCACCGCGGAACTCAACGAGTTGGCCGCCAGCCTCGACGCCAGTCGAAGGCAACTCGAACCGCTGGTCAACGACCGCGAGCGTCTCACGGCCATCGTCGCCATGCGTCAGAAGCTGCCCGACCTGCTGCAGCTGCTGGCCGAGGCGGTCGGTACCGATGCGGTTCTCGACAGCCTGCGCAACAGCAAGGTCGGCAGCAACGCCACCTCGGTCCAGGTCGTCGCCTGGTCGGCCAGCTATACCGGCGCCCAGGCCTTTGTCGGTCGAATCGCCGAACGCACCCACGCACTGGGCTACGCTGTCGCGCAGACCGAGATCGTCGAACGCAAAGGGCGCAACAACAAGCTCGGCCACGAAGTGAGCTTCTGGCTGGTGCCTGCAGGCGACGATCTGGAGAGTGCCCTGCCACCGGCGCAAGCGGCCACCGGCAAGCCGCCGGCCAACCCGGCAGGCGGCATTTCCGCCGGCAGCACTGCCGTCCGTCCCTGAGCGCGCGATGCAGGAAAACCAGACCCGGAAGACGCTTCGGCTGCGCCTGCGGCATCTTCGCGCGACGCTCCGAAGACTCTCCGACAAGGACAAGAACACCTACGCAGCGGTCGCCGCGGCGCTCTGCCTGGCGCTCTACTTCGGGCTGATCTGGCCGCGCGGCCACACCCGCCTGAGCCAGCTGGCGTACGAACTGGAGAAGCAGGCGACTCGCGACAAGCTGGCCGCCAAACAGCCGGCCAGGCCGCCGGCGCCGCTGCCCAGCCTGGGAGGCAAGAATCTCGTCGAAGCCCGGCGGGAACTCAGCGAACTGCATCGGCAAGTGGACGAAACCCGCAACGAAGTGGCGCGCCTGAATGGCAGCTTCGTTCCCCTCGACGACAGTCTGGCGATGAACGCCCTGAAGACCGGCCTGACCAGTCTGGCCGAGGCCGGCGACATGGAAGTCCTGGCGCTGGAGCACGTGTACCTGCGCAACGAGGACAAGGAGCGGGCGCCGACGTCGCAGATGGTGCACGAGGCCGCACAGGGCAACCCCTTCAAGCGCCCGCTGATCGTCATGCGCGCGCGGGCCAGCTACCACGGGCTGATGCAGTTTCTCGACGGCCTGTCGCGACTGCCCTACGTGGCGGCACCGGTGAGCAGCGACATCTCGGTGCAGGTCGAACGCCATCCAGAAACCCGGGCACCAGTGCGGCAATGGCTGGACGTCCAGATCAGGTTTGCCGTCTGAGCCATGACGCACGCAAGCCTTTCGCCAGCGAATGCGCACGCCGCTCTTGACGCCTTGCTCGCCACCGTCGTCGACAAGCAGGCGTCGGATCTCCACCTCGCGGGCGGGCGGCCACCATATTGGCGGCTGCACGGTGCCGTGGCGCCGATGTCGGCGACGGTCTGGCCGCACGCAGCCATGCACGAACTGCTGACGGCCCTGCTGGCCGCCGGCCAGCAAAGGGATCTGGCCGACAAGGGCAGCGTCGACCTCGGCTACACGTCGCGCGCCGGCGAGCGCTTTCGCATCAACGTCTTCCGCAGTCTCGGGGAACTGGCGCTGGCGGCGCGCCACCTGCCGGCGCGCTGCGCCAGCTTCACCGAGCTGCGCCTGCCGGAAAGCCTGCGCGACCTCGCGCATCTCGCCTCCGGCCTGGTGCTGGTGACCGGGATCACCGGCAGCGGCAAGAGTACGACGCTGGCCACGCTGATCAACGAGATCAACAGCACCATGCCAGCCCACATCCTGACCATCGAGGATCCGGTGGAGTTCGTTCACCGTCCGGCGCAGGCGATCATCACTCACCGCGAACTGCATACCGATGTTCCCGACTTCGCCGGCGCCGTCCGGGCGGCGCTGCGCGAAGACCCGGACGTCATCCTGGTCGGCGAGTTGCGCGACAACGACACCATGCGCGCGGCGCTGATGGCAGCCGAGACCGGCCACCTGGTCTTGTCGACGCTGCACACAGCGGACGCGACCGGGGCGGTCGAACGCTTCGTCGGTGCCTTTCCCGGGCAGGAACAATCGGTCGTTCGCCACCGCCTGTCGCTGGTCCTCAAGGCGGTGATCGCCCAGCAACTCCTGCCGGCCGTCGGGCGCGCCGGACGCGTCGCCGCCGTCGAGGTGCTGCAGGTGACGCCGGCCGTTGCCAACCTGATTGCCTCCGGGCGTACGGCGCAGATCTATTCGGCGATCGAATCGGGTCGTGACTCGGGTATGCAGACCTTCGACCAGGCGCTGGCCGGCCTCGCCCGCGACCACCTGATCGCCGTCGATGACGGCCGTCGCCTGGCCCGCGATCCGTTGGGTTTCGATCGTCTGCTGCGTAACGGACGGGGCGCCGGATGATCGTCAACGAAGCCGCGTTGATCAACGCGGGTCTGCAGGCGGGGCTGTTCGACCGCGAACTCGTCAACCGCCTGCGCAGCCAGGCCCGGATCGCGCGCCAGTCCTTGCTCGACGCCCTGTCGCACGAATTGCGGCTGCCGCGGACGTCCTTCTACCTGGCTCTGGCCGAAGCCCACGGGCTGCCCTATGCACCGCTCGATACATGGATTCTGGACCGCGCCAGCGCCACCCGCCTGCCGGGCACGCTCATCAAACGCCACCCGATGGCGCCCATGCGCACGCCCGAGGGAACGCTCTACCTGGCGATCAGCGATCCGGCAGACCAGATCGGCGTCGATACTGCCCGCCGCATCCTCGGCGCCGGCACACCGCTGGCTGTCGCCGAACCCGAAGCGATTGCGCCCTTGCTCGCGCAGTTCGCGCCGGGCGAGGCCCGCGATACGACGGGCGACGAACCGGTAGCTCTGTTCGAACGGTTGGTGCGCGAAGCGCTGCTGCGCCGCGCCTCGGACATTCACATCGAGAGCATCAAGGAGGGCACGCGCGTACGCCTGCGGGTGGATGGCCGCATGCAGGCCTGGGGCGCCTTGCTACCGCGCCAGCTCGGCGAAGGGATGATCTCGCGCATCAAGGTGCTTGCCGGCATGGACATCGCCGAGTCGCGCGCACCGCAGGACGGCGGCCTGAACTATCCGGCGAACGACGGCAGCGACCCCATGGAAATGCGCGTCGCCTCGGTGCCGGCGAAGTTTGGCGAACGCCTGACGCTACGGGTGATGCAGAGCGATCCGGAGCGCCAGACTCTCGCTGCGCTCGGCATGCCGCCAGTCATGGTGGAACGTCTGCAGAAGGCGCTCGCCCACCCGCATGGCATCGTTCTGGTCACCGGGCCGACGGGATGCGGCAAGAGCACGACGCTGTATGCCGTGCTGCGCGAACTCGATGCCAATGCCCTCAACATCCTCACCGCCGAGGACCCGGTCGAGCAGGTCATTGCCGGCATCACACAGGTCCAGGTCAGCGGCAAGGTGGACTTTGCCGGGGCACTGCGCAGCTTCCTCCGCCACGATCCCGATGTCATCCTGGTCGGCGAGATCCGCGATTTCGCGACGGCCGATGTCGCGCTCAAGGCGGCCACCACCGGCCACATGGTGTTGTCCACACTGCACACCAACACCGCCGTCGGCGCCATCACGCGGCTGGCCGACATCGGCTGCGAGCGCTTCCTGGTCGGCGCGACGCTGCACGGCGTCATCGCCCAACGTCTGGTACGCCTGCTCTGCACGCATTGCCGCCAGGCGCGCGCGCCGACGGTGGACGAGGGGCGACTGCTCGGCGTCAGGGAACGCGACGGCTGCCACATCCACGAGCCGAATGGCTGCCCGCGCTGCCTGGGTACCGGCTATCGCGGCCGGGTCGGGCTCTTCGAAGCGCTCTGGTTGGACGGCGAACTGGCCGAACGGATCGCCAACAGCGCCGGCGAGCGCGAACTCGCACAGGCCGCCGGCGGCTACTGGCGTCTGGCTGACGATGCCCGCGACAAGGTCTTGCGCGGTGTCACCAGTCTGGCCGAAGCCCGTCCCTATCTGCATCCCGGCCTCTGAAAGCGAACGCATGGCGACCTTCAGCTACATCGGCCTGAACCCCCAGGGCAAGGAGTTGCGCGGTCAGATCGAAGCCGGCGATCTGGCGCAGGCACGCCGCGTCCTGCGCGACCAGGGGCTGCGCGTTCTCGAACTGTTCGCCGGCACAAGCGGCGGCCGATCGCCGCGGGAACGGCTGTGCGAGCTTTGGCGCCTGTTGCGAAGCGGGCTATCGGTGCGCAATTCCGACCTGATGTTGTTCTACCGCCAGATGCAGTTGATGCTGCGTGCAGGCCACACGATTCTCGAAGCACTCGAAGCGGCGGGGCGCCTGTCGGCGCGGCCCCGTCTAAGCTCGCTCCTCGACCGCTGTGCGCAGCGGATCAGCGCCGGAAGCAGTTTCTCGGCCGCCCTGGCCAGAGAGTCATCGACCTTTCCGCGCCTTGCCGTCAAGCTCGCCGAGGCCGGCGAGGCGAGCGGTGAACTGGATGCGGTCTTCGAGCGCCTGGCCGTCTTGACCGAGAAGCGGGCCGACGTGCGCCGGCAGATGATGACAGCGCTGACTTACCCGGCGATCGTCACGCTGGTGTCGATCGGCGTGATCAGCTTTCTCGTCGGCTCGGTGGTGCCGCGCTTTGCGGTCTTCCTGCAGGCGCGCGGCAAGGCGGTACCGTGGGCGGCGAGAACGATGATGGAGATGGCCGACTGGCTTGGGCGCTGGGGCTTCACGCTGGTGATGGCGCTGCTCGGGCTGGTCGTCGGCTTCATCGCCCTGCGCCGACTGCCGGCGGCGCGGCTGCTTGTCGACCGCCTGATGCTCAGCCTGCCGGTACTCGGCGGCACGCTGATGGCTGCCAGCCTGGCGCAGGTCGCCTGGACCTTCGGCTTGCTGCTCAAGAGCCGACTCACGGTTCTCGAGGCGCTGCGCTCGGTGGCACAGGTCGCCGGCAACGCTGCGCTCACGCGCGCCCTGCAACTGGCGGCCGAGCAAGTGCTCGAAGGGCGCGCGCTGACCGTGGCGCTGGCGCGCGCGCCGATACCGCCACTGCTGCAGCACATGGCGGCGATCGGCGAGCGTAGCGGCGAGATGGAAGCCGTCATGGAAGCGCTCGGCAACCACTACCAGAAGGATCTCGATGCTCGCGTCAAGCTTCTCTCGTCGCTGATCGAACCCCTGTTGACGCTGCTCATCGGGGGCATCGTCGGCTTTGTCTACTACGCCTTTTTCCAGGCGGTCCTTGCCGTTTCGACCGGCGGCGGCTGAGCCGGGAATGGGCATGCACGGATTCATCATGCACAAGTATGTTCTCCTGCTTCATGTTCTGGCCGCGACCGTGTGGACCGGTGGCCACCTTGTCCTCGCTCTTGCGGTGCTGCCGCGCGTACTACGCGAGCGCTCGCCCGCCGATCTGCTTCGCTTCGAGTCCGCGTATGAAAAAGTGGGAATGCCGGCACTCGTAGTCCAGGTCCTCAGCGGCGTGTGGCTGGCGTGGAATCTCGTACCGGACCCCGGCGCGTGGTTTGCTGCCGACAACTTCGTCACCCGTCTCATCGGCTTGAAGCTGGGCTTGCTGGCGGCAACGCTTGCCCTGGCGACGGACGCCAGGCTGCGAATAATCCCGCAGCTATCGACCGACAATCTCGATGCCATGGCACGCCGTATTCGGCTGGTGACGGCCTTGTCGGTGCTTTTCGTCGTCGCCGGCGTGACTTTCCGCACCGGCGCCTGGGCATGAAACCCGCCGAGCCACTCGGCCAGGTCGGTGCGCTGCTGCTGCTGACGCTGAGCGCGCTCGCGCCGGCAGCGCATGCCCAGAATCGGGCGCTCGACCTGGCCCACGACAAGACGACCGACCTGCACCCGACCTTGCGTGCGGGTCTCGGCACACTGGGCCGCTACGCCGACACCGTCACCCGGCAGACCAAGGCGGTTGCCGGCAGCCACCAGGGCGAAGCGCCGTCGTCGGAGCGCGCTGGCCAGGTGCTGCCGCCCGCACCGGCACCGGCAGGCCGTCGTGGCGAGCCTGGCAACGACCCGTTCGAGGTCTCTCCGCAACTGCGCGAAGGCCGTAGCACCAACCGCTTCACCGGCCTGCCGGGTGCGAGCATCCTCGAACTGCAAAAACAGGTGCAGTTGCGGGCGCTGATCATCACGCCGCAAGGACGGGCCGTTCAGCTTTTCGTGAGGGGCGCGGAGACGATCACCGTGATGGACAAGGAACTGATCGATCTCGGCAGCCTCGGCACCTTCCTCGTGCACATCGAACGCGACGGGGTCACGCTCTACAACCCGAGCCTGCCGCAAGGGAAGAAGGTGGTCCTGCGATGAAGCAAGGCTTTCGTGCGGCCCCTTTCGCCGCCCTTTTCGCCGCCCTCGCCGCCGCCCAGCCACTGGCGTTCGCCCAGACGGCGGGAGCGAGCACCGGGACGCTGCCGACGCGCACCGCAAACCCGGCAGCCGTGCGGCCATCGCCCTTGCCCACCGGCATTCTCGGCGACATTCAGTTGACCCAGGTACGGCTTGCCGACGCCGCACGCATGCTGTCGCAGGTTGGCAAGACCAATGTGGTGGTCACCGGCAAGGTTGCCGAGCAGATCGTCTCGCTCTACCTGCGCGACACAACTGTCGAGAACATGGTACGCAACCTGTGCCGAGCGGCTGGCGTCTGGTATCGCTTCGACGCCACCTCGAAGACCTATGTCGTGATGAGCGGCGACGAGTACCAGAAGGACCTGGCGATCGTCCGCGACGAACAGACCGCGGTCTTCTCTCTCCGCCATCACAACGTCGTGGCGACCGCCAACGCGCTCAAGGCGCTGTTCGGCAACCGTGTTTTCCTGTCGCTGCCGATCGAGGAGATGCCCCCGACATCCCTGGGGAGCGGCACGCGCACCAGCAACAATACGGGCAACCGCGGGACGCCGACGACCCGTGGCGCCGGCAACCGTGCGAACACCGGCAACAATGGCGATACCGGCAGCACCTTTTTTGGCGGCGCCTCCTTCGATCAGGGCCCATCTGCCGGTAGTGCCGGCCCACTTGGCAGCTCCCGCGGGACAGCGGCTGGTGCGGCCGGCTCGGCAGCGAACTACGATCCAGCGTCCGATCTCGGCCGCATGAGCCAGGACCGCCTGGGCGGCCAGCTGCGTCTTGATGCCAACGGCCAACCCCTGCTCGGCATGGCCGAAATCCAGGACATGGCGGGTCGCCAGGGTCCGCCGGTGTATATCACCTACAACAGGCTGAACAATCTGCTCCTGGTGCGCACCGGCGACGAGCAGGCCCTGAGGCAGATTGCCGAACTGGTCGGCCAGATGGACAAGCAACCCAGGCAGGTCCTGCTCGAAATGAAGATTCTCGAGGTCAGGCTGGACAACGGTTTCCGCTCGGTGTTCGACATCGGCTTTGCCGGCACCAGCAAGAGCACGGGACCGCTGCCGGTCGGCGTGCTGCCGACGACGGTGCCGGACCAGTACGCGCGCAACGCAGGCACCACCGGCATGTTCGACATCGAGCAGGACGCGACCATGCTCTGGCAGTACATGAGCAAGTCGCTGAGCCTGCGCTTCCAGTTGCTGGCGCAGGAAAACAAGCTGAAGGTCCTCTCTTCGCCGATGCTGGTGGCTGCCAACAACCACCCTGCGCGGCTTTTCATCGGCGACGAGCGCGTGTTGACGGTCGGTGCGTCGTCGCAAAGCATCACCGGTACCACGGGTGCGACGAACACCCAGATCACCGTCGAAACCGAACGTCGGGATGTCGGACAGACGCTGTCGATCCTGCCGCGCATCAACGGTGACCGTTCGGTGACCTTGACCATCGACCAGGACAGTTCGACCGTCAGGCTCCGCGACGGCACCATCCCGATCGCTACCGGCACGGGCGGCGTGGTGTATTTCCCGATCGACACGGTGAGTACGGCAAATCTGCAGGTGACTGCGCACGCCCAGGACGGAATGACGGTAGCCATCGGCGGGATGATCCGCGACAGCCTCGAGCGCGATGAGGAGAAGGTACCGGTACTCGGCGACATCCCCGTGCTTGGCTACCTGTTCAAGCGCGATGTGCGCGCCTCGATACGCTCGCAGATCGTTCTGCTGATCACCCCGCGAGTACTGGAAAGCCCGCTCGAAGCGAACAGCGTGGCGCAGGTGAAGACGCAGGATTTCAACGCCCTGACGGCGACCATCCCAAGTACGCCGGTCATTCCGGCCCTGGTCAACAATCCGCCCGCGGTGCCTCCCTCGGCAATCGCCGGTGGCCGTGACGGCGATGTCGCGTTCGCCGGGCTGGCGCGCGCCGCTGCCGCAGCCGTGCGCCTACAGGATCCGACGGCGCCGCCCCCGGAAGGCCTGATCGCGGTTCCGTTGAACGACCATGGGCGCCTGTCGCTGGCGAACGGCATGGAAGCCAGACCGAGCGCGTCCTGGCAACGTGATGGGCTGTACGTGACCGCCCTGCAGGTGATCAGCATGAGCGCACAGCCCAGCACGCTGGCGCCGACCATGATCCCTGGCCGCTGGGCAGCGATGGTACTGGAAAGCTCCAAGCTGACGCCGGCCGGTAGCGCGGGTTCGTGGACCTGGGCCTACGCCATCTCCCGGCGGCCCTTCGAGCAGTCACTGGGGCAACCATGAAAACGCCGCACCTTGGCGCCTGGCGAGTCGTCGTCGCCCTGCTCGTCAGTCCACCGGCGCTTGCCGATTTGTTCGCCTCTGGATCGATGGTCGTATTCACGGCCGACGGTCAGCGTGAGATCGCTCTGGCGCCGGCACCCGCACCGACCCTGACGGTTTTCACCCCGGACGGTACGCGCGCCGTGACGATCGACGCCGACTGGCCGCGTATCCAGGGTAATGGCTACCTGAATCTGTCGGCCGGCTATCGCCACGACAAGCTGAGTTTCAACATCGCCGCGGATCGCCGCGGGGGCGCGACGCCGAACGTCCTTTCCGAGCTGACCTGGGAGATTCCTGCCGCGGAACTCCGCCTCGGCGGCGGCTGGACTCACGCTTCCGGCTTCACCGCCAAGGCTTACCTTGCCTACGCGCGAGCCTCTTCCGCCGGCAAGGTGCAGGATTCCGACTACGCGCTGAACGACCGTCAAGGTGAGTTCTCGCGCTCCTATGCCGACCCGCGTGACAGCCGGATGCTGGATGCCTCGTTCGGCGCCGGCTGGCGCTTTCCTGTCGGTGGACTGTCGTCGATCACGCCGATGCTCGGTATTGCCCGTCAGGAAAGTGAGCTGCGTTCGCGCCAGGGCCGACAAGTCCTTTGGGACAGCGACCAGGCCAAGCGGGTCGGCATTGCAGGTAGCGTTCCGCTCGGTGAGTTTGCTGGGCTCGACAGCAGCTACCAGCCGGTCTGGGAGAGCGTATGGGTCGGCCTGGACGGCGAATTCAGACCCTCGGAGCGCCTCTCCCTGCGCGGCGGCGTGAAACAGCACTGGTTCCGGTACCAGGCAGAAGCCGACTGGAACCTGCGCGACGATCTGTCCCACCCGGTGAGCTTCCGCCATCAGGGCGAAGGCACGGGCTGGCAGGCCGAAGTCGCCGCCGACTGGCTCGTCGTGCCCGGCCACAAGCTGACGGTGAACCTGTCCGGCGGCAAATTTACGCTCCAGGACGGCAGCGACACGACCTATTTCCGCAACGGGCGAAGCGTCGAGCTTCGCCTCAACGAGGTGATTTCCGACACCTGGTCGGCACGCCTCGGCTACCAGATCGACTACTGATGAGGAGTGCCCGAGATGAACGATGCATCCGAAAGACCCGTGCGCCACTGGCTACCCGTCGCCGTGGGAATCCTTGTCGCGGCGCTTCTCGCCCTTGGCTGGGCCGTATGGAAAACCGAGTATGCCTGGCGCGATGCTTACGGCGACGGCGACCTGAGCGAGTTGCGCGCGGCCGACCCACGGGCCCTGACGGCCGGCGACATGACCACCTTCCACAAGGGTTTCAAACCTTTCGGCCAGGCGGCGGAGAATCTGCCCTGGCAGTATGAAAAACTCTTCGACGACGGCGACGGGCTTTTCGAGCGCCCATTCCAGCCGGCCGTCAGGGAGATACGCTACAACACCCGCGATGGGCTGGGCCCGCTCTACAACGCCACGGCCTGCGGCGCCTGCCACTTCCGCGACGGCTCCGTCGAGGAGCCCTACACCAGCGGCCAGGGCATGAACGGGATCTTCCTGCGCCTGAGCGTTGCCGACGGCAAGGGCGGCTGGGCCGCCCCGGCCGGCTATCATTCCCAGTTGCGCGACAAGGCCGTGGCCGGCGTGCCGCCCGAGGGATTAGGCGTCATCGACTGGCAGGAGATGCCGGGCAGCTTTCCCGACGGCGAGGCCTACAGCCTGCGCAAGCCCAGCTTCCGGGTACTCAACCCGGGCTACGGGCGGTTGCCGGACGGCGTCATCTTCGAGGCGCGCAGTGCACCGCGTTTGCCTGGCATGGGCCTGCTCGAAGCGATCGACGAAGACACCCTGCTGGCCATCGCCAAATCCCAGGCGAACCACTCCGACGGGGTCTCCGGCCGCCCCAACTGGGTGACCGACCCGGAGACCGGCAAGCGGGTGATCGGCAAGTTCTCGCTGAAGGCCAACGTAGCGCACTTGCGCGCCCAGGCCGCGGGTGCCGCTTTCAACGACATGGGACTGACTTCGCCGCTGCATCCGCGTGAGCTGTGCCTGGCCGGGCAGAGCGCCTGCGCCGAGGCGCCGGCCGGCGGCACGCCGGAAGTTCCGGAACTTTCCGAAGAGCAGCTCCAGGCCTTGACGATCTACCTGCAACTGCTCGCCGTTCCCGCCCGCCGCAACCTCGACGACGCCGATGTGGGACTGGGCGGCAGACTGTTCGCCGAGGTGGGTTGCGGCGTCTGCCATCTCGACACCGTGCGCACCGGCAACAGCCACCCGATCAAGCGCCTGCGCGGTCAGACGATTCATCCCTACTCGGACCTGCTGCTCCACGACCTGGGCCCCGATCTCGCCGGCCGGCCGGACGGCGAGGCCAGTGCGCAGGAATGGCGGACGCCGCCGCTTTGGGGAATCGGCCTGACCAGGAAGGCAAACCACCACACCGTCTTCCTGCACGACCAGCGCGCACGCAGCCTGCAGGAGGCCATCCTCTGGCACGGCGGCGAGGCGAGCCCGGCGAAGGCCCGCTTCATGGCGCTGAACAAGGCCGGCCGCGCCGCCCTCATCAAGTTCCTCGAGTCGATCTGACCGGCTCCGGTGACCGTCTCGCGTCCCTTATCGCGTCCCTTATCGCGTCCCTTATCGAGCACCGTCGGCGGGCGCCCGCCGGCAGATCGGGCTGTCTCGTCCTGTGCCATCCACCTACCCCAGAAAGGTCCCGTCATGCCGCTCGCCAACGCTCCCACCGACTCTCCCCACCAGGCCATGGCCGCCGTCAACGCCGTGCTGCTCGGCAAGAACGATGTCGTCAGGCTGGCGATTGCCTGCCTGATCGCCGGTGGCCATCTGCTGATCGAGGATCTGCCCGGAATGGGCAAGACCATTCTGGCGCTGGCGCTGGCCAAGACGCTCGGCCTGTCGTTCCGGCGCGTGCAGTTCACCAATGACATGCTGCCCGGCGACCTCACCGGGGCGGCTATCTTCGTCAGGGAGAAAGGCGAGTTCGTCTTTCATCCCGGACCGTTATTCACGCAACTCCTGCTGGCCGACGAAATCAACCGCGCGTCGCCAAAGACGCAGTCGGCATTGCTCGAAGCGATGGAGGAACGCCAGGTGTCGAGCGACGGCATCACGCGTCCGCTGCCCGAGCCGTTCTTCGTCATCGCGACGCAAAATCCCGTTGACCAGCTATCGACCAACCCACTGCCGGAAGCGCAACTGGATCGCTTCTTGATGCGGCTCTCACTCGGCTATCCGGACGCCGCCGCCGAACTGGCGATGCTGCGCGGCGAAGACCGACGCCATCTGCTGGAACGTCAGGCGCCGGCGCTCACCATCCAGCAGTTGCTGGCCTTGCAAAAGGCGGCGCGCGCGGTCCACGCCAGCGACGCGCTGCTCGCCTATATCCGCCAGCTCGCCGAGCACACCCGGCACAGCGCCGGCCTGGCCTATGGCCTGTCGCCGCGCGCGGCGCTGGCGCTGCTGGCGGCCGGCCGCGCCTGGGCGCTCCTGGAGGGTCGCGAGCATGTGTTGCCGGCCGATATTCAGCGTGTCTTCCCGGCGGTAGCCATGCATCGCCTCGACCGCGGCGACGCGCGCGCCGCCGACACCGCTGCGGCGGCGATCCTGGAAGCGGTAGCGCTGCCATGATCGGTCGCTACGTGCGCGTTCGCTCGCTGCCACTGTTGCCGACCACGGCCGGCACGTACTGGCTGCTCGCCGTACTGGCCTTGCTGGCAACGGCGATCAACTACGCCAACAACCTGATATTCGCGCTCGCCTTCATGCTGCTTGCAGTCTGGCTGCAGGCGGCGGCAAGTTGCCGGCGCAACCTGGCGACGGTCGGCTGGCAGGTCGATCTGCCAAGGCCGGTTTTCGCCGGCGAGTCCCTGTCCATCGTGGGAGCCTTGACCGATCGCCGCGGCCACCGCCGTTACGGCATCGCCCTGAGCACCGGCAAGGCGAACAGTCTGCCGGTAGGCGTCGCTGCCGACGGCGAGGCGACGCTGTCCCTGGCCCTGCGGACCGATCGCCGCGGCGCGCTGACGATCGCCGACCTGGCCCTCGTATCCTGCCACCCCCTGGGTCTCTGGCGTGCTCGCCGCGCCTTGCCGGCGGTCGAGGCGCTGGTGTACCCGGCGCCCGGCGGGGCCTCGCCCTTGCCTGCCCGAGCCATGCGCTCGGCGCACCGCCAGACCGCCGCTGACGACTTTCAGGGCGTCCGTGCGCATGTCCCGGGGGACCCGCTACGGCGCATCAACTGGCGCGTCTTCGCGCGCAGCGGCGAAGCGGTGGTCAACGCCTTCGACGGCGGGCACGGCGGCGACGCCTTGTGGCTGGAGTGGGAGACGTGCCGTGGCGACACGGAAACCCGACTGGCACAGTTGACGCGCTGGGTACTGGAGGCCGAGCGTAGCGGCCGCGAATACGGACTCCGCCTGTTCGGCAAAGTTCTGCCACCCGCCCGCGGCCACTTGCAGCGCGAGAAGTGCCTGACCAGCCTGGCGCTGTGCGAGGTCGATTCGCAGGTCGGCCGGCGATGAGTTCCCCGTCTTCCTTGAACGACGCCCGGTGGTCTGCGGCACACCCGGACGGCAAGCCCCCGACGCCCGGCGCCAGCGGCCTGACTGCCCCGGCTGCCTGGCCTCTGGCGCTGACCGCGCTCGCCCTCCTGGCGCACGCGCCGATGCTGCCGCTGCCAGCCTGGCTACCGCTCGGGCTGGCGTTGGCCAGCCGTCGCCTGCCCCGCCGACCCTGGGCCGGTGGCCTCCGCCTGGCCGGTCTGCTGGTTTGCTGTACGGTCGCCGGACAGGTCTTCGGGTGGTTGAGCAGCGATGCCTTGCGCCTTTCGCTGCTCGCCACTCTCGCCCTCAAGTGGGCCGAGAGCCGTAGCCAGCGCGAATACGCCCTCGTCGCCGCGGCGGCCTGCGTCGCCGTTGCCGTCGGCCTGCTGCACTGGAGTGGAGGCGTCGGCCTGCTGTTCGTGGTGCTGAGCGCCTGCTTGCTGGTTGCGGTCTACAGCGGCTTCAGCCCGCCCGATGGCAGCACGACGCCGCTTCACAAGGGGCTTGGGATTCTGCGGGAAGCCGCACAACGCTTGCTCGTCACCCTGCCGTTGGCGGCCGTGCTGTTCCTGTTTTTCCCCCGCATTCCCGGGCCGCTGTGGGACATCGGGATGACGTTCGGGCTACCGCTACCGGCCAGCATCGAGAAATCGAACCAGGGCCTGGGCATTTCAGGCCGTCTGAAACCGGGTCAGACCCAGACCGGAGCGAGCGACGGCCAGGCCGTGCTGGTTGCCGAGTTCAGAGACTGGGTACCACCGACCAGCCTGCTTTATTGGCGTGGGCCGGTGTTCTACGACTTCGACGGCCAGGAATGGCGACTCGACGCCGACTACACGGCCGGCAACGGCCGCCGGATCATGCAGGCGGGTTGGCGGCGCTCCGCGGATTTCCGTGCCGGTCTTCAGTCGGCTAGCCAGGAAGTCCATTACCGGATCCGCCTGACACCCCACGGCGGTCTCTGGCTCTACGGGCTGGATCTCCCGGCGCGGCTGACCACCGAGTCGTTCATTGCGGCGGACTGGCAGGTACTGGCGCACCTGCCGGTACGAGAGGAAATCAGCTATGAGCTGAGTTCGTGGCTGGAATGGACGGCCGGCGGCGAACTGCTGCCGGCGCTGCGACAACGCGCCCTCGCCCTGCCGCAGGACAGCAACCCACGCCTGCGTGCGTTCGGCGCCGCGCTGACCAGCGCCGGCGACACCGATACCGTACTGCAACAGGCACTGGCCACGCTGGCCAATGGCGGTTACCGTGTGCGCGACCGCTTCACGCCACCGACTGGTGCCGATGCGCTGGACACTTTCTGGTTCGAAACCAGGGAAGGCAACGCCGAATTCTTCGCGGCTTCCTTCGTTGTCTTGATGCGCGCGGCCGGAATCCCGGCCCGCCTGGTGACCGGCTATCGGGGTGGCAAGCTGATGGCGTTGACCGACTACGTCCTCGTCAAGCGCAGCCATGCGCATGCCTGGGTCGAGATTTGGGATCAGGGCAAGGGCTGGCGGCGCGTCGACCCGATCGACATCGTCGCCCCGGAACGTTTCGCCAGCGGCTCGACGTCAGCAAAGCCGGCGCCGCCGACCTCGCCCCGGGCGACGCCGGCCGCCGCCCCGCGATCGCCCGCCGGCTCGCCGACACCTTTGCCGAGCGGGAGCTTCGCCTCCACCGGCGTGCCACACAGCCCAGCCGACGCCGGCTGGACGCCTGCCGATCTGGCCGGCTGGTTGGGACGCTGGGCGTTTCACCTTGACGGCGAACGTCAGCAGGCGCTGCTCCCCGGCAAGGGTGGCGGCCTCGCCTGGATCTGGCTGCTGGCCATCGCCGCCGGCGGCAGTGCCGGGGTCTTCGCCGTCGGCCTGCTCTGGGGACGCTGGCGAGAACAGCGCCGTTGCCCGCTGCCCCAGCGCGCCTGGCAGCGGGCGTGCCGGCGACTGGCCAGCAAGGGCTTGTGCCGTGGGTCAGCGGAATGCCCCAGCGACTTCGCCCGCCGCGTCGCCGGCGAGCGACCGGCCTGGGCGGCAGCCATGACCCGGCTGGCCGACGCCTATGGCGCCTGGCGCTACGGGTCGACCCCGGACGCTGTCGCCGCCGACGTACCAATTGCCGCACGCCATCTGATCAACCGGATTCTCGCCGAATGAAGTGGCGGCAACACCACTGCCGCTCGATGGTGGCGCGCAGCCTGTTCAACTCCCCCCAGGACAACCATGATCCCTCGTCGACTCCTTGCCTTCCTGCTTGCCGTGCTGGCCATTCTCGGCACACCTTCCGGCGCCGCCGCGGCGATCGACGGGGCCGCCGTCGCCGCAGAAATCAGCCGCCGCGGCGATGCTGCCGTTGCCGCCTACGATCCCGCCAACCGCCTGGCGACAGCCAGCGAACTGTCCAGCCTCTACTTCGCGGTCTTCGAGGGTAGCGGTATGGAAGTCGATCTCGGCATAAGGTCGCCGAGCCTCAAGAACGAACTCGAGGTGCTCTTCGGCGTCGTCAATGGCCAGGCCATGCAGGGCGTCGCCGCGGCAGATCTGCAGTCTTCATGGCTTGCATTGCGCGACAGGCTGAACGTCGCCGCAGCCCTTTACGGCACACCCGAAACGGACGGATTCCTGCCGGCACTGCTGAAATCAGCCCTGATCCTGATCCGCGAGGGAGTGGAAGCAATGCTCGTCGTCAGCGCGCTCACCGCCTACCTGCGGCGTGCGGGAGCCGCCGACCGTGTCTGGGTCCTCTACGCCGGAGTCGGCGTGGCGATTCCGCTGTCGCTGTTGACCGGCTGGGCAATGACCAGTGCCATACGCGCGGCCGGCGCATCGCGAGCCGTTGTCGAGGGCGCGACGATGTTGCTGGCTGCCGCCGTTCTCTTCTACGTAAGCTTCTGGTTGCTCTCGAAAAGCGAGTCCCGACGCTGGCAGGCCTGGATTGCCGGCCGGGTCGACAGTGCCATCTCGCGTGGTTCGCTGATCGCCCTGGGCGGTGCCGCCTGTCTGGCGGTCTATCGCGAAGGCGCTGAAACGGTTCTCTTCTATCACGCCCTGTTGGCCAGCCACGCCGATCACGGCGGGGCCATCATTGCCGGGATCGGGTTGGCCAGCGGCTTGCTGGCACTCGTCTATCTGGTGCTGAACCGAATGGCGCTACGCCTGCCCCACGCCACCTTCTTCGCTGTTACCGCGGTCCTGGTCTATGGCATCGGCCTTGTCTTTCTTGGCCAGGGAATCATCGAACTTCAGGCCGCCGGGAGGCTGGCAACCACACCACTGCCCGGCTTCCCTCGCGTTTCCTGGCTCGGCATAGGCCCAAGCCTGCAAGGTGTGACGGCACAGGGAGGGATGATCCTGCTGCCCTGGCTGGCCTGGACGTGGCAGCGAACCCGCCGTCGGGTCTCCTGATGGCGCAAGCGACCGGAAACAGCGGAGCGATGGATGACGACCGACTGCCCCGGTTGACAACGGTACGACGGCGCTCGCCGGCCAAGGCCAACGACAGGGAGGACCTCTGTTACCATTCGCCAACGGACGCCGTGCCGGCGACGAAGGGGCGCCGCCTCGTCCCGTCCCCCGGCGGCGCTCCCGGCGCGCCACCTTTCATCGAGATTCGCTGCCTTCTTCATGACCGCAAGTTTTGTCACACGCACCCACTGGCGCTGGCTTTTCTGGCTGACGGCGCTCGCCGTGCTCGTGCTGTCGCTGCTGCCACCGAGCCCTCACCTGCCCGACACCGGTTGGGACAAGAGCAATCACCTGCTGGCCTTTGCCGTGCTCGCCGTGCTGGGGCTGCGTTCGTATCCGGGCAGCCGGGGCCCGCTGCTTGCCGGCCTCCTGGCTTACGGCGGCCTGATCGAGGGACTGCAATCGCTCACTCCCGATCGTTTTGCCGAGTGGGCAGACCTGCTGGCCGACGCGGTAGGGCTTCTTCTCGGTTGGGGCCTGGCGACCGCCTGGTCGCGCTGGCGGTCGACCGGCTGAAGACCATCGCTCGCGGCACCCCCGGCGGCGAACAGGCAGGACGCGGCGCCTACTCGGTAGCGCTTGACAGGCGGTCGACGCCGCTTTCCTCGTTCCCTGCGCCGGCGGCACCGACGACCCGGCCAAAGCTGGTGACGCCGGCGCCCCGGACGAAGACGCATGGCTTGCCCGTCCTTTTGCACTGCTCCTTCACCCGCCAATAGGCGTTGTGGCTGATACAGCCGGCCTGACAGACGACGAGGTCGGCAGCGGCAAGTGCCGCGTCGATTCGGTTGAGGTTCTCCTCCAGCCCGCCGTCGTGATGCAGGAAGCTGCCGCCGCGTTGTTCGACCATCTTGCGGTAGGCGTCGACCGACCCTGAACGACCGCCGACGCAGAGGATGCGTTTGCCGGCAAGGTCCGGCGGCGGCTCATCGAGCACGGGGCGTCCCTGACCGGCGGCGCTTGCTTCGGCGGCGAGCAGATGCTCGATGGTTTCCTCGGCATGCTGGACGAGCCGGCCGAGTCGTTCGACCTCGCCTTCCAGACCGGCAACGCTCGCCCTCAATGCCGTCGCCCGCGCCTCCGCGTCGCTGGCGCGACGGGCCAGCGACTGGCGGGCCTTGAGCTCGGGCAGGCTTTGTCGCAAGGTGTCGAACTGCCCGGTCACGGTGGCCAGCATGCCTTCCTTGCCAGCCAGGCTGGCGCGCAAGTCGGCGATCTGGCGAACGAGGATCTGCGCTTCTCGCGATCTTTCCAACCCTTGCGCTTCGGCGTCAGCGCGCGCTTCGTGCAACTGCTTGCGCAGTTCGGCGTTCTCCGCCTGCACGGCCTGCAGTGCCGCCAGATCGGCACGCGTGCCGCTGCCCACCTGATGCTGGATCATGTGGATGTCGGCATAGATCTCCTGCGCCAGCGACGCGTCACAGGCGGGATGCGTCCAACTGGCCCAGAGCGCGCCGGGAATATCGCTGCCGGTCTTGCAGGACTCGCGCCACAGGGCGCGCACACCTTCTGCGCTCCTGGCGCCCGAGAAGCGGCGGATCGCCAGAGGAAAGCGTCGCTCCAGATACTTCTGCAGCACCTCCGACAGTCGGCTACGCGTTTCGCAGGCGCCGACGGCGGTCGTATGCAACATGAAGTCCGTCGTCTCGCGCGGAAAATGCATGATCCGGGAAATCAGCGTGCGCAGTTCATTGACCTCGAAACAGACACCAACCACCGGGCAGTGGAACTTTGCCTGGAGATCCCATAGCTTCCGACGCCGCGACCCCAGGGACGCATTGTCCGCGGCCACCGGCCGAGGTGCGTGCGGCAAGCCGGCAAGGGCGTCCCGTCGGCCTTGCTCGGTGGCGATGTCGGCCGCCGCGACGCGCAGAAAAGGAACGTCGGACATGCCCGACTCGTTTCGGCAGGGGCGCGAGGCGGCCACCGCCGTCAAGCCCGCAGGGGATCGTGCTTCGGGCGGGCCGCGCTGAGGCGCCCGCTGGCGCGCTCGCATAGGTTGCGGGTATCGGCATCGAGACCCTCCATCTCGCACAGGCGATCGAGCAGACGCGCGGCATTGAGGGCGGAATGCGGGCACCCCGTCTCGTCGTGGATGAGAACGAGGCTCAGGGCCCCGGCCCAGAGATCATTGGCTGGCATGGCAACTCCCGGTTGGTTGAACGCTAGATTCCGGCCATTACTAGCCAGAGAAGCAGGCCGGCCAGGAAGGTATTGAAGAGCAGACTGCGCATCGGTCGTTCCTTCTGTCGAGAAGCGCCCCCATCATATAGGCTCTTTGCTGAATCGTAAATAGCAATCATTCGCATTCTGTTCGACACCTGACTTGCTGCCCCTGCCGCTTCGCGGCGGCGCGAACCTGCGTAGCGACGAATTCACCCGCCCCTGCTTACATGACGGAGTTGCGTGCGAAGGCATCGCCGACCGCTGAGCGCATCCTCGCAGCGCAAACACGCAGTCTGCTGTTGGCCTGGAGTCTCCCGAAAACACTGGTAATACGAATGATTCGCATGTATAGTAACAGCGCCTGGATCAGGGTTGTGGGCGAATCTGCGACTTGGGCAGCGTCCCAGCGGAGCGACACGCTCCGCGCACGCTTGTTGGCGCGCCGGCAAACGGCGACGTACTGGAAGAAAGGAAACAGATTTCATGAGTTCGATGGACTTGATCACCCTGTTTGACCTGCCTACCGGCCAGGAAGGGACAGTACGCAGCGGACCCGTCGCCGCTGACGGCGAGACGGCGGACCACGAATTGGCGCTGCGACTGTTCGAAATTGGCTTTATCGAGGGCGAACGGGTGCGCGTCGTTGCCCGCGGCCACCCGGGCGGCGACCCCGTCGCCGTACGCGTCGGCAACACGATGTTCGCCTTGCGCCGGTTCGAGGCCGAGCGCGTCCTGGTCGCGCCGCTGCGTGGGGTGGTGGCATGAGTACGGCCAATGGAAGCTTGCGGCTGGCCCTGCTCGGCAACCCGAACTGCGGCAAGACGGCGCTCTTCAACCTGCTGACCGGCAGCCGGCAAAAGGTCGCCAACTATCCTGGCGTGACTGTGGACCGCAAGGAAGGGCAACTGACGACGCCGTCGGGCAAACAGTTTCGCGTACTCGATCTGCCGGGCGCCTATAGCCTCAATGCGGTCAGCATCGACGAGGAGATCACGCGCGATGTCGTGCTCGGCATGCTCGGAGGCGAGCCGCGACCTGACATACTCGTTTGCGTGAGCGACGCGACCAATCTCAAGCTCAACCTGCGGCTCGTTCTCGAGGTCAAGCGTCTCGGCCTGCCCATGGTTCTGGCCCTGAACATGAACGACCTGGCGAGCAAACGCGGTATCGAGATCGACGTGCCGGCACTGGCCCGCGAACTGGGCGTGCCGGTTGTCCGCACCATCGCTGTCAAGCGGGGCGGGGCGAGCGAGTTGATCAGCCAGCTCGACACCGCGCTGCCCGATGACGTAGCGCACCCACCGGTCTGGTTGCCGCCCGATGTCGCGGACGTCACCGCCACGCAGCGCGAAGTGCGGCGCATTCTTGCCGCGACGGTGCGCGAGCCGGCGCTCGACACGCGCTTCGACGAGCGCATCGATCGCGTCGTCCTGCACCCCGTCTGGGGAATGCTGATCCTCGCGGCAACGCTGTTTCTGATGTTTCAGGCGGTGTTCAGTTGGGCCAGTGTACCAATGGATCTGATCAAGAGCGGCGTTCAGGCGTTCGGTGTGTTTCTCACCGAGCAGATGCCCGACACCATTCTGCGCAGCCTGCTGGTCGACGGCATCGTCGCCGGCGTCGGCAGCGTGCTGGTATTCCTGCCGCAGATCCTGATTCTCTTCCTCTTCATTCTGGCTCTCGAGGATTCGGGCTACCTGCCGCGCGCCGCCTTCCTGCTCGACCGCCTGATGGGGACCGTCGGGCTGTCCGGCCGCTCGTTCATTCCCCTGCTGTCGAGCTTTGCCTGCGCCATTCCCGGCATCATGGCCGCACGCACCATCGCCAACTGGCGCGATCGGCTGGCAACGATCATGATCGCGCCACTGATGACCTGCTCGGCGCGCCTGCCGGTCTACGCACTGATCATCGGAGCGTTCATTCCGGAGAGCACGGTGGCCGGCGTCTTCAATCTGCAGGGGCTGGTCCTTTTCGGCCTCTACGTGGCCGGCGTGGTCAGCGCCATGGCCGTTGCCGGCGTACTCAAGTTGACGGTCGCCAAGGGATTGCAGCATCCGTTGATGCTCGAGCTGCCATCCTACCGCTGGCCGCATGGCCGCAATCTGCTGTTGGGCCTCATCGAACGCGCCCGGATCTTCATCATGCGCGTCGGCAACATCATCCTTGCGCTGATGGTGGTGCTGTGGTTCCTGTCGTCGTTCCCGGCGGCACCCGACGGCGCCGTCGGCCCGGCGATCCAGTACAGCTATGCCGGCATGCTCGGCCAGGCGCTCGAAGTGATCTTCGCGCCGATCGGCTTCAACTGGCAGATCTCGATCGCCCTGGTTCCCGGCATGGCAGCCCGGGAGGTCGCCGTCGGCGCGCTCGGCACGGTCTATGCGCTATCCGCAACCGGTGATGACGTGGCTGAACAACTGGCGCCGATGCTGGCCGCCGGCTGGTCGCTGCCGACGGCTTTCTCGCTCCTCGCCTGGTACGTCTTCTCGCCGCAATGCTTGTCCACGCTGGCGGTCGTCAAGCGCGAGACCAACTCCTGGCGTTACCCGCTGCTGATGGCCGGCTACCTGTTTGCCCTGGCTTATGGTGCGGCTTTCGTTACTTACCGCGTTGCCCTTGCTCTCACCGGAGGCTGACATGTTTGAGGAACTGGTAGCCTATGGCGCTGTACTCGGCGCCACCACCTACGCCACTTGGCGGCTCATGCCGGGTGCTCTGCGGGTCGCGCTGGCCGAACGTTGGGCGACCCTGGCCCCGCGTTTTGGGTTTGCCGACGCCGCTCCCGACCCCGCCCGTCGACAGGCCAGTGCGAGTGGCAGCAGCAGCTGTGGCGGCTGCTCCGGATGCGCCAGCAAGCCGACGTCAATCAAGGTAGTCGTCGTCACCAACAAGAACACAAACGCCCAGTAACCATGTCTATACCGACGCACAAACTCAAGACCCTCGCTTCCGCGCTGCTGCTCTCATCTTTTTTCGGGCAGCCGCTGGCCGCTCTGGCGGCCACCGACGAAGCGGACGCCACCGACGACACGCCGAACTGGCAGGAGACGACGCTCACCGGCGACTGGGGCGGCGCCCGCAAGCGGCTCTACGACTCGGGAGTTCAAGTCGACCTCATGTACACGGCCGACTACCTGCGCAACAACGCCGGTGGCTTGCAGCACGGCGGGGCCTACATGGGCCATACCGACCTCGTCCTGCAGTTCGACGGCGAGAAACTCTTCGGCTGGACAGGCGGTTCCGCCTTTCTGCAGTTGATCAGCAACACTGGCGGCAGAGTCAATCTCAACTATGTCGGCAGCCTGATGGGCGTCGATAACCTCGAGGCACCGGTCAACCGTACCGGCGTCTTCAAGGCGTGGCTGCAGCAAGCCTTCCTTGACGACAGGGCATCGCTTCGGCTTGGTCTTTACCCGATCGACAGCGAGTTCTACGTCACCGACGCCTCGGGAGTCTTCCTGCATCCGTCGTTCGGGATGGCGGCGGAAGTGGCCAACTTCGGCAGCCTGGCCGGCCCGTCGATTTACCCGACCAGCACCTATGCGGCACGCCTGCGTATCGATCCCGATCCTGCCTGGTACGCGATGCTGGCGGTTTCGCGCGGGATTCCCAGCGAGCGGATAGCCACCGCCGGCCCCAATGTCAGCTGGCCGAAGGGTACCGGCAGCATGCTCATCGGCGAAGTCGGTTTCAGTCCGGCCAAGGCCGGACTGCTGCGCGAGAGCACGCCGGCCGAGGCCAAGGACGACTTCGTGCCGATCAGCAAGCTTGCCGTGGGCATGTGGCGATTCTCGCCGCGCTTCCCGCAACTCGTTGCCGTCGATGCCGCCGACGAACCGCTGTTGGCAACGCACTGGGGCGCCTATTTCCTCGCTGAGCAGACGGTGTTTCGGGTTCCGGAATCGAACCGTGACCTCGCCGCTTTCGTCCGCTACGGTTTCACCGACGGCCGGACCAACACCCTCGACTACTCGCTCAGCGTCGGCTTCAGCTTCCGGGGTCCGTTCGCCGGACGCGAGAAAGACACCTTCGGTATCGCCGCGACGCGTGCGCACGCGGGTCCGCAGGGGCGCGCGCAGTTATCGGACGAGCTGGGCGAGCCGCTGTCGTCGGCCGCGGAAACGGCCGTGGAAATGACCTACCGGGCACAACTGGCCCCCGGGGTGGTCCTGCAACCGCTCGTCCAGCGGATCTTGAACCCGGGTCTGTACTTGCCGAACGCCACCGTCGCCGGGGTGCGCTTGCAGCTGGCGCTGTGAGCGTGCGCGGCCGGGACTCGAACTTGGTGGTGGGTTCCCGAAAACAATGGCGGGTAGCCTTGGCCTCAATCAGCCCTGATTGGTGACGGCGCACACCAATTGCAGGCACGACCTCTGTTTAGCGCTAACTATTGGAGAATCAAGATGAGTGACTTTGACCGTGACGAAGCAGTTGCCGTTCTCAATCAGATCATGGAGCTTGAACTGGCTGGTGTCGTGCGTTACACGCATTACGCACTGATGGTTTATGGCTACAACCGCATCCCGATCGTTGACTGGATGAAAAAGAACGCCGAGGAGAGTCTGGTCCATGCCGGGCGCGCCGGCGAACTGGTGACCTTGCTGGGTGGTCATCCGTCCTTGGGAATCGGGCCCCTGCTGGAAACGTATCAGCACGATACCGGGGATATCCTGCGCGAGAGCCTGGAGCATGAGACTCTGGCCCGAGCCGCCTACTACAGGCTGCTTGAGATCGTCGCGGGAAAGAACATCCTGCTCGAAGAGTACGCGCGGGACCTGATCGTCGACGAAGAAATGCACGCCGACGAAGTCAACAAGATGCTGCGCAGGCCGGGGGACACCGAGGCAGTCCGCGCGGTACCGTAACAAAGGGGCGGCACCGTGCGAGCGAGGTTTCTGCCTGTTGCCGGATGACGCCCACCGTATAGTATAGTTGACTCTGTTTGGGTGCCTTGCTCCACGACCGTGGGGCGGGTGAAACGGGAAGCCGGTGACTCTGATCCTTCAGACAGTCCGGCGCAGCCCCCGCTGCTGTAAGCCTGACGACTCCGCAAAACGCCACTGTGCTCGCGCATGGGAAGGCTGCTGGAGAAGACTGAAGGCAAGCCAGAAGACCGGCCCAAATCAAATGTAGCGCCAATCCCCGGGGTAAAGGGAGAGGTTGCGTCGATTCGCCGTCAGTCGGTTGTCGTCGCGCGGCTTGTCTTCCGATCTGTTTGCTTTTCCCCCAAATGGCGCATCTGGTCATTTCTCACTGTGGGAGAGAGTCATGCATATCATGGAAGGCTTCTTGCCTATCGAGCATGCTGTGGGCTGGTCCGTGGCATCCGCGCCGTTCGTCATCTACGGCATTCACGCCGTCAAACAACACATCCAGGAGAATCCCGAGCAACGAATGCTGCTCGGTGTGGCGGCAGCGTTTACTTTCGTTCTCTCGGCGTTGAAGCTGCCGTCTGTGACTGGCAGTTGCTCGCATCCCACCGGCACCGGGCTTGGCGCCATCCTCTTCGGCCCGGCGGCGATGGCGCCGATTGGCATGGTCGTGCTGCTCTTCCAGGCGCTGTTGCTCGCACACGGCGGCCTGACAACACTCGGTGCCAACATCTTCTCGATGGCTATTGTCGGACCATTCGCGGCTGCCGGTTTGTTTCGCTTGGCGCGCAGCCTGAAGCTGTCGTTCGCGGTCAGTGTCTTCATCGCCGCCAGCATGGCCGATCTGCTGACCTACGTGACCACCTCGGTCCAACTGGCCTGGGCCTTCCCTGATCTGGAAGGCGGCTTTGTCGCCTCTTTTGTCAAGTTTGCCGGAATTTTTGCGATCACCCAGATCCCGCTGGCGATCAGCGAGGGCTTGCTGACGGTGGTCATTTTCAACGCCTTGATCCGCTTCAACCCACAGGAATTGCAAAAGCTGAAACTCCTTGGCGGCAGGGAGGCGCACGCATGAAACACCATCAAAACCTCATCCTTCTGATTCTGGTTGTGCTGCTCGCCGTTTTTCCGCTGTGGCTGGTGGAGAAGCCGGCACCGGCTGCAGATGGCAAAGCGGTCGAGATTTTCGCCGGTGCGGACGACAAGGCGAAGGATCTGATCGGTGACATCAGTCCGAACTACACGCGATGGTTCGAGCCGCTGATGGAACCCGCTAGCGGGGAGATCGCCTCTCTATTGTTTGCTCTGCAGGCTGCTCTGGGGGCGGGCTTCATCGGCTACTACTTTGGCGTTTCGGTTACCCGTGAGAAGTATGCCGCGCGCAGGAAGGCGGCGGACGAAGGTGCCGGTGCCTACTGATCGAGCAATCGGCCTACACCAATCGCTGGCGGCGGGTCTCGCCAGTGGTCAAGGGAATCTTCGCGCTGTGCGGGCTCGGCGCGGCCTTCACTGCGGGGGTACCCGTCGCGACGACCGTCGTCCCTCTACTGATCGCCGCAGTGACGCTGGCAGGTGCCGGAATACCGAGCGGACGCTATCTGCGGGTAGCGACGCCGGCGTGCTCGCCATGGACCCCGAGTTGCTGGTACTCGACGAGCCGATGGCCGGCCTGAATCACAGCGCGCAGGAGGATCTGTTGGCGGTATTGGGCGAGCTACATGGCCGGGGCATTGCTCTGCTGCCGGCGACGCACGAGATCGACTTCACCTACCGCTGGGCCGACCGGTTTCACTTGGTGACGGGCGGTCATTGTGTGGCTTCGCTGGACGCGGCCAAGCTGGCCGACGGCGGGGAATGCCTTGTCGGCAGTTGGGCTGCCATAGCCCGGAGTCGTCGAGCTACAGCACGCACTTGCTGCCCGCGGGCAGGTCTCGGATGCGGGCAAGCCGCGAACGATCCATGAACTGTTGGCCATGCTGGCCAAAACAAATATGAAGGAGCGATAAACAATGTTGATAGCCAGAAACAAGCTGACCAACCTCCTCGGGGCGGCGCTGCTCGCCTCTTTTCTTGGTCAACCGCTGACTACTCTGGGCGCTGCGGCCGACAATCCCGCCGACCTTGGCAAAGTCATAGCGGCCGGCAAAGCCCCCGAAGGAGATTCAGTAGCGGCAAGCGATGCCACCGACGACACCCCCAACTGGCAGGAAAGCACCCTCACCGGCGACTGGGGCGGCGCCCGCAAGCGGCTCTACGACGCAGGCGTCCAGGCCGACCTCATGTACACGGCCGACTACCTGCGCAACAATGCCGGCGGCCTGCAGCACGGCGGGGCCTACATGGGCCATACCGACCTCGTCCTGCAATTCGACGGCGAGAAACTCTTCGGCTGGACAGGCGGTTCCGCCTTTCTGCAGTTGATCAGCAACACTGGCGGCAGAGTCAATCTCAACTATGTCGGCAGCCTGATGGGCGTCGATAACCTCGAGGCACCGGTCAACCGTACCGGCGTCTTCAAGGCGTGGCTGCAGCAAGCCTTCCTTGACGACAGGGCATCGCTTCGGCTTGGTCTCTACCCGATCGACAGCGAGTTCTACGTCACCGACGCCTCGGGAGTCTTCCTGCATCCGTCGTTCGGGATGGCGGCGGAAGTGGCCAACTTCGGCAGCCTGGCCGGTCCGTCGATTTACCCGACCAGCACCTATGCGGCACGCCTGCGTGTCGATCCCGATCCTGCCTGGTACGCGATGCTGGCGGTTTCGCGCGGGATTCCCAGCGAGAGGATAGCCACCGCCGGCCCCAATGTGAGCTGGCCGAAGGGTACCGGCAGCATGCTCATCGGCGAAGTCGGTTTCAGTCCGGCCAAGGCCGGACTGCTGCGCGAGAGCACGCCGGCCGAGGCCAAGGACGATTTCGTGCCGATCAGCAAGCTTGCCGTGGGCATGTGGCGATTCTCGCCGCGCTTCCCGCAACTCGTTGCCGTCGATGCCGCCGACGAACCGCTGTTGGCAACGCACTGGGGCGCCTATTTCCTCGCTGAGCAGACGGTGTTTCGGGTTCCGGAATCGAACCGTGACCTCGCCGCTTTCGTCCGCTACGGTTTCACCGACGGCCGGACCAACACCCTCGACTACTCGCTCAGCGTCGGCTTCAGCTTCCGGGGTCCGTTCGCCGGGCGCGAGAAAGACACCTTCGGTATCGCCGCGACGCGTGCGCATGCGGGTCCGCAGGGGCGCGCGCAGTTGTCGGACGAGCTGGGTGAGCCGCTGTCGTCGGCCGCGGAAACGGCCGTGGAAATGACCTACCGGGCACAACTGGCACCCGGGGTGGTCCTGCAACCGCTCGTCCAGCGGATCTTGAACCCGGGTCTGTACTTGCCGAACGCCACCGTCGCCGGGGTGCGTTTGCAGCTGGCGCTGTGAGCGTGCGCGGGTAGCCGAGGCGCGGGCCGCAAAACATCTTACCGGCGCTGCAACCACTCAGCCTGACAAGAGTCTGAGAGCAAGGAAGACACGACCTGCTTGCTGCTTCGGTAGGGAGGACTGGTGACGCCACACCGGTTCGACGCCTCGTCTTCGCCACGGCGCCAACCTGTAAGGAATGAAAATGAGCAATTTCGACCGTGAGAAAGCAATCTCGGTTCTCAATCAGATCATGGAGCTTGAACTGGCGGGTGTGGTCCGCTACACGCATTACGCGCTCATGGTGTATGGCTACAACCGCATCCCCATCGTCGGATGGATGAAGAAGAACGCCGAGGAGAGCCTGATGCACGCCGGGCGCGCCGGAGAAATGGTGACCTTGCTGGGCGGTCATCCCTCGTTGGGAATCGGCCCCCTGCTCGAATCCGACACGCACGATGTCGGCGACATGTTGCGTGAGAGTCTGGAGCACGAAACGCAGGCCAGGGAGGCTTATGGCCGCTTGCTGGAGATCGTGGCAGGGAAGCACATCCTGCTCGAAGAATACGCGCGCGAGCTGATCGTCGATGAGGAACTGCACGCCGATGAAGTCAACAAGATGCTGCGGCGGCCCGGGGAGACCGGGGCTTTCCAGTTCTGACTGTCGCGCTGCCCGCGGGGGGCACTAGCTGAGCAGAACGGGCTCCCTCGCCTGCTCGGAAATCAGCCGCGACAGCGCTGCCATCAATTCCTCCTCGCTGCGCGTGTCCTGCCAGCAACTGCCGTCCCAGCGGTAGTGAAACCCCCCCGACCTGGCGGCAACCCAGATCTCTTTGGCGGCATCGTGTCGATTGACGATGATCTTGCTGCGATCGGCAAATTCGATTTCGAGCACGCTGTCGCTGACCATCGCGAAATCCAGATCGGCACCGCTGCGTTCGAGCGCCGTTTCGATCTGCGTCAGCGTTGCGTCGGCAAGCTCGTTGAATTCGTTATCATTCATCCTGTGCTACCATCCCCGGTTTTGACGTCCAGATCCATGCGGCAACATTTTCTCGCGCCGGCTTTGCTGGCAACCTTGCTCCTTGCTGCCTGCGGCAACCGCGGCGGGCTGTTCCTACCCCCGCAGCCGACAGCGCCGGTCGCCGCCCAAGCCAAGCCTGCGGACGCCGCCGCGCAGCCGGCGACTCCCGGTGCAACGCCAGCAAAGGATTCTAGCACGCCCGGAGACCCGGCCCGATGACCGCCTTCGCTCGCCGGAACGGTGTGCTGCATGCCGAATCCGTCTCCTTGATCGATCTCGCCGCACGCTTCGGCACACCGTGCTGGGTTTACTCGCGCGCGGCGCTGGAAGCTTCACTCGCGGAGTTCGAGCGCGAACTCGCCGGCCTCGATGCACTCGTTTGCTATGCCGTGAAGGCAAACTCCAACCTGGCCGTGCTCGACGTTTTCGCCCGACGCGGCGCCGGCTTCGACATCGTTTCCGGCGGCGAACTCCGGCGCGCTCTGGCCGCCGGTGCCGACCCGCGGCGGATCGTTTTCTCGGGCGTCGGCAAGACCGCTGCCGAAATGGAACTGGCGCTCGCCGCCGACATCCTCTGCTTCAACGTCGAATCCGCTCCCGAACTCGACCGTCTCAGCGCTGTCGCCGGCCGTCTCGGCAAGACGGCGCCGATCAGCCTGCGCGTCAATCCCGACGTAGACGCGAAGACGCACCCCTACATCTCGACCGGCCTGAAAGAAAACAAGTTCGGCGTCGCCTACGAGGAGGCTCTGGCGCTGTACCGGCACGCTGCCAGCCTGCCGAATCTCACGATCAGCGGCATCGATTGCCACATCGGTTCGCAACTGCTCGATCCGGCGCCGTTTGCCGCAGCGCTCGACAAGATTCTGACGCTCGTCGATCAACTCGCCGCCAACGGCATCGTTCTGCACCACATCGACCTCGGTGGCGGCCTCGGCATTCGCTATCGTGACGAGGACGCGCCGACCGTTCAGGCTTACCTGCAGCCGATGCTGCAGAAGCTCAGGGACAGGCACCTGCAGGTACTGCTCGAACCGGGACGCCGCCTGGTGGGCAACGCCGGCCTGTTGTTGACCCGCGTCGAATACCTTAAGCCTGGCGAAGTGAAGAATTTCGCCATCGTCGATGCGGCGATGAACGACCTTGCACGGCCTGCGCTGTACGGCTCATGGCATGACATCGTCCCGGTCGTTGCGCCTCAGGGGGCGACCAGGCCGTGGGAAATCGTCGGGCCGGTTTGCGAATCCGGCGATTTTCTCGGCCACGGGCGCGACTTGGCTCTGGCCACCGGCGATCTCCTGGCGATCATGTCGGCCGGAGCCTACGGGATGGCGATGAGTTCCAACTACAACAGCCGGCCGCGGGCTGCCGAAGTGATGGTCGATGGTGCCGACGTCCACCTCGTTCGCCGCCGCGAGACCGCCGAGGAACTCTACGCCCTCGAGCAGCGCCTGCCTTGACTGATCGCGCATCGCGCCGGCGACTACCCCTCGCCACCGCCGAGCGCGCGCAGCGGCCACGGGGGTCGGCGCCGACCCCCGTGGCCGCCCTCAAACCGTTGGCGTTACCTGACGACCAGCACGCTTTCGTCCCACTTGGCGTGCTTCTCGAAACCGAGAAGGTTGGCGATCGTTGCGGCGATGTTGGATAGACCCGCGGTTTCCGTCTGTGTCAGGCCCAGCTTGCCGCCGCTGGCATTGTCGTAGAGGATCAGCGGCACGGGATTGAGCGTGTGCGCAGTCTTCGCCTTGAAGGAGCCATCCGCATTTGTTGCCGGCTGCTTGGTCTTCTTGTCGATCTCGTACATCTCGTCGGCATTGCCGTGGTCGGCGGTGATCAGTGCCACGCCGCCGAGCGCATCGATGACCGGCAGGATGCGCGCCAGCTGCAGATCGACCGCCTCGATGGCCATCGTCGCGGCGCGAAAGCTGCCGGTGTGCCCAACCATGTCGCCATTGGCGAAGTTGCAGCGCAAGGTCCGGTACTGGCCGCTCTTCAGAGCTTCGATCATGGCGTCGGCAATCTCGGCGGCCTTCATCCAGGGGCGCTGTTCAAAGGGTACGACGTCACTCGGCACTTCCTGGTAGGTCTCGCCGTCGAACTTGTTTGACCGGTTACCGTTCCAGAAATACGTTACGTGTCCGAATTTCTGGGTTTCGGAGCAGGCGAACTGCGTGATGCCGGCTTTCGCGAACCACTCGCCCATGGTATCGAGAATGGCCGGCGGATCGACCAGGAAGCGCCGTGGAAGCTTCAGGTCGCCGTCGTACTGCAGCATGCCGGCATAGGTGACGCTCGGCACGCGCACGCGCTCGAACTTGTCGAAAGCCGCATCCTCGAAGGCGCGCGTGATCTCGATCGAACGGTCGCCGCGGAAATTGAAGAAGACCACCGAATCCCCGTCCTCGATCGTGCCGGCGGGCTTGCCGTCGCGCGCGATCACGAATGGCGGCAGATCCTGGTCGATGGTTCCCGGAAACCTGACGCGTAGCGCCTCGATGGCGGCGGCGGCACTCGCGAACTGATCGCCTTCGCCCAGGACGTGTGTATGCCAGCCTTTGTCGACCATGTTCCAGTTGGCCTCGTAGCGGTCCATGGTGATGTTCATCCGGCCACCGCCCGAGGCAATCCGCGCGTCGAAGCCTTCGCTGCTCACTTCCGCGAGGAAGGCCTCGAAGGGCAGCACGTAGTCGAGAGCGCTGGTCTCGGGGACGTCGCGCCCGTCGAGCAGGATGTGAACACGCACCGCCTGGACGCCTTCTTCTCTGGCGCGAACGATCATCGCCCGCAGGTGATCGATGTGGCTATGGACATTGCCGTCGGAGAACAGGCCGATGAAATGAATCACGCCACGCCCGGCTTTGGCGCCGGCGACGATCTGCTGCCAGGCGGCGCCTTGCCAGATCGAGCCGGAGGCGATGGCGTCGGCAACCAGCGACGCGCCCTGGCTATAGACCTGGCCAGCGCCGATGGCATTGTGCCCGACTTCGGAATTGCCCATGTCTTCGTCGGAAGGCATGCCGACCGCAACGCCGTGAGCGCGCAAGGTGATGTTCGGGTAGGTCGCGAAAAGCCTGTCGAGGGTAGGTTTGCGGGCAGCGGCAATGGCACTGCCGACGTCGGATTTGGCGATGCCGTAGCCGTCCATGACGATCGCGACGATGGGGCCCTGAATTCCAGGGAAAGAGGCAGATTTCTGCAACATGATGGATTCCTGGGGAAGTGGAGTGGTGGGAGCGGAGGCCGCGATGAAGCGATACCGAACGGCGTCATCTCCAGTATACCTCAAGCCAGGTCCCTGGCTCCGCAATGCAGGCCTTGCCGCCAGGGCAATCGCTTACGCAGAGTTCATACAATTGATGGACGTCCGGTCGGAGAAAGCCAAAGCGATCAATGACTCGCGATAGCTCTCGTTTCGGTCGGCATGAAGACGGCGGCGGTTCAAGCCCATCTTGCAACCCTCTTCTTTGCGCAAGGTGGTCAGGACAAACTTGCGCAGAACGGAGAGGTTCCGCGCTGAGTTCCCCAGGCGGGCCCGACACTGATCTTCGCGAAAGACCACATCAAGTGTCCAGTGCAAGCCATTCTCGATGCCCCAGTGGCTACGGGATGCCTTGGCAAACATTTCGACCGTTTGCACACCGCAGGAACCGATCGCGTAACGCTGATCGACACTGACCTTGTCGCCGATCTGCCGTATCGACTCGATCATGCCGACGCCGCCGAGTTTCTTCCACGCCGCACGCATGGGCCTGTCCATCCAGGTGACGTCATTAATCCAGGTGTAACGACGGGTCTCGATGCGGCCATGATCCTTCTCGGTTTCCTCAAAATGCTCGACCGTGAGCCGACCAAACCCGGCGGCGGCGCCTGTGTCAAAAAACTCCCGAAGGGCCTCGGCCAGATTCTTCTGGTTGTCCTTGACCTGAAGCACGTAATCTCCCCCGCGGGCAACGATCTTCTCGGCCAGTTCGGTCTGGCAACCCAGCGCATCCATGGTGACGATACATCCCTTCAGGACCAGAACATCAAGCAACGCCTTCATCCCCGCTAGCTCGTGTCCCTTGCCGCAAGTGCCTTCCTGTGCCAGACACAGGCCGCTTTGCACCGCGTACGCCGTGACCATATGCAAGAGCTCGTTACTTCCTTTCTTGCCAGAACCCCGCAAGGTTTTCCCATCGATCGCCACCACACCGTCGATCACACCGGCCAGCTCACGGATCCAATCCCGAAAACGTGTTTCGAATATGTGAGCATCCAGCACCCGAAAGAGGTCGCCAAACGTGTCGTGCGATGGCGTGCCTCCTTCCAGTGGCCAGCGGAATCGCTCACTCAGCCACTCCTTGCGATCCTTGCACCAGTCAGCCACCTCAACCCAATTGTCCGCTCCGCACAGGATGGCGCACACTGCCATGATTAGAATCTGTGCCAACGAGTAGCGCTGTGCCGGACCTTTCCGTCCGTCCGGCAGCCCGGAAAATGCCTCCAACAGTGTCATCCCGCCGTCCTCCCGAAAGAGGAGAGTAGACGAGATTCTTACAAAAAATACAATACCCTGTCATAACTGACTGATTGTAAACCACTATTATCAGGAGTTTACGACATATGCGTAAGCGATTGCCCTGGCCTTGCCGCGAGTGGTCCTGCGTGCCTTCGTGCCCGCCTGCTCAGCGACGCTCGGCTAGCTTTCCTGCGGGCTGGCCGCCGGAGGTCCCGTGATCCCCGCGGCCGGTACCGACTTGTGTCGGGAGCGCGAGCGAGAGCGTTTCACCTTCAGTCGCGTCGGCTGGCTCGCTCGATGGCTATGGTGCCGTCTCTTGTGACCTCGCCGGGTGACGACAAGCCAGGCAATCTTGCCGACGATCAGGAAGAACAGGATCACCCAGAGCAGTGGATACTGAACGACCTCGATCAGCAGGCCGACGAATTCGCGCGCTGGGTTGAAGCCACCAGCCGACGCGACCGGCTCGGGGTTGGGCGACGCCGTCGCAGGCACCGGCCGGGCAGCCGGGGTGTCGCTGCCGTACTGAACGAAGGTTACAGCGGTGTTGTCGAGGCCCAGCGTCACTCTGCCCGCTGCCGAGACAACGTGAAACCCTTCCACGCCGGCGACCGAGAAGTCCACGCGACCGTCCTTGCCGACGCGTACATCAAGCGCTTCGGCGATCACCTCGACAACCGACTCCTGCAGTTCGTTCAAGGCAGCCGCGGCATCCTCGCCACGGTCTGCTGCGGCCGTGGCGGCGGATCGGACAGCACGCGCCGGGGAAGCCGTGGCGCTCCCTTGAAACGCACCATCGGCAACCGAGCGTCGCAGGCCGGGCAAGGGATCGGCGTCGTCGACACCGCCCGTGATGGCGCTGACATTGATACCGGGTTGCAGCCTGGCGAACGCCGGAACCGCCAGATCGCTGCCGCGCGCCAACGGGTCCGCCAGGACGGCAGAACGATCGTCGTAGCTGGTCGGCGCGGGCGGAAGGCCACGAACCCGCTCGCTTGCCGACGACGCCTGGCGCGCCAAGGCGGTTGCGTCGGAAATCCCGTCGGTCGCTCGTCGCACATCGGCCTGTTCGGCATCGACCTGCAGCGTCCGCTCATCAGGAACGACTGGGTGTGCCAAGACCTTGCCGGCGACCAATATCGCCGGCAACAGCCCCAGCCAGAAGCGCCCGCCGAGAGAGCGTGAAAACATTTCAGGACTCCGAGATCAGTTTGTTCTTGCAAGCAATATTCGTGCTATGGACACGACACTCATTAAACCATGGGTGTAATCCTCCAGCAACGATTCACTGTCCGGCGCAGTGTAAAATTTTCCGACAGCATCTGCGCGATGAGCCGTCGCGCACCCGCGAATTCCGCCGGGCCCTTCACCGACAATCGCGGGACTGCCGCCGCTGGGCGTTAGAATGAGGCCGGCAATGGTCAAGGCTTGGGAGAAACCGGTGAACCGCCAGCGATGGGCATGCCGTTTGAGAACACCAACATGTGCGCTACCGCACACCGCCTGCACAAGCACGGCACCAGCTTGCCGGCGTCGGCCGGTCTGTTGCAGACGATGAACGAACAGGGTCGCAAGCGCATTGCCTGGCACTACCTTGCCGCCGACGAGGCGGCGGCCAGACTGGAGGCCAGTTTCAACGACGGGCTGGCGGAAAGCGAGGTGCTCAGCCGCCGCGCCATACACGGCGAGAACCGGATCACGCCGAAGCCCGGCAAGGGCCCGTTGCAGCGCTTTGCCCTGCAGTTCGTGCAACCCCTGATTCTGGTTTTGCTCGCCGCCGGCGTGGTCACCGCCGCGCTCGGCGAATGGGTCGATTCCGGGGTGATCCTCGGCGTCACCCTGATCAATGCCCTGATCGGCTTCATCCAGGAAGGACGTGCCGAGAGCGCCCTGGCCACCCTGGCACAGTCAGTGCCCAGCGAAGTGACCGTCCTGCGCGGCGGCTGCAAGCAGCGGCTGGCATCGACGGCGCTGGTACCCGGCGACGTGGTGCTGCTGGCGGCCGGAGACAAGGTTCCCGCCGACCTGCGCCTGTTCCGCGCCAAGGACCTGCAGGCGATAGAGTCGGCGCTGACCGGCGAATCAGCTGCCGTCGCCAAGCACGGCGAGACACTGCCGGAAGATACACTGCTCGCCGACCGCGGCAACATGGCTTACGCGGGCACGGTGATGATCAGCGGGCAAGGCGCCGGGGTCGTCGTCGACACTGGCGATCGCACGGAGACCGGCCG